>Ga0208048_1000252_pt1 | contig 28381 bp, 25 predicted proteins | sample Malawi_45m_30L_FD_184163 | JGI IMG/M metagenome (GOLD analysis project Ga0208048, IMG submission 184163) | Freshwater microbial communities from Lake Malawi, Central Region, Malawi to study Microbial Dark Matter (Phase II) - Malawi_45m_30L... | ecosystem: Environmental > Aquatic > Freshwater >...
GCTACCGCGACATAGAGTCCCGCAGCCGCGGTGAAGAGGACGAAGGGTTGGAAGTACTCAGCATTAATCGACTGCATCACAAAGACGAGTTCAGCAAGACCAATAACAGTGAATGTCGAGGTGTCTTTGATCATTCCGATGTACATACTTCCGATATTTGGTATTGCGATCTTAAGCGCCTGTGGCATCACGATGGATCTGAATATTCGAAGTCGAGACATTCCTAGCGCCTGGCCCGCCTCACGTTGACCCTTATGAACTGCTTCAAGAGCAGAACGGAATATCTCGGCGAAAAAGGAGGAGTACAAGAGAGTTAGCGCGATGACTCCTGCTTGATAGACAGTGAAGTTATAACCGAAGAGAAGAGACCAACCAAAGTAGACCCAGACGACGCTCACCAGTGCCGGTATGCCGCGGAAGACATTGACATAGGTCGAGGCAATTCCACGCCATAGTGCAAACCGACTCATTTTCATTAAGGCGAAGAGCAATCCAACGAAGAGAGAGAGGATCAAAGCTGTGATTGCGACTTCGAATGCAGTGAGCAATCCTCTGAGCAGCTCAGCGCGAAAGTCCCAGACGAGATGCCACATGAAATTAAGTCTGGGTGTCTCCTCCATCAGAGCACCGATCCTATGAACTCTTTGGTTCGCTTATTCGCACAGGTGTCGAAGAAATCAGCACCACCAGAATCTGCGATATAGCCCTGGTCCATGAAAATGTATTGATCGCCAATCTCTTTCGCAAATCCCATTTCGTGAGTTACGACCACCATGGTCATACCGGTCTCTGCAAGTTTGCGCATAACAGCAAGAACCTCGCCCACTAATTCTGGATCTAGGGCCGAGGTCGGCTCGTCAAAGAGCATTAACTTTGGATCAAGGCTGAGCGCACGCGCGATTGCAACGCGCTGTTGCTGCCCCCCAGAGAGCTGCGCTGGATAGTTCATCGCCCACTTGAGCAGACCGACATTCACCAATTCCTGGGCAGCGCGCTCGAGTGCTTCATCTTTTGATTTGCCGGTCACGGCATGGACCGAGAGAGCGATGTTGTCGATTGCACTGAGGTGTGGAAACAAGTTGAACTGCTGAAACACCATTCCAACTTGTCGGCGAAGATCAATTTTCTTTCCACGCGGAGTAGCGTCGCCCGGAATTCCTGGACCGTACTCCACTCCTTCGAAAACTACAGATCCTTCGGTGGGCTCTTCCAATAGATTCATCGATCTGAGAACCGTTGACTTGCCTGAACCTGATGGACCAAAGATGACGGTATGCGATCCCGGATACACGTCGAGATCAATTCCATGAAGCACCTCGGAGGTACCAAATGACTTTCTGATCCCGCGAAGTGAGATAAGGGCGTCCATATAGTGCGGAATGCTCGCACACAGAGGCATGAGTTGTGAATGAAGCCCAGCTAGTGTCTTTCGTGTTGTTCTCCCTGCGAACACTACTTCTCAATCTACTTGAAGAAGGTTTGAAGGCATATCCTTCTGGCGTCATCGGTGAAAACGAGGGGAACTAGGCAGTGATTGACCATAGGCTCAGTGAAATACGCGAGATTGAATCATTGATGAAGCGATATTGCCTCTACTTCGACACCAAGAGTCCTCGAGAACTCGGTGGTCTCTTCACAGATGATGCGCGAATCGATTACGGCCCTGAAGTTGAGCCGATCCAAGGGCGAGAGAAACTTGTGGCAATGGTTGAAAGTGGCACCCGTACGAGATTTGAATCAACAAACCATCGCATCAGTAACGAGATTGTTACCTTCATCAACGAGGTGAGTGCTACAGGAACCAGCCACCTCTATGCCTGGCATAAGTATCTTGATAGCGAGGTGATCGGACACCTCTGGGGTGGCTATCGCTATCGATTTAAGAGGGTTGACGGGCAGTGGTTCATTGCTGCGCTCAAACTTTATGCGAGCGGAATGGATGGGTTCCATAGAAAACGCATGCATGATTTTCGGAGAATTCTTCAGGAAGAGATCTAGAGAAGATTTCTCAAGCCAGTTACAGGTCTAGCTACCGCACGTAACTTGCGCCGTTGATATCTATCGTCGCGCCAGTGAGATGGCGACACTTTCCAGTGGCAAGAAAGACTGCAAGCTCGCCGACTTCATCGGGTGGAACAAGTTCACCCATGGCAAGCGCGGCTTTCATCTTTTCTTCTCCACCTCGGACAACTGCTGCAAGATCAGCCATTCTGGTTTTTACTATTCCAGGGGAGATGATGTAGGCATAGATTCCCGCTTTGGCATAGCTCGATGCCACGGTCTGAGTCATCGCTTTCACAGCAGCTTTTGATGCCGCATATGCGGGCAGAGTGGGAAGTGCTGAACCCTTCTGCCCAGACCAACTCGAAAGCGAGATAACGATCCCACCGCCTCGAGTCAGAAAGTGTTTGACCGATTCCCTCACGACATTAGCTGATTCAAAGACATTTACCTGAAATGTCTCTTGCCATCCCTTATCCCAGACTTCGTCATCGCCCTCAAAAGGAGTCTCAATATTGACTCCAGCATTGTTGACCAAGACATCTATCGCGCCAACTTTCGATATTGCATCCTGCCAGAGCTTTCGCCCAGCACCAGGCTGAGATAAATCAGCGCCGATAAAGAACTTTCTATCATCGCTGATCTCAGCAAGACTTTCTTTGGCACCATCAGGGAAAGTTCCGTAGTGAGCGATAACCGTCGCACCAGATTTTGCCATCGCTAGCGCAATCGCGGCTCCGATGCCACGCGAGGCGCCGGTGACGAGGACACATTTACCTAGAAGAACTTGATTCATTTAAAGCACGCCACCATCGACATGGATCAGTTGTCCGGTAATGGCATCCGATTTATCTGATGCCAGAAAGTCCACTGTGTTAACCACATCCGCGATAGTAGCGATACGACCCAAAGCAGTTGTGGTGATAGCAAGTTCCTTGAGATAGGTATCGGCCTTTCCAGCATCATTGTCGTTACGAGCGAGAACTCGTTTATGAAGCGCATCGGTCAATACTGCGCCAGGGGCAACGGCATTGACCCTAATGCCGCGCTTACCAAGGTCCATGGCAGCACTTTTGACTAGGCCAGCAATGCCATGCTTACTTGCGACATAGCTTGCGATATTTGGATCACCCTTCCAAGAGTTGATCGATCCAGTCATCACAATTTTTGATCCGGGGGCGCGTAGATGCCTCGTTGCGGCCTTAAGTGTGATCACAGATCCCAAGAGATTGATCCGTACCACCCGTTCGAATTCTGAGATGTCGATTTCCTGGGTCGACTGCCAAGCGGGCACGACTCCGGCATTCGCTATCAAAACATCGATGAGTCCGAATTCGCTTCGCACCTGATTCATAGCCCCGCTCGTGGAACTCTCCTCAGTTACATCACAGTAGATTGAAGTGATTCCAGCCTTCAAAGATGTTGAATCCGATTTGAGATCAAGTGAGATGACTCGATCTCCATTTTCGGAAAAGTGATTGGCAATAGCCGCGCCAATTCCAGAGTTTGCTCCAGTGACGACAACAACTTTGCTGTTCGTCATACGAACACCTCCACGATTAGAAAGTACTTTCGTTTCTTGTCTGACTGTACTTAGAATAAGTAGCCTTGGGTACTAGGAAGAAGCAAACATTTTCATTGCGCGATTTTCACGGTGGCGATAGCAAGGTCGAGAGAGGGTGAGAAGACGGTGAGTAAGTTCGCCTCTCTCCAAGAAGCCATTACGGCCAATGTCCATGATGGAGACACGGTAGCCCTCGAAGGCTTCACTCATCTGATTCCGATGGCAGCCGGCCACGAGATCATAAGACAGCGTAAGCGAGAGCTCACGGCTGTTCGATTGACGCCTGATCTCATCTATGACCAGTTGATCGGCGCAGGTTGCGTCAAGAAATTGATCTTCTCGTGGGGTGGAAATCCAGGTGTTGGTTCGCTTCATAGATTTCGAGATGCTTATCAAAATTCTTGGCCAAGGAAAATCACGATTGAAGAGCATACCCATGCTGGTCTGACCAACCGTTATGTCGCAGGTGCCTCAGGAATGCCTTTCGCCGTACTGCGCGGATACTTTGGATCAGATTTGATCGACAAGACAGAGAACATTGCAACAATCGATTCACCATTCGATGACCAGAAGATTCTCGCCGTGGCTGCGATTAACCCGGATGTGACGATTATTCACGCGCAGCAAGCTGATGGTCAGGGAAATGTCATGGCCTGGGGAATCACTGGTTCCTCGAAAGAAGCGGTCTTTGCCGCTAAACGAGTCGTGGTCACCGTCGAAGAAAGAGTGGAAGCTTTCACTCCGAAGTTCAACAGCATCATCATCCCTGAGGCTCTGATCTCGCATATTGCAATTGTTCCGAGAGGTGCATGGCCCTCCTATGCCTCTGGATACTACGAACGAGATAACGATGCCTATATCGCTTGGGATGAAGTTGCGAAAGAGCGTGAGAGTTTCACCCAATGGTTGGAGAAAGAGATCTACGCCAAATCCAGTGATGCGCTTGCGGGAAGCGGGGCATAACGGATGGCAATCAGCGAGATAAATCGCGCGGGCTCTGCGCCAGAGCCAGAGAAGAATCCGTGGAATAGCAATGAGATGATGACGATTGCTGCTGCTCGGACGCTTCGCGATGGAATGATCTGTTTTGTTGGAATAGGAATCCCAAGCACTGCTGCAATCTTGGCAAAGGCGACCCACGCACCAAACCTCTTCTTGATCTATGAGTCTGGGACGGTCAATACAAACCCACAGAAATTGCCGCTCTCGATCGGCGATGGTGAGCTGGCAAATCAGGCGCTTTCGGTTGTCGGGATGCCAGAGATCTTCAATTACTGGTTGCAACCTGGCCGTATCGATATGGGATTTCTCGGCGCCGCTCAGATAGATCGCTTTGCCAATATCAACACGACTTTCATCGGTGAGAGTTATGAGAATCCAAAGGTTCGGCTACCCGGTGCGGGGGGAGCGACAGAAATCGCTGGTGCATGCAAAGATGTCATCATCATCATCAAACAGACAACGCGCACATTTGTCCCCAAGATCGACTTCATCACCTCACTTGGTTTCGGTCAGGGCCCTGGCTCACGTGAGAAGAATGGATTGATCGGAAACGGCCCCAGGTATGTCATCACTGATCTTGGAATCCTGGAGCCAGATGCCTCGAGCAAAGAACTCGTGCTCACCTCGTTGCATCCTGGAGTGAGCGTCGAACAGGTGATAGCTAACACGGGTTGGGATCTCAAGATCGCTAAGGATCTGCAAGTGAGCGCGGCGCCTAGCGCTGAAGAGTTAGAGCGAGTGAGAGCGTTGGTGGCGACTTCTTCACGAAAGAAGAGTTAACGTCCGAGTTCTCGCATGAGGCGAGTCAGCTTCATCAGCGCTTCATCTCGTTCAAGTACATCTTCTTCCCAGTTGTCGACTGGATACTTCTTCTCCATATCTGATGCCACTTTCTCCACCAGATCAGGTGTCCACGGGCTATCTTCGCCTCGTTCAACTCCCATTCTGTAGTAGCTCTCGCCCATTCGCGCCACATGTGCACGGATGCCACCTTTGACATTGAGAGAAGAGGCGCCAAAAGCACCAATCAGCGCCCATCGCTTGCCAAGACCTTTGATCATGATTTCATCGAGTTCGCGGGCAGAGATCACTCCATCGCGCACAAGACAGTAAGCCTCTCGCAAAATCGCACCTTGCAATCTATTGAAGACGAAACCTTGCGGTTCATTTCGCACCAACACTGCACTCATCCCTGAAGATTCCAAGATTTCTCGGACTCGCGCAATCACAGACTCTGATGTACGAGGAGTTGGCACGATCTCGCCAACCAAGATGAGGTAGGGGGGATTTCCAGGATGGATGACAAGTGCGCGCTCTGGGTATCTCATCTCGTCGGTGAAATCAGAGGGTTGTATCGCCGATGAAGAGCTCGCAATGATTGCTTCGCGATCTGCAAAACCTTCGATCTCCCGGAATATCTCGCGTTTGATTTCGACTCGCTCTGGGCCACATTCTTGGATCAGGCTCGCTCCGCTCACGGCGGGAGCTAATTCATCAAAGACATCAATGCGGTTGAGGACCTGATCAATACTCTCTTCAAGAAGTCCATGTTTCTTCAAGAGTGTAAGGCGTTCGCCAATACGATTCTTTACATTCTCGCGTTGTTCGAGCTCTGGATCATAGAGAGCGACTCTCTGTCCTGCTGATGCAAAGAGAATCGCCCAGCCTGCGCCGATACTCCCGGCGCCAACGATGGCAATCTTCAACTGCGCCATAAAGTGGTGTTAGCGCTTCACTACTTCTTAGTTGTGTGCTTGCGCTTATAGGCGCGATAAGTAGTTGCCCAATTCTTTGGATCATCGAGATTGGTAGAACCCTGCTTATGCACCACCTGGTTATAAGGAGCGTTCTTGACGAAGTCAGGATCCTTGCGTGCCTCTTCACAGACTACTTCAAGGATATCGATCCAGTAATCGATATCTTCGATCGACCAGAGTTCACCCGCTTCTGGCGTGAATGGCTCTGGAATGAACCAAGGTTCATGGCTGAGCCAGAAGGCATCGACGCCATAATCTGTCATTCGATTCTGGACGTCGACAGTGGTGACACCAGTCTCTGCAGTGAGCTCACCAAGGCTGTAGCGCGTCATCTCAAGTCTTCGCTTTGTGAGTTCTGGAAGACCTTTGGTTACGCCTTTGATCGCAAGAAGTCGTTTCTCCATATAGTTATTGGCAAGGACCGAGATATTTGCAGCATCTCGAAGTCCATCAATACCCATAGCTCGGGTCCATGAATAGGCGCGAATCACTACTGGAACATTGCCAAAGAATTCGCGGACACGACCAACGCTCTTCGGTCCTTCCTCTTTGAGGAAGTAGGTGCCATCAGATTTCTTCTCAACTGTTGGTCCAGCAAGATAGGGCACTAGCTCTTTTCGGCACCCGAATGCACCGACCGCTGGTCCACCGCCACCTTTCGTGCCACCGAAAGTCTTATGCAACATATACATGCAGGCATCAAAGCCAAGATCGGCCGCTCTAATGCGAGTCATCACGCCATTGAAGTTGGCGTGATCGTAGAAACAGAGTCCACCGACTGCTTTGACTGCTTTGACCCATTCCTTGATCTTCGGGTTATAGATTCCGATGTCATCTGGGTTGTTGACCATCAGCGCTGCAGTCCTATTAGAGAGAACTGATTTAAGTGCCTCAAGTGATGGGTAGCCATCCTTCTCGAGCGGAAGAGTGATTACTTTGAATCCGGCAGCGGCAGCTGTCGCAGGATTGCAGGGGTGTGCCTGGACCGTGGTGATGATTTCGGTTCGCTGAGCGAGTTCACCACGCGCCGCGTGATAGGCACGAGTCAGCGTTGCCATCGTGTAGGCAGCATCTGCGCCACCGCCCGCTTGGAACACGAACTTATCAAGCCCAGAGAGATCGCGGAGAATCTCATCGAAACGATAGACGATCTCAAGAATCCCTTGCATCGTCTCTGGATCTTGATGCGGGTGCATCTTCGCGACAAATGGTTGATAGACGAGTCGCTCATTGAGCCGCGGGTTGTATTTCATCGTGCAGGTACCAAAGAGACTGATTCCCATCATTCCCAAGGTCTGTTGGGAGAGATGGAGATAGTGGCGCTGCACCTCGAACTCAGAGAGCTCAGGCAGTTCTGGCGCGACTTTTCGCTTGAGTGAGCTCGGGATCAGGGCGGAAGGATTGCCGACTGAGTCAGCGATCTCGTCTTCGATCGCAGGAGCAAAGGCACCTCGGCGACCAGGTTGGCTCAAATCCATAACGAGAGGCTCGTCCCATACTGCAGCGTGATATTTGCGGATCTTGGACTTGATCATGCTGTCACCTCTTTCAGTGCATCGACTAGCGCATCAATATCTTCCAGCGAATGGACCTCAGTGACGCAGTAGAGCGCGCTCTCACCCAACTCCGGGAATTCATCAGAGATGTCTTTGCCACCAAAGATCTCATGCTTCAACAATTTCTTATTGATCTTCTTGACGCTCTTGCCGGTCTTATCGAAGTTGACGACGAACTCTTTGAAGAAGCCATCTCGCCAGAGGACTTTGACACCCTTGATCTTGTTGATTCGCTCAGCCGCATAACGCGCTCGAGAGAGGATGGAGTTACCAACATCGACGAAACCTTCTGGTCCCATCAAGGACATATATGTGGCATTGGCTACTGCCCAGAGGTACACCGAGTTTCCAGTCCAGTCCTTGCCATTCTCGCGAGAACCATATGAAGATTGATGAAAGAGTGTCAGACCGAAGGCCATTTCGCCAGGGACTGTGGTGCCAGTCAAGCTCACTTGAAGTGTCGGATACTCCTTGGCGTACTTCTCTTGATCTCGAGTAGCGATGAAGCCACCGACTCCGCCACCTGCATTCATATGGACACCGAGGGGCTGGGTGGTACCGACGATGATGTCGGCTCCGTATTGCGATGCTGGTGCGATGACCCCGAGTGAGATCGGATCAACTCCCACCACGACTTCAGCGCCGACGCTATCGGCCAACTTGGAAATCTCAGCTGCTTCGCTCTCGAGCGCACCGAGGTAGTTGGGATTTTCGAAATAGACGGCGCAGATCTCCTTGTTGAGCTTTGACTTCAGGTCAGCTAGATCGAGACGTCCCGTCTTCTTATCGAATTTCACTTCTACTACCTCAAGGAAACCGTCAAGCTCCTTGAAGCCTGCATAGGTGCGAATCACCTTTGCTCGCTCGGGATCGAGAGATGCCGGAATCAAGATCTTCTTTCGCCCATTGATTCGCGCAGCCATGCGCAGCGCGTGCCCGGCTGCAGTCCCATAGCTATAGAGAGGTAAGCCAACAAACTCCATGCCGACTAACTCACCCAGTTGGCTGCAGAATTCGAACCAGACCTGGTTTCGACCATGGTCAGAAGATGGAGTACCCCAGACCGGGGTTGAGAACTCAGTTCGCGTCACCATCTCATCGCAGATGGCCGGGACATAATGATTCCAACATCCAGCACCGAGGAAGGATCTGTAATCCTCGGCCGAGATGTTCTTTCTTAAGATGCTTGTCAGATGCTTAGAGAGCTCTGCTTCGGACTTTATCCCGCGGGGTACTTTCCACTTTCCCTTGAAGAGATGGTCGTTCGGGATCTGCTCGAAGACTTCATCAATCTCTTTGACTTCGGCTACGCGAAGCAACTCTCGATAACTCGCTGGCGCTGTATTCGCCATGTAGGGATGGGGCTGTGGAAGTGTCTTGTCCTTTGCTGACATAAGGTCATCCTTCCGAATCTCTAACGATCCTGCACCTTCTAGCTCAGCTACCCAAGCCACCTGAACTCTAAATCGGTGTGGCTGATGAGGGCGACGCTACCTGATAGAGCAATCTGCAGACAACAGTTCGTGAGATGGAGGTGTGGACTTGAAGAAAGCTTGGTGGGGGATTGCGCAGGGGTTGGTTGAAGTCCATCTGTAGTTCTGTCGGAATCAACGCGAGGAGTTTCTCGGCAGAAGCCACTACATAGATTCGAGACCAACCAATTGCCTCAATGATTGGAGCGCTCAGTTGCTGATTGCCTCTGCCAAAGAGGTATCCCTGGCCGCCAATAACACCGAGAACAAGTTCGCACTCCGAATTTCGCGCCACAAGTTCCCCAATCTCTTTCTCGCCAATGTCCTCACCGATGCACCGGCCATCGAGGATCGCATGGACGCCCTTAAGTGAGAGCGAAAGCCCCAGAGCTTTAAGGATTCGATTAGTGCTTCCGCCCGGCCCGAAAAGATAAAGCGTTGCGGGTTTCATTCTGTTCGCATAACGAATGGCCAACTCTTCCAGAGCGCTCGCTCCGAGATCACCCGAGGCTGATTTAGATCTCTGAATCAAGTCAGGGGCATAGGGGGTCTTCGCCACCCCAAAGAACTCAGATCTCGAATAGTCATTCGACCTTTCATCGAGATCAAGAATCTCTGCATCTTGAGTTTGTATGGCGCCTTTGATCGTAGCCCCGCCAGCAATGATTCGTTGAAGAACTTCGCCCACTCTCGCTGGATGCAAACCAAAGATCCCGCTTCTCATCTTCACACCGGCGGGTATACCAAGTAAAGGAATCGAATCTTGAATGATTTCGAAGATATCTCGCGCCGTACCGTCCCCACCAGCGAAGAGAATAAGGTCGACTTCATCCTTTAAGAGAGTCTGCGCAATCTCTCTGGTATCTGCGGCAGTGGTCAAAGTACGTGTTATCGGGATGAGGTCAATCTGAGTATGGTCAATCAGCGATTGCAAGAGATCGCCACCCATCTCGCCCTGCGCAGTCAAGAATCGGATCTCGCTTTTTCTTTCCATCCAGTGAGGCGAATTGAAGAGAGTCGTGAGCGCCATCTTCGCTCGATCGGCTGAACTTCGAATTGCACCGCGCCTAGCAGCCTCAATGTGGATGCCAGCATCTGTGCCATGGAGACCAACCGCACCCCCCATTCCAGCAATCGGATTGATCATGAACCCGATTCGAAAGGGGCGCTCTTTCATTGCAAAGTTAGCGACCGATTTCTTTTGCTATCTCATCTACTGCCGTACGAACTGTCGAAACCATCTTCTCTAACTCAGAATCTGTCACGACAAAAGGAGGCGAGAAGGCGAGTGTGTCTGCTGCTGGCAGTGCGCGAGTGATAACACCGAGTTCCATGGAACGTTTGGCCGCACGAATAGCGACCTTCTCGCCTGGATCGAAAGCCTTTGCTGGATTCTTCTGGTCGACGAGTTCGATTGCACCAATCAGATGTTTTCCACGAATCTCACCGACGAGAGGGTGATCCTTAAAAGTATCTTGTAGAAGTTGATGGAGCAGCGCACCCTGTTTCACAGTTCGTTCGAGCATCCGTTCATCTTCCAAGATCTGAAGCGTCTCAAGCGCGCAGCGGGCTGCGATTGGGTGAGCTGAGTAGGTGTAACCATGTCCGAAGGCGCCATACTTTTCAGAACCATCACGCAATACCTTCCAGATTCGCTCAGAGACGATAGATGCCGAGAGCGGGATATACGCCGAGGTCAATCCTTTAGCGACAGTGATGATATCTGGCTCAAGTCCGAAGAGATCTGAGGCGAACATGGTGCCAAGGCGACCAAAAGCAGTGACAACTTCATCTGCAATGAGCATCACGTCATATTTCTTCAAGACCTTTGCAATGGCAGGGAAGTACTCCGCAGGAGGAACGATCACACCGCCGGCGGCTTGAATCGGCTCTGCGATAAAGGCGGCGACCGTTTCAGGCCCTTCCTTGATGATCATCTCTTCAAGTTCACGCGCGAGTTGGTCTGCAAAATCTGAATCACTCATCCCAGGTGCTTTCTCCCAGAGACGATGCGGTGGGCGGGCATGTCTGATCATCGAGAGTGGAAGATCAAAACCTTCATGGAGGTTCTTAAGACCAGTGAGTCCACCAGAGAGGACGGTCACTCCGTGATAGCCACGAAATCGCGAGATGATCTTCTTCTTCTCGGGCCGTCCAATTGCATTGTTATAGAACCAGATGATCTTTGCGTTGGTGTCATTGGCATCGGATCCGCTATTGCCGAAGAAGACCTTCGCCATATTCTTCGGCGCAAGGGAGATGACTCGCTCAGAGAGCTCGACGGCGAGATCGGTGCTCATTCCAGAGAAGGAGTGATAGTAGGAGAGCTTCGATACCTGATCTGCGATGGCATCTTTGAGACGTTGATTGCCATAACCGAGATTGACACACCAGAGTCCCGCCATTGAATCGAGATACTTGCCACCATCGACATCGGTGAGTGTGCATCCTTGACCTGAGGCGATGATCTTGCCGCCACTCTCTTCATGCGCTTTCAGTGCGGTAAATGGATGGAAGAAGAAACGTCGATCCTTCTCCGAGAGCGACAGTGACATTGAATCCCCTCTCACCTGTTCGAATAGCGCATTTTCTTGGCGTGCATTCACGAGGGTAGTGATGTCATGAATCGATGTCTAGATTGACGCTGGGTGTGCCTGGTAACAACTTCGATATGGCGGTTTCGATGCTCCTTTGGCTCGGCTGTCTTAGACTTCGCAACATGTACTCAACCGAAAAATCCCTTGCCGACCTACTCAAAGATCCAACGCTGATCAAGAGTCAGTTGTTCATCAATGGGAAGTGGCGAGAATCTTCGGATGGGTCCAAACGTGAAGTCATCAACCCGGCAACGGGGGTTCGCATAGTTGAAGTGGCAATGGCCACAGTTGATGATGTTAAGGAAGCAATCTCAACTGCGCAGAGCGCGTTCGAAAAGTGGTCGAAACTGACAGCCCTTGAACGCTCAAAGATCATGCGCTCTTGGTATCAACTCATTGTGGATAACGTCGAGGACCTTGCGGTGATTCTCACTGCAGAGCAAGGCAAACCGCTCACTGAATCCCGAGGCGAGATCACCTACGGGGCCTCATTTATTGAGTGGTATGCCGAAGAGGGAAAGCGACTTTATGGTGAAACGATCCCGACAAATGTCGCATCTCGCAGACTGCTCACGATAAAGCAACCTATCGGAGTCACTGCAGCGATCACTCCCTGGAACTTCCCGATGGCGATGATCGCAAGAAAGGCCGGACCTGCTCTAGCCGCTGGTTGTTCTATGGTGATCAAGCCCGCAACTGATACTCCGCTTTCCGCACTTGCCATGGCAGAACTTGCTCATCGCGCTGGCGTCCCCGCAGGGGTTTTGAGTGTGATTATCGGTAATCCACGGATGGTGGCGGCAGAGATCACGAGCAATCCACTGGTTCGCGCGCTCTCGTTTACTGGCTCGACTGAAGTAGGTAAGGCGCTGATGGCAGCATCGGCACAGACGGTGAAGAAAGTAGCGATGGAGCTTGGCGGAAATGCACCGCTGATCGTCTTTGATGATGCCGACGTCGATGTGGCAGTCACTGGTGCGATTGCCTCTAAGTTTAGAAATAGTGGTCAAACCTGCGTCTGCGCAAATCGCATCATCGTGCAAGCAGGGATACATGATCGTTTCGTCGAAGAATTGAAGAAGGCAGTGGCAGGACTTCTCGTCGGTAATGGTTTGGATCCTGATACCAAGCAGGGTCCGCTGATCAATGAGAGCGCTGTAGAGAAAGTTGAAAGCCATATCAATGATGCGCTCAAGGCCGGTGCAAAAATCGTCGCCGGAGGAAAGCGCTCGCCACTTGGCGCAACCTTCTTCGAACCAACAATTCTCATTGGAGTTAAGGAAGAGATGCTGGTCTGCCAAGAAGAGACCTTCGGGCCATTAGCGGGAATCGTGAAATTCACAACTGACGAAGAGGCGATTCGCATTGCAAACAACACTCCATTTGGACTCGCGGCCTATTTCTTCACTCGTGACAATGCACGCGTCTTTCGAGTTGCTGAGGCGCTTGAGGCGGGAGTGGTCGGAGTCAATACGGGATTGATCTCTTACGAAGGCGCGCCATTCGGTGGCGTAAAAGAGTCAGGCGTTGGTCGAGAGGGCTCAAAGCACGGTATTGAGGAGTTCTTAGAGATCAAGTACATCTGTATCGACCAGATCTGATTCTGTTCTAGCGAAGTAACCTAGTTTTGTAGGTGGAGATCTCGCTCAATCTCGGCCACGCACTTTTGTAGCCTCGGTAGCAGCTTTGTTACTAACTCTTCTTGAGAGATTCTCGAGGGGTGTGCACTGACATTCGCAGCAGCGAGCACCTTTCCATCTTTGCCATGTATCGGAATAGAAACAGATTCGACGCCCTCTTCAAGTTGTCCGACCACGATGGCGTAACCATCCTTACGAGCCTTGGCAATGATCTTTCGAAGCTCGCCCTCATCAGTCACGGTCATCGGAGTGAATTTCTCAAGGTGTGCAGAGGCGAAGTAGTTTGCGAGTTCCGCTTCGGTCATCGAGGCCAAGAGGACTCGCCCCATCGAGGTCGCATAGGCAGGTAGTTGGGTACCGACAGCGAGATTGATTGTCATCAGTCGGTTTCCACTTGCTCGACATACATAGATCACGTTCTGTCCCTCAAGGACAGATGCCGAACAGGATTCACGGACTTCGGTAGCCATCTCTTCAAGATGTCCTTGTGCGATCGAAACGAGACTGAAGGAGTTGAGATAGGCATAACCAAGTTCGAGCACTCGAGGCTTGAGGAAGAAGTATCGGCCAGAACTACCGACATAGTTGAGTGATTCCAAAGTGAGGAGAAATCGTCTCGCCGTCGCGCGAGTGAAGCCAGTCAACTCTGCAACTTCAGAGAGCGTCAATTTAGAGTTCTCGGCATTGAAGACCTTCATGATCGAAAGACCTCGATCAAGAGATTGGACGAAATCCTTGGACTTATCCAGGAATTCCTCACTCATCTTCGAATACTAGCGCGGGCACACCATCAGCAAGAACTTAGTTGACTCACGAGTAGGCGATAGTGGAGATGCTCGTTGGCTTGATCGGCACTTGTGGTGCGAAGCCAGAGTAGCTATCTGGTTCGACGCCAGTTTGGTCTGCAATCAATTTTTGTGCGAATGGCGCGCAATATCTTCCTTGGCATTTACCCATTCCTATGCGACTTACTCGCTTCAATGCACCCGCCGAAGTCATATCTTCGCGTAGATCATCGATGAGTTCTCCTTGAGTGATACTCAAGCAGCGACAAATCACCGTCTCCCTCGTTGCGAATTGGTCGAAGATTCGAGGCGAGCGATAGATCTTCCAAAGCACGCGCTGGAATAGGAGATGTCGATAAAGGCGGATTCGAGCCAATCCCGCTCGAATACTCTTGCGCTTGGAAGTAAGAGCAGCAAATAGCGAAGTGGCAAGAAGGGTTCCTCGTAGTTTCGCAACCTGAGCCCCATTGATGCTTGCACTATCGCCGATCACCCAGATATGGCTTTGGCTCGTTCTTCCATCCATCCGAGTCTTTGTCTTAAGGCCAAGAGTGATGGGATCAATCTCGTGATCACATCTGAGGTTTCGCGCCAACTCGTTGGATGAGATAAAGCCAAACCCCATCGCGACTGAATCGACAGCGACCTCAGTCATTACTTGCGCATTTCTATTGGTATCGAGTGAAGAGATCGTGGCTCGCTCGACTTTTGATTGACCCGAAAACCCGCTCACGCAGGCACCTGAGATATACCGGATTCCAGCTCGCTTGATAGTGAGGAAGTACCCCAAACCACGAAGCGCCATCGTCGGGGAGATAATGGCGAGGGCGAGCGTCAGCACCAGTGATAGTGGCGAGAAGATCCGTGCACTTTCAACCAGGGCAACGACTTTGGTCCCATGCTTGCTTAACTCTGCAGCCATCTGAAGGTTGAGTGGACCATTACCTGAGACCAATACTTCTCTTCCTGGTGAAACGGAATAACTTCGAAGAAGCGTCTGTGCTGCTCCTGTTGTCATTACGCCAGGAAGTGTCCACCCCGGCATCGGAATACCGCGTTCATAAGCACCCGTTGCAAGGACCAGCTCTTTTGGTTTGAAGATGTAGCGATGATCAGCGTCATATGCAGCGATGTGATCGTGATCAAATGCGGCCCAGACTGTGATTGCCTGCATGATACGCACACCAGATTCTCGAACTGCATCAATCAATTCTGCACCTTCGCGAAATTGCGCATCTAACGATTGAGATGCACCGGTCTCATCCGTTACAAGTTGACGCTGTTTGAAGTATTGACCGCCCAGACTCTTTCTTTCATCGATGATGATGATCGACTCAGGTCTTACCCCATCGGTAACGAGAGAGCGCGCAAGTGATAGACCCGCGGGGCCACCACCGATTATTAGAAGATCTGGGCTGAAGGTGATCTCTTCAAGTGCGTCAATGCCTTCGTCATCGCTCGATAAATCAATAGGAGAGTGGCGATGTTGTTCTTGCGTGACAATCCTTGTGCCTGACTTGAGTGAGCTCATACATGAGAGCACCCCTGGTTCATTGTCTACTTCGACTTGGCACTCATTGCAGACGCCCATGCCACAGAAGATTCCGCGGGGTTGACCTGTTTCATTCTCGCGACAGGTAAGTTGGCCATTGCGCACCATTGCTGACGCGATCGAATCGCCAGCTCTGCCCTCGAATTCTTCACCAGAGTAAGTGAAGGTAAGAGTTTGCGAGAGATGCCTACTGGCTTCCTTCACTTCCTTAGCGTTACTCTCACTCATGGCAGTCAAATGATACGAGTCTTTCGCGGCAATCGAGCGAGAAGTAGCGAGTGGCAAGAAGATTGACTCTTCAGGACATGGTCCGAGATGCGAACGAGATGGCAAGAAATTGGGGGGAGTTGATGTGGCGGAGAATCTAGAAGGCCGTGTCGCACTTGTTACTGGCGCCTCGAAAGGAATCGGAAGCGCGATCACTGCTCGACTGATTGCCGGTGGAGCCTCGGTGATTGCTCACTATGGTGAAGATAGAGCCGGCGCAGAGTTAGCAACAGAGGGAGCTAGTTCTGACCAAGCAATTTTGATTGGCGCAAACCTTGCTAGCGAAGACGGTTACGCAACGCTCTGGGATCAGGCAAAGTCTTGGAAAGGTCGAGTCGATATCTTGATCGCCAATGCTGCGGTGATGCCAGAAGCTTCGTTAGAAGATAAAGAAGAGCTTTGGCTTGAGGCATTTGATCAAGCTTTGCAAGTTAATGTCCGTTCTACGGCACTTTTGATTAGAAAAGCCGTCAATCACTACTTGGAGATTGGTGGTGGAACGATCATTGGGATGACAAGTTGGGCGGCTCAACAAGGCTCGGGTAACCCGCGACTTAGTGGCTATGCGGCCTCAAAGGCGCCGATTGCAGCGCTATTGAAAACAGTTGCACGGGCATACGGAAAATCTGGAATCTTTGCTTATCTGATCGCACCCGGCATTGTGAGAACTGCGATGAGTGAGAATTCCGCGAAGTCAATGGGCGGTGAAGAGGTAATCACTGCGCGACTTGCGATGGGTGAATGGGTGCCGCCAGAGGAGATTGCGGAATTGACCGCATTCCTTGCGAGTGGAAAGAATCGCCATCTCAGCGGCGCGACTTTCGATGTCAACGGGGCCACTTACATCCGCTGAGATATCCGGAATCTGCTTAACATCCCCGTAACACTGCATTGGCAGACTCTGGGCCATGTTCCCCGATTCTGATACTTCAGGAAGACAGCGAGACTTCGTCCTTCGAACCCTTGAAGAGCGAAATATCCGCTTCGTTCGACTCTGGTTTACCGATGTACTTGGCTTTCTCAAATCCGTTGCGATTGCGCCAGCAGAACTTGAGACTGCTTTTGAAGAAGGGATTGGTTTTGATGGATCTGCGATAGAAGGCTTCGCTCGCGTGAGTGAGTCAGATATGTTGGCGAAACCAGATCCCCAGACTTTCTCGATCTTGCCCTGGCGTACTGAAAATCCAGGCGCTGCTCGCATGTTCTGCGATATCGCTATGCCAGATGGTTCACCTTCACCATCTGATCCACGTCATGTTCTCAAACGTACTTTGCAGAGCGCAGCTGATGCAGGTTTCACCTGTTACACCCACCCTGAAGTTGAGTTCTTCCTCTTCAAATCGACGCCAAAGGCTGGTGAGGTGCCCGTCCCGGTCGATCAAGGTGGTTACTTTGACCATACACCGAGTGCGGTGGGTCACGACTTTCGACGTCAAGCTATAACGATACTCGAAGCAATGGGAGTTTCAGTTGAGTTCTCTCATCACGAGGGAGCGCCAGGTCAGCAAGAGATCGATCTGCGATACGCCGATGCGCTATCCACTGCTGACAACATCATGACCTTCCGACATGTAGTGAAAGAGGTGGCGTTAGACCAAGGTTTCCATGCATCGTTCATGCCGAAACCATTTACCGATTTCGCGGGTTCAGGGATGCATACTCACTTCTCGCTTTTTTCAGGTGAGAAGAATGCATTCTTTGAAGCTGACGCGAAGTGGCACCTCTCAAAGATCGGTCGATCATTTGTCGCTGGTGTTCTACGACATGCTCCTGAATTCACATTGATCACCAATCAATGGGTCAACTCCTATAAGAGATTGCTAGGTGGCCATGAAGCACCCGCGCGAGCGTCATGGAGTGGGGATAATCGTTCAGCCCTGGTGAGAATCCCTATGTATAAGCCGAAGAAGGAAGTATCAACACGTATCGAGGTTCGATCACCCGACAGCGCATGCAACCCCTACCTTGCTTTCTCGGTGATCGTGGCAGCAGGTCTCGAGGGAATCAAAGGCGAATATCGACTTGATGATGATGAGCGGGCAGAGCCATTGCCGACAAGTTTGAGTGAGGCGATCGCTTCAATGGAGAAGAGCCAACTGGTCCGTGAAGTCCTTGGTGAACCCGTTTTTGAATATGTGCTTCGAAACAAGCGAGCGGAATGGCAGGAGTATCGACGCCAAGTGACCGCCTTCGAGTTGGATCGATATTTGCCCGTCCTCTAGGGATTTCTCGCGGATCTGGTTGACGGGTAAGATTTGGGCCATGTCAGGCAATCCTGTTACAGCCGGTTTCGGATCCAATGCTGGCGCTTTGGGATTTGCTCTGCCGTTGATGACACTTCAAGCATCACTCCTTCTCCTTCGTTGCCGCGACGGGGCCAAATAGCCGGTTCCCTCGTCGCGGGAGAAAGCGATATCGGCAACCCCCAGTCAAAGATTCTTGCCGAGCTTAGGAGTTAGAAGAGAAATGACATTCCCGAATCAGAAGAAGAGCGCGATGGCGATCTCGCGCTATCAATCATTCGTTCCAGTAGACCTGCCAGATCGGACCTGGCCGACAAAGAAGATGGCCCAATCACCTAAGTGGTGCTCGGTTGATCTTCGAGACGGAAATCAAGCATTGATTGACCCGATGGATTGGTCGCGAAAGATCGCGATGTTCAATCTCTTGGTCAAGATGGGTTACAAAGAGATCGAAGTCGGATTTCCTTCGGCATCTCAGACAGATTTCGATTTTGTTCGACGGATCATCGAAGAAGGGATGATTCCTGATGACGTTGTGATTCAAGTCTTGACTCAAGCCCGAAACGAATTGATAGATAGAACCTTCGAATCAATCAAGGGAGCAAAGCAAGCAGTTGTTCATCTCTACAACTCGACATCGACCTTGCAACGAAAGGTCGTCTTTGGCCAGGACAAGGCAGGGATAAAGAAGATCGCAACCGATGGGGCCGAATACTGTCTTGGCAAGGTCGATTCCGTGAAAGGGACGACAGTCTTCTTTGAGTATTCACCTGAGTCTTACACCGGAACGGAAGTTGAGTACGCACTCGAAGTATGTGACGCTGTCACTGCGATTTGGCAACCGACTCCCTCGTGGAAAACGATCATCAACTTGCCTGCCACAGTCGAGATGGCCACTCCTAATGTCTATGCCGACTCGATTGAATGGATGCATCGCAATCTCGCACGCCGCGACTCCATCGTTTTAAGTCTTCACCCTCACAATGATCGCGGAACTGCGGTTGCAGCAGCTGAGCTTGGCTATCTTGCAGGTGCCGATCGGATAGAAGGAACACTCTTTGGCAATGGCGAGCGCACCGGCAACGTCTGTCTTGTCACTCTCGGCCTCAACTTAATGAGCCACGGAATCGACCCTGAGATTGATTTCTCGGATATTCCTGCAATTCGACGAACCGTGGAATATGCCAATCAACTTCGAGTGCCTGAGCGCCACCCTTATGGCGGCGACCTTGTCTTCACTGCATTCTCGGGTTCGCATCAAGATGCGATCAAGAAGGGATTCGAACATCTCGAGAAGGATGCCGAAGCAGCAAAGACACCGGTAGAGAAGTTCACCTGGGCAGTTCCATATCTTCCAATCGATCCGAAAGATATTGGCAGAAGTTATGAAGCGGTGATTCGGGTCAATAGCCAATCAGGTAAAGGTGGCGTCGCCTATCTGATGAAGAGCGAACATCACCTGGATCTGCCACGACGACTTCAGATCGAGTTCAGCCAGGTGATCCAAGCAAAGACTGATTCCGAGGGTGGCGAGGTCCTTGCCGATGAGATGTGGAAAATCTTCGTCGATGAATATCTTCCAGCGGAGTTGACCACTGATGTCGCGCCATGGGGGCGATTCAAACTACTCGGTATGTCAGAGCGTTCTGAGATGGGCAAAGAGGTAGAACTCAGCGCATCGATCACCGACGGTGGCCAGAAGCGAGAGATCAGTGGTACCGGCAATGGACCGATCTCTGCTTTCTCTGATGCCCTAGGCAAACTCGGCGTCAAACTCTCGATCCTTGATTATTACGAACATGCGATGAGCGCAGGAGGTGATGCTAAGGCGGCCTCGTATCTTGAGTGCGAGATTGCCAATGGCTCTGCTTCGAAGTCGGTCTATTGGGGTGTAGGCATTGACCCAAGCACCACAACTGCCTCACTTAAGGCGATTATCTCGGCGGTCAATCGCGCCCTTCGCTAGTAACGCTAACTACTCTTTGGTCGTGGCTCTCTACCGCGACCAAGCAGTTGTCCTTCGGACACATAAGCTCGGTGAAGCCGATCGGATCATCACCCTACTCACAAGGGATCATGGGCGCCTGAGAGCGGTAGCCAAGGGCGTTCGTCGAACCAAATCGAAGTTTGGTGCGCGGCTTGAGATTGCAAGTCATGTCGATCTTCAACTCTATGTTGGTAAGAATCTTGACACCATCACTCAAGCTGAAGGTGTCGAAAACTATGGTGATGAGATCTCACATGATTACCAGAAGTGGACTGTTGCACATGCAATCCTGGAGGCAGCAGAACGATTCACAAGCAATGAACGCGAACCGGCGAATCAGCACTTTCAATTAGTCGTTGGGGCGCTACAAGCCCTTGCTCACGAAAAATACGATTCACTTCTGATTTTGGATGCCTATCTGCTCCGTTCACTCGCGGTAGCTGGATTCGCCCCATCGACAACCGATTGCTCCATCTGTTCACTCCCTGGCCCACATCGATACTTCTCACTCGTAGGCGGTGGATCAGTCTGCGGAAAGTGTCGCCCTTCCGCCTCTGCGACGCCGACGGCTGAGACCCTGGAATTGCTCGGAGATTTACTCAGTGGGAACTGGAGTCGGGCTAGCATCAGCGAGGTGAAGAGTCGTCGTGAAGCTTCAGGTCTCGTGGCTGCTTATCTTCAGTGGCATATTGAGCGAGGGCTTCGATCGCTTCCCTTCGTCGAACGGACCTTGAGCGAGAGTTCTATGCACCGTTCAAGTGAGCAGGCAGTATGAAATATAGGAAACCAACGCCACATCCAACAGGAGCCAAGCCACCAAAAATCAAGGCAGATGCGCTTCCTCGCCATGTTGCCATCGTGATGGATGGAAATGGCAGGTGGGCGAAGCAACGTGGCATGGCAAGAACTAAAGGGCATGAAGCGGGCGAGAAGGCGCTATTTGATGTAGTTGAAGGTGCGCTAGAGATCGGTTTGAAAGAAGTTAGCGTCTATGCATTTTCAACTGAGAACTGGCGAAGGAGCCCCGAAGAAGTTCGATTCTTGATGAATTTCAATCGTGACGTTATCCGAAAGCGTCGAGATGAGATGCATGAACGTGGAATCAAAGTTCGTTGGGTGGGAAGGAGGCAGAGGCTCTGGGCGAGCGTGGTCAAGGAACTGGAAGAGGCTGAGCGATTGACCAAACGGAACACTGCAATGACGCTCAATATGTGCATCAACTACGGTGGTCGGGCTGAGATCGTTGATGCCACAAAAGCACTCGCACTTGATGTGGCAAAGCGACGAGTCAAGCCGGAGGCGGTAACTGAGAAACTCTTTAGAAAGTATCTTGATGAACCGAAGATGAATGATGTTGACCTTTTCTTCCGTTCATCAGGCGAACAGCGGACTAGCAATTTCTTGATGTGGCAATCTGCCTATGCAGAGATGGTCTTCATGGATGTACTCTGGCCCGACGTAGATCGATTGACTCTCTGGAAGGCAATCGAGATCTACGCAGAGCGAGAACGACGATTCGGAGGAGCAGAGTGAGCAAGCAGAAAGCGGAATTTTGGTTCGACCCAATCTGTCCTTGGGCATGGATGACATCACGGTGGATATTAGAAGTTGAAAAGGTCCGTGATATCGATGTCACCTTCAATATCTTCTCACTCGCTCATCTCAATCGAGAGACTACAAATGAGAAATACAAAGAGAATTTCCCGAAGTCGTGGCGAAGCACCCGTGTGATCATGGCGGCGAAGCAAGCGCATGGCCAAGAAGTGGTCTTGCCGATGTACACAGCAATCGGAACCAGGATTCATCTGAAGAAGATGGCAGTAGGTCAGGAGTTGCTCTCGGAAGCTCTTGCTGAGGTTGGACTACCTGCGAATTTGGTGGAGCGAATGGATGACGAATCGCTGAATTCATCGATCATCGAGAGTCATGAGCGAGGAATATCGCTCGTTGGAAACGATGTGGGTACTCCGCTGATCAAGGTTGGCGATTTCGCCTTCTTTGGTCCAGTGATCTCGCCTGCGCCGAAAGGTGAAGCAGCGGGCAAACTCTGGGATGGCGTTGTCAATGTAGCTTCGTATCCAGGGTTCTTTGAGATCAAGCGCTCTCGCACCGTAGGCCCCATCTTCGACTAGAAGTAGCCCTCGCGCTTTTTCTTCTCCATTGAATCTTCGTTATCGCCATCAATCAGGCGAGTCGCGCGCTCGCTCAATCGAACCCCGGTTATCTCCTCGACCACTTCTTCCATGGTGGTCGCAGTAGATTCCACGCCAGCGGTTAGTGGATAGCAGCCGAGAGTCCGAAAGCGCACCATCATCATCTCTGGTTTCTCACCAGGTTCGAGCGGATATCTTTCATCATCGACCATGATCAACTGCTCGCCACGGCGAACCATCGGGCGCTTCTTGGCGAAATAGAGTGGATTGACATAGATGTTCTCTTGCCAGATGTAATTCCAGATATCTAGTTCAGTCCAGTCAGAGATCGGGAAGACGCGCATCGTCTGCTCTGGACGGAGTTTGGTGTTATAGGTGCGCCAAAGTTCTGGCCTTTGATCACGCGGGTTCCATTGGTAGCCAGACTCTCGAACACTGAAGATCCTTTCTTTGGCGCGACTTCGCTCTTCATCGCGACGCGAGCCGCCGATCGCAGCATCAAAACCATGTTCATCGAATGCTTGCCTGAGCGCAACTGTATTCATGACACGGATGTACTCAGAGATACCGTTGCTAAATGGAGTGATGCCATCTCTCAAGCCATCTTGGTTGATGTGGACGATGAGATTGAGATTATGTTGCTTCACCACCTCGTCTCGAAAAGTGATCATCTCTCGGAAGTTCCAGGTCGAGTCAACATGCAGGAGTGGAAATGGGATTGGCGCCGGATAAAAGGCTTTTCGCGCCAAGTGAAGAATGACGGTCGAGTCTTTGCCTATCGAATAGAGCAGGACTGGTTTTCGAAAGGTCGCTGCCGTCTCGCGAAGAATCTCGATTGACTCATCTTCGAGTTCTTGGAGGATCGCCGCTGAGCTACGCACCTTTGCATCCTATTGAGCCTTTGTGAGGGGAGAAGACCTGGCCCGTCCGACTCACCGAGGGAGGGGTTCTGGTATTCGAACAGATGTTCGGATACCCTTCTCATGCCCAACCAGAGCGGTTCCACATTTCCGCGAGGGATCCGTCCCCGCCGTCGGTGGTATTCCGTACCTTCTGGACTAGTCCGGACCGAAAGGTCCTTAGAGCCCATCACATGGGAGATTAAAGAGGTAGCACGATGGCCCGCGAGGCTAAAGGCGCCCCTGAATCATCAGGAGCCCCCGAATCGAAGAAAACCCAAGTAAATCCCGAGCGGCTCAAGGCCCTTGATACCGCTCTCGCCCAGATCGAGCGTCAGTTCGGTAAGGGCTCTGTTATGAAGATGAGCGAACGCGCCAATCAGGTCGTTGAAGTCATTCCAACCGGTTCGATCGCACTCGATGCAGCGTTAGGCATTGGTGGATTGCCACGAGGTCGCGTCATCGAAATCTTCGGACCAGAATCATCAGGTAAAACCACACTCACTCTTCATGCGATCGCCAATGTCCAGAAGCAAGGTGGCATCGCAGCATTTATCGATGCAGAACATGCTTTCGATCCAGAATACGCCAAGAAACTTGGCATCGATATCGATGCACTTTTGGTCTCACAGCCAGATACCGGCGAACAGGCACTTGAGATCATGGATATGTTGGTTCGGTCCGGAGCGCTCGACCTCATCGTCGTCGATTCGGTAGCGGCTTTGGTGCCACGTGCTGAAATCGAAGGCGAGATGGGTGATTCACATATGGGTCTCCAGGCTCGACTTATGTCCCAAGCACTACGAAAGATCACTGGCGCACTTAGTTCCTCTAAAACAACTGCAATCTTTATCAATCAGCTTCGAGACAAGATCGGCGTCTTCTTTGGCTCACCTGAGACGACAACGGGCGGTAAAGCGCTCAAGTTCTATGCATCCGTTCGTATGGATATCCGTCGCATAGAGACTCTCAAGGATGGCCAAGAAGCCGTCGGCAATAGAACACGAGTCAAGGTGGTCAAGAACAAGATGGCCCCACCATTCAAGCAGGCAGAGTTCGACATTCTCTACGGTGTCGGAATCTCTCGTGAGGGTTCATTACTAGATCTTGGTGTTGAACATGGCATCGTCAAGAAGTCGGGTGCATGGTTTACCTACGAAGGTGACCAACTCGGACAAGGTAAAGAGAACTCACGCCAGTTCTTGATTGATAACCCAGATCTTGCCAATGAGATCGAATCCAAGATTCGGGCTCGATTGATGACAACCGTTGTCGATCCTGCTCTGGTTGCTGCAGTCGATGAAGCAACTGCGGATGTTGAGTTCTAAAGACTCAAACCTTGAGCGAAGCGAAGAAGTAGAGAGCGATCCCTTCTCAGTAGCGCTTACCATCGCCTTAACGGCGCTTGGTAGGCGCTCGCTCAGTAAGTTAGAACTCTCAAAGCACCTCTCAAAGCGAGGTACAAGCGATGAGATTCGCGACCTGGTTCTGCTTCGCGTCGAGGAAATGGGTTACATCAACGACCTCGACTTTGCTCGAGTCTTTAGTGACCGAACTCGACGAATCAAGAAGAGCTCGAAGCGGGCAATCTCACAAGGACTTCGAGAAAAAGGGATCGACCAAGAGACGATTGATTGGGTCATTGAGGACATCCCCGAGTCTTCAGATCTTGAACTTGCTCAAGAGTTTGCTAGAAAGAAATGGCGTCCCCGTGCGGGGGAAGATGTCGAGACGACGAAGCGGCGTGTAGCTGGTGCATTGATGAGACGTGGATTTCCTTCACAGATGATCAATGAAGTCATCAAGGAGCTGGCTAAGCAGTAGTAGAACTAGCTTGATTTCTCGCTTGTAGACTTCGCAATTATGACGCGGCGCTATGCCATTCAAACTTTGGGTTGCCAGATGAACGTTCATGACTCTGAACGGATCGCTGGTTCACTTGACGCTGCTGGTTATCTCGCTGCCCGCGATGGCGAAGAGCCTGATCTCATCGTCTTCAATACCTGTGCGGTGAGGGAGAACGCAGATAACAAGCTTTACGGTCAACTGAGTTTTCTCGCCCCATCAAAGCGTGAGAACCCCAACCTTCAGATCGCCATAGGTGGTTGCCTCGCCCAGAAAGACCGAGAGTCGATGTTGAAGCGTGCCCCATATATCGATGTCATCTTTGGCACCCATAATGTTGGTTCACTTCCCGTGCTCTTAGAGCGAGCACGGATTGAAGGGCAGTCGCAAGTTGAAATAAGAGAAGCTCTTGAACACTTTCCCTCGACACTTCCGGCGAGACGACATTCAGCGTTCTCTGCCTGGGTCTCAATTTCCGTAGGTTGTAATAACACCTGCACTTTCTGCATTGTGCCCGCGCTTCGAGGTCGAGAGAAAGACCGTAGCCAGGATGAAATCTTGCGAGAAGTGAGAGCGCTCGTCGATCAAGGGGTAGTCGAGGTAACTCTCTTGGGCCAGAACGTCAATGCCTATGGCGTTGAACTTGGGGAGAGCGGCGCTTTCGCCAAGCTGCTTCGTGCTTGTGGTGAAGTCGATGGATTGGAGCGAGTTCGCTTTATGTCGCCCCACCCACGCGATTTCACAGATGATGTGATCGAGGCGATGGCTGAGACTAAGAATGTCATGCCGCATCTACATATGCCATTGCAATCTGGTTCAGATCGGATTTTGCAATCGATGCGGCGCTCTTATCGAACGAGCAGATACCTCGGGATTATTGATCGCGTTCGTGAAGCAATACCGAATGCCTCCATCACCACAGACATCATTGTCGGATTTCCAGGTGAGAGCGAATCAGATTTCCAGGAGACCTTAGATCTTTGCGATCGGGCGCAATTCACCGCTGCTTACACATTCCAATACTCAAAACGCCCCGGGACCCCTGCTGCCGACATGCCAGACCAGGTGCCTGCCGAGGTCGTGAAAGAGCGCTATGAGCGCCTTCACCGGCATCAAGAGGAGATTGCGTGGCAAGTAAATAAGCGCGCCATCGGCCTTGAGTTCGAAGTCCTTATCCAAGAAAGTGATGGCAATCAGAGTGGCCGAATGAGTGGCAAGAGCGAAGATTTCAGGCTGATTCATTTTGACGGAGGATCAGTCGCAGGTTCTAATTCGCCTTCACTTCGCCCTGGTGATTTTGCAACCGTCAAAGTAAGTGAAGCAAAGCCTTTCTATCTCATTGCCCAGGGAACGTTGCTTTCGTCCCGTCAGAGTAGAGGCGGTGATGCATTCGCCCATCGAGTCCATGAAGCAGAATCGAGAGGCGTGATGCTGGGCATCCCGAAACTCTCACGCGAGACTTTGACTGCCGCACTCTCTTGACGATGCCAGAAGTACAACCACCTCGGTTGATTGTCATTACTGGGGCAACTGCAACGGGAAAGAGTGATCTATCACTTGCAATTTCGAAAGGTATGGGAGCTGAAATAGTCAATGCGGATTCGATGCAGCTCTATCGCGGAATGGATATAGGTACCGCAAAATTATCTCCTGACGAGCGAGCTGGGATTGCTCATCACATGATTGATCTCTTGGATGTCGATGAGGATGCTTCAGTGGCTGATTATCAGAGAGATGCCCGAAGTATCATCGATCGAATTCTTGGAAGCGGAAAATCTGTGGTCGTGGTGGGTGGCACAGGGCTCTACATCAAAGCACTCCTAGATGAACTTGATTTCCCTGAGACCGACCCCGTTGTGAGGAAGCGACTTCTAGATGAAGGGATGGAGATAGGCAGTGAGGTGATGCACCAGAGGCTTGCCCTGATTGACCCAGCCGCAGCAGTTGCAATCCCGAAAGAGAACCTTCGGCGAATAGTGAGGGCTCTTGAAGTGATTGAGATAACCGGCAAACCCTTTACTGCGCATCTGCCACGCGAAGGGCGAAGTTATTACCCAGAAGCAAAACAAGTCGGATTAGTTATGGACCGTGAGACTTTGAGAGAGCGGATCGATAGGCGAGTGGATCAGATGTGGGTTAAAGGTCTGGTTGATGAAGTGAGGACCTTGATTGAAAAGGGTCTACTCAGCGGAAGGACTGCACGCGCTGCGATCGGCTATTCGCAAGTTATCGCTTTCATCGAAGGAAAGATGAGCGAGGAAGAGGCGAGAGAAGAGACGAAGCGAGCAACTCGCCAATATGCCCGGCGCCAGGAGACCTGGTTCTCTCGCGATGCCCGAATCCGATGGATCAAAGGCGGAGATACCGAGACACGTCTGGCTGCGGCAAAGACGGTCCTTGCCATCGAATAGTTTTTGTGAGGAATGAGGAGAGCGTGAGAGGTAACCTTCGCATCAGATGAAGATCACGACTACCTATGGTCATGGGACCGAGAATGACTTTCTCTTGATCTTCGACCCGAGCGATGAGATCGCCCTTGATGCGCAAGTGATTCGAAATCTCTGTTCACGAGAGCGCGGAATTGGCGCTGACGGAGTCATCAAGATGGTGCGCCGTGGCGATGAATGGTTTATGGATTATAGAAACTCTGATGGTTCGCTCGCAGAGATGTGTGGCAACGGAATCCGAGTGATGGCCAGGTACCTCGTCGATAGGGGCCATCAAGGCGAGGGGATCTTTGCGATTCTCACCCGGGCGGGGCGAAAATTCCTTAAAGTTCCACAAGCGGGTGATATCTCAGTCAATATGGGCCAAGTGACGCAGATTGATGGCGAGATTTGCGCAAGCATCAATGGAAAAGAATTTCGTGGATTCAACATTGATGTCGGAAATCCCCACGCCGTCGTATTTGTCGACTCCATGGACCAGGTCGGCTCACTAGCAAGCGCGCCACGTGTTGAGCCAGAAGATGAGTACCCAGATGGTGTCAACGTCGAGTTTGTCGAATTCCTGGGCAATGGTGAGTTGAAGATGCGCGTACATGAGCGCGGAAGTGGAGAGA
>Ga0208048_1000255_pt1 | contig 28303 bp, 30 predicted proteins | sample Malawi_45m_30L_FD_184163 | JGI IMG/M metagenome (GOLD analysis project Ga0208048, IMG submission 184163) | Freshwater microbial communities from Lake Malawi, Central Region, Malawi to study Microbial Dark Matter (Phase II) - Malawi_45m_30L... | ecosystem: Environmental > Aquatic > Freshwater >...
ACCCAGTAGATATAGCAAGGACGATAGCGAAAATTGATGAGATATTCTCGCTCACCAAGGATTGCGAGATCACGCTAGAGGCCAATCCAGATACTTTGAATGAGATAAATGTTGCGGGTTTTGCAGAAGCTGGTGTCAATCGAATCAGCCTTGGTGTGCAATCTGCCAATCAGAAAGTTCTGGCCACTTTGGATCGAACGCATAAGAATGCAAATGTTCTGCGGGCCCTTGAACTTGCGGTTAAGAATGGAATCAAGGGAAGGAGCATTGATCTGATCTATGGCACACCGGGTGAGAGTGTTGCAGCGCTCGAGGAAAGCCTTGACTTTGCGCTATCTCTGCCGATTGACCATATCTCTGCCTATGCCCTCATCGTTGAGTCAGGAACTCGTCTGGCACGGCAGGTAGCGAGCGGAGAAATTGCGACTCCAGATGATGATGAGATGGCAGACAAATACCGAATCATTGATGAGCGATTCAATCAAGCAGGTTTTCATTGGTATGAACTAAGTAATTGGGCGAACTCTCTAGATGCAAGGTCGCGTCACAATCAGGTCTATTGGAACGGTGGCGATTGGTGGGGAGTCGGCCCAGGCGCACACTCTCATCTTGATGGGAAACGTTGGTGGAATATCAAGAATCCAATCAGTTACATGAACGCGCTCGATAACGATCAAGCAATTATTGCTGGAGAAGAAACATTGAATGAGAGCGCCAAGAGTGATGAGCGGATCATGCTTGGTATTCGCCTGCGCGAAGGAATCGCGCGTGATGAGTTAGAGAAGATTCAAGAAGAAGTCGTTGCAAGATATATCGCGAGTGAGGCCGTGGATCAGAGCGCATGGGATATGGGTCGCCTCACTCTCACTCTCAAAGGACGCCTCATCGCGGATCGAATCGTGCGCGACTTAGTCCTGTAGTAACTTTGGTTCCATGACTTTTGATCTACCGCTTCTGATCATCACGATACTTCTCGCTCTAGTTTCAAGTCTTTCTGGTATCGCAAAAGTCAGCGGCAATCCTCGAGCGCTCGCTGCGCCGAGGTCAGTTGGTTCACCTGATGGACTCTCAAGGCTCGCAGGAATGCTCGAGTTGCTTGCGGGGATTTCCATGGTTCTTGGCTTGGTACTCGATTTCCTCGATCTCATTGTCTGGGGATTGGTCACGGTTTGGATTGTGATGATGGGCGCCCTCTTCTTTCATTTCAAGTCAGGGAAAGTCAAAAGCGGGTTTCCAGCATTTGTCATCCTTACCCTTACGACAATCGCGTTGACTCTTGCAATGGCGGGTTGACCAGAAGATGAATGTAGAAGCACGCCAACTCGAAGTCCTCAAAGCGATCATCGATGAGTATGTCGCCTCGCAGGAGCCCGTCGGATCGAAGATTCTCGCTGAGCGCCACTCACTTGGCGTTTCACCAGCGACTATCCGAAATGACATGGCGGTCCTTGAAGATGCCGGTCTAATCACCCAGCCTCATACCAGCGCCGGACGAATCCCCACCAACCGTGGTTATCGACTTTTCGTTGACAAGTTAGCGACAGTAAAACCGTTATCGCCAGGTGAACGGCGGGCAATCGAGCACTTTCTTTCTGGCGCCCACGATCTCGATGAGATCGTCACTCGCACAGTTCGACTTCTTGCTCAGGTAACAAAGCAGGTCGCAGTAGTGCAGTACCCATCGCTGACCCGCTCAAAGGTTCGACATATCGAATTGATCACTCTCACTGCGATGCGAGTCTTGATTGTTCTCATCACAGATTCGGGAAGAGTGGAGCAGAGCGCAATCGAACTTCAAGGACCAGTCAGTGAATCGCTTCTGGTTGATCTACGTAATCGACTTAATTCGCTTGCGGTCGATGAGAGCCTTACTTCAGTTGCCGAGCTCTTGGCTCAGTTCACACAGAGTTACAGTGGATCGGATCGAATCGCAGCGACATTGATCGCGACTGCATTGATAGAGATGGCGGTTGAGAAAGCCGAAGAGCGAGTCGTTCTGGCTGGGACCGCGAACCTCGCTCGCTCCACTCATGATTTCAGTGACGAGATTCATTCCATCCTTGAGGCGCTCGAGGAACAGGTTGTCTTGCTAAGGCTCGTATCGGATCTGGGAATAAGAAATGAGGCGATCACGGTTCGCATCGGCGATGAACAACCTGATGCGAAATTGCGTGAGATGAGCTTTATTGCCACCGGTTATGGCGCAGGGGTGGGTGGCGCTGCGCTCGGCGTCCTTGGCCCTACCCGTATGGATTATGCGAGCTCGATGCGATCAGTCAGTGCCGTTGCACGTTACCTCTCGCGCTATCTCGACGATAGCGTGGACAAGAACTAAGAATGGACCTTTATCAAACTCTCGGCGTCGCCCGAGGTGCCTCTGATGATGAAATCAAGAAGGCCTATCGAAAACTTGCTCGCGAGATGCATCCTGATATCAATCCAGACCCACTCGTAGCCGACAAGTTCAAAGAAGTGACTGCCGCTTATGAAGTGCTGAGTGATCCGGCAAAACGTCAAAGTTACGACATGGGGGGCTCAGGTTTCGGCTCATTTGGCGGCGGTGAAGGCTTTGGTTTCAGCGACATCATGGATGCTTTCTTTGGCGGGGGTAATCGAGGGCCAAGGTCTCGCTCGCGTCCCGGGCAGGATGCATTGATTCGAGTTGAGATCTCTCTCGAGGAGGCATGTTTTGGTTGCAATCGAACTCTCAGCGTAGAGACTGCGGTGCTCTGCCCATCCTGTGCTGGAAATGGATGCGCCAAGGGATCGTCGCCGGTGGTCTGCGATATCTGTAAAGGTCGTGGTGAGACGCAACAAGTCACTCGCTCCTTTATCGGTCAGGTGATGACAACGAGGCCATGCGCATCATGCCAAGGTTTCGGCACTCGCATCACCGCCCCGTGTTCTGAGTGTGCAGGTGATGGTCGGGTTCGATCACGGAGTGAGATCGAGATTGAGATTCCAGCCGGCGTGGAAAGTGGCAATCGAATTCAGATGTCAGGCCGAGGCGAGGTTGGGCCAGGTGGTGGCAGAGCAGGGGATCTCTATGTCGAAATTGATGTCAGCGAGCATGATTACATCGTTCGAGATGGCGATGCCCTGCATATGGAGCTATCAATTCCTATGACTGCAGCAGCGCTTGGCAGGAAAGTCGAAGTACAGACTCTCGATGGGCCAATTTCGATTGAAATCAAAGCAGGCACGCAGCCAGGAGCTATACACACGATTCGAGAGCGGGGAATGACTCGACTCAGGAGTGGAAATCGAGGGGATCTCTACATCCATATCGGCGTTGAGATTCCGACAAAACTGAGTAAAGAAGAGAGTGAACTTCTCGAGCATTTTGCTTTGGCACACGATGATGCATCGCATCGAGGAAAGCGCACCGAGATTTCTAGCGGGCAATCGCAAGGTCTCTTCTCGCGCTTCAAAGAAGCTTTTCGAGGGTAGATGCTCTCCCTTTATCTCATTGATTCAGGATCAATCGATTCTGACCAATTCGATACCGGCAAGAAACTTCAAGTGGGCTCTCACCTAGAGATTGGTGGCAGTGAAGCACGCCATATGGTCAAGGTTGCGCGACATGTTGTAGGCGATGAAGTGGCGCTCGGCGATGGCAATGGATTGATGGCAAAGGTGCGAATCAGTCAGATTGATAGAGAGAGTGTCACAGTCATCGTTCAAGAAATTGAGAATCACCCGGTACCTCGGATAAGTCTCTGCGTGATTCAGGCGCTGACCAAGTCAGATAGAGCACATGAGTGCATCGAACTTCTCGTGGAAGCCGGGGTGGATGAGATTGTTCCCTGGCAGTCATCAAGAAGCGTCGGTAAGTGGCAAGGGCAAGCTTCCCGTGAGAAGTGGAGCGAGTGGATTCGTGGCGCGGTAAAACAGAGTCGGAGAAATCGAATCCCCTTGCTAGGGGAATTAGTTTCCACCTATAGCGATTTGAATTTCAACAGTCAGAGAAACATCCTCTTGGCATTCGATGAGAACTCACGAGATACTCTTGATTCAAGTCTCTCAACGGTTCTTCCGAGTCTTGAAGATATCGATCGAATTGTGGTTGTCATCGGACCTGAGGGTGGAATCACCCCCGAAGAACTTGCCTCACTCTCGAAAATGGGTGCCATTATTTTGCGACTTGGTGGCCCCGTCCTGAGGTCGGCACATGCCGGAGCGATTGCTCTCGGAGCAGTTCAAAGCGCGCTTTCAATCTGGCGTTGATGAGATTAGGATTTCGCTGATGTCATGCCTCTTCTGCTCATTCGCTGATGGTTCGATTCCGGTCGAGCGAGTCGGCGAAAATGAAAATGCTTTTGCGATAAGAGACATCAATCCTGTCGCGCCCACTCACATCTTGATCATCCCGAAGGATCACTTTGAGAATGCCGCTGAGGTGGTGCGAGTTGATTCTGCCGTCATGGCATCGATATTTGCCTTGGCGGATGAGATCGCAAGAGCTCAATCCCTCGATGGATATCGCACCGTATTCAACACGGGCGCCAGCGTGGGGCAGAGCGTCTTTCATGCGCATCTACACCTCTTGGCTGGTCGCACATTCGGTTGGCCGCCCGGGTAAATCGACTTCACCCTCTTTGATTCTTTCCACTAAAATCGGCCGCAATGGATAAGACCGTCATAGCTGTACCCACCTCAGTTCCTATGGTGACCGTGACGGGGCCAGGGGATTCCTATCTCACACAATATGAAAATGCTTTTCCAGAACTTGGTATCACAGTCCGCGGTAATGAATTCAAAGTACGTGGACCTGAAGAATCAATCTCCGAGTTCCGCTCTCTGATCTCTGAGTTACTGATCGTGATCAGATCAGGCCAGATGTTGAGTGAGGATTCAGTTGCGCGATCAATTGCCATGATCCGAGGCAAGAGCAGTGAGAAGCCTGGCGAGGTGTTATCGCTCAATATCTTGAGTAACCGAGGCAAGACGATCCGCCCTAAAACGGCGAACCAGAAGCGTTATGTCGAGTCAATCGACCAGAGCACGATAACTTTCGGAATCGGTCCTGCCGGAACCGGAAAGACTTATCTCGCGGTAGCGAAAGCTGTGCAAGCCCTTCAGGCAAAACAAGTCACTCGGATCATCCTTACGAGGCCAGCAGTCGAGGCAGGCGAACGATTGGGATTCTTGCCAGGAACCCTCCATGAAAAGATCGATCCTTACCTTCGTCCACTCTTTGATGCACTCCACGACATGGTCGATCCGGATTCGATCCCCAAACTGATGGGAAATGGGACGATCGAGGTCGCGCCACTTGCCTACATGCGCGGGAGAACTCTCAATGATGCCTTCATCATCCTCGATGAAGCACAGAACACATCACCCGAACAGATGAAGATGTTCCTTACTCGTCTTGGATTCAACTCGAAAATGGTCATCACGGGTGATGTCACTCAGGTCGATCTGCCTAGTGGAACAAAATCGGGACTTCGAACTATCACCGAAATCTTGAGTGGACTCAATGACATCACATTCATCGAACTTGAGTCATCGGATGTAGTTCGCCACCGGCTCGTCAGTGAGATCGTCGATGCCTATGCTCGTTTTGATGTTGCCAAGTTGCCACGTCGCCAACAAAACCTCTGAGTTCATTTAATAATGGCGATTGAGATTTCTAATGAGAGTAATACGCCCTGCGGCGAAGCGAAACTACGCTCACTTGCAGAATTTGCGGTTGCGAAGATGCGCCTTGACCTGCAATCTGAACTTGGAATTCGATTGGTCACATCAGCAGAGATGACTTCGCTCAATAAGCAGTGGATGGGTGAGGATGGTGCGACAGATGTACTCTCCTTTCCCATTGACGAGATGCGCCCCGGACAGAGTGATCCAGGCGTGATTGGTGACATCGTCCTCTGTCCGAGTTATGCCTTAGGCAATGCGTTGAAAAATGGCAAGAGCTTGGATGAGGAGCTTCAACTCCTTACTGCCCATGGCATCCTTCATCTCCTTGGATACGATCACCGGAACAAGCCTGATGAAAAGGCGATGTTTGCATTGCAGGAGGAGATTCTGAGAGAGTGGCGCTCTCTCCCATGATCATCTCGGTGATTCTCCTTCTAGCGCTAGCCAGTTTCCTGGCAGGTAGTGAGGCTGCCCTCAATTCCGTCAGTCGTGTCGCAGTTGATGCGATTTCTGAGCGCTCAAAGGCACAAGGTGCAATGGTCGCCCGCATCGTCAAGGATCCGGCTCGTTATCTCAATGTAGTTCTCTTGGTTCGAAAAGCTGCAGAACTCACTGCAACGGTCTTGGTCGCAGAAGCTTTGATTGTGGAGATGGAGAACGATCTCGCTGCAGTTGCGATTGCCATCTCGATCATGGTTGTCGCCTCCTATGTAGTTGTTGGTGTTGGCCCAAGAACACTTGGCAAACAGAACCCGATGAGGTGGATAGTCCCTGCGTCCTACATTTCATGGATATTGGCGAAGATCCTTGGCCCGGTTACCGTGATATTGATTGCGCTAGGAAATGCCTTGACTCCTGGAAAAGGATTTCGAAAAGGGCCGTTCTCTAACGAAGCTGAGTTACGCGACTTGGTGGATCAAGCTCACGAGAGCGGACTGGTCGAAGAATCCGAGCACGAGATGATTCATTCTGTCTTCGAATTGGGCGACACCATGGTTCGCGAATTGATGATTCCACGAACTGAGATGGTTTGGATTGAAGGAGATAAGAATCTTCGCCAGGCGTTATCGCTCTTCTTGCGCTCGGGGTATTCGAGAATTCCAGTTGTCGGCGAAGATATCGATTCCATCGTCGGTATCGCTTACATAAAAGATATCGTGAGGCGAGTCCACGACCATCCGAAATCAGAGACAAGTGAGAGCATTTCAGAGCAGTTGAGGCAAGCGACTTTTGTACCGGAATCGAAGAATGCTGCGGATTTGCTTAGGCAGATGCAGCGTGAACAGATTCATCTCGCCATCGTCATCGATGAATACGGTGGCACTGCGGGAATCATCACGATTGAAGACATCCTCGAGGAGATCGTCGGTGAGATTGCCGATGAGTATGACGATTTTGGTGAGGAATTCGAGCGAATAAATCCAAGCAGCGCACGAATCTCCTCGCGAATGCATATTGAGGATCTTGCCGAGGAACTTGAGATCTCTATTGAGGACGCTGAAGATGGCGATATCGACACCATCGGCGGATATATGGCGAAGATGTTGGGCCGTGTTCCGATACCAGGTAGCGCCATCGAGATCTCTGGATGGCGCTTCACCGCAGAACGACCAGCCGGTAGGAGACATAGGATTACCTCGATTCTTGCTGAAAAAATGGGGAATGAATCAGAAAAGGTAAAGCCATGACAAAGATCGTTCGCTTTGTCGAGCGGAGTGCGGCCGCTGGAGCCACTGACCCACAATTTGGAATTATGGAATCAGAGAATCTGATCCGTGCGGTAGCAAGTGATCCACTTTATGCAGGCATCTCGTTACGTGATGAGAGTTTAACCTTGGATGAGGTAAGGCTTCTCGCTCCGGTCATTCCGAGAAGTAAAGTCGTATGCGTCGGAAAGAACTATGCAGACCATGCTGCAGAGATGGGTGGTGAAGTGCCAAAGCAACCCATCATCTTCATTAAACCTAACACCACGGTTATTGGTCCTGAGGAGACAATCATCTGGCCGAAGGAGAGTGAGCGAGTTGATCATGAAGCTGAGCTTGCTATTGTCATCTCCAAAATCTGTCGCCATGTTCCGCGAGATAAATATAGAGATGTGATCTTTGGTTACACCCTGGCAAATGATGTCACTGCGCGAGATATTCAAAAGATAGATGGACAGTGGACCCGAGCAAAAGGTTTTGACACCTTCTGCCCGCTAGGACCATGGATAGATACGGATTTTCAGCCAGGAGATCAGGCAATCACTTGCTATGTCGGAGATGAGAAGCGGCAAGAAGCAAAGCTCTCAGATATGTTCTTGAAGGTACCCGAGATCATCGAGTTCATCTCCTCTGTGATGACCCTTCTTCCAGGGGATGTGATTCTTACCGGAACTCCCGCAGGGATTGGTCCGCTTAAGCGAGGCGGAAAGGTGCGCGTGAGCATCGACGGTTTAGGTTCACTGAGTAACCAGGTCTCTCAAGGATGAGTGAAAAAAGGGAAGTAAGGGTGCGTTTTGCACCTTCGCCAACTGGTGACTTACATGTTGGCAACATTCGAACTGCGCTCTTTGATTGGGCGTATGCGAGGCATACAGATGGGAAGTTTGTCTTTCGAATCGAAGATACTGATCGCGAACGAGTCACAGATCAATACATCCAGGCAGCGGCAGAGACTTTGCGATGGCTTGGACTGGATTGGGATGAAGGGCCTGAAATCGGTGGCCCGTATGGCCCATATCTTCAATCACAACGTCTCGAGATCTATAAGGAGTGGGCCGAGAGATTTCTTGCCCAAGGAGATGCCTATCTCTGTTTCTGCACCAATGAAGAACTTGAAGCAAGGCGCGAGGCAGCTAAAGAATCGAACCGCCCACCGGGGTATGACGGTGCATGTCGAAACTTGAGTGCAGATGACCGCACCAGAATGAGTGATGAAGGGCGAAAGCCTGTGATTCGAATGCGAATGCCTGAAGGCTCAACCACATTCAACGACCTCATCCGCGGCGAAGTGACCTTTGAACATAAGTTCGTCCCTGATTTTGTCTTGATGCGAAATGACGGTTCTCCGCTCTATACCCTTGCGGTTGCAGTGGACGATGTCTTGATGAAGATCACGCATATTCTCCGGGGTGAAGATTTGCTCTCATCGACTCCACGCCAGATAAGGGTATATCAGGCAATGGGAATGAAAGTTGAGGAGTATCCGATCTTCGCCCACCTGCCTTTTGTCATGGGTACAGATAACACCAAGCTTTCTAAGCGAAATGGCGAAGTCTCGATTGCTTGGTATCGAGAGCGAGGGTTCTTGCCCGAGGCGATATGCAACTATCTTGCTTTGCTTGGTTGGTCGCCTGGTGATGATCGCGAGAATGTGACCTTGTCCGAGCTCGCTCAGCTCTTTGATGTTTCGCGCGTCAATGCTTCGCCTGCGCGTTTTGATATGAAGAAACTTGAAGCGATAAATGGCGAGAAGATTCGCGCTCTATCGATAGATGAGTTGCTCAAGCGATCCTTGCCCTTTCTCATCGAATCGAAGGTGATAACGGGCAGCCACGATGAAATCGAAGTCATTAGAAAAGCTCTGCCATTGATTCAAGAGCGAATCGTCACTTTGAGCGAAGTGATTCCGATGGTGAGCTTCCTCTTCGGTGAAGCAGTCGTGATCGCAGACGATGAAGCGAAAAAAATCGGAGATGACCTCTCTCTAGCAACATTAAAGGCGGCCAAAGAGGCTCTTGGACTCGTTTCGGAGTGGAATGAGAGTTCGATTGAGTCAGCGCTTCGAGGCGAGTTGATAGAGAAGATGGGGCTCAAGCCTCGAGTTGCATTCACTCCGGTGCGAATCGCAGTGACTGGAAGTCATATCTCGCCGCCATTGTTTGAATCCCTTGCGCTCCTTGGAAAGACGCGCACCCTCGGAAGGATTTCCGCACTTCTATAAGAGGCGGTAAAGTTCGCATGCTCTTTTGGGGTATGGGGTAATTGGCAGCCCAGCTGATTCTGGTTCAGCTTGTCTAGGTTCGAGTCCTGGTACCCCAGCGAATGTTGTAACGAATGTACTAGGGCCCCGTCGTCTAGCGGCCTAGGACTCTGGCTTCTCAAGCCAGCTACGAGGGTTCGAATCCCTTCGGGGCTGCTTTACCGCTTTGCAATAACTTCAGAAAGTCTTGCCGCAGTAGCGACAACTGCTGCTGCGTGAAGGCGGCCAGGCTGTCTACCTAGTCTCTCAATCGGGCCACTGATGCTGACTGCAGCGATGACTTTGTTATTGGGTCCCCGTACCGGCGCAGAGACAGATGCAACACCTGGCTCTCGTTCACCAACTGATTGCGCCCAACCTCTCCGCCGAATTGCTGAGAGATTAGTTGCTGTGAATCGTGCGCCTTGTAGTCCCCGATAAAGTCGATCGGCATCCTCCCAGGCGAGAAGTACTTGAGCTGCAGAGCCCGCCTGCATCGTTAGCGTCGCTCCAACTGGGACTGAATCTCTAAGTCCTGAGAGACGCTCGGCAGCCGCGACACATACTCGAACATCGCCCTGTCTCTTATAGAGCTGGGCGCTTTCTCCGGTGGCATCGCGCAGAGCGATCAATGCAGGGGAGGCGGCAGCCAATAGCCGATCTTCACCAGCGGCAGCGGAAAGTTCGCTGAAGCGCGGACCCAAGATAAATCTTCCTGAAAGATCCCTCGCGACAAGACGATGATATTCAAGAGCCATTGCGAGACGATGCGCTGTCGGGCGAACGATTCCAGTCGCTGCGACCAACTCGGCAAGTGAATGCGGGCCACTTTCCAGGACGCTCACAATATGGATGGACTTGTCGAGAACGCCAACTCCGCTATTCTTTCGCTTGTCCACAATCCAATATTGGCATCTCACGAGTTGAGACGCAACAATTCTGGAAATCTCTGGTGAAGGGGGCGCAATGGGCAAGACGATGGCCGAGAAGATCTGGGCTGATCACCTAGTTCGGACCGCTGAAGGAGAGCCTGATCTTCTCTATATCGACCTTCATCTGATCCATGAAGTGACTAGCCCACAAGCCTTTGATGGGCTGCGACTTGCAGATCGAAAAGTGCGTCGTCCTGATCTCACCATCGCCACCGAAGATCACAACGTTCCTACCTTGGATATCGATAAGCCAATCGCTGATCCCGTCTCGCGACTTCAAGTCGATACATTGCGAAAGAATTGTGAAGAGTTTGGAATTCGTATCCACTCGTTAGGTGATGTGGAACAGGGAATTGTTCACGTCGTCGGTCCTCAGTTAGGACTTACGCAACCGGGATTGACCATTGTATGTGGTGATTCGCATACATCGACGCATGGAGCATTTGGGGCGCTCGCCTTCGGCATAGGCACAAGCGAGGTTGAGCATGTACTTGCGACGCAGACTCTGCCACTTCAACGACCGAAGACGATGGCCATCACTGTCGATGGAACTTTGAAACCAGGTGTCACTTCGAAGGACATAATCCTTGCGATCATCGCCAAGATCTCCACCGGTGGCGGACAGGGTTACGTCATCGAGTATCGAGGATCAGCGATTCGGGCGCTCTCAATGGAAGCGCGAATGACAATCTGCAATATGTCGATTGAGGCAGGGGCGCGAGCGGGGTTGATTGCCCCGGATGAAACGACTTTTGCTTACCTCAAAGATAAACCTCATGCCCCACAAGGTGCGGAGTGGGAAAAAGCAGTTTCCTATTGGCGCTCGCTCCCTAGTGATGCTGACGCAAGATTTGATGCGGAAGTGATCCTCAATGCTGATGAGATCGAGCCATTCGTAACGTGGGGAACCAATCCAGGACAAGGCCTTCCGCTCAATAGGCAAGTGCCAGACCCAGCATCATTTGCGGACCCACAAGAGCGAAGCGCGGCCGAACGAGCGCTCACCTACATGGATCTTCGCCCTGGAACGCCGATGAAATCAATAAAGATTGACACTGTGTTCCTGGGCTCATGTACAAATGGTCGAATCGAAGATCTACGCGCAGCTGCTGAGATCATCAAGGGCAAGAAAGTAGCGCCAGATACTCGCATGCTTGTCGTTCCAGGCTCTGCGAGGGTTCGACTCGCGGCAGAGGGAGAGGGCCTTGATCGAGTATTCATCGATGCAGGAGCAGAGTGGCGCTCGGCGGGATGCTCGATGTGTCTTGGGATGAATCCCGATCAGTTGAAACCAGGAGAGCGTGCCGCATCAACCAGTAATCGAAATTTCGAGGGGCGACAAGGCAAAGGTGGAAGAACACATTTGGTAAGCCCACTCGTCGCTGCGGCGACAGCGCTAAAGGGAACTCTTGCATCCCCAAGTGATTTGTGAGCTGAGAAATGAATCTTTCGTTGAGAGGAAATGATTGATATGGAGAAATTCACTTCACATACCGGGCGGGCTCTGCCGCTTCGGAGAAGCAATGTTGATACAGATCAAATCATCCCCGCGGTCTACCTCAAGCGGATCACTCGGTCAGGTTTCGAAGATGGGCTCTTTGCAGCATGGCGTAGTGACCCAGAATTTGTCCTCAATAGAAGTGAGTATCAGGGAGCAACTATTCTCATTGCAGGCGCTGATTTCGGCACGGGATCCTCACGTGAACACGCGGTCTGGGCGCTACAGAACTACGGATTCAAAGTGGTCTTCTCTAGCCGATTCGCCGATATCTTCCGAGGAAATTCCCTGAAAGGTGGCTTGCTCACGGTGATCCTCAAGGAAAGTGAGATTGAATCACTCTGGCAAACGGTTGAGAGCGCACCAACAACAGAGATCACGGTGGATCTCACGACACGCACCGTCTCTTATCTGGCGGAGGGAAAAAAGCGCTCGATTGCCTTCGAAATGGATGATTTCACGCGGTGGCGATTGATGGAGGGGCTAGATGACATCGGATTGACGCTTCGCCATACCGAAGCAGTCGATCAATTCGAGGCAAAACGAGCGAATTTCAAGCCAAAGACGCTTCCGGTTCTTCATTGAAGAGAAACTCTCAACTTCAACTGGAGAGTTTTTCACGCTGAAAATCACTTCTTTTCGTCGAATCAGGGGTGATTTTTTCTTGCGACACACCGAAGCGAATTCGCGAAAACACGCAATTTCCTGCGTAAGTTTCATACAAAGTTAAGCGAACGCTTAACTTGCACCAGAACGGGTATAAGGGGAATAGATGAATAAGGCCCAATTCATTGCGTCGTTGGCTCCATATTTCAACGGCAGCAAGAAGGAAGCACAGTACGCAGTCTCGATCGTATTTGACTCGATTGTGCGCAACATTCACAAAGGTGAAGACGTCACCATCAACGATTTCGGCAAGTTTAAGAAGGTCGATCGCAAGGCTCGAAAAGGCCGCAATCCTTTCACCGGCGAAGAGATCATGATCAAGGCGACGAAGAAGGTTCGCTTCCTACCAGCAAAGGGACTCAAGGAAGTAATCGCAGGCGCCCGCAAGCTTGAGGCTGCTCCAAAGCCTCCAGCACCAAAGCCAGTAAAGGCTGCTGCTCCGAAGGCCGCGAAGGCTGCTAAGAAGGCGCCAAAGAAGGCTGCTAAGAAGGCGCCAAAGAAGGCTGCTAAGAAGGCTAAGAAGGGCAAGCGCCGCTAGGCATTTTGTTCTTTCGAAAAATGGGCTGCATTCCGATGCAGCCCATTTTTCATGCCTATCCTTAACTCATGACCTCGGTCAACGGCTCTGAAGTGGTGCGCTTTGACGCACCAGTGGGCAAGCCACTCGGTGTGACTCTTTGGTATCGCATCGGAGCAAATGTCTTACGGCCACTTCTCACGCTGATCACAAAGAAGGATTGGCGAGGCGGAGAGAAGATCCCAAAGAGTGGCGCAGCTATCGTCGTTTGTAATCACATCTCTTATCTAGACCCGCTCTCATTCACGCATTTTCTCTACAACAACGGTAGAGCACCCCGCTATCTGGGCAAGAAATCGATTTTTGACTTCCCGGTAATCGGTTCGATCGTTACCAAGGCTGGACAGATTCCTGTCGATAGAGAGAGCGCCAATGCTGCGATGGCGCTAGATCATGCAGTTGCAGCTCTAAGAGCAGGACACATGATTGGTATCTATCCCGAAGGCACTTTGACGAGAGATCCGGATCTCTGGCCGATGACAGGAAAGACTGGCGCTGCTCGCCTTGCACTCCTCACAGAAGCGCCAGTGATCCCCTGTGCCTCGTGGGGCCCAGAGAAAGTCATTCCGCGATACGGAAAAAGAATAAAGCTCTTCCCACGGACCAAGATAAGTATCAATGTGGGAGAGCCAGTAGATCTCTCACCGTGGCGTGGAATGGCCCATGACAATGGCGCACTTGAAGAGGCGAGTGAGGCGATCATGAAAGCCATCACGGTCCTTTTGGAAGAGCTAAGGGGCGAGAAGGCACCTGCGGTGAGATTCGATACTCGAAAGTCAGATCTTCCGCGCATCGGAAACTTCATCAAGAAGAAGCGTTTTGGAAGAAAATAATGAAAGTATCCATTCTTGGCTCAGGTGCCTGGGGTACAACCCTTGCTCAAGTAGCTGCCGACGCTGGCCACGATTTATTGCTCTGGGGACGCAATAAGCAAGTTGTCGCAGAGATTAACTCATCACATCGAAACACTGGGTTCTTGGGCGAAATCGAATTACCACAGTCGATTCGAGCAACTGCGGACATTGATGAAGCTTTTGCTCAGGCAGATGCCTTGATTCTTGCCCTGCCTTCACAGAGTCTTCGTGAAAATTTGGAAAACTGGAAGTCGCGATATCCAGCGAATATTCCTGCGATTTCGACGCTGAAGGGAATAGAGGTAAGCACTCATCTACGTATGTCGGAAGTCTTGGCCCAGGTTATTGGACTTGAAGAAGAGAAGATCGGATTCATTACCGGGCCCAATCTCGCCAGGGAATTGGTGCGACGACAACCTGCAGGAGCAGTTGGCGCTTCTAGCAATCCTCAGGTCGCAGATCTCATTGTCAATGTCTTTAAGACACCATATTTTCGGGTTTACACATCAGATGACATTGTTGGCTGCGAACTAGCGGCGGCGCTGAAGAATGTGATTGCTCTCGCCGTGGGCATAGTTGTCGGTATGGGTCTTGGCGAAAATACTCAAGCAATGATCATCACGCGGGGGCTCAATGAGGTAACTCGTCTTGGTGTTGCGTTAGGTGCAGCTCCACTGACCTTTGCAGGACTTGCCGGGATGGGCGATCTCGTAGCAACCTGCCAATCCTCACTCTCTCGCAATAGGTCATTTGGCGAGATGATTGGGCAGAGTGGGAATTCCTCTAGCGTAAGAGAGACTCTCGGCAAGACTGTAGAAGGTGTTGCGAGTGCGGGAGCAGTTGTTGAGATGGCCCATATGGTCGGCGTTGAGATACCAATCATCGAGGCAGTTGCTGATGTGGTCTCCGGGAAAATCTCATCCGTGAGGGCGATGGCGACATTGAGTGAAATCGATACCGGCGCTGAGATAGATCTCAGCGGGCTAGGCTGAAATGACTTCAAAGAAGAAGATCGCAGTCATCTGTGGCGGGCAGAGCCCAGAGCACGAAATCTCCTGCCTTTCGGGACTCGGAATCTTTGCAGCGATTGATAGGAAAAAATATGAAGTGATCCTTCTCGGTATCGCCAGTGATGGCCGTCGTTTTATTGAGCTCAACGATCGGGCCGATTTTGATAGCGATGAGAATGGACTTCCGATAATTCCAAAGATGGGTGATTTCAAGGATATGCCGTCGGATATGGATCTTCTCTTTCCGATTCTTCATGGGACTAATGGAGAAGATGGGGTCTTCCAACGCTTCGCGCAGGAGCAGGGATTCAATTACGTAGGTTCAGGAGTATCCGCTTCTGCAATCGCGATGGACAAATCCATCGCAAAAGAGGCATTCGCAAAGAGTGGACTTACAACAGCGCATGGTGTGACCGTTGAAATTAGCGAGAGAGCGCGAGAAAGGTGGTCGAACCTTAAGTACCCGCTCTTTGTCAAACCAGCTAGGGGTGGCTCAAGCAGAGGCACTATTAAGGTTAAGCGCGAAGCAGATATGGAGAGCGCACTTGACTCTGCATTTCAATTCGATGAGAAGGTCTTAGTTGAAGAGGCGGTAATCGGCCGCGAGATTGAATGTGGCATTTTGGTAGAAAACGGCGAAGTCACTAGTTCAGTCGTAGGAGAGATACGAGTCTTGGGCGGGCGAGAGTTTTATGACTATGAGGCGAAGTATCTGGATAACGCGACTCAATACCTGGTCCCTGCACCGATCGACGAGAAAGCAAGTGAGACGATTCGTGAGCAGGCGATTCGTGCATTCAACGCAGTTGGATGTGAAGGTTTTGCACGAGTGGACTTCTTCCTCAAAGAATCGGGGCAGGTTGTAATCAATGAAATCAATACTCTGCCCGGTTTCACTCCGAAATCAGTTTTTCCGATGCTTTGGAAAGCCACGGGCAAGGATTACAAAGAAGTCGTCTCTGTCTTGATTGAAGAGGCGCTGAGAGACCCCAAGTAGTTCTTATGGGATGCAAGCGCTACATACTTGTTACTGGGCAGGTCAGCGTTCTTGTGATTCCTGAGACCGCCTGAACCTTCGCGAGAATGAGGCGTCCGAATTCCTCCATGGAGGCAGCCTCTGCTCGCATGATGACGTCATACGGGCCGGTGACACCTTCAGCGATAGTCACTCCAGCGATAGCCGAAACGCTCTTTGCCACGCTGTTGGCCTTGCCAACTTCGGTTTGAATCAAGATATACGCCTGAATCGCCATGCGCAGAAGGTAGCGCAGAATGGGCAGGGGGGAAAGATAGAAGTACAGTCAGATAAAGCTTTGGAGGTTTGGCGATGAATGAGCGCGAGGCCATCGCACGCCTTAAGGAGATATTCACCCCCTCGGATCGCCTTGCGAGTGAGTTACGAGTGAGTATTGGCGATGATGCCGCAATCTTCTCGCCTCACAATTCGCTCATTGCCACATCGACCGACATTGTCACTGACGGGGTTCATTTCAATCGTGAGTGGAGTGATGCCAAGTCAATCGGACGAAAGGTAACGATTGCAAATCTCGCCGACATCTTCGCGATGGGAATGAGACCAAATTTCCTTTTAGTCTCGGCGACGATAGAGAAGAGTGATGTCGATTCACTTTTTGAGATAGCCCAAGGGATACAGCGTGAGGCAAAGCGAGTTGATGCACAAGTAATTGGTGGCGATATCTCATTAGGGGATTGCTTGACGGTTTCAATAACTGCAATCGGTGAGGGTGAGCGCTCAATTCTTCGAAGTGGTGCAAATCCTGGAGATGATCTCTATCTTGCCAATCTTCCAGGACGCTCACTTCTCGGCTTGACACAGTTGATGCAGGGCAAGCGACTAGATGAAGCCAGCATTGGCTTTCATCTAGTTCCAGAGTTTGATTGGAGTACCTACGATCGAGTGCGAGGAGTCGCAACGGCGTTGATTGATATCAGCGATGGCATCGCGAAGGATGCCCGTCAAATCGCCGAGGCAAGTGGGGTCTGCATCGAAATCGAGAGTGAACTCTTGATGAGGCACCATGACTTTCCTTCACATGAGTCGATTGCATCAAGGCTTGGATTGGATCCCCTCAAGACAATTCTAGAAAGCGGCGAAGAGCACACACCGCTATTTACTGCTTCACCAGGTTATCGCAGTCAGGTAGAGACTTTCGCTCATCGAGTGGGACGAGTAGGTAGAAGCGTTCAGGGAGAAGTCCATCTTGATGGCGCACCTTTAGGGCTAGAGGGCTTCGATCACTTCAATTAGTAGATGCGAATCTGACTCTTTCTACTAACTTGTTGGTGTTGGTCAGAAGATCTCCATCATGAAGCGCGCCGCCAATCAAGAGGGTTACATCGCGACCAAATTCCTTAATGATCTCTGGTACTCGTTCAAGTGTCATTCCTCCGGCGAGAGTGGGTGAGATCGAGGAGATCGTTGACATGGAAGAAAAACTTTGTTCGACGATTTCTGCACACTCCTTCTTGCTGAAGCTAAATCGACCGCCATGATTAGGAAAGATCGTAAAGTCCGCGCCGGCGAGACGGACTAGCGTCGCGAAAATCAGGTGATGGCGCAATCCGTGAGTCGGATTCATCACAAAGGAACCGAGAAGTGCTGGATGGCTCACAATCGGAAGTGATATGGAGTCCTCATCTGCGATCGCGCGCATGGTGTCGAGTCCACATATGCCAGGCAGAACGAGCAGCCCTCCCGCTCCATGTTCTTTGGCAAAGCGGGCTGACTCAAACAACTCTTCAGTCGGACGATTCAGGCTCGGCGCATAGATGGCATGTCGACCGAATTCTTGGTTGGCCTCAGCAATTGCGTTTGAAAGAACTTCAACTCTCTCTCGCCAGAGCGCCCACGGTTGATTAGCAAGGTTGTGATCATCTTTGATGATGTCGATTCCACCCTGAACCAGCGTCTTTGCCATGGTGGCAAGTTCTTTTGTCGAGAGTCCCATCGGCTTGAGTGCCGTCATAAGGAATGGTCGGTTCTCGATGCCGAACCGCGATCGAAGACCTGCTACGCCAAATCGCGGTCCATTCAACGATTCAAGGAAAGATTGAGGGAGATTGATCTTCGTAATCAGTACTTTGGGAAAGAGGGAGATGTTTCCCCAGAGAAGATTGAGGAATTGTGGGAATTCATTCCCCACAAGGCGATCGTCGTAACCGATTGTTACCGAGTTCCTACTATCGCCCATCTCTTCGATCCGAAGCACTTGGCCCACCACTTTTTCTTGAATCCATTGCGGGGCCAGTCGGAGTGGGAATTCGATGGTCTGTTCGGTTCGAATCTCATCGATAAGTAGGTCGCTCGAATCAGAATCAATCTCATAGGTGATCTCGAACGGCATAGCGCATGATAACCGAGAAGGTTTTTGAGCGCCTTTGGACGAAAGAAGAAAATTCTCGCGTGATAAAGTTTGGAAATGTCAGACCGAGATTTTGGTTTCAAGACTAAGTCTTTGCACGCAGGAACGCTACCTGACCCAGCAACTGGCGCTCGTACCGTTCCGATCTACCAATCGACTGCTTTCGTCTTTGAGGATACGAAGGATGCAGGAGATCTTTTTGCCCTTCGAAAGTACGGCAACATTTATTCACGCATCGGAAATCCGACCGTATCCGCCCTTGAAGAAAAGGTGGCTGCGCTTGAAGGTGGACTCGGTGCGGTTGCAACATCTTCGGGCCTTGCGGCTCAATTCCTGCTCTTTGCTGCCCTCACGGGTTCAGGGGATCACATCGTCGCGTCATCAAATCTTTACGGTGGAACAATCACGCAGCTAGATGTGACCATGAGAAAGTTTGGTGTTGAAACGACTTTCGTGGCGAGTGATGAACCTGCTGATTTTGCCAAGGCGATCAACGTTCGTACGAAGTTGTTTTTGACCGAAGTTGTCTCGAATCCTTCGAATCAGGTGGCAGATATCGCGGGACTTTCGAGCGTTGCGCATCAACACGGTATCCCACTGGTAGTCGACTCCACTCTCACTACTCCTTATTTGATTCGCCCTTTTGAGTTTGGCGCAGATGTCGTGATACATAGCCTGACAAAGTTCATGGGGGGACATGGAAGTACTCTCGGTGGAATCATCGTTGAATCAGGGAAGTTTGATTGGGGCAATGGAAAGTTCCCTGCCATGCTCGAAAAAGTTCCACACTATGGCGATCTTTCCTGGTGGGGAAACTTTGGTGAGTATGGCCTACTCACCAAGATTCGTGCAGAGCAGTTGAGAGATGTCGGTTCATCTCTGAGTCCTCATTCGGCATTTCTACTGATCCAAGGTATTGAGACTTTGGCTCAGCGAATGACCGACCATGTATCGAATGCAATCACTGTGGCTAACTTCCTCCGCAAGGATCCACGCGTATCTTGGGTCGATTTCGCAGGGTTCGATGACCATCCTCGAGCAGATCGTGTCCAGAGGTACTTACCTCGAGGCACCGGAGCAGTTTTCAGTTTTGGGGTGGCTGGTGGCCGAGCTACAGGCGAGCGATTCATTAATTCAGTACAACTTGCTTCTCACCTCGCAAATGTCGGTGATGTGAGAACTCTTGTCATTCATCCAGCTTCGACTACGCACCGACAACTATCCGATGAACAACTCGTATCTGCTGGAGTAAAACCAGATTTAGTGAGAATAAGCGTGGGTATCGAGGATGTCGAAGACATTATCTGGGACCTTGATCAAGCTTTGACCCTCGCCACCTCAGGAGATAATGCGTGAGCTGGCATCAACCGAGCTCTTCTGAGATTTCGACGATAATCAACAACTCAAAGAGAATTGCGATTGTTGGCGCCTCAAAGGACCCAGCCCGAGCGGCCTTCTTTGTCTTGACCTATCTCAAATCCAGTACGGAGTACACCTTGTTCCCCGTCAACCCCAAAGAAGATGAGATTCTCGGTTTGAAGGTTTACCACTCACTACAGGAAATCGCTGAGCCGATAGATGTGTGTGTAGTGTTCCGTCGCCACGATGTGCTCGACGAAGTACTTGACGAAGCGATCGCGGCGAAGGCGAAGGTATTTTGGATGCAATTGGGAATCCATAATGACGCGGTCGCTGAACGAGGAGTTTCTGCTGGATTGACTGTGGTGCAAAACAAGTGCATAAAGATCGAGCATGCTCGATTCCATGGCGGTCTGCATCTGGCTGGCTTTGATACTGGGGTCATCACATCGAAGAGATTGAACTGAACGGCGAGAAATCCTTCCCATGACTGATAACCAGGAATTTCGTCCCGTAAATCTCTCTCAAAGCGAACCCTTTCGATGGCAAGGCGTCGATGAGTTCATCTATAAAGCAGAAGATGGCATTGCATCTTTCAAGGATGTCAGTCGAAGGAAACTCTTTATCGAATCAGCCGAGTCTGGGATTGAACTTCGATATTTTGAGATTGGACCAGGCGGACATACCACCTTAGAAAAGCACGACCATATGCATCTAGTGATCCCGATACGGGGAAGAGGAAGTTGCCTGGTCGAGAATCGTCTCTTTGAACTCTCGATCAATGACATGATTCATGTGCCATCCTGGTCATGGCATCAGTTCAGAGCGGCCGAAGATGAGTTCCTCGGGTTTCTCTGCCTCGTTAAGGTAGATCGCGATAGGCCGACGCTTCCAAGCGCGAGTGATTTAGAGCTACTTAAGCAAGATCCTCAGATAGCAGAGTTCATTAGACATAGATAGCTCCCTCGGGATCCGAGGAGCCGTTTGCAAGGATTAGCGAGAGACCTTGCCAGCCTTGAGGCAGGAAGTGCAGACATTCCGTCGTTTTGTGTAGCCCCCATCTAGCGTGCGGATGCTCTGGATATTTGGGTTCCATCGACGACGGGTACGACGCTTGGAGTGAGATACGTTGTTTCCAAAGCTGGGGCCTTTGCCGCAGATGTCGCATACTGACGCCACGATTACTCCTTGAAGATGTGATTCCAAGATTATTTCTGGAACTGGGGTGAGGGGCTACAGGGTAGTCGCAAGGGGGCGGTTCGGGGAAATCGAAGCGAGATGCCCCTAGAGTGAGCGTGATATGCAGGAGAGAGCGCTTCTAGCAACAAGACTGGACCGACTGATCGGCCCAAAGAGCGCCCGCGCATTTGAAACCGCCTTCGGCTACGAGACGGCAGCTGACTTACTTCAACACTTTCCACGCAGATATCTGCGCCGGGGTGAACTCACTCCAATCGATGAGATTCCTGATGGAAGTGAGGCGACGATTCTCGCGCAGGTTCTCTCGGCAAAGAGTCGCAGGATTCCAGGTCGCAAGGGCGGCCTCCTTGAAGTGATTGTCACCGACGGAAAAGCAAAACTCGCATTGACTTTCTTTAACCAGGTCTGGCGCGAACGAGATCTTCGTCCAGGAAAGCAAGGACTTTTCGCGGGCAAGATAACTCTCTTTAATGGAAAGAGACAGCTAACTCACCCTGAATATCAATTGATACCTGATGGGGATGATGTTGATGGAGCCATCGATGGCTTCGCCGGCAAATTGATACCGATTTATCCTGCTACTTCGAAGTTGCCATCATGGAAGATCGAACAGGCATTGGCAGTGATCATTGACTCCCTTGGCGCCTTGGTCCCTCCAGAAGGTTCCAAATCGAAAGAGCAGAGTCCGAGCCAGGTAGAAGATCTACTGAGTAAAGAGTTACTCGAGGAGCTGGGTCTCCCGTCGCGGATGAGTGCTTTGATCTCAGTTCATCGACCAAAGAGCGTAGCTGAGGCGGAGTCGGCGAAAGAGCGATTGACCTTTGATGAAGCGCTCATCCTGCAACTGATTTTGATGAGACGTCGAAATTCGATTAGACGGCTCCATGCAAGACGATGTTCATTCGATGGCGAAGGAATATTGGGGAAATTCGATCAAGCTCTGCCGTACGAGTTGACCGAAGGACAACGGAGAGTTTCGGCAGAGATCGCATCCGACCTTGAACATGAGACGCCGATGTATCGATTGCTTCAAGGCGAGGTGGGTTCAGGCAAGACCGTTGTTGCGATTCGCGCGATGCTGGCGACAGTCGATAGTGGTGGGCAGGCAGCGCTCCTTGCACCGACCGAGGTATTGGCGCAGCAGCATTATCAAAATCTGCTTCGCACCTTAGGTCCCTTAGCGGAGGCAGGACGACTTGATTCTGCAACCGGTGCAATCTCTGTTGCACTCCTAACCGGTTCATTGCCAACATCAGAGAAGTCGCAGATTCGTGAGCGACTGATGAGAGGTGAGATTGACCTCGTCATTGGTACTCATGCGCTAATTGCGGAACAGGTTGGATTTAAGAATTTAGCGATGGTCGTCATTGACGAGCAGCATCGCTTCGGCGTTGAACAACGAGATGCATTGCGATCGAGGAGTGATGTGACGCCACACGTTCTGGTCATGACGGCAACACCAATCCCGAGGACGGTCGCTATGACCGTATTCGGAGATCTCGACGTATCGATACTCGATCAACTCCCGCAAGGCAGATCTGTGATCTCTACCCATCTGATTCCGGTGCAAGCAAAACCCCATTTCTTGGAACGTGCCTGGCAGAGAATTCTTGAAGAGGTTTCGAAGGGAAGGCAAGGCTATGTCGTCGCGCCTCGAATCGATCAGAGAGATTCTCTGACTGATGTGACATTTGGTCTCACCAATGATGTTGCCGAACGTGCAGCCAAGTTAGTCGAGGAGGATGGCGAAGAAGAGATCGATCGAGAGATGGCTTCCGTGGCGGAGTTCTATCAGCTACTCAAAGATGGACCACTTAAATCAATCAGGATCGCACCGCTTCACGGCAAGATGACGGCGGAAGCAAAAGCTAAGACAATGCAGAGCTTTCAAGAAGGTGAGATCGATCTACTGATCAGCACTACGGTGATCGAAGTAGGGGTTGATGTACCTAACGCGACGGTGATGGTGATTTTGGATGCCGATCGCTTCGGTGTCTCACAACTTCATCAATTACGTGGTCGCGTCGGTCGAGGAGCGCATCCAGGTCTCTGCCTCCTGGTCACGCGCGCCGAGGAGAATTCCCCCGCAATCGAAAGACTTAGTGCTGTCGCAAGTACTCTCGATGGTTTTGAGCTGGCGCGGTTGGATCTAGAGCAGAGGCGCGAGGGGGATGTTCTTGGTGCGACACAGTCTGGAACTCGATCTCACCTTCGTCTCCTGCGGGTCTTAGAAGATGAAGAAGTGATTATCAAAGCGCGCGAGATTGCTCAAGGCATTCTTGAGCGAGATCCAGAGCTACTCCTCTCGCCATACTTGGCCGAGGTGGTCCAAGCGATGGAGGCCGAGAGTGAAGCCGCCTTCGTCGAGAAAGGATGAGCCATGAGAATCATCGCTGGATCAGCGAAGGGTAGGAACCTGCTCTCGCCAATCGGTGAGAGCGCTCGCCCCACCTCAGATCGAGCACGCGAAGCTCTCTTCTCTTCATTGGAATCAGAGTTCGGAGATGTCGATGGAATCTCATTTCTCGATCTCTTCGCTGGATCCGGTGCTGTAGCAGCGGAGGCATTGAGTAGAGGCGCAATTAGAGTTGTAGCAGTCGAAGGTGATCGAGAGAATGCAGATGTTGCGCGGAGCAATCTCGAGATGGTCGGAGAGAGTGCAGATACTCGTGAGCGTGAAGTACATGCAGTGACGGTGGAGCGATACCTAGCTGGCGTCCATGCAGTGAAGGCTTTCGATGTGATTTTTCTTGATCCGCCATATCAACATTCGAATTCTTCAATCAGAGAAATCGTAGAGACACTTATCACGAAGAATATGCTCCATGAGAAATCACTGGTCGTAATCGAGCGTGAGAGCAAGAGTGGTTTCACTTGGCCATCGGCTATGCGTGAGGTTAAAGTGCGCAGATATGGACATGCCAGCATGCATTACGGCGAATTGATCTCCGCGTAAGGGAAAAGGCTCACCTCTCAAAAGGAGTTTTCAGGGCTAAACTCCCTCGGTGGCCATTCGCAGAGCTGTCGCCCCCGGATCATTCGATCCCATCACCCTTGGTCATTTAGATGTCATCGAACGCGCAAGTGGAATCTTCGACGAAGTCGTGATTGCTGTTCTGATTAACTCATCTAAAAGCGGCCTCTTCTCCATTGAAGAGCGAATCGCAATGATCGAAGAGTCAGTAGCGCCACTTGGAAATGTGCGAGTCGATTCTTGGAGTGGGCTTCTCGTTGACTATTGCAAAGAGCGCGAGATTTCAGTGATCATCAAAGGGCTTCGAGCAGTTAGTGACTTCGACTACGAGCTGCAGATGAGCCAGATGAATCTCAAGCTGAAAGGCGTCGAGACCTTCTTCATGGCTACTAAACCAGATTATTCGTTCCTCTCCTCTTCCTTGGTCAAAGAGATAGCCAAATATGGCGGCGATGTGAGCTCTTGGGTGCCAGGCAATGTCCTTAGCGCATTGAAGAGCCGTTATGGCGCACTTGGAGAATGATGATTGAACGATCAAACACTCACATCAGGAGAGGATGAGCCATGGATTCTTTGGAGAAGTTAGAGAGCGCTCTCACCATGGTTCGAGAGGCGCGATCTGTTCCACTCTCAGGCTCATGCGTCGTTCATCGCGGCGAGTTGACCGAGTTGCTTGATGAGATCAAGTCTGCTTTACCAAATGATCTCTACGCTGCCCAAGAGTTGATCGCTGCTCGGGATCGAATCGTCGAAGAAGGTCGTACATCGGCAGAGAGATTGATCGCTCACGCTCGTGAGGAAGTTGCAAGGATGGTCGAGCAGACTGCGATTGTGGCGAGCGCGAGAGAGGAGTCAACGAGAATCCTCGATGAGACTAGGTCGCAGGCAGAGAATGAAAGAGCAGAGGTCGATCACTACATCGATTCACGCCTTGCCACCCTTGAAGTGATTCTCAATAAGACTTTGGAAGCGATCAATCGTGGCCGGGAGAGACTTGCTGGTTCTACCGATAAGGATGTGCTTTCCGAGCTCGCAGATTGATCTTTTCATCATGAGCTTCTTGCTAGATATCCATGAGTTGCCGCGTCGGGCTGGGGAGTATCGGGATTACAAGCTTGATCTGGTCCTTGAAGCAGCGCTCGGGCTCGATCTGATCTCAATCGGTAAAGGCGAAGCGATCCATGTGGCGGTGACCGCTACATCTGTCGACGAGGGTGTCTTGATTAGAGGAAAAATCCAAGGAATAGCGCGTGGAGATTGTGCTCGATGTCTCGAGCCAGTCGTCATTGATGTCGATCAGAGTTTTGATGAATTATTTGAATATGCAACCAAGGCAAGCGCCCTAACCGATGAGGAAGTCGATACAGATGAGATTCTCCTTGTAGAAGAAGATCACGTCGACCTTTCGATACCGATTCGAGACGCCATTCTCTTGGCGCTACCTGTGAATCCACTCTGTGAACCCGATTGCCCTGGACTCTGCTCTTACTGTGGCGTTGCCCTTCGCGATGTGGATCAAGATCACGCCCATGATCAACAAGATCAACGTTGGTCAGCGCTCTCTGCCCTCGCCGAAAAGTTGCGAGAAGGGGAGAAAAGGGATGAGCGTTAGGGCCTGCTGAGGCTGAAATCCTGCCGTTTTTACATTCCCTAGATTGAGTGGAATACTCCCGCCCGTGCCAGTACCTAAGCGAAAACTCTCACGCTCCCGGACCCGGGCCCGCCGTTCACAATGGAAGGCGACCCCAGCCGCGATTGCATTGTGCGACCAGTGCCAGCAACCTAAGTTGCAACACACTGCCTGTCCGACCTGCGGCACTTATAACCGTCGACAGGTCATTTCGCTTTAACTTTGATTTGTTCAGTTAAGCATCTTCTTCCCTAGTTAGGGTAGATACCTCAATCCCATGAATTCTGCCGACGAGAGCCTCAACTCCAGGCTTGCCAACCTTGGCATTGCACTTTCGGATGAAGTCATCAATCTCGCCCTGACGCATCGATCTTTCGCGTATGAATCTGGCGGGATCCCAACCAATGAACGGTTGGAATTTCTCGGCGATAGCGTCATCGGGCTTGTGATCACAGAAGAGCTCTATCGAAGATTTCCCGAGATGGATGAGAGTGGTCTTTCACCTTTGCGATCAGGCGTTGTCAGTACGAGGGCGTTATCGCAAGTTGCGCGTTCACTTGGGATTGGGCGAGAAGTCCTCATCGGTAAAGGCGAAGAGGTGACGGGTGGGCGAGAGAAGAACTCGATCCTCGCAGACTCACTTGAAGCTCTCATCGGTGCGATCTATTTGGAGCATGGTCTTGAAAAGGCAGAGCGAGCAATCATCACCCTGATGCAGGAAGCAATTGAAGAAGCAATCTCGCGTGGCGCCTCACTTGATGGAAAGACTTCACTCCAAGAGCTGGTTGCTGCTCGAGGTGAAGGGTCACCGGAATATGAGATTTCTGAATCAGGACCTGATCACGCGAAAGAATTTCAAGCTACAGCAATCGTGGCAGGAGAACGTGTCTCTGCGGGACGAGGTAGAAGTAAACGAGAAGCTGAACAAGAGGCTGCACGACTTGCTTATCAGATACTTCTTGAGCGGGGTTAGTGGCACGTGCCTGAATTGCCTGAAGTAGAGAGTGTTCGGTTAGGGCTTCAGGAGCATATTCGAGGCGCAAAGATAGTTCGTGCCCTCCAGTTTCATCCTCGAGCACTCTCAGCTGAATCTATTGCGCCTCTAGCAGCAATCGATGATTGCAGAATCACATCTGTGAATCGTCGAGGAAAATTCCTCTGGTTTGTCATGGATAAGAAGCCATTTGCTCTAGTAGCTCATCTAGGTATGAGTGGACAATTTCTAATCGATGAGGTTGGACAGGCAAGGCATGCTCATTGTCGAGCACGATTTCGAATGAAGCAGGGAAGAGGCGAATTCCTACTCTCATTCCATGACCAGAGAACTTTCGGCTGGCTTCGAGTAGACGAATTGATTAAGGGAACGCCAGCATCAATCTCACATATCGCCCTTGATCCATTCGATGAAAGCTTCGATCGCAAGGCGGTGATCACGAAGCTGAAGGGAAAGCGCACCGAGATAAAGCGGGCGCTTCTCGATCAGAGCGTGATGAGTGGTGTCGGAAATATCTACGCCGATGAAGCGCTCTGGCGAGCGCAAATTCACCCACGGAAGTTGGCTGAGAAATTGAGCGAGAAGCAACTCGCCACGATTTTGACCTCGGTAAAGCGCGTCATGAAGAGCGCGCTTAAGGCAGGTGGCACTTCATTCGATGATCTCTATACCAACGTCAACGGCGAGAGCGGCTATTTTGAGAATTCGCTTGAGGTATACGGCAGAGAAGATGAAGATTGCTCTCGCTGTGGTCATCTCATCAAGCGAATCAAATTCACCAATCGCTCCTCACATTTTTGCCCGCATTGCCAACCGCGTCGCTAAAGCCTCAACTCATACTTCAGACTTAATGATCCTTAACTTGGCCACCTCCGCATCATCAACGAGGTGCTCAGGTAGGTTTTACGCGTGTATTTGAAGAGTATGACGCTCAAGGGCTTCAAGTCCTTCGCCAACCCAACCACTCTCATACTCGAACCAGGAATCACCTGCGTCGTCGGACCGAACGGTTCTGGAAAGTCCAATGTCGTTGATGCGCTCGCATGGGTGATGGGCGAGCAAGGGGCAAAGTCGCTTCGTGGCGGAAAGATGGAAGATGTCATCTTTGCGGGAACAAGCGGGAAGGCGCCGTTAGGTAGAGCTGAAGTCTCGCTGACGATCGACAATAGTGATGGTGCACTTCCTATCGATTTCTCCGAGGTGACGATCTCACGAATTCTCTTTCGAAATGGCCAGAGTGAATATCAGATCAATGGTGAGACGGCCAGACTCCTTGATGTCCAGGAATTGTTGAGTGATAGCGGTATCGGCCGAGAGATGCATGTCATCGTCGGTCAGGGTCAACTCGATGCAATCTTGATGGCAAATCCAGAGGAGCGACGGGCATTCATCGAAGAGGCAGCAGGTGTCCTTAAACATCGCAAGCGCAAGGAGAAGGCGCTTCGAAAACTCGAGTCTATGCAAGGAAATATGGCTCGGATCCAAGACCTCACCGCGGAGTTGCGTCGACAACTTCGACCTCTCGGCAAGCAAGCTGAGGTGGCGAAGAAGGCTGCGACTATCCAAGCCGATCTTCGTGATGCCAAGTTGCGATTGCTTGCCGATGACATCGTTGGTTTGCGACGAGTACTCGAG
>Ga0208048_1000257_pt1 | contig 28214 bp, 26 predicted proteins | sample Malawi_45m_30L_FD_184163 | JGI IMG/M metagenome (GOLD analysis project Ga0208048, IMG submission 184163) | Freshwater microbial communities from Lake Malawi, Central Region, Malawi to study Microbial Dark Matter (Phase II) - Malawi_45m_30L... | ecosystem: Environmental > Aquatic > Freshwater >...
ACGGACATCTTTCCCCCGCTCTCGAAGAGCGGGGAACCTGCGAAGCGTTTTCGCGGGCACCAGCCACGGCAGAACGCCCTCTGCCGTGGCCTTCTCCTTTGGCGTGAGGACGGGGGTATGTTCATCGACCTATCCTTTGAGGTCCGATGCGGTTTGATGAGTCATTCCAACTGCCGCTTCACCACCGCGTGATCTTTTCCGCAGGACTACTCAATCCCTCCAATGGTGTGCTGCGGGATGTGCTGGCAGGAAGCGGCGCTCGCCGAGCGATTGCATTCGTGGATGCCGGAGTGGAGAACGCCAATCCACAAGGTGCGCGTGCGCTGCAATCATGGTTCAGCGCACAAGCATCCGCGGGGCACACGCTGCCCGACCTCTGCAGCATCGACATCGTTGCGGGGGGGGAGGCCGCAAAGAACGACCCCACCATTGTCGATCAAGTCATTGCTGCGACGGAGCGCCACTCCATTGATCGCAGGAGCTTTGTGATCGCCATTGGTGGTGGCGCGATGCTTGATGCGGTTGGTCTTGGCACGACACTCGCGCACCGTGGTGTTCGGCTGATTCGTATCCCGACCACCACGCTCGCCATGGATGATGCGGCGATGGGCGTGAAGAACGGCATCAATCGATTCGGAAAGAAGAACTTTGTCGGTGCGTTCGCCGTGCCGTGGGCGGTGCTATGCGACGAGACCTATCTGACAACACTCAACAGCCGAGACTTTCGTGCTGGCTTCAGTGAGGCGGTCAAAATCGCCTGCCTTCGTGATCCGTCTCTGCTGGCGCGAATGGAGGACGATGCACCTCGGATTGCGGTGCACGACATTCGTGTATCGATGCCGACCATCATTCGCTGCGCACAGCTGCATCTGGAGCACATCACGCGCGGCGGCGATCCCTTCGAACTGCGTGAGGCGCGCCCGCTCGACTTTGGACACTGGTCCGCACACAAGCTTGAGTCCATGAGCGAATTCGCTATTCCCCACGGCGAGGCCGTTGCCATTGGCATCGCGCTCGACTGCGCCTATGCGCAGCGCGTTGGTCTGCTTGCGAAGCACGATGCGGCACGCGTGACGGCATGCTTGCGCGCACTGCAGTTGCCCACCTGGCACCCACTGCTCGAGGACATCGATGCGCTGCTGCGCGGACTTGAGGAGTTTCGGGAGCACCTTGGTGGCGTTCTCACGATCACGCAGCTCACGGCGATCGGTGCATCGATCGATGTGCACGAAATGGATGCGCCAGCACTTCGTGCGGCGGTCCGTTCACTCGCTCCGTAGGATGAATGGCATGTCGATCCCGCTGAAGGCACGCGAAGTCGCGGACCGCTACTTCCTTGAGCACCGTGCGAAGGTGCTTGATCTTGCAGCATTTCTCGATCGTTACGACCGAGCCGCACAGGCCGGTGGTGAACCCACCGCCGATCTCGGCGAAGATGTTCGCATGCGCGCCTTAGTCGCGGCGATCCGCCTGCTCGTCGATGGCAAGCCTGAACGCGCACGCCGCGTGCTCGAATTATGGAGCGATCATTCGACTGAACCGATTGACCGCGCGCCGATGAAGGGTGCCATCGGAGCTGCTCCACTGCAGGACCGCTGACTGATGTACATCGACCCGCATATCCACATGGTGTCGCGTACCACCGACGACTATCGCGCGATGGCACTCGCGGGTTGCGTGGCGATCACCGAACCAGCCTTCTGGGCCGGGTATGACCGATCGAGCGCGCAAGGATTCGTCGACTACTTCCGCCTGCTCACAGACATCGAGCCGCGCCGCGCTGCGCAGTTTGGTATCCGCCACCACACATGGCTCTGCATCAACCCGAAGGAGAGCGAAGACATCGGTCTCGCGCGCGAAGTACTCGCGGAGATTCCGTCTTTCCTCAATCGCCCGAATGTGCTCGGCATTGGCGAGATCGGTCTGAATAAGAACTCTCGAAACGAACTGACGGTGCTGCATGAACACATCGCGCTCGCGGCGAAGCATCAGCTGATGATTCTCGTTCACACGCCGCATCTGGAGGACAAGCTGAAGGGAACGCGCCTCATCATGGATGCGATTCGAGAACATGGCGTCGACCCAGGACGCGTGCTGATCGATCATGTCGAGGAGCACACGGTTGGTGAAGTATTGCGGCGCGGTTTCTGGGCGGGCATGACGCTCTACCCGGACACGAAGTGCACACCGCAGCGCGCGGTCGACATCTTCGAGATGCATGGCACAGAACGACTGTGGATCAACTCGGCGGCAGATTGGGGTGTGAGTGATCCACTGGCCGTTCCCAAGTGCCAACAGGAGATGCGTGGGCGCGGGCATCTCGAAGAGGCGGTCCGCAAGGTGTCATTCGAGAACCCCTTTCGATTTCTCTCGCAGTCTGGTCGATTCTCGACGGGTCGCTGACGCGGACTTCACCGCCGGCCTCACTGCTTCGTTCACCTCTGGCCGAGATCCTTCAGTACGCGCACGGCGCAGTTGTGCCCAGCTGCACCGATCACGGATCCTGCGGGGTGGCACCCGGCGCTACATGCATAGAGCCCTGGCACGCTGACCGAGTAAGGCATGCGCCGATCGAACCCGAAGGTGTTGTCCACATGATGAATATGGCCGTGCGTGATGCCGATTTCTCGTTCGATCTTTGGTGGCGTCAGCACTGCAGTGTCTACAACCTGCGCGGAGAGTCCTGGACAGAATCGTTCGGCGACAGAGATGAGATGGCGTACATAGGACTCCTCCTGATCTTCCCACGATCCGCTGCGCAGGCGATTGGGAACCCACTGAATGAAGAACGCAGCGTTGTGATGCCCCTCCGCATCGCGCAGGGACGGATCGACCTGTGTGTGGATGTACCACTCGATCGTCGGAAACTCAGGCAGTTCGCCGCGCATTGCCTGATCGAATCCGGCGCGAATCTCTGCGATGGGATCGCTCCCCTGCGGCAGCAGATGCATAGTGCCGCGGTGCTGCCCTCGTTCCTCCGGGAGACATCGAAACACAGGCAGACCGCTCAGCGCCATATTGATCTTCATGGTGGTACCGGGTCGCTCAAATCCATCGATCCGTGCATTCAGAGAATCGGAAAGCGAAGTACGGCCCACGAGCACCCGAAGACGAAACGGATCTGCGCCACTGATCACGCAGTGCGTGCGAATGTGCCGACCATCCGCAAGCGCCACTCCATCGACACGACCACCCTGCAGTGTGATGCGTTCCACCGCCGTACCACTCTCGATCGTTGCGCCGTGCGTTCGTGCCGCAGTCGCGAACGCATGCGCGATCGCTCCCATACCTCCGCGCGCCACCATCCAGGTGCCATCGCTGCCTGGCCACCTACACATGTTGTGAACGAGGAAGTTCATTCCCGTGCCAGGAGTACCGAAACTTCCACACAGGCCCGAGAACCCATCGGTCACGGCATACATCGCCAGCAGCAACTGGCTCTGGAAACCGAAGCGAGCGAGATAGTCCTCAACCGTTCCATGCACAAGGTCCAAGAACACCTGCTGCAGTGACGGTCGAATCCAGCGGGACGCGGTCGCTTCCGCCGACAGCGGTTCTGCCAGCCAACTTGCCGCTAGATCGTCGCGCAGCTGGCTGATCTCCTCGGCAAGCGCGCGGTTCGCCCGCCAGTCCGCTTCCGAGAACATCGCAAGAAACTGGCTACGCATCGCATCGTGATCCGTGCCGAAGAGCAGAGAACGACCATCGAGCATTGGCAGGAAGTAGTGAGGGTCGCGGCGAATGACCTCGAGTTTCACTCCCGTGCGCTGCTCGATCTCAGGAGGCATCAGGCCGAGCAGATAGGAGGCCGTCGATGTCGCAAGGCCTGGCACCTTGCGAAAGGGTCGTTCTGTTCGCGTTGCCCCGCCAATGATCGCGCGCTCCTCCACCACATGAATGCGCAGCCCGGCGCGCGCGAGCATCGTTGCAGCCACCAACCCATTGTGTCCAGCACCGACAATGACCACATCTGGTTGCGGATGTGTACTCATGGCGACTCCATGCGGGCGGGCTCCACTTTGCTTGTACTTCGGTGCACGGCGCGCGGCGAGTGCGTTCCAATGACTGCCGAGATGCACCCCACGATTGGTGCGACCACCGTCATCCAAAGCGGAACTGCGCTCGCCGCACCACTCGCGCGCGCAGCGAGCAGCCCGACGGCACCCACAACAAGTAGAAGCGCCGCGAGCACGTAGCCGCACACGCGACCGCCGCCCCACCATGCCGCCGCGAATCCACCGCACCAGGAGCTCAACGCCGCAATCAGAAGAACCACTGCCAGCTGTGCGAGCGACCAAGCATCGGACGCGCGTGTGTCCAAGAACCTTGATCCGAGCGTGAGAGACACCAGCGTTGTGAGAAACATCACCGTCACAACGACCGCCGCATAACCGAACGCAACGCCGATCAAAAAGCGAAAAGTCCGCACGTTCCCACTTTACAAGGGCAAAGTGACTCCTAGTCTCACCCTTCCAACGCGGCGCACGGAAGCACGCGTCATTCGCACAATCTGCAGAATGATCCTGCAGCACGGAGGCTCACCATGACATCGCTCCCATCACTCCCCACTTCGCCGTCAATCACAGATGTGATTGCACCAAGGAAATCGCATGGCATCGGGTGGGGAATGTTTCTTCTCGGCGGATCGCTTGCTGTCGGACTTGTGCTGGCATCTCAATCACTCGGCAATGCGATCGCGCACTTCAATGACACGGCTGCACCGATTGATGTGCGCGGTGTCGCGGCGCGCGATGTGATTTCAGACCGGGCATCGTGGAACGCCACGATCTTTGCTCGTGGCAAGACGCTTCCCGAGGCGTTTGAGATTCAGCAGCGTTCCACGGCTGCGTTGACCACGGTGTTGGCCGGATCGGTGCTCGCAAAGGACACGATCGAAATCTCCGAAATCGACACGACGCGCATCTACGAGAAGACTGCAGATGGCAAGGACACTAACACGGTCGAGTCGTATGTGTTGAATCAACGCGTCCGCGTCTTAAGCGACAACGTGAACGCCATCGCAGAGATATCCCGCGGCTGCACGAACCTCATCAAGAATGGCATCGAGATCGAGTCTCACTCGCCATCGTTCTGGGTGTCATCGCTTGAAACGCTCAAACTTCAACTGCTTCGTGAAGCAACCGAGAATGCTGCGGAGCGGGCAAGGTTGTTGGCGGCAGGATCGAGTAAGGGGGTTGGTGCACTACTCGATGCTTCGCAAGGCGTCTTTCAAATCGTGCCACAGGGATCCACGAATGTCAGTGACTATGGTTACAGCGATACCACCGCGATCCGAAAGAGCGTCCGTGCCACCGTGTCGCTGCGCTACGCCATCGCCCAGTGATTTTTGCCCAAGTCGATGATGGGCGGGTGCGGAGGGCGATGATCGACCATAATGGTCGGATGCACCCGCCCGTCATCGGCGTTACCGCCAATCTCGTTCGCGATCCACAGGGACGACTGCGACATGAAGTGAAGCAGAGCTATCTCGATGCGGTCATTCGAACGGGCGGCGTTCCCTTCCTGCTGCCCGCGATCGCCGAGACCCGCGCCACGCTGCTGCAGCGCTGCGATGGCATCGTGATCACGGGCGGTGATGACATCGATGTTCGCCCGTTTGGCGTCGCACTTCACTCGGAAGCGCAGGTGATGGAGCCAGCGCGGCAGGCCGCCGAATTCGCGCTGCTTCGCGCACTCGATACACAGCCAGAACTGCCTGTCCTTGGTATCTGCCTTGGCATGCAACTCATGGGTGTGCACGCGGGCTGTCCGCTCATCCAGCATTTGCATGACCTCAAGCCTGATGCCGATCGTCACAGATTCGATCATGTCCATGCGGTCGAGAGCGCGATCGGCAGTGGTCCCGTCGCGAGTTGGCATCATCAGGCGCTCGCGGCACCTGGGCCCTTTGATGCGATCGGGTGGAGTGACGACGGCGTGCTGGAGGCAATCCGATCCCCAAAGCGCCCCTTCTATGTTGGGGTGCAGTGGCATCCTGAGCGCACAGCAGATGCAAGAATGGGTGATGGCATCGTCGCGCAGTTGATACACGCGGCACGCGAGCATGCGAACACCTCGGTCACACGATGACTGCACCGACACTCGGCTACTGCACGAATGTGCATGGCGGTCCATCGCTTGCGCAGACACTCGACGGGCTTGAACGTCATGCGGTCGCCGTGCGAAGATTGCACGGCGGCGGTGTACCCCTGCCGATTGGACTTTGGCTGAGCGCTCAGGCGGTACAGGAAGTTCTCGCAGTGGATGATGGCGCCGCGCGCCTTCGTGATTGGCTCGGGGAGCGAGCGCTTTCTGTCTTCACGCTCAACGGCTTTCCGTTCGGTGACTTTCGCGCGGCGAAAGTCAAGAAGTCGGTCTACCAACCCGATTGGCGCGACCCGCGGCGCGTGAAATACACGACCGCGCTCGCAGACATTCTCGCCGTGCTCTGCGGCGGTAGCGGTGTCTCTGCCGCCGGTGGAACGACCGTCCACGAAGCGTCGATTTCCACGCTGCCGATCGCATGGCGCGATGGGTTCTCCCAGGATGGCTGTGGACAGGATGCGGCGCTTGCAGCGGCGCATATCGATCAAGTGGCGCGCCATCTGCGGTCCATTGAGGATCGCACAGGGCTCTGCATTCATCTCGATATCGAACCGGAACCAGGTTGCGTGCTCGACAGGTCGCAGGATGTCATCGATTTCTTTACGCAAGCGATCCGACCAAGTGCGGATCTTCCCGATCCAATGCGCCATGTGCGTATCTGTCATGACATTTGCCATGCCGCGGTGATGTTCGAGTCACAAGCGGATGTCCTCGCAAACTATCGACGCGCTGGAATCCGAGTCGGCAAGGTGCAGGTATCAAGTGCGCTCACGTGCGATGGATCCGAACGCGCGTTTCGAGCGCTGCGGAACTTCGATGAACCGCGTTTTCTTCACCAGACTTGCGTGCTTGATGGGGCAGCCAAGGTGCACTTCTTCGAGGATCTCGGAAGCGCATTCGATGACGCGCCCAACGGCGTGTGGCGTGTCCACTTCCATGTCCCCGTCGATCTGGAGTTCGTCGGTCCACTCAGCACCACCCGCCGGGACATCGAAGCCTGCTTCGAGGCGATCGAGCCGGGGGATGGCGTCCGACTCTTTGAGGTCGAGACATATGCGTGGGAGGCGCTGCCGATTGATCTCCGCCGCGATAGTTTGGCCCACGGCATTGCCGATGAACTGTCATGGACACGGCAACGGTTGAACGCACTTCTACGCACATGATCCCCGAACGCAGCGCGACCACCGGTGAACTGTGGGAGTGGATGGCACTCGCCCGCGCTTCCAACACTCCAACAGTTCTGGCGGACTGTGCAGTCGGGCTTGCGATGGCCGCCGCGGTTCGCGCGAACCTCTCCTACCCCGGGCTGGTCTTTGGCGGATTTCTTGAAGTCGTGTGTGCGATGTGCGCGCTCTACTTCGCCGGAATGGTGTTGAACGCGATCGTGGACCGCGACATCGATTCCATCGAACGCCCCACGCGTCCGGTTGCAAGCGGGCGAATCCGTCTGCCTGCCGCATGGACGGCGTTCATCGCACTGCTCGCAATCGGTCTCTCGCTTGGCGTCGGTATGACCAGCGGCATACTGCCACTCGCTGTCGCCGCACTCGTTGGTGTATGGACGATCGACAAAGCTCGTCGATCCCAGTCCACCATGCTGCAACGAATTGGACGAGTGTGGATCGCAGTATCCATCGTCGGAGCGGCAGCATGGATCGCGGTGATGCTGCTGACGGATCCCTTCGATCTCACCGGGTTCGAAGCGGATCGTGCGGATCAGATTCGAACGAGCTGGCGAGCCACAACGATCCCTGTGGTGCTGCTATCGCTCGTCGCCATTTCATACAACCTGCTACACAAACGCACGGCATGGTCTGTGCTGCTGCTCGCGGCGTGTCGTTTCTTGGTGCCCGTCTCTGTCTGCACGGCACTGCTCGCACGGACTGGCTCGCTCGACACCAGACTTCTCTCGATGCACGCGCCTGGCTTCCTTGCGTTACTCGTTCTTCCACCACTCGCGATTGCGTTTCATACGCTCATGCTTTCGATCGTGGCGCGGCGCGAGGCGGATCAGCATTTCACCGAAGCCAGGTGTGCACGCTGTGGACATCAGGTGCACGGTGCATCCGCAATCCGCTGCAGCGAATGTGGCTGCGATCTCACTGCACGCCCGCCCATCTGCAGTCGCCCGATTGCACCTGCGCTTCGTGCATGGTTGCCCTTCATCGCGGCGGTTGGGCTTGTTCCCGCACTGGTGCTGCTGTCGGTGTCGATGCGCGAGTCGCTCGGGATGATGCGCTCCGGCAACGCCGCAGGTGGCATCGCGCACCTTGTCGTCATCGCACTTGCTGGTATCGCTGCACTGTGCTTCGTGTGGATCTCGACGCGCGGACTGGTTGCCGCACTCAATCACCCATCACGCCGACCCGCAGGAGTCGCGGCTCTCATCGCCGCGCTCGCGATACTTGATGGATGCCTTTGCACCATCCTTGGTCAGCCGCTGCTGCTTGGCGTGTGCGCTGCGCTCTGGTTCGTCACGCGCATGTTGCAACGCAAGACCGCAGGCAGCTGACCGCACCACGATCGTCTGCCCTACCCTCTCCTAGCCGTGGCACAGCGCCTTGCGATCCTCAACGTGGTCGGACTGACGCCGCATTTGCTCGGCTCATCGACTCCAAATCTTGTTGCATTCGCACGCCGCTGCGGCGGGATCCGGTCGTTGGTGCCCGATCTTCCTGCGGTCACGAGCACCGTTCAAGCAAGCATCCTGACAGGTACGCGCCCGAGCGACCACGGCATCGTGGGCAATGGATGGTTTGACCGCGATCTGAATGAGGTGCACTTCTGGAAGCAGTCTGCTGCCCTTGTGCAGCGCCCGAGGCTCTGGGAAATCGCACGCCGCCGCGATCCGTTGGTCTCGACGGCCAATCTCTTCTGGTGGAACGCGATGCACTCAGGGACAGAAATCACCGTGACCCCACGCCCCGTCTACTGCGCGGATGGTCGAAAGGTGCCGGATATCTGGACCACGCCATCCACATGGCGCGACGAGTTGCAATCTGAACTCGGCGCGTTCCCGCTCCTCCACTTTTGGGGTCCCGCCGCGGACATCCGATCCACCCAGTGGATCGCACGCGCGACCATGCTGACCGTTGCGCGGCATGATCCGACCATCACGCTCGTCTACCTCCCCCACTTGGACTATCCGCTGCAGCGACTTGGCGGTGATGCCACAAACCCGCACCTCCGCGCGGACCTGCGCGAGATTGACGAGGTCTTCGGCGTCCTGCTTCGCTTCTTCGATGACCGCGGCATTCGAGTGATGGTGTTGAGCGAGTATGGGATCGCATCTGTCCGACGTCCCGTGCATCTGAACCGAGTGCTGCGTAGCGCAGGGTTTGTCGCACTCCGAAACGAACTCGGGCGCGAGCATGCCGATGTTGGCGCATCGCGAGCGTTCGCCGTGTGCGATCATCAGGTCGCGCACATCCACGTGGCGCGCGCAGCCGAGAGAGGCGCAGTCGCTGAGCTCCTGCGTGCCACACCAGGCGTGGCGGAAGTTCTCGATGATGGCGGGAAACAAGCGGCTGGCATCGCGCATCGCCGTAGCGGTGATCTTGTCGCCATCGCCGCCGAGGACAGTTGGTTCGCATATCCATGGTGGAACAACGATGCGCTCGCACCCGACTACGCGAGAACCGTCGACATTCACCGGAAGCCAGGCTATGACCCCTGCGAACTGTTTCTCGATCCGCAGCTCACGCTTCCAAAGGCGCGAATCGCGCTGCGTCTGCTGCAGCGCCGACTCGGCCAGCGTGCCCTCCTCGATGTCATTCCACTCGATGCATCACTCGTACGAGGATCGCACGGGCGCATCGAGGGCGCGCATGCGCTTCGTCCTGTCTTGATGGTAGATGACGCGGACGCTGACGAACTCGAAGTACCAGCACATCAAGTGCTGGCGTTCATCCTGCGCCAGGTGTTCGGTCGGATTGGATGAACGACTCGACATCTCGGAATAGCGCGGCGTCGTCGGCGCCTGCCTCGGAACAATCGACGGCGAGGAAACGATCGGCTCCGATCAGATCGCGCGCAAGGTCGCGCGCAGCCGGCTGCGGCGCGACCATGCTGAGGATGGCGACTATCCCCTGATCGAGCAGAAGTCGTGCGACCTCAGCAGCACGGCGAAGATTCTCACTTCGGTCTTCATCGCTGAAAGTGAGATCACGACTGAGCCCGCCCCGCAGTGCTTGTCCATCGAGCACCACCGCCGCATGCCCTTGCTGCCACAGGTGGCGTTCAAGCGCGAATGCACGACGCGTTTTTCCAGACTTGGGCGGACCAAACAGCAGGATCGCAGCAGGTCGCTGCCGCCACCGTACGGCGCGTTCCACGGACTCGATCGCACTCTGACCCGCAGGCGGTTCAATCGTGGGAGCCGGCCGCGTCGCCCAGTGCGCGCGGCGAGGATTCGGTTCATGTGGATCGCCACTGCGCACCATGCCCGCTGCAGCCGTGGCATGCGTCACGCGGTCAATCAGGATGAGCGCACCGAGCGAACGCATCTGTCGATACGGCTCAACAACGATGGGCTGCTGTGTGACGATGTCAACGCGACCGATCTCGTTCCACTCGAGCGAATCGCGTGCATGCTGCGCGAGCGTGTCCACATCGACGACATGCCGAATGCGAACAACTGTTGCCGCAACAGTGCGCGTTCCGATGCGCATCAGGAACGACGCGCCTGCCATCAGCGGCGTCTCATCCATCCACACAAGATCTGCCTCGATCGATGTGCATACGACAGGTTGCTGTGCGCCGCCAACACATGCGATCACATCACCCCGGCTGCAGTCGACCTCATCGGTCAGCGTCACAAGCACACTGCTCGGCGCAGCGGCCGACTGCAGATCACCACCATCCGTCCCATCGCGCGCAATGCGTGCAATACGAGTCTGCCGACCGGACGGCAACACCTGCACGCGGTCACCAACCGCCACACTCCCCGATTCAATCTGCCCAGCAAAGCCGCGGAAGTCCAGTGAAGGGCGTATCACATGCTGCACGGGAAGGCGCAGCGGCGCATCGATAGACGGCGTCATCACGGGAACGCTCTCGAGCAGCTGAAGAATCGTCGGACCGTGGTACCAAGGCGCATGGGCGCTCGGGTGCACGATGCAGTCGCCGTGCAGCGCACTGATCGGCACCACCGTCGGTTCGGGGGTTCCAAGCCGCGCACACCAAGCGAGAAAGTCCCGCTCCAAAGCACGGAAACGCGCTTCATCCCAGTCGACCAAATCCATCTTGTTGACGGCAGCGACCATCTGCGGCAGCCCAAGGAGTGCCGCGATGAACGCATGACGCCGCGTCTGCCGCGTCATGCCATGGCGCGCATCGATGAGCGTGATCGCCAACTGGCAGTGGCTTGCTCCCGTCGCCATATTGCGCGTGTACTGCTCGTGGCCCGGACAATCTGCGATGATGAAACTGCGACGCGCCGTCGAGAAGTAGCGCCACGCCACATCGATCGTGATGCCCTGTTCGCGTTCCGCCTTGAGTCCGTCCACCAGCAATGCAAGATCAATCTTGCCACCCTGGGTGCCATGAATCTTGCTGTCCTCTTCGAGCGCCTTGCGATGATCGTCATACACACGATCCGTATCGTGCAGCAGGCGCCCAATCAGTGTGCTCTTGCCGTCATCGACGGAACCGCATGTCAGAAAGCGCAGCAATTCCATGGACCGATATCGATCGAGAAATGCCCCGAGCGTCTCGTCATCGTTCAACATCGACGACATCAGAAATAGCCCTCGCGCTTCTTCTCCTCCATGCTGCCAGATTGATCGTGGTCGATCACTCGGCCCTGCCGCTCACTCGTGCGCGCACGCAACATTTCTTCCAAGACCTTTTCAAGAGTGTCCGCACTGCTCTCGACCGCGCCACTCAGCGGATAGCACCCAAGCGTGCGGAAGCGCACCACGCGTTCCTGCACGCGCTCGCCCGCTCGAAGATCGAGCCGATCATCATCCCGCATGATCAGCAGCCCATCGCGCTCGACCACGGGACGAAGCTTCGCCAGATAGAGCGGCACGACTGGGAGCCGATGCTGAAGGATGTAGAGCCACACATCCAGCTCGGTCCAGTTCGATAATGGAAACACCCGCATGCTCTCGCCGTCATGCACGCGCGTGTTGGGGATGTTCCACAACTCAGGACGCTGCCGCCTTGGATCCCAACGATGATTGCGATCACGAAAGCTGAAGATGCGCTCCTTGGCACGACTCCGCTCCTCGTCGCGTCGTGCTCCGCCGATCGCTGCGTCGTACCGCCCCGCTTCAAGCGCTTGGCGGAGCGCCTGCGTCTTCATGACATCGGTGTGCACACGGCTCCCATGCGTGATCGGTGAAATCCCCTGCCGCAACCCCTCTGCATTCGTGTGGACGCGAAGATCGAGCCCATGCTTCCGGACCGTCTCGTCGCGGAACGAAATCATCTCGCGGAACTTCCAAGTCGTGTCGATGTGAAGGAGCGGAAATGGCGGCTTGGCAGGCCAAAACGCCTTCAGTGCAAGGTGCAGCAGAACGGTCGAATCCTTCCCGATCGAATACATCAGCACGGGCCGCTCGAAGCACGCTGCCGCTTCGCGAAGGATGTGGATCGCCTCCGCCTCAAGATCATCCAGATGGGTCCAGCGCCGATCGTGCATGTGCGAGAAGCGTAGCGATTGGACTACGCTTCCTCGGTCTTCGTCAGCACGCTTGAACACCTCGATACATGAACGCTCCACGCCCAACTCCCGATGCAGTCCCGCATGCGAAACTGGCTGCAGTGGATCGCTTTGCTCGACTTGGACGGCGAGGCTGCACAATCTGGCTGACGGGTATCCCTGCGTCTGGCAAGACCACCATCGCTCTTGCACTTGAGGACGCTCTTCTCACAACGGGCACGCCATGCATCGTGCTCGATGGTGACACGCTCCGCCACGGCTTGAACGCGGGACTCGATTTCTCTGACGCGGGTCGTGCCGAGGCGGTGCGGCGCGCAGGCGAAGCTGCGCTGCTACTCGCCGAGAGCGGTTCCACTGCGGTCGTAAGCATGGTGAGTCCCGCTGCCGCGGACCGTGCACTTGTCCGCAGCCGTCACGAAAAGGCATCGGTGGCGTTCCACGAAGTGTTCGTCGACGCGCCCGTGCAAGTTGCCGAGTCGCGCGATCCCAAGGGCCACTACGCACGTGCGCGAAGCGGTGATTTGCCTTCGTTCACAGGTGTAAGTGCGCCCTATGAGGCACCGAAAGCACCCGCGCTTCATCTGCAGACGAATCATGCAAGCGTGCGCGAGTGTGTCGATGCGATCCGTGCACTCATGAAGCCGTAGGAACGAAGCGTGCGACGATTCTGGATGCCCGTTCTCCTGCTGGTGGCTACGGCTGCTTTGCTTCTTGTGATGCGCAGAGCAGATTCGGACACGCACACGCCAGACTCGTCGGACAGACCAGACTCGGATACGACCGAAGCGGGCGGCACAGGATCCGAGCGCGATCCTTACCGACTGAATTGGCAGCTACTGATGGCGGCGGAGCAGGGCGGTCAAGCAGACGGGTCCATCACAGTTCTAGACAGGATTGCGAGGTATGACGGAACACATGTAAAGATCAGCGGCTATCTCGCGCCGCCCGTGGCGGTCGATCAGACTTCGGAACTGCTGGTGATGCGGAACAGGTGGGACGGATGCTGCATTGGAACGCCGCCCACGGCGTTCGACTGCATCGAGGTGACGCTCAGTCAATCCGTGCAGGTCCGCGGGCGACATCTGATTTCCTACGGCACCATTCAGGGCAGGCTGCGCATCGAACCCTTCCGCGTCGGGCGATTTCTGCTGGCGCTTTACCGCATCGAAGAGGGGAAGGTCGACGGCTTTGGCCGCTGATGTACTTTCCCACCCTTCTCTGCAATGACCATCACTCCACAACACATCGCACCCCGTTCGATGGACCGCCAACCGATGAGTGATCTCGGTTCGTTTGAGATTGTGCGGCGACTTCCCGTCACGACATGGGCGTTGCGACCTCGCATGGAACTACCGGAGCTTGTCCCCTGCCATGAAACCGCCAGCGCGTTGCTTGCCGTTGGGCGGCTCGCGGGATGGCTCGATGCAGCAGAGTGGCGCGCCGCTGCCAAGGCGAGACTGCTCCTTCGTCACTCGCTGCGCGGACCAAACCCACCGATTCGTTCAACGCAGGCATGGCTCGGCGCGGCAGCGGGTGGTGAGTCGGGCATTGCCCATGTTCCTGCTCCACCAGCTTGGCTCGCCACGATCATGCCTCAGTGGGAACGAACACTCCGAGAAAGTGAGCAGAGCAACATCGACGATGGCACGCTGCTACACCGCAGAATGTGCAGTGCGTCCTGGACGATCTGGCTGTTCACAGTTCTGCAGCCATTTGGCGAGTCATCTCTCTCTGTAGCCCACGCTCATGCTGCATCCATGGTGAGCGGTGCAGCGGCGACGGCGGTCCCGATGGTTGCAGGCGCTCCCACCTGCGACGAATCGCGCACCAAGCATCGACAACTCCTCGCAAGCGTACTCGACCACGAGCGCTTCATCCTCTGGCATCGCTTCTGGCTGAAGCTTGTCGCGGATGAAGCCCAGCAACTCCAGGCCTTGCTGCTGCGGGTTGATGCCGCGCGCGCGCAACTCATCCACGCCGCTGAAGCGATGCGAGCGCCGAGACACTGCGTGCTCTTCGCGCACACTCTGGTGGAACGACCTCAGATCACCGTCAGTGATGCTGCACGCACGCTCGACATCACATTCCGCGCGGCGCAGGCGATCATCGAGAAGTTCGTATCGCATGGCTCACTTCGCGAAGTCACGGGACGCAAGCGAGACCGAATCTTCGTCTGCGATTCGCTCAGCGACCCGATGCTTCCTTGGTCGCCGCCGTCGAATCCTCAATGACCTGACTCGTATCGCCATTTTGGGGCACATCTGCAAGCGGCATCGCATTGGGCGAGTTGGGAACGCCAGCTCGGTAGAAGCGCGCGACATAGCGATAAAGCTGACCTCCCGGTTGCGCGGGTGACCAGGAGGATGTTGGCGGCATCGGCGTGAGCGAAGAGGACACCGTTCCCTCACCTGCTGGTCGCCGTCCGCTGTCGAATCCCTTCCCCCACTGCACACTGGTTGCGCCAACCGCACATGCAGCGGTAATCGCCTCGCGTTCGCCAAAGCCTGCCCCTGCCGAGAAGGAGGAAACTCCAATCAGTCCGCTGCCTTGCGGCTGCGCGGCAACCACCTGCACAGACTCCGTTGCGGGAAACCGATCTCCTTGATAACTGCTGATGAACTCGTTGGAGCAGCCGCCGAGCAGGGGCGTGATCACGCCGAGGAGAAACAATCCCTGACGAAAGGCGCTTGGCATATGCGCATCGTAGAGGACAATGCTCCCGTGCTCTGTATTGGACCGCTTGCACTCAAGACACCACTGTTCCTGGCGCCGATCGCGGGACACTGCGATCTTCCGTTTCGCCTGCTCTGCCGAGAGCAAGGTGGGGTTGGACTCGCCAGTACTGATTTGCTGAATTCGCGTGCAATTCTGAATGGTTCCGCGAAGACCCTTGAACTTGCATCGACCTGCGCCGCCGATGACCCGTGCGGCATGCAGCTCTATGGCAACGGCGATGATCCGCTGCCTGAAGCTGCATGCTGGGCAGTCGATCATGGTGCCCGACTCATCGACATCAACATGGGTTGCCCCGTGGACAAGGTTGCGAAGAAGCACGGCGGCTCATTGCTGCTGCGCGACTGCAGCGCGACCACGCTTCTCGCCGAGCGCATCGTGAAGGCCGTGGAACGCCATTCTGGCGGGAGTATTCCAGTGACGGCAAAGATGCGGCTTGGCTGGGATCCAGAACACTTCGTCGCGCCGAGGCTTGCGCGCGATCTCGAATCGGTCGGCATTCAAGCGATCACCGTGCACGGTCGGTGGACGGTTCAGTTTTTCTCCGGCAAGGCCGACTGGGCGCGCATCGGCGAAGTAGTCAGTGCCGTACGCGGCATTCCCGTCATCGGCAACGGCGACATTACCGAACCGATGCATGTGGTCGCGATGCTGCGTGAGACAGGGTGTGATGGCGTGATGATTGGTCGTGGCGCACTCCGTACACCGTGGATCTTCCGGCTCGCGTGGGAACTTTTGCAGATGCCGACGCCTGATCCGACTCTTCTGCGCGAACCATCAGTGACCGATAAAATCATGATGATTCGAAGGCACCTCGATCTAGTGCAATCACACAATTATTCCGAGCGCCATGCCCTTCACATGATGAAACTCCGAATGGCGTGGTATGGCAAGAGCATTCCAAACGGAAAGGTGCTTCGAGAATCTTTTAGAACAGCCAATTCAATCCTCGACATGGCAGACGCTTTGGCCATGTTTGGGCAGTCCATGGCCAATCGCGAAGCGTGTGATCGTCAGCCGCCTCTACTCAATTTGGCATCTGCAAATGATAAAACTGGGACTTGAAGTTGAGGCGTTTCTTTTGATTTGTGCTTGCTTTTGTCCCTAGCAGGGCTATTCATATGACGAGCAGCGGCAGGGTCACTGTCGCAGTAGGTAGTTTCAGAGAGGAAAAGGGTATGCATTCACCTTCTTGCATCGGGTTCGGCGCGTCGTTTCTCATTGCGGTCACGGCAATGGGTGGCGTTTCTAACCCTCCATTCTTTTTCAACTTAAGCGCGGACGGTGTAGCTGGCGGCGGCAATGTTGCGGACTACGGATCAGTTGTACAAGTTGCACCGACAGAGTGGCTGTTCGCGGGCAGCTACCACGGTAATGCTGGCACGACACTCTCGTGGATTTACTTGGTTGATCCCGATCCGTTCGTCACTGGCACATTCACGGTGACCAATGAGACTAACGCGTCTCGCGACTACCTCCTCGATTTCTCCCTACCTATCAGCCCAGCGTTGACCGAAAGCCTCCTGTCTGGGCAGATGTCTGGGACGCTGACGGATTCCAACGGATCTGGGGCTGCACTCATGAGCTCGATTAATGGCGGATTTGTGTACTCGGCTCTAGCCGACGGTTTCTTCGTCCAAGGGCTGATGCAGAACGCATCTCAACAAGTCACAACCGCGAGCGGAACGACCTCATTCTCGGGCGGATCCTTTGGATTCCCAGTGCCAGTCTTAGGTCCAGCGATCAACTCTTCGATCGGTATCCGATTCGCATTCTCATTGAGTGCAGGCGATTCCGTTTCGTTCTCGAGCGTCTTTGTTGCAAACCCAATACCTGCGCCAGCCGCCCTTGTCATGGGTGCCTTGATGGGATTGGGATCACGAAAAAGAGATAGGTTTGGCTCCACGAGAGCCGATAGCGAAGAGAAGAGCACGTAGGGCGCTCTTTATTAAACAACACAGAGGAAAAAGGGTGATCCAAAGTTCAAAATCTATATTTGCAGCTCGGGCAACGCTTTTTGCGGGCCTTTCAGTCTGCGGACCCGCCCTTGGTGGCTTTGCTCCAGAGGGCTTCACGGTCACAGTGGTCTCCACTGCTGGCAGCACAGCGCCAACCAATACAGTGACGCCGGTTTCAAGCACCACCTGGGCGGCCACTGGTGGATGGATGGCGGGCGGCGCCTCCGTCAGTTGGACGAACAACACGCAGGGCTGGAATCCTGTCACCAACAGCGGATTCACGAGCGGCAACTTTGTCGTTAAAAATGAGAGCGCGTCTGCGCAGGATTACTCAATCACAATCGGACTGATTGGGACCGCTGCAGGACCACTGACAATCAGCGGATCAGTTGGCGGCCAGTTCCTCAATGCTTCATTCGGGCTCGGCAGTCTGACAAGCAGTGAGCCCCTTTGGGCTGCGCTTTTCGATGGGTCGCCCGTCCGAAGCGAATTCAACAACACTCTTGTCTTCGCACAGCCGTTTCAAATCGTTTCGCTTGGAAACGCCAACTTCTCTGGGATTGTGGTGCCCACATCAGCGGTCTCCAACATCTCTATTCGCTTGAACTTCCGAATGTCGGCAGGATCCGAGATGAGTTTCACAAGCACCTTTGCCTTTCAATCAGTTCCAACCCCTGGCGCACTGGCACTGATCACCTTGGCAGGTGCAGTCGGACAACGCCGCCGGCGGCGCTGAAACGGATCGGCAAAAAACTGCCGCAACCAGATTTCGTGTGCAGCCCCCGACGCTTCAAGGCGGCCGGGGGTTTTTTTGTCCCCCTTTCCCAAGCCACCCTCTCTATCTCGTCGGTCCCTCGCCCTGAAGTTCAGACCTTGAGTTCGCGAGACTGCGGGAGGTCGGCAAGGCTGCCGAGTCCAAACACCTTCAGGAACTCGTTCGTTGTGCCGTACAGCATCGGACGACCAAGCTCTTCCGCGCGTCCCGCGATTCGCACCAAGCGTCGTTCGAGCAGTCCGCGGAGCACCTCACCACATGCCACGCCGCGGATTGCCTCGATCTCCGAGCGCTGAATCGGTTGGCGATATGCGATGATGGCGAGCGTCTCGAGCGCTGGCTGGGTCAGACGCGCCTGTTGCCGCTCGCCACGCAGACGCGCCACAACAGGCGCGAAGGTCGGCTGCGTCAGCACCTGCCTCCCCCCAGCGACTTGTTCAATCCGGAATGCGCTCGCCGCGGTTGCGTAGCCAACATTGAGCGAGTCGATCGCCTCGCGAATCGCTGCACCCACTTTCGCCTGTCCCGAGATACCAAGCAGATCCGCGATGCGCCCATCGGGGAGCGGGCGCTCAGCCGCAAAGATCAGCGCTTCAATGCGCCGTGCAAGCGGCTGATCCGCACACGGCACTTCGGGTATTGCCCCCGCGTTTTCCAATGAAGCGCCCTCGTGTCCCGAGTTTCCGCCGCTCGCAGAAGACTGCGATGGCTCCATTGACTTTCCTGGTCCAACCATGATCACGCCCGGCGCACAGCCGCGACACGCGCACGGGCGAGCGACTGCTCCGACTCGATCTTCTCGCGCTGCACCAATGTGAGCGGCTTGTCGTTCTGAGCCGTCACCTTGGCATCCGCCTCGGAGACTCGCTTCGTTGCCTCATCAAGCTTGATCGATTCAACATCCTCGGCACCATCGGCAAGCAACACAAGCGTGTCGGCGTTCATCTGTGCAAACCCACCATTGAGGACATACCGCTTCGTACCGGATGCAGTATCGATGCGGCACTGGCCTCCACCGAGTTTGGCGAGGAAAGGCGATGCACCGCGCATCACGCCGCGCTGTCCATCGAAGGCCTGAAAGGTCACATACTTCGCCTCTTCATCGAGCACTGAATCCGCAGGCGTCACGATTTTGCACTGGAACATGGTCATAGGAGTCTTCCGAAGGGGCGCAGTCTAACGGTTCACGGGCTCATCAGGCAGTCCATGGACGGCCAACATGAAATTGCGATATCGCTCGTCTTCCGTCACCTCACGGCGAATCAGATGCTCCAGCCATGGGGGAATCTGCAGAAGATGGCGTTCGTTCGGCAGTTCCACCTCCGCTAGCACGAGCGGCATGTCCGCAAACTGGTCGACTTCCCAGACCAGACCATCGAACGGCACGCGGTGACGGACCTTGTGAACTCTCCTGCCGCGCGTGTTCCCCCACTGCGCATCAAAGACATCGCTGCTGATCGTTGTCTCCCGTTCGATACGAACCAGACCGACGCCCTGCTTCACCGTATGGTGATGCACTAGCGAACCGTCGGGCATCGTGGTTCGTCGAAGTCGTCCGGCAATTGCGCCCGTACCGGAGAGGTAGCCCTGTTCAATTCGCCACCGTTCCGCCGAACCGATGTCGGGCATGCCGCGCAAGAGAAAGACGCGCTCCACCTCGAGCGACTCGCTCACGCCCGCTGTCCTCGGGCACTGCCCGCTTGCGGCGATTCGAGTGCGGCCCATGCCGACACGAACTCCGCCAGAGCCAACTTCTGGTTGACATTCGCTTGCAGCATTCGCTCGGTATCCGCAATCACCGTGGGCACGCGTGCCCAGTAGCGAAGTCTCTCGGGATGCGTCCGCGCGGCGAACATGCGGCGCCGAACCTCCGCGCCGATCACCGAGAACACGATGCCGGCCGCACGGCGATTCGCCGCCTCCTTGCTCGCATTCTCATTTGCCTTGACCGCCGCCTCGGCAGCGTCCGCCGCGAACTCGTTCATGAGATCAGCCATTTCAAGTGGACATGCACCGCGCTCGAGTCGATCCATCATGGGAACGATCCTCCCATGCAAGGAATGCAAGTCCATCGTGACGGCTGTCACAGCCGCGCCGGGCGAACCCGCCGCATACTGTTCGATGAATGCTCGGTGCGCTCCCGTGACTTCCCCGAGGTTGCTGTCGAGCCACTGCTTCATGTGATCAGAGCGCAGCGCGGAAAACCCGATCGACTGACAGCGCGATCGAATCGTCGGGAGCAAGCGATCAAGGCTGCTTGTGACGAGCACAATGAAGGTTCCTGCCGGCGGCTCTTCGAGCACCTTCAACAGAACATTCTGCCCATCCGTTTCGAGCCGTTCAGCCTCGTCGATGATGAACACCTTTCCCGCACCAAGCACGCTGGACTTGAAGATCGCACCCTCGATCTGCCCGCCTGAACTGCTTGTACCGCCGATCATGTGCTCACGCAGCAGTTGGACGGGAATGTTGACCTGCTTGCGGTCACGGAGTTCGCGGTCTGCGCTCGACCCCGCCAGTTCGGCACGAATGAGATGTACATCGGGATGTGTGCCCGTACGAAGGAGATCGGCACTGCGCGACTGTTGCAGCGGGGCACAGGCCGCGCGTTCTGCGCTGCCAGACTGCGGATCGACAAGCACCGCAGCGAGCCGCATTGCTGCCGTGCACTTGCCGACTCCAGTCGGCCCATGAAAGATCCATGCATGCGGGCAGTGGCCCGATGCGAGCGCGGATCCGAGCGTGCCGAACACCCGTTCCATCTCGAGCAGTGGACGATCGATCGCGGCGATGGCCATCGCTGCAACGAGCGTGTCGCCGCCAGCAGGCGGCGGCTCCTCTGCCGATCGCGTTCGCGTTCCCTTCTTTGCAGTCTGCCGCGTGGCCATCAGTTGGGTACCAGAATCAGGATGGGGCGCTCTGGAGTCACTTCCTTTGATCCACGCATCACGGGACGCATCAGTTCCTCACCGTTCACGAGCAACTTTGGAAAGTTCTTTCGGATCGCTTCAACCTCATCGGAGTACACCATCGTCTTTGTGTCGTATGCATCCTTGCCGAACGCGCCGACCGTGACCATGCTCATGCGCTTGTCATCGTCATGCTGGTAAAACGCCATGTATCCCTGTGAGCGCAACTTCTTCGTATGAGCCTCCGCCTGACGGCGAATCTCATCAAGCGATATCTCGCCAGAACCGAAGTCGCTCCAAACGGCGACCTCGAGTGAATACAACTCGCGGACATCCGGGTTCTCATCGCGCAGTCGACGAAGTTCCAGTGCGCCGCTTGATCCTCGCTTCGCCGGCTCGACCCTCGTCAGAAACGCGCGCGCGAATGGGCGCTCAGCGCCATCTTGAAGGGCCTGCACCTGTTTGGCAAGTGGCTTCGCTGCTGGATCGTCAACCGCACTGAAGCGCCCCACCAGCACCACGGATCCATTGGACTTCTCGCGCACATATGAATCCTTCAGGATCGGATAGCGCTGTCGAAGTTGGCGACACGCCGCCTTCGCCGACTCGAGGTGCTCTTCGCCCGTGAAACTCAGAAGCAGAACCCCCCAACGACCACCCTTGTCATCACCGACAAGCGTTTCGCCAGGGCTGTCAGTCAATTCCGCCGACCCTTCTGTGGGCGCTGCGGATCGGGTGCCCCGGCGGTCAGCAGCCAGATTATTCCCGCCGCCTGGACTCCCAGGGATTGCAAAGGAGGTCTTCGCCCCCGGTTTCTGGTTGGGATCCATCGTTCCAGTCCCACCGCCAACGCTCACAGCAACGCCCGAGGATGATTTGGTGATGGGCGGCAAATCAAGATCGATGTCGCCGTCGATGGATAGAGACTCGGGATTTTGCTCTTTGGCCGCCTTCTTCCGGTCTTTCGTCCCCCCCGAGTCGCATCCTGCTCCGAAAAAGGCGATCGCCACGACCAGAGCTACCCCAGCAATGGTCGGCGGATTGACCCTCGATGCCTCGAACGCGTCCATCGGAACGGGATCATAACTCGCCGCACCATCGATCTTTGAATTGTTGAAGTGTTGGAGCGCGAAGTGACGATGGATACCTTGGAGTCCGTTACGGGCTCACCACACGGAAGTCGCGGAACAGTTGGGCCGATGCTGAGGATGGACCTGAGGCGGCGGTCGAAGGAGTTGCGTCATGTCCAAGCACACTCAGGCGCCCAAGCCAGGCCTCGGCGCACACGCCGACACTGCGACCGATTCCGTTACGACCACTCCATCGAATCTTGATCGCCTCGCCGACGGAGCTGTCGCAAAGCATGTTGCAGCGATCAAGGCGCTGCCCGATGTCCGCGAAGATCGTGTGGCGCAGATGAAGAAGCTGATCGCGGATGGACAGTGCGACACGCCAGAACGGTTGAACGCAGCGATCGAAAAGATGCTCGGCGAACTTCGCGAACACTGACCGCATTTGACTCGGAAGCCGCACCTCGGAGTGTGCGTCTGCCCCGCTCTCCTCAAGCCGTACACTCTGCACACCGTGAGAGAGATGATTCTGCGCTGCGGCCTCGCGGCGTCGATCGTCTGCAGTTCGCAGGCGATCGCACAACTTGCGCCCGACAATGGCATGCGCCCCGCCGATATTCGCTGGGACGCGATCACACACACAACGGCATTCATCACTCCGCATCAGAAGGTGACTGATTGCACGATCGTGATGCGCGACGGCAAGATCGTCGCGGTTGGCCCAAGCGCTTCCACTTCGGTCCCCAATGGCGCAACGGAACACGACGGGCGCGCATGGACCATTACGGCAGGTTTCATCGAGTCATGCCTCATCCTCGACTCGACCTCCGCAGCCAAGAAAGCTGCGAATGACACAGCCGCGCACTGGAATGCGCAGGTCACACCGCAGATTCGCGCGCAGGATCTTGCACCGCCCACGACCGATCTTGAGCGCGAAATGCGTTCACTTGGTTTCACTGTGGCCGCGCTGTATCCGAGCAGTGGAATCTTTCGAGGTAGCGGCAGCGTTGTGCTGCTTGGCGAAGATCAAGACAAGGCGCGAATCATCGGTGCAGGAGTCGGCCCTTTCGTTGGCATGAGTCGCGCGCAGGACGAAATGACGGGTCAGTGGGACGGCGATCGCACCGGCATCTATCCGCAGTCACAGATGGGTGTGGTTGCCATCATTCGTCAGACGCTGCGTGATGCGCGCTGGCGAAAGCAGAGTTCGCTGGCATGGGAACGCCACCCGCAAGTGAATGCGCCTTCCACTGCTTCGCCGACACTCGATGCGTTAGCGTCTGCAGTGGACGGTGGTCGCATCTTCTTTGACTGCGGGAGTTGGTTGGAACCGCTTCGCGCATGTGCTGTTGGGCGTGACTGTGGCGTCGGTGTCGTTGTGCTCGCGAGCGGACAAGAGTTTCGCCACCTCGATGAGTTCGCCGCACAGAAAGTCCCCGCCGTGGTGCCGCTCCGCTTTCCTGCGGCTATTGAAGTGCCATCGGAGCGACAGTCGGAGAGCTTGTCGTTCACGGAACTTGCGGAGTGGGCAGTGGCGCCTTCGAATCCATCAAGGCTCATTGCAGCGGGCGTTCCCGTGTCGTTGACCACGGCGCGGCTTGAGCGGCGCAGTGATTTCCCTGCGCGTGTGCGTGATGCGATGGTCGCAGGGCTGACCGAACCACAGTTGATCGCAACGCTCACGACGGAACCCGCTGCACTGCTCGGCCTCACAAGCACACTTGGAACGATTGAGGTCGGCAAGTCAGCGAACCTGACGGTCAGCGAAGGGCAGCTGTTCGCACCAAAGTCGCGCATTGTGCAGGTGTGGGTTGCCGGTCGGCGCATCGACACGATGGGGGGATCCGATGGCGCTGCACCGCGTGAGTTTGCGGGGCCGACGCGCACATCGATCGTGCTGGCATCGGGTCAAACGCGCCTGCTCGAAATCGATCCGCGCAAGAAGACAATCACGATCACCGCGATGCTCGATGAGGGAAAGCAAACCGCGCATAGGGCACGGCAAGTACTGTTACAGCCACTCCAGGGTTCATGCATCATCGATGGGAAGGCGCTCGATCTGCCAGGCTTGCTCCGCTGCAACTTTCGCAGCGATGAACGCGCGATCACGATCGAGGCTGAGTGTGAGGATGGCAAGCGCCTGACATTCGACGCGGTGGCAGTGGCGACCGAGGATGCCAAGAAGACCGAGGATCCCAAGAAGACCGAGGATCCCAAGAAGACCGAGGATCCCAAGAAGACCGATGACGAAGAAAATGACGGCTGGCCAACGCCGCGCCCCGCAATCGCGATCACCGCTCCGTTTGGCGACTTTGGTCAGCCCGCACCGCCACATGCCGAGAATGTGCTATTCAAGTCTGCAACTGTCTGGACAAGCGCCGCTGATGGCATCGTGCACGACTGCGATGTGCTCGTGCAAGGAGGGCGTATCGCTGCGGTCGGAAAGGGAATCGGCACTCCCGCGAACGTCCGCACCGTTGACTGCAGGGGTATGCATCTGACGCCAGGCATGATTGACTGCCATAGCCACACGGGCGTGAACGGATCGGTGAACGAAGCGACGGAGGCCTGCACGGCCGAAGTGCGCATCGCGGATGTTGTCGATCCCGATGATGTGAACTGGTATCGACAACTCGCAGGCGGCGTGACCTGCGTCAATCAACTGCACGGCAGCGCAAATCCAATCGGGGGGCAGAACAGCGTGGTCAAGCTCAAGTGGGGCTCGCCACTCTCTTCGTGGCCTGCCCGCAATGCGAAACCAGGAATCAAATTCGCTCTTGGCGAGAATGTGGTGCGGCCGCGAGGTCGATATCCGCAGACTCGGATGGGTGTCGAGTCCTACCTTCGCGACCGTTTCCAGGCGGCGCGCGAGTACCGCGCTTCTCAAGTCGCTTTCACTTCGAAGCCGAATCGTGCGCAGCTCGCTCCCGTTCGCGAGGATCTCGAACTTGAGACGCTCGCCGAGATCCTGGAAGGCAAGCGCATCATCCACTGCCACTCGTACAGACAAGATGAGATTCTCATGCTGTTGCGTCTAGCGGATGAGTTTGGATTCCGGGTCGGAACACTGCAGCACGTGCTCGAGGGTTACAAGGTCGCTGATGCCATCGCTCGCCACGGTGCTGGCGCGTCATGCTTCAGTGACTGGTGGGCGTACAAGATGGAAGTGATGGACGCGATTCCATGGGCGGGCGCGATCATGCACAACGAGGATGTCGTTGTGTCGTTCAACTCCGATTCCGATGAACTTGCACGCAGACTCAATGTGGAGGCTGCAAAAGCGGTGAAGTATGGCGGACTGGATCCCGCCACGGCGCTCCGATTCGTCACCATTCATCCCGCGCGGCAGATCGGTATGGGCGAACGCACGGGCAGCATCGAAGTAGGCAAGGATGCAGATATTGCTCTCTGGTCGGGTGATCCTCTGAGCCCGATGAGCGTGTGCCAGCAGACTTGGATTGACGGCGCTCTTCACTTTGACCGCGCGATTGACCTGGCGCTTCGACCCAAGCGCGAGAAGGATCGGCGCGAACTCATTCTGGCGATGGCTGCCGAACGCAAACCGCGGAGTTCTTCGCGTGAGGGCAGTCGCGGCGCAGGACGGGTGCGCGCCGGCGATGCGCCGAGCGGCGAGGAAGGTGATGAAGCGGAAGAGGACTCCACAGATCAACCCGCCGCGCCGCCGCAGCGGTTGCTCAGTCGGATGTTTGATGCGCGTGAAGCGATTCTGCTCGGCTGGTGGAGAAGCGGGCGACCGATCGAGTCCATTTTCTCGCGTGGTGACTGTGGGTGCGTGGGGGTAGCACCATGATCATCCTGGCCACCATGACTCTGGCGCCACTCCTTGTGGCATCCACGCTCGCCCAAAGCACCATGCTGCCCGCGCCCTCCGCAACGCAGCGACAGACGGTGATCGAGCACGCCACGGTGCACACCGCCGTTGCCGGGCAATCGGCGCTGTCAGATGGGTTCGTGGTTCTACGGGGCGACCGAATCGTGTGTGTTGGTCAAGGCGAGCCGCATGCGGCTGATGGTCAACCGATCGATGCAGATGCCATCCGCATCGACGGCAGTGGAAATCACATCACGCCAGCGTTCATCTCAAGCGCGACAACGCTTGGGCTCATCGAAGTGCAGGCGGTTCGCGCCACCGATGACAGGAGCGAGTTCGGACCCTTCCACCCAGAGGTGAGCGCGTGGATTGCCGTCAATCCCGACAGCAGCCTTTTCCCTGTCGCGCGCCTCGGCGGCGTTCTTCTGGCCTGGGTGTTCCCACAAGGTGGGCAAGTCTGCGGCGAAAGCAGCCTCCTGCGTCTGAATGGTTGGACCAATGAACAGATGACCATTGTGCCTGACGCGGGCACCTTCATTGAGTGGCCCGCGACCGAGCCCGCGCCAAGTTGGTACGCGAGCACGAGCGCAAAGGAACAGGAACGACAGCGCGTGAAGTCACTCCGCAGATTCGATGACTTTTTCGATGCTGCGGCCGCTGCGATCCGTGCCCGCGCCGCGGACCCGTCACTGCCGCTTGATGCGCGCTACAACAGCCTCACCGATGTGCTTGCCGGTGAGCGACCACTGCTCATTTCGGCAGCGAGCACAGGGCAGATTGAGTCCGCTGTGCTCTGGGCAACCAAGCGAAAACTTCGCCCTGTGATCGTTGGTGGTCAGGGTGCCGAGGCGGTTTCGGATCTGCTTGTGCAGCATCAGGTTCCCGTGATCGTTCTGGGCACGCTTCAACTGCCGCGATTCGCTCACCAGTCATATGACGATTCGTACACGCTGCCCGCGCGGCTCGCTGCGCGTGGTATCCGAGTCGTGATCGCATGCGGCGATGAACCAAGCAACGATCGCAACATCGCCCACCACGCGGCGATGGCCGCCGCGTTTGGCATGCCGCGTGAAGAGGCACTAGCTGCCATCACACGGAATCCCGCGGAACTGTGTGGGGTCGCAGATCGGTACGGCACGATCGCTGCGGCGCGCAGCGCCACGCTGCTACTCCATTCTGGCGATCCATTCGAGGTGACTTCATCCGTGACTGCCGCTTGGATTGACGGTAGCTCGGTGCAACTCCAGAGTCATCAGACGCTGCTGCGCGACAAGTATGAACGCAAGTATCAGGGCGATGCAACGGGTGCGCCGCAGACCGCGCCCAACAAGCCCTCGGCAGTCACTGCGCCGGCAATGCGTCCAACTGTGCCGAATCCATGACCGCAGGCTTGGTCCCGCATGTCCATCTCAAGTCGACTCGTATCGCAGGCAGTTTTCCGCCAACGAGCGGCGGATCGATCGTGAAGAGCACCTCATACATGCGCAGTGCGCGGTTCCACCGAGCATTATTCTCACTCGTGCTATCGAGATTCAGCCGCTTGGACTGAGGCTCACGCCCCGACACCACAAGCGCAACCTCTAAATCACCGACTCCCCGGCAGGTTTCCTCATCGAGGTCGCGAAACTCAATGAACACAACCGCTCTACGGACGACGCCGTCCCCATCCGACTGCAGTCTCGACAAACGGTGCACCACCGCCTTGGCGGGTCCAAACGGGTAGACGGTGCCATCGTTCAGCCGGTACTGCGGCGCTCCAGCACACGCTGCGAGCGAAAGCATCCCAGCCACTAGGGTGCCCCGGAGAGCAAGCACGAATGGAGAACCAAACGCCATTGTCCGCGATGCTACGGGTAAGATATAGCTCGCTCATGATTCTGCGATTCGGCATCTCGGGATATGTCGTAAGTGTGGTCGCTGCAGGTTGTGCGACCACATCAGACACGAGGACGGCTGCGCCGCAGGAGAACGCGCCCGTCGCCTTCGGCATGCGCGACCTGCCAAATGACCAAGTGCCTGGACCTGAGCCGGGTGGCCTGACCATTCCCGCCGATGATTTGGCACCAGAAGCTGCCGATCCAGTTGTCGAGAGCGTTCGCATTACTCGTGTACCGACAGCGCATATCGAAACACGAAAGCAGCCTGACCCAACGACTGATGCATCG
>Ga0208048_1000259_pt1 | contig 28185 bp, 24 predicted proteins | sample Malawi_45m_30L_FD_184163 | JGI IMG/M metagenome (GOLD analysis project Ga0208048, IMG submission 184163) | Freshwater microbial communities from Lake Malawi, Central Region, Malawi to study Microbial Dark Matter (Phase II) - Malawi_45m_30L... | ecosystem: Environmental > Aquatic > Freshwater >...
TTTCAAGGGGGCCCGTTCATGATGTCGAGATTTTCGCCACGCAGCTGGCCGGCAGGCTGCCTGTTGCTTATGCTGTCGCTGGCAGCGATTGCACCGGCTCCAGCGCAGACCGCGTCGCCCAGCGAACGCCTGTCGGCCGAGCGGATGTGGTCGCTGGTACGGCTCGGCGATGCCGACCTCTCGCCCGACGGCAAGCTCGCAGTGGTAACAGTTACGCGCTTCGACATTAAAGAAAATCGCAGCGCCACCGATCTGTGGCTGTTTTCGACTGATGGCAAAGCGTCACGCCAACTGACCAGTGACAAAGCGGCGGACGCCTCGCCGCGCTTCAGCCCCGACGGCGAGACGATCGCGTTCATTTCGAAGCGCAGTGACGACAAGGAATCGCAGCTTTACTTGATCGCAGTCGATGGCGGCGAAGCGCGACGTCTGACTGACATACCGACCGGTGTCAGCGCACCGAGGTGGTTCACCGACGGAAGTCGAATCGCCTTTGCCTCGGCGATCTGGATCGATCTCGTGAAGTGGGAAGACCAGGCTGCACGCATGAAAGAGCGCGCCGAGGGCAAAATGAGCGCCAAAGTATGGGATCGAGCGCCGATCTCGTATTGGGATCGCTTTCTCGAGGACCGCGAACCCCACCTGTTCTCGGTTTCCCGCGCGGATGGTGAGCTGATCGCGATCACGCGACAGTCGGGTTTTCATTTGCCGAAGTCCGAATACTCGGCTTCGTCCTACGACCTCTCCCCCGATGGAACGGAAGCAGTCTTTGTCGCTGATACCGATAGCAGCGGCGTCGAGCCCAACCACGATCTCATTCGCGTGGCTACCTGCGGCTGCAAGCCACCGCGTAATCTCACCGAGGCGAATCACGCCGATGATGGCAGCCCTGCGTATAGCCCCGATGGCAAGTGGCTCGCTTACACGGCGCAAACGATTCCGGGGTTTTACGCCGATCGTGCTCGACTGCTGCTACTCGATCGTGCCGACGATTCGCGTCGCGATCTCAGCGGTCAATTTGATCGGTCAGCGGGTGATCTGCTCTGGCGAGCGGACTCCAAGGCGATTTACAGCGCGCTCGACGATGCGGCCACGAATCGCATCTATCGCTTCGATGTCACAAAACCGGGTAGCCCCACGCCCATCACCGGTAGCAGCAGCTTCACGGGGCTCGCGCTCGCTGTCACGGGCGGCGCAAAGCCCGTGGCCGTCGCGCTGCGGCAAAGTTTTTCCGAACCACCGACGCTGGTGCGGCTCGATCTCGCAAATGGTGCCGCAATAAAGCTTTCGAACTTCAATGATTCAACGCTAACCGCCACCGTACAGGGACGCGTCGATAGCGTGACCTACTCGGGTGCGACTGGTGTACCCGTTCAGATGTGGGTGGTCTATCCGCCCGACTTCGATCCATCAAAGAGATATCCTGTATTCATGTTGTTGCACGGCGGGCCCCACAACGGTATCCAGGATGCCGTGCAGTGGCGCTGGAACGCGCAGGTGTTCGCGAGCTGGGGCTATGTGGTCACGTGGCACAACTTCCACGGCTCCAGTGGCTTCGGCCAAGCCTTCGCCGATTCGATCAATCCTGACCGTATCAGTAAGCCTTACGAAGACACCATCAAGGCCGGAGAGTGGCTCGCAGCCCAACCATGGGCTGATGCCACTCGCATGGTCGCCGGCGGCGGTAGTTACGGCGGATTCCTCGCGAGCACTCTGCTCGGCCGGGCGCACCCCTTCAAGGCGCTCATCGCACACGCTGCGGTGTACAACAATTTCACGCAGATTGGTGCGGACTATGGCGCCGAGCGCGACCGTTTCTTCGAATTTTGGGAGCGCCCCGAAGAATTCGCACGCTACTCGCCGCACACCTCTGCGGGAAATTTCGCCACGCCGACGTTGGTCATCCACGGCCAACTCGACATGCGCGTGCCGGTGAATCACGGCGTCGAACTCTTCAATACGCTGCAGAAACGCGACGTGCCGTCGCGGCTGGTCTACTACCCGGACGAGAACCACTGGATATTGAAGCCGCAAAACTCGCTGTTCTGGTACAAGACCGTCAGGGAATGGGTAGAAAAATACGCGCCGCCCGGCGCACGCTGACAGGTCGCCAATTTTTCCCAAGGGGATCTGCACATGCTCAAATTCCTGCTCAGAGTGCTGAAGTTCTTAGGTGGCTTGATACTGACCTTGGTCATCGTGTTAGCCACTTATCTTTTTTGGTGGAGCGGCTCTGCGCATGAGCCGATCAACGTACGCCCCGCAGCGGCCCATACCTCGCCGGGCGGGCCCATCCTGATCTTTGGCGGCACGCGCGGCACCGGGCTCGAGATCGTGCGCCAGCTGCACGAACGTGGCGAATCAGTTACGGTCGCAGTGCGCGCCACCTCCAATACAGCAGAACTCAAGAAATTAGGCGTGAATACCGTCGTCGCCGATGCGCTCGACCCAGCCACGGTCAACGCGGCGCTCGCCTCGGGAACTTACGCTGCCGTCATCTCCACGCTGGGCACGACTCGCGGCGAGCAAGCCAAGCGACCCGATTACATCGGTAACCGCAATGTGATCGATGCGGCCAAGGCTGCAGGAGTCAAGCGCTTCGTATTCATCACCGTGATCGGCACCGGCAATTCCTACGAAGCGGCGCCGCGGATGTCGCGGCGGTTTTTGAAAGATGTAATTGCGCTCAAAGATCAAGCCGAGCAACACCTGCGCACGAGTGGGCTCGACTACACCATCATCCGTCCGGGTGGTCTTGGCGACGTGCCTGCCACCGGCACGGCGATCCTCGCCGATGATCCGCAAGCGTTCAGCTATATCGGTCGCATCGATCTCGCCACCCTTGCCGTACAGGTACTCGGTGATCCCGCAACGATCGGCAAAACCTATAACGCCTATGACCCGAGTCGCAAGACCATGGCGAGAATGTTCTTCTAGCCGAGTTGATGGCCGCCTTGATCACTGCGTTGATAGCGGCGTTGACGTCGCGGTTTACCAAGGCATCTCGCTGCCATCATAAACCCAATACCGTCCGACGCGACTGAGATCGAGCGCAGCAATCACCTCGCGCATCCCACGCACGCTTTGCGGTGCATCGATGTCGGCGCGCGGGCCGCCAAGGTCCGTGCGCACCCAGCCCGGGTGGATGGCAGTTGCGGCGATACCGTGACTTTTGGCGAGATCGATCGCCATCGATTTCATCATCGCGTTGACTGCAGCCTTGCTCGCGCGATACGCATAAAGGCCGCCGATGCGATTGAGCGCCACCGAGCCCAGCATGCTGGTCAGGGTGACGATTTTCTTTTGTTCGGAGCTCGCAACATGCCCCAAGAAGACTTCCGCCATTTTCATGGGTGCGATGACGTTGATGCGAAATACCCGCTCCCAGTCGGCAAAGTCGGAGTGTCCGAAGCGACCAAAGGCAACCCCTTCGGTAGCGAAGCTGCCGCTACCCATAATGCCCGCGGAATTGAGCAGCACGTCGATCGGCATGCCATCGAGTTCGCGCGCCGTCCGCTCGATCGCGGCATGATCTTCGACATCAAGGGTGAGTAGCCGCACCCTGCTCGAGTGCGCGGCAGCCAGTGCGGCGAGCTCGACAGAGGCAGTAGGCTGGCGCGCGCAGGCGAGCACGGTCCAGCCCGCAGCGGCGTATTGACGAACGAACTCGAGACCGAGTCCGCGCGAGGTTCCGGTAATAAGGGTCGTTGGCACGCGAGCGTTCTCCTTGCGATAAGCTGCCGAACCGTATCACAACCTGTCGTCAGCACTTTCAACAACTCCACCGCATGTCCGAGACCAGAACTCCCACTCGCTATCGCAAGCTGGTGATTCACCAAGTCACCGGTGACTTCCGCAGTTCGACATCAGTGGTCGATGAGACATGGCGCGATCCAGGCCCGGGCGAAGTACTGATCCGCAACGAATACGCCGGCTGCAATGCAATCTTTGATAAAAATCTTTGTCGCAACGCCGTTCGTTATGTGGATGTACAACCACCGTTCGACATGGGCGTCGAGGCGGTGGGTAAAATCGTCACCGTGGGCGCCGGAGTCACAGAGTGGCGCGAGGGTGATTGCGTCGCGGCGACGCGGCTCGGCTCCGGTTATCGCGAATATCAAATTGCCGCGGCGAGCAAACCCATCAAGGTCCGCGACGCCACGGCAGAAATTCTTTCGCTGATTCCGAGTGGCATCTCGGCCATGGTCGGTCTCGAGCGCATCGGTAAAGTGAAGGCTGGTGATACGGTCGCGGTGTCAGCCGCTGCCGGCGGTCTTGGCCATTTTGTGGTGCAGCTCGCGAAGCTGCACGGCTGTCACGTCATCGGCATCACCGGTAGCGACGACAAGCTTGCAGTACTGCGCGAGCTTGGCGTCGATCGCCCCATCAATTACCGTCGCGAGGATTTACGCGAGGCACTGGCTCGGGAATATCCCCGCGGGCTCGATGTTGCCTATGACTCGGTGGGTGGCGAAATCTTTGATACGTTCGTCGATCACGTGGCGTTCCGTGGTCGGGTAGTGGTGAGCGGCCATACCTCCGACTTCGACCAAGAGATCGAGTTCGTACCGCAGCCTCGGGCCTACCGAAAGCTCTACTGGAAGTCGGCCTCGATCCGCGGCTTCCAGAATCAGGCCTTCCCCGAGTTCTTCGCCGAGGCGGCAGCGCGCATTCTCGACCTTTATTACCAAGGCCGACTGCGTGCACTGGTCGACCCGACCCCTTTCACCGGTCTCGATCAGGTTGCCGACGCCGTCGAGTATTTGTTGGCCGGTAAAAACTCCGGCAAGGTCGTCGTCAAACTGCGTTGAGTTGTCCGCCAGATGGCGTTTCATTGTCTGCGCGCAACAATATCGCCACAGACCGACATCCCGCTCGGCTGCAGCCGATGCCGTCTGCTAGATTAGGGCCCTTGCTGCGCCGCCTTGGGCGCTGCAGCGCATAACGAACACGGATCATCAATTAGCGGGGACCACGTATGTCGAACTGTCGTTTGTTGCCTTTTGCCATCAGCCTCGCCGTACTGCCGGCCGGAGCGTACGCCCAGAACGACAACACGTCGGGTGTACTCGAAGAAATCATCGTCACCGCCGAACGCCGCGAAGCCTCGCTGCAGTCGGTACCCGTGCCGGTCACAGCTATCACCGCCGAGGCACTGACTAACAAGCAGGTCACCGAAGCCCGCGATCTCGCTCGCTTCGCGCCTAGCCTCAAGATGTTCAACAACATCACGACGCCCACCAACCTCTCGCCCTCGCTGCGCGGCTCGCTGCAGCAGGACGCCTCGCTGGTAGTCGCCGAATCGCCGTTCGGCATTTATGTTGACGATGTCTACATCGCTCGACTAAACGGCAATAACATTACGCTCGCCGATATCGAGCGCGTCGAGGTGCTCCGTGGTCCGCAGGGCACGCTCTACGGCCGCAATACTTTGGCGGGCGCCATCAAGTTCGTCTCGCGTTCGCCGGGCGAAGAAAGCTGGCGCAACTTCAGCGTTGGCGCCGGTAACTTCGATCAGCAGCGCATCAGCCTGAGCACCGGCGGCAAGCTCGCCGACAACCTCGGAGGTTCATTCGCTGCTCTGTACAGCAACAAGGGCGCGCAGTTCTACAACCGCAACCCCTCGAAGGCTGACAAGGTTGGCGAGGAGACCAACTGGGCAGCGCGCGGGAAGCTTCGCTACACCAACGGCGATCTCGAAATCAGCGGCTCGCTGTCCTATGCTAATTCGAATAACGATGCGGGTCAGCTAATTCCGGCCTCGACCCCGGCGGTTGCGTCGAACAAGCAGTTCACCCGAACCGATCTCGTGCCGCAGTTCGGCAAGTACACCCTCAACACGCCGAACGTTGCACGGGCGAATGGTCTCAAGAACTACCCCGAGGGCACAACCAAACAAACCATCGCCGCACTAAACATCGGCTATGACTTGGGGAGTGCGAAGCTGCGCTCGATTACGGGCTATGTCAAGACCGACGATTACTTTACCAGCGATTTCAGCGGCAACGGTAACGTGATGGCTGCCAATAAGGCTGCCGCGGAACAGTGGAGCGAAGAGATTCAGCTGCAGGGCTCGACCGATAGCCTAACCTACTTAGTTGGTGCCTATTTCTTTGATGAAGACGGCAAGCAGAACTTCAACTGGAACTCCTACTTCGGCGCCCCGGGCAGCGCAGCCTTACCGATCTCCTTCAGCGCCATCGACGTCAACACCAAATCGACCTCGCTGTTCGCGCAGGCCGACTACAAGGCCAGCGATGCGCTCACGGTCACGGCCGGCATCCGCTACACCGAAGACAAGAAGACCTTCAAGCTCGACTGGAAGAGCTTGCTCGGTGCTCCGCCGGCACTCATCAACTTGAAGAACACGTACTCTGAAGTTACGCCGCGCATCGGTCTCGACTACACGCTGCCAGCGAGCGGCAACGTCGACAGCATGCTTCTCTACTTCTCGGCGGCGAGCGGCTTCAAGTCGGGTGGTTATAACGGCATCGCGATCTTCAATCCGAACGACGCGAAGGCCCCGTACTTCCCCGAGTCGAACTGGACCTATGAGGTCGGTATCAAGACCGACATGCTCGGCAACCGTCTGCGCATCAACGCCAACTACTTCCTCGCCAAGGCCGAAGACCTCGCGCTCAACGCAACGGTCACCAACAGCGATGGCACGGTGGCGTTCCCGGTGCAGAACTCGGGCAAGGCCACCGTTCAGGGCCTCGAGGCCGAAATCACCGCTGTTCCGGCGGACGGCCTGACGATGTTCCTGAGCGGCACCTTCGCCATGGACGGCAAGTACGACGTGCTCAATCCGACGAGCTCACCGGCAAACGCGCTGAAGAACTTCGGCGTGAATCCGGTCGTGCCGCAGACGCCGGGCTTCTCGTTCACGGTTGGCTTCGACTACGGCGTCGACAACAGCTACGGTCGTACCAGCATCGGTGCCGACTGGTTCACCACCGACGATTACGTCACGGCTGCCACCAACGACTTCAAGGTCAAAGGTTACAACACGGGCAACGCGTTCGTGAGCCACTCCTTCAACGACAACTGGTCGGCTCGCGTCTCGGTGAAGAACTTCACCGACGAATACGTGATCACCACCGGCTCGCGCGGCTTCCTCGGCGGATTCATTCCGCTGCGCCCCCGCGAGTACATGTTCACCATCAGCTACAAGATGGATTGACGGTACAAGTCCCGACTCGTGCGCTTAGCGGCGCACGAGTCGGGCGGCTGCCACCCCGGCCAGACGGCCGAAGGTGGTCGCGGTCAAAAGACCGTTGCCCGCCATGTAACCGGAGCAGCCCGCTCCCGAAATGCCACGTGCTGCACCGCCGCCCGCAAAGATATTGGGCAGCAAAGAGCCGTCTTCACGCAGCGCTTGTGCCTCATGGTTCACCGCGATTCCGCCTTGGGTGTGAAACAAGGCACCCGTCACCTTCACCGCAAAATAAGGCGCTCGTAGCGCAGGTTTACGCGTGAAGTCGCGGCCGAAACGATCACTGCACTCACCACGCTGCAAAGATTCGACCTCAGCCACCGTGCTCGCAAGACCCGCAGCATCGATGCCGGTCAGCGCAGCCAGTGCGGCGATATTCTCGGACTGCAGCACCGCCCTCGCTTCGAGCGCATCGCGATAATCGTCGAATTCGAGCATCAGCTCGTGCAGTCGTTGATCGTAAATATCCCAGGCGACATGTCCGGGCTGAGCGACGACATCCACCGCCTGCTCCGAATAGCCGCGCGCTTCGTTGGAGAAGCGTTCGCCATGGACATTAATCTGATAACCGCCTTCCATGATTAATGGCCAAAGAATCGGTATGCCACGCCCCGCAGCCAAGCCACCGTGTCCCTGATAACTGTGGATATCGCGGATGGCCGCGCCAAGACCCTCGCCCCAGCGGATCGCATCACCCTTGTTGCCAGGATGACCAAAGAAAGTGGCATCGGCAATCTCGGGAATGAATCGACGCACCATGTCGGGATTGCCGGCGAAGCCGCAGCAGGCGAGTATCAGCGCCTCGCAGCCTAAATCTTCGACGTTGCCATCAGGACGTCGAATGCGCACGCCGCGTACCCGGTTGGTCTCGTCGTCGACGAACAGATCACTGACCAGCGCATCGGTCAGCACATCGACACCACGACGTCCCACTGCGGCAGCCAAGGAACTCATCAGCTCACTACCGGTGCGATTCGGCGTTCCGTGCATGCGCTTCACGCTATGACCGGGATAGAGAAAACTATCGACGAGGGAGAGTGGCACGGCGTGATCGTCGAGCAACCACTCGACCGTGCGCGCCGAGGCCTGCGCAAGCGCCAGCGCGATGGCCGGGTCCGTCTCGCCGTGCGTCTTGGCGACGATGTCGCGCGCGAACAGTTCCGGCGAGTCGTCGATTTCCTTCTCGCGTTGCAGTCGCGAGCCCGCAGCCGGGATCAGCCCGGTGGACATGGCCGTCGTCCCGAGCGTCGACGCGTCGCGCTCGAGGACTAAGACCTCTGCCCCGGCCTGCTGTGCCGCCAACGCTGCCGTCAGACCGCAGCCACCGCCACCAATAACGATCACGGGCACGCTGCCAGCGAAATACGCCTCGCCGGCCGGCAGCAAACCTGATCGACTGGCTGTCATGGTGTGAACTTCATCCGGGGGGCAGCCTAACGAGCCGTGCTGCCCGACTCAACCGACTTCGCGAGGGTGCGTTCCAACCCCGCTGCGGCCACGCACCGGACGTACCCGACCTCGATCCGCAGCACCCTACCGGCTGCGACATACGATGCGAGAGTTCATTACCGGGGGTCATCATGAGCATCGCTTCGTCCGCACTTTCGCAATACACGCTGTCGCAGCCGACGCTCGATTTTCTGGCTCGAGCACATGGTCATTTTATCGGTGGCAAGTGGCTGCAGGACGATTCGGGCGGAACCATTGACATTCACGATCCGGCAACCGGACTCAAGATCGCGCATTGCGCCGCAGGCGGTGTCGCCGAAATCGACGCCGCCGTCAAAGCCGCACGAGCGGCCCTCGAAGGTCCTTGGTCAAAGTTCACCGCGGCACAGCGTAGCGCAGTACTGTGGAAAATCTCTGACCTCATCCTCGCCAACCTCCAGCAACTATGCGAACTCGAGATTCTCGATAACGGTCTTCCGACGCCGCTTGCGCAATATGTCTGCGGCATGGTGGTGCCGGAGTTTTTTCGTTACTACGCAGGCTGGCCGACCAAAATTGAAGGCTCAACGATTCCCGCAGCGCCGCAGGGTAAGTTTCCGGGCGAGGCGATTTCCTTCACCTTGCGTGAACCGATCGGCGTCGTCGGTGCAATCACGCCGTGGAACTCACCGCTACCCATGGTGATGCTCAAAATCGCGCCCGTACTCGCCACCGGCTGTACGCTGGTCTTGAAGCCGGCAGAGCTCACGCCACTCACCGCGATGCGCCTAGCCGAAATTTGTCAGGAAGCTGGTGTTCCTAATGGTGTCATCAACATCGTCAACGGCTACGGCGAGACCGCCGGCGCTGCACTCGCTGCACATCCGGGTGTCGATAAGATCGCTTTCACCGGATCGACTGATGTTGGCCGCCTGATCGTCAAAGCCGCTGCAGGTAATCTCAAAAAAGTCACGCTCGAACTCGGCGGCAAGTCGCCGGTCGTGGTGCTGCCCGACGCGGATCTCGAACAGGTGATCCCCGGGGCCGCCCGCGCCTGTTTTTTCTTGCAGGGTCAAAACTGTATGGCCGGTACACGCCTTTTTGTACACGAAAAAGTGCACGACCAAGTTATCGAAGGTATCGCTGCTGTCGCACGCGCTATGAAAATAGGGCCGGGACTCGATCCCTCCTCGGAGTTCGGACCACTGATCTCTGCGCAGCAGCGTGATCGCGTTGCGAGCTTTGTCGAGGCGGGACGTAAAGAAGGTGCTGAGATCGCCTGTGGTGGACACTCGCTCATTCGAGCTGGCTATTTCTTTGAACCAACCGTGCTTACAAAGACTACCAACGACATGACCCCCGTGAAGAACGAGATCTTCGGACCCGTGCTTTGCGTACATCGTTTCTGTGATGGCGATCTCGACGCTGTAGCGCGATCTGCTAACTCGACTATTTACGGCCTGTCGGGTAGCGTATGGACACGCGATCTCGGCATCGCCATGCAAATGGTACGCAAAATCGACTCGGGTCAGGTCAGTGTCAACATGCATGCCGCCATCGACCCGGCAATGCCGTTCGGCGGCAACAAGCAGTCAGGCTGGGGCCGCGAGTTCGGTAAAGAGGGACTCGAGCCCTATCTCAAGACCAAAGGCGTCTCGATGACATGGTGACAAAGAGGCGCCCCTATACACCCCCTGTGCTGGTTCAGGGCTCTCGGAAAGCCACGAGTAAACTTCGATACTCTGGTGACTACACGTGCAGACGATGACTCGTACTATGTTGAATGCGCATCGCGTCGGGTTGTGGGCCGAAAGAGGTCGGCAGCTCGACGAGTGCGACAAACTCTGGCTCGACGCGTGCCGAGATTATCGCTGAGCGTGTCATCGACCAAATGCCACCAAGGTCACCAGGCATGAGCGGACCTCGCGCTCGAAGTGATCGCCTCGTAATGATCAAGTGCACTGACGTAGTTGCGCACCGTAATCGATGTCAGTAATGCCGGAACGAGTGAGGACGCTGCGACGGCGCGAGCGATAAGAAACCGTGGTAAATCACGGTACAGGTCGTTGAAGTTGTCCCGCGCGAATTCGAGTCTTTCCGCAAGTCGGACTTCAGTCGAACTGAGCATAAAAAACGATGGTTCCCGCGGATGTCGAGATCGGCAAACGTCGCGCTGTGCAAAAGCTATCGGTCGAAAAATTGGCTTGAGTATTGCCCTGCGAATTCTCTCGCGACTAAAGACGAAGTCTGCCAAAACGGCTCTTCATGATTCGTCGACTCAGGGCCGCAGTGATATCGCGAACGAGAAATTCCTCGGTCAATTCCCCGAGCAAGCGATCGCCATAAAGGACGTAGGAAGCCGCCGGCACGGCACCTCGCGGGACCGCAGAAATGACAGCTACCTCATCGAGCAAACGACGACGGTGACCATCACGGTCTATGGAGTCGGTAGCGAGTTGCTCGAGAACCCCGTAGGCCATAGTCGAGGCACGCATACCGCTGCCCGACAGGCTGAGCAAAAAAGCAGATCGTCGTCGCCACGAGCGCGCAGCACTATCGCCAAACGACAGCCTTGTGGTTCACAGGTCACGATGATGGGTTCGCCAAGGTAGGGGCGCGGTACGGCGCACGCGGATAGCGGGGTACATCCGGCCAGCAGCCAGAACATCAAGAAACTCCAGCTGCCGAGTCTGCCCCTGCGCGCATGTCGCCTCACGACCGTCAGGCGTAATAGGCTGCCATCCCAGGCAGCTTCACTCATGCCGGGTAACGCACACCCTCGTCGGATAAATCACCAACTGCCGGTGTTCGGCATCGAAACCCAAGGCTCGATGGGCGCAAGCGCGCCGCTGGCTTGCAGCAGCTCGATCGAAATACCGTCGGGTGAACGTACGAACGCCATACGACCGTCGCGCGGCGGGCGCAGAATGGTCACGCCATGATCGGCGAGGCGCTGACACGCAGCGTGAATATCGGCAACGGCATAAGCGAGATGGCCGAAGTTGCGACCACCGGTGTAGGTCTCGGAGTCCCAGTTATAGGTGAGTTCAATCTGCGAAGAGTGATTGCCAGGCGCAGCCAGAAACACCAGCGTGTAGCGCCCCTGCGGGACTTCTTTTTTAGAAAGCAGCTCAAGGCCAAGAGCGTCCCGATAGAATCGCAGCGAGGCTTCGAGGTCGGTCACTCGGACCATCGTATGCAAATATTTCATGCCACAAATTATAGGACCTGCTGGTGATCTTGTCTGAAGCAGAATGGCTGGCGATCCTCACCAGTCTGCAAGTAGCGCTGCGCGCATTGCTGTTCACGCTGCCACCTGCGCTTTTCTTCGGTTGGTTGCTGGCGCGTCGTCGTTTCCCGGGACGCACCCTGCTTGACGCGCTCGTTCACTCCCCGCTGGTATTGCCGCCCGTAGTCGTCGGTTATTTGCTACTGCTTACACTGGGCGTCCAGGGGCCGATCGGTCGCTGGCTCGATGCTGCCTTCGGAGTACGCCTCGTATTCAGTACCAACGGGGCCGCCATCGCGGCGGGTCTCGTCGCCCTGCCCATCATGGTCCGCACCATTCGCTTATCACTCGAAGCTATCGATCCGCGGCTCGAGCTTGCCGCGCGCTCGTTAGGAGCCGGAGCACTCGATCGATTTCTATGCGTCACGCTGCCGCTTGCACTTCCGGGTGTACTCGCCGCTACGGTGCTCGGCTTTGCGATGTGCCTCGGCGAATTCGGCGCGGTCATCACCTTTGCAGCAAACGTACCCGGTGAAACGCAGACTCTCGCACTCGCCATCTACGGCGCCTTGCAGGCGCCTGATGGCGAAGAGATGGCCATGCGACTGGCACTCATTTCTTTGACTATCGCAATTCTCGCCTTACTCGGTGCCGAATGGCTAGGTCGTCGTGCCAGCCGCTGGAACGCTCGCCCGTGATACGCGCGCTCACCATCAATATCCGCCATCAACGCGGTGACTTTCGACTCGAGACTCGCTTTGAGGCGCCGGCGAACGGAGTGATTATCATCTTTGGCGCCTCAGGTGCGGGTAAATCAACGCTGCTCGATCTCATCTGCGGCAACCTGCAACCCGATTACGGCGCGATCCGCATTGGCGAACAGGTGTTCGTCGATACGAGCCGCGGTATTCATCTGGCAACCGAGCAGCGTGCTATCGGTTGGGTACCACAGGACGGACTGCTGTTTCCGCATCTCGATGTCGCCGCAAATCTCGACTTCGGTATGCGGCGATCACGTCGTGGTCAACCCGCAACGAATACGAAACAAGTCATCGATACTTTGGGACTAGGCGCACTACTGCAGCGCTGGCCGCGCACGCTTTCCGGCGGTGAACGTCAACGGGTCGCACTTGGCCGTGCGCTGCTGTCGAATCCCTCGCTGCTGCTGCTCGATGAACCTCTCGCTGGACTCGATGCACCGCGTAAAGCAGAAATCCTCGCGTTGCTCGAGCTGGTGAAGCACGAATTTGCGGTCCCTGCGATCTATGTCACGCACAGTCTCGCCGAGGTACTGCGGCTCGCTGATCATCTGGTGTTACTCGATGCGGGTAAGGTTGTAGCCAGCGATCGTATCGACGCGTTGATGGGTCGTGCGCACACGCCTTTGCTCTCGATGCGCGCCGATGCCGGCAGCCTCCTGACGCTGCAGGTCGTGGGACGCGATCCAGCAGGCGACGGCTGGCTAACGACACTCGACGGTCAGATCGTGCTCATCTCGCAGCTGCCGCTCGCGGCCGGCGTCCCACTCCGCGCGTACGTACCGGCTAACGAAGTGATCATCGCAACGCACGCACCGCAGGGAGTCTCGGTACGTAATGCCTTGCACGCGAAAATCCTTTGCCTGCGCGACCGTGGTGACGGCTCGGTATTAGTCGAGCTCGCCGTCGGCGCACAGCGTCTGCTGGCGGCTGTCACTCCGGCGGCCGTCAGCGCACTCGCACTCGCGCCCGAGCAGCCTGTCTATGCGCTGGTCAAATCGGTATCGTTCGACGCCCCTGCGGGCGGGCACCTGCTCGAGGTGGGCTAGAACATCTGAGAGGGACCTGGCGCCTCGGTTTCTTTGACAGCATGTCGGGCAGCGATAAAATCGCCGGTGATCATGGCATCATAGGATTGGCCCGGCCCGACCATAGGATAGACACCGGCGTCGGGATCGATGATGACCTCGAGAAATGCGGGTCCCGGATAGCGAATGAATTCTTCGACGACCCGCGGCACATCTGTCTTCCGATCGAGACGAACGGCGAAAGCGAAGCCATCAGCCTGCGCCGCTTTGACGAAATCTTTTTTGTGCAGTGATTTGTCGCTGGCCGACATACGTCCCTTGAAAAACAGCTTCTGCCATTGCTTGACCATGCCATCACCGAAATTGTTGAGTACCACAACTTTGATCGGCAAGTCGTAGGTGGTGACAGTCTCCAGTTCGCCGAAATTCATGCGGATCGAGGCGTCACCATCGATATCGATGACCAACGCCTTAGGGTTAGCGAACTGCGCACCAATCGCCGCCGGCAGACCAAAACCCATCGTACCCATCGAGCCCGAGGTCAACCACTGTCGCGGTTGTCGAAAATCGAAGTATTGTGCAGCCCACATTTGGTGCTGACCAACGCCGGTGGTGATGATGGCGTCACCGCGAGTTTGCCGATTGATTTCTTCGATGACGTAATAAGGCTGTATTAGCTGGCTATCACGGTCGTAATTCATGGCGTGTCGATGACGCAACTCGGCAAGCTCGGCATGCCAAGCGGCAAAATCTGGTCGACATCCGCTTGCTTTGCCATGAGCCGTAAGCGTCTCGAGGGCCTCGCGCAGTTGTCCGACGTGACTCCAATTTACGCGCTTAACTTTGTTGATTTCGGCCCGATCAATATCGAGATGGGCGATTTTTTTTGCCTGCGGCGCGAATTTGCTGGGTACGCCGGCGACGCGATCGTCGAAGCGCGCACCTACGGCAATCAACATATCGCAATCTTCGACGGCGTAATTGGCAAATGCTGCGCCATGCATACCAAGCATGCTCATCGAGAGCGGATGTGTCGTATCGAAGACGCCGATACCCATCAAGGTAGTCACCACGGGGATACCAAACGAGATGGCAAAGTCACGGAGGGCGGCCGAGGCCTCACCATTGACTACGCCACCGCCGACGTAGAGCAAGGGGCGGCACGACGCTGCCAGCATCGCAAAAAATTGCTCTGCTTCGTCGGTCTCGATAGCGGCGTGCGCCGCGGCGAATAGCCGCTTGCGATATCCCGGGATGGGTAGCATCCCTGCGCCGGCAAACGTGCCGCTCCAGTTCTGAACATCTTTGGGGACGTCGATGACGACCGGTCCGGGACGCCCCGTTCTGGCGATTTCGAATGCAGTACGCACCGTCGCCTCGAGCTTAGTTGGATCGGTTACCAAAAAAATATGTTTCGCCACGGCGCCCATCAGCGCGGGTACGGGGGCTTCTTGGAACGCGTCCGTACCGATTGCCTCCGTCGGCACCTGCCCACAGATGATGATCATGGGAATGGAGTCGGCCATCGAGTCGCGCACCGGAGTCACGGTGTTGGTGGCACCGGGACCCGAGGTCACGATGCATACACCAACCCGACCACTCGCCCGCGCGTAGCCTGCGGCCATGAAACCCGCACCCTGCTCATTCGCCGGAACAATCAACGGCATTTGCGGCATACCGCCCACCGTCTGTTCCCGGTTGTAGCGGAACACCGCGTCGTAGGTCGGTAGGATCGCACCGCCCGAATAACCGAAGATGGCCGTCGTGCCTTCGTCTGCGAGTACCTGAACGATCATCTCTGCGCCGGACATGGTGGTGCCAGCGCGCGGGTTGCGGGTAGCGGCAGCAAATTGTGTGGCGGCAGGCTCGGACATGGCGATCAATCGGAAAAACGCATAAGGAGCGCGCCAGACTACCAGTTCAGCCGTGCCGTGCAATATGCTGCATGGCCCATGCGACACATCATCGCCATCAATCTGCAAAACGAGGCGGGCGCCCTGACACGGATCGCCGGTCTGTTTTCGACTCGCGGCTACAACATCGAATCGCTGTCCGTAGCGGCGACCGACGATGCGACAGTATCGCGAATCACGCTTGTTACCAAAGGTTCGGACTCGATCATGGCGCAGATCATCAGTCAGCTCAACAAGCTGGTCGATGTGGTCGCAGTCGAAGACATGACGCAGGGTGAGCATATCGAGCGCGAACTCGTACTGCTCAAACTCAAGGTGCGACTGGAACAAGCGGACGCCGTGCGCGGTTATGTTGTGCGCGCCGGTGGCCGCGTCCTTGATCCGGCCAGCGATGGATTCATCGTCGAACTCACCGCGAGCGAAGCCGAGATCGATAAGTTTATCACCGATCTTTCCAAAGGTGGCGAGCTGCTCGAGGTGGTACGCAGCGGCGCACTCGGGATCAGTCGACTCGAGCGCACAGCGCGTCAGCGCCGCGAGTGATCCACGGCTGTATCTGTACGAGGGTTGTAATTCTTCTATGCAGCCTCATCACGCCCCGCATCGTAATCGTAGAGTGTGCGGAGCTCCGCCATCCCGGCACCGAGGGCTTGCACTTGCTGCTGCGGATTGTCGGCAAAATAAAGTTCGGAACGCGCGCGTGACATGGCAAGCGCAGCGGTCACTCGGGCATGTCGTGCTAACTCATAACGACGTAGTGCGCCACCGAGCTCGTTGTGATTGCTATCGTCGCTATTGATTATGTCGCTGTCGGTGCTGCTCTGATTATTTTTGAGGGCGCTCATGATCCGTCCGAGCACAGCGGCGTCCTCGAGGGCCATCACTGCACCTTGTCCGGTGAAAGGTGGCATGGCGTGCGCAGCATCCCCTAACAACGTAGCGCGTGCCAAGGTCCAGGTCGGCAACGGGTCACGGTCGAAGAGCCCCCACTTGAACAAACGATTTGCCGGCGTGAGTCGCAGCAACTCGAGGCTGTGCGACTCGAAGTCAGCAAACTCCGTCAAAAGTTCATCAAGACCGGCGCGCACCGACCAGCCCTCTTCCATCCATGTACTACGACGGGCGATGGCTACGAAGTTGATCAAGGCGCCGCCACGCAATGGGTAGCGCATCAACAGACGACGTGGTCCGACGGTCATGCATAGCGGTGGCTCGAGCAATTCGCGCGGCACCAAGTCGCCCAGAATCAGACCGCGCCAGGCCACATAACCGGTGAAGTTCGGTCGGTCAGGTCCGAACAGCGAACTACGTGTCACCGAGTGAATACCGTCGGCACCGACCAACCAGTCGGCCTCGTGGCGACGGCCATCCTGCAGCTCAACGCTGGCCGAGCTGGCCGTAGAGTGCACGTGCCGAACCGCCGCAGTCGTCGTGATGCAATGCGGATCGAGTGCCTGTACGGCCGCCAGCAAACACGCATGTAAATCGGCACGATGTACGTGATACAGCGGCATGCCGTAGCGCTCGCGGCTTTGATCTTGCGGCAGCTGTACCAGCACTGTGCCAGTTTTGAAGTGACGAATGCAGCCCGCAGGAGGTCGCGAGCCTATCCGCTCCAGCTCAGCTTCGAGTCCGAGATAACGCAGGGCCTTGCCGGCGTTCGGCGTGATACTGAGCCCCGCGCCGACTTCCCCTAAAGCAGTAACCTGCTCGAAAACTCGAACCTGCTGCCCAGCGCGCAGCAAGCCCAAAGCGGTCGCGAGACCGCCGATTCCTGCACCAACGACGATTGCTGATGTCATGGCATCGCTTTACGACGTACCGGCAGCGGCGTACTGCATAAATCGATCTTGCCGGCCGGCACTTTGTACCAATCATCGCGACGATTACGGCGCGCCTCGACCAGCGCGGCAAAACTTCTCGAATCGGTGCGCAGCAGCTCGAGCTCGACGCGCTCGGTCGGCGGCAAATCGGCAGCAAACACCACTCTGCGAATAGGCGTGCGTTCGGCAGCTGTGGCATAGAATCCAAGGGGTTGCGTGCCGCGCGGCAATGCAGCCAAAAGTTCCATCCCACTCACCGCACGACCAAGCACGGTAATGTTACGATCCAGTTGTCGCGGCGCGTGACCGATCACGACGTAAAGTTCAGCCCCACTGCCGGAATCGGCTGCGGTGTCACGACCGACGCCGAGCGTACCGTAGCAATGCGTCATCCAGAGGCGCCTCGAGTCACGATCCCCTGCAGCCCAAAAGCCGTCCACGAACCCGACCTGCGGTGCGAATACGTCGCCATCAGTCAAAGAATCGAATTTGATATCGGCGGTCCACTCGCGCTCGAATTCCGGTGATACTCGCGCAGCGGTACCGACGATAGTCTTTTTACCATCGGGATCACCCCACTGGGTGACGAAGTTGTCTTGCACGCGATTGATGCTGAGATCCTCGAACCAGCCGGCGCGCACGAGGGCGCGCAGGTTTGCGACATGCTGCGGTGCAAAACCGGGTGACAACTCAAAAATGACACGACCCGCATCGAGGTCCATATAGAGCGTGCGCTCTGGGTCGAGACGGCGCCATTCCGTCGGCTTCGAGGCCGCCAACACGGCCGCTGCGGTCGAGGCCTGACGAGCCAGCATGATCATACCGCTCGCCGGAGAGAGTGGTTTGCCTTGCGCGCCGTACAGTATTTCTTCGAAGCCGAACGACTCACTTGAAAGTCGGTAACTGATCTCCAGTGAAATTTTTTGCTTGAAGGCGCCACTATCGTAGCGGCAATCTTGATTGTGGACACGCGCCATGAACGTACTCTCTGCAGCACGACTCCAGCGGATTTCGCACCCGGCCTGAAAACCCTGCAGTCCCGCCGCCTCGGCTAAACCTACCTTGGCGAGTCGACGCAGCCTTACGGGATCGCCCTCGAGATTCGCAAGTCCAAGTGTTGGCGATATGACGAAGGTGCGCATCGTGTCCTGCTTACGTGCCGGATTTTGATCGAATACGTAGATTCTTTGCTGCCGGGGCTGCTTTGAATCGAAGCTGTCTAGCGAGATCTGATGGTAGTAGACGTACTCTCCGAGTGCCGGCCAGTCGATACGCGCGATCTTGTGGTAGAAAAAAATCGATCGCTGTGCCGTCGGATCGGTGGGATCAGCGGCCACCCCCGAATAGCGTCCCGAGAACAGCTGCGTAAGTTCAGCGAAGTCGGCAGTGCGGTCCAGCGTACTCACTGAGGCTACCGCAGGCGCTACGACCGGCCACAGGATCAAAAGCCACAGCCCAAAAACCTTGAGCCACTGGGACTCTGAACGCGTCAATTGCCGGAGTTCAATATGCACACCATCATTTTAGCCCGCCGGCGGTTCGCCTAGACTTCGCACCATGAACATTGATGCAAAACGTCGGGCCTTGGCCGGGAGCCTCGTCGCCCCCCTGAAAGGCGGCGGCACCGGCAAAGAGGCGATGGTACGCGTCGGCCGCGAGACTCAGGGCCGCGGTGGCAAAGGCGTCACGGTCATCACCGGCCTGCCGCTCGCGCCGTCGGCGCTCGGTGATCTTGCCAAGCAGTTCAAGAAGCGTTGCGGTTCGGGCGGGAGCGTCCGAAACGGTATGATCGAGATCCAGGGCGACCACCGTGACTTGCTGGTCGCGGAGCTGGTACGGCTCGGTTGGTCGGCGAAGCGCTCGGGCGGCTGACTTCGACGATCTCGAACTCCGGCAAGGCAGCGATCGGCACCGTCTGGCGCATCGTGCGCTCGATATCGCGCAGCAGGCCAGCTTCATCGCTCGATACCAGACTCACGGCGCGGCCGGTGGAACCCGCCCGCGCCGTACGCCCGATGCGATGCACATAGTCTTCGGGGACATTCGGCAGCTCGTAATTGACGACCTGTGGTAATTCTTTGATATCGATTCCGCGTGAGGCGACATCGGTAGCGACAAGCGCTGCGATATGCCCTGCTTTGAAATCTGCCAGTGCACGCACGCGCGCAGCTTGACTCTTATTACCGTGGAGGGCTGCAGAGCGGATGCCCGCACCCTCAAGCTGCTGTGCGAGACGATTCGCGCCGTGTTTGGTACGCGTGAATATCAGCGCCTGGTACCACGGGCCCTCATCGGTTGCGCCGTTGCGAAACAAATGAACCAGAAAATGCCGCTTGCTCTCTTTGGATACGCGAAAGGCTACCTGTGCTATGCATTCAACAGTACTGTTGCGCGGCGCAACCTCGATCTCGACAGGATTGCGCAACATACGCGCGGCGAGATCACGGATATCCTGCGAGTAGGTTGCCGAGAACATCAAATTCTGCCGTTGTGGCGGCAATATTTTGACGATACGACGGATGTCGTGGATGAATCCCATATCGAGCATGCGGTCGGCTTCGTCGAGCACGAGGTGGCGGACGGCGGCGAGATCAAGCGCACCCTGCCCCACGAGATCGAGCAGCCGACCCGGCGTCGCAATCAGCAGATCACAACCTTTACGCAGGGCATCGATCTGAGGACGTTCACTGACACCCCCGAAAATCACCCTCGTGCGCAGATTGGTGTAGCGCCCGTAGGTTCGCGCGTTTTCACCGATCTGCGCTGCCAGCTCGCGAGTCGGGCTGAGCACCAGCACGCGCGGTGAACGCCCTACCGCCGCACCGAGCTTTTGCAACAAGGGCAGTACGAAACCCGCGGTTTTGCCGGTGCCGGTCTGTGCACCGGCCAATACATCACCACCGGCGAGCACTGCCGGAATGGCCTTAGCCTGCACGGGAGTCGGCGTATCGTAGCCTTTTTCGGTAACGGCGCGCAGCAGATCGGGCGTGAGCCCGAGATCAGAAAATTGCATGGGAACCAGGGGGAGGTAGAAAATGAGACCGCGAAGCGGCGACGCTTTATATCACGATGCGGCGGATTGGCGCGACTCGAGTTCTACCCAGCGCGCATAGGCTGCCTCGATGTCGGTCGTCATGGCCTGCAATGAATGCAGGGTCTCCCGAACTTCGTCGTACGGGCGACCATAGAAAGCGGGTTCGGCCACGCGAGCGTCGAGTGCGGCTTTTTCGGCCTCGAGTTGTTCGATACGCGTCGGCAGGCCATCGAACTCGCACTGCTCGTTAAAAGACAATTTGCGGCGTTTCGGCGCCGCGGCACGACGCGGCTCTTCGCCGCGCGATGACACCGTACGACGCTCACCCTGCTGGCGGTCGAGCCAGCTACGCCAGTCACTCCAGCCACCAATGAATTCGCGTACGCTGCCGTCGCCCTCGAGTACCAGCAAGCTAGTGACGACACGGTCAAGAAACGCGCGATCGTGGCTAGTGAGCAGCAATGTGCCATCAAATTGTGCAATTCGTTCCTCGAGCAGCTCGAGGGTGTCGACATCGAGATCGTTGGTAGGTTCGTCCATCACTAGCAAGTTTGCCGGCCGCGCAAACAAACGCGCGAGCAACAACCGATTGCGCTCGCCACCCGACAATGCGCGTGCGGGCGTCAGCAGTTGATCGGGGCGGAAGAGAAAATCGCGCAGATAGCCGGAAACGTGCCGTTTCTCGCCGGCGATCGGCACGAAGACGTTGCCGTCATTGACATTATCGACCACCGATGCCGCGAGATCGAGTTGATCGCGCTGCTGATCATAGTAAGCGATTTCCAATCGCGACCCGCGCAGAATGCGTCCTTCTTGCGGTTCTAATTCGCCGAGCAGCAACTTGATCAGCGTACTCTTACCAGCACCGTTTGGCCCCACGATGCCGATCCGATCACCGCGCATGATCTTCAGGCTCAAATTACGAATGATACTACGATCCGCGAAACGCACTGTTGCCGACTCGGCCTCAAAAATGCGCTTTCCCGACTCGCTGGCCTCGATGACCTCGAACTCTGTGTGGCCGATACGATCGCGACGTGCACGGCGCTCTCGACGCATCTCGTGCAGGGCGCGTACTCTGCCTTCGTTACGGGTTCGCCGCGCCTCGACCCCTTTGCGTATCCAAAGTTCCTCGAATGCCAATTTGCGATCAAAGTCGGTATTGGCCTTCGCTTCGATTTCAAGTTGGTGATTTTTTCGGATGACGTAGTCGTCGTAGTTTCCGGGCCAGGAACTCAATTTGCCACGATCGAGTTCGACAACGCGCGTTGCCAGGCGATTGACGAACGCACGATCGTGGCTGACAAACAACAACGCGCCGCGAAATCCGAGTATCATTTCTTCGAGCCACTCGATGGCGGCGATGTCGAGGTGGTTGGTGGGTTCGTCGAGCAAAAGAATATCCGGATCAGACACTAGCGCCCGTCCGAGCAAAACCCGACGACGCCAACCGCCAGAAAGTGTCGCAACCCTGGCATCGATCGCTAACCCGAGCTTGGAGCAAACGGTCTCGACGCGGTGATTGATATCCCAACTGTCGAGGTCGGGCGGAACACCGGCTCGCACGACTTCGAACACCGAGAGGTCATCGAAAACATCGTGATCTTGTTCTAGCCAGGCGACGCGCGCCGTGGGTTTAACCCAGACGTCGCCATCATCGGCTACCCCAGTACTCGCCACCAGCTTGAGCAAAGATGACTTGCCTTCGCCGTTGCGACCCACCACACAGACGCGCTCACCCTCGCCGACCAAAAGCTCGACCTGGTCGAGCAAGGGTCGCGAGCCGAACGCCAGCGAAACTCCGGATAGACGCAGCAGCACTCAGGTCGCGGACTGTTTCAGTGCAAGACCATGTCGCGTGAACCAGTCTGTAGCGCTACGAAAGGCCTGCACGGCATCCTCGGCACGATAGGACGCACGGTAGTCAGCGTAAAAACCATGTTGGGCCTCGGGGTATACAGTAATTCTCGATTCTTTGGTCGCCACTGCTAGTGCAGTCTGCATGCGTTCGACCGTCTCCAGCGGAATGCCTCGGTCTCGGCCCGCATAAAGGCCAAGCACCGGCCCGCGCAGCCGCGCTGCAACATCCACTGGGTGTTCAGGTTGCAACGCGGTAGGCTCACCCACAAGCCGCCCGTACCAGGCAACGCCCGCTGCAACCTCAGCCGAATGCGCGGCATACAGCCAGGTGATTCGCCCGCCCCAGCAAAATCCGGTGACACCGAGCTTGCCGGTCCCGCGCTCACCACGAGTCCATTTCACCGTAGCATCGAGATCGCTCATCACCTGGGCGTCAGGCACTTTGGCGACAATGTCGCGCATCAGTACCTGCATGTCAGTCACCATCGCCGGATTGCCTTGCCGCGCAAAGAGCTCCGGTGCGACGGCGAGCGCGCCGAGCTTCGCGAAGCGACGACAGATATCGCGGATATGCTCGTGAACACCAAAGATTTCTTGAATAACAATGACGACAGGCAAGCGTTTGCCATCGGATGGTCGTGCAAAATACGCCGGTACTTCACCATCGCCTACCGTAATGCGCGTCTCACCAGCTTCGAGACCCACCGTATCGGTGCTGATTGTTACCGCATTCACCGGCAGTGTCGCTGCGGCAAAACCCCCAACGAGCGCCGTGGTAGCGAATCCGCGGCGATCGATCAGAGCAAAGGGACGAAGGCTGCGCAGATCATCGTGCGTCGGCTCTGACATGGGATTTCGCTCCTGGAATTACTGCCGCATCGTCGATGAGACGAGGGGAATCATCACCTCGTTGCGCCGCATAAACCAGGGAATGAAGGGTGCGTCGTAGCGCGCGATTATCGCACTGTCGCCAGGTGCGGCGCGTAAGCCCTGTCTAGCTACACGTGCGCGTAGGTCGCGTTCATGCTCACGGAAGTTTTCTTCAGTCCAACGCCCTGAGTAACGCCAGACCGCGACCGTACGTGACGGTACTTCACGGATGGTAACTCGAGGATCGATAGGCTTCGGCACGTTGTCGCGCGTGAACTTGCGCGGTACCACGAAACCCACTCGATACACGCCATCGACATTGGTCTGTTCGACCGGTGCGGTCATGGCGATTTTTTCGCCGCTCAAATCACGTGACTGCTCGACCGGTGCGGTCATGGCGATTTCGGTACGCGTCGTGTTGGCTCCGCTGATGAAGCGGAACAAACGGCCGAAGGCGATATTGCCGGCGTTCATGAATCCGGCATCAACTTCGGTCTCAGCAATCATGTACGGCGAGTACTCGCGCAACTCATAAGCACCGTCCTGCTCGAGCACGCGATATTCGGGGATCTCGATGGCCATGACGGGTTGGATTGCGATGAGCACCAGCAGCGTTAAAACTAATATTGCCGTAACGTGTCGCATCAAGCCACCTCGAAGAGCCCCGCCGCCCCGATACCACCGGCGACACACATCGTCGTCACCACATATCTCACGCCCAGACGTTTACCCGCGATCAGTGCGTGACCCACCAGCCGCTGTCCGCTCATGCCATACGGATGACCGATCGCGATCGCGCCACCGTCGACATTCAGGCGATTATCCGGCAGACCGAGCTTGTCACGGCAGTAGAGCACCTGCACGGCAAAGGCTTCGTTGAGCTCCCACAAGCCAATATCTTCCAGTTTGACGCCGGCACGCTGTAAAACTTTGGGAACAGCAAACACCGGGCCGATGCCCATTTCGTCTGGCTCACAGCCGGCCACGGCAAAACCGCGGAAAATGCCGAGTGGCTCGGCGCCAACCCGCGCCGCTTCAGCAGCGCTCATCACAACGCAGGCGCCCGCTCCATCAGAGAATTGGCTGGCGTTACCAGCGGCTACCGAGCCACCCGGCGTCGCCGACTTGATGCGGGCGATCGCCTCGACCGTCGTACCCTCGCGTAGGCCTTCATCCTGAGCAAGCGTAACTTCGCGCGTATACAGCCTGCCACCTACGGCCTGATCCACACCCGCCATACGCACCGTTATCGGTGCTATTTCCGTATCAAAGTATCCGGCGGCGCGCGCGGCGCAAGCACGTTGCTGACTACGCGCACCATATTCATCTTGTTGTTCGCGCGAGATGCCGTAGCGTGCGGCGACAGTCTCTGCGGTCTGCAGCATGTTGTGATAAACCGACGGCTTATTTTTGAGCAGCCAGCTCTCGGTCTGCATATGTCGATTGGCCTCGCCCTGCACGCACGAAATCGACTCCAGACCCCCTGCGACATAAACATCGCCCTCATCCGCCAACACTCGCTGCGCCGCAAGCGCGATCGCTTGCAGACCCGAAGAGCAAAATCGCGCCACTGTGAGACCAGGCACGGTGACCGGCAGGCCGGCGCGCAGGGCGGCCTGGCGCGCCACATTGAGACCCGTAGCGCCCTCGGGGTTACCACAGCCCATGATCACATCATCGATCGACGCCGGATCGATTCCCGCACGTTCGACTGCAGCCTTAATGACATGGCCACCCATAGTGGCGCCGTGGGTCATGTTGAGTGCACCCTTCCAACTTTTGGCGAGGGGCGTGCGAGCGGTGGAAACGATTACGGCCTCGCGGCCCGATGTGGCGCGGCTCATGCGGCACCTACAGTGAATGAACGAACCTCAGCGGCAAGCTTACCGATGAGCGCAGCGGGTTGCCAAAATTCCGCGTCAGCGCCCGGCAAAGCTGCGAAGGCGCGCATCCGTCGCGCCACTTCATAAAGGGTTTGTGATTCTGCGTAGTGCATCGGGCCGCCCCGCCACACCGGAAACCCGTAGCCCATCAAATAAACGATATCGATATCCGATGCCCGCTGCGCGATTTTTTCTTCGACGATGCGCGCGCCTTCGTTGACGAGTGCGTATACGAGCCGGTCGACGATCTCACGGTCATCGAGCTGGCGTAGCGAACGACCCGCGGCTTTGCGGGCCTCGTCGATCACTCCGGCAACCACCAGCGAGGGATAGGCCGTACGATCGCCTTCCTTGTAATCGTACCAACCGGCACCCGTCTTTTGACCAAAGCGTCCAAGCTCGCAAATCTTATCGGCGGTCACCTGACGCTCGATTAGCGAACCATCGGCGTACTTGCGTTTGCGAATCAACCAACCGATGTCGTTGCCAGCAAGGTCGCCCATGCGGAACGGACCCATCGCAAAACCGAATTTCTCGATAGCGCGATCCACTTGTTCGGGACTCGCACCCTCATCGACCATCTGCATGGCCTGCGCAGAATAACGATGAATCATACGATTGCCGATGAAGCCGTCGCAGACACCGGACACTACGGCAGTCTTCTTGATTTTTTTGGCTAGCATCATCGCAGTTGTCAACACATCCGGCGCAGTCTTTGCGCCGCGCACCACCTCAAGCAGGCGCATGACATTCGCTGGGCTGAAAAAGTGCAGGCCTATCACATCCTGCGGTCGTGCCGTGAAGGCGGCAATCCGATCGATATCGAGCGTCGAGGTGTTGGTTGCAAGGATTGCTCCCTGCTTAATCGTTGCATCGAGTGTCCGAAATACTTTTTCTTTAACGGACATATCCTCGAAAACCGCTTCAATGACTAGGTCGACATCGGCGATCGCCGGGTACTCGAGCACGGGCTTCAGAAAATCCATGCGGGCAGCGAGTTTCGCCGCGTCGAGCTTGCCCTTCTTGAGCTGCCCCTCATAGACCTCCCGAATCCGTGCAACACCGCGATCGAGCGCTTCCGTGTTAACCTCGAGCAGTCTTACCGAAATACCAGCATTCAAAAAATTGATGGCAATGCCAGTGCCCATGGTGCCCGCACCAATCACCGCAACCTGACGAATCTCTCGCGGTTTGGTGTCGGCGGGCAGACCGTCGATGCGCGACGCCGCTCGTTCGGCAAAGAAAACATGGCGCAACGCCTTGGAAACGGGACTGTTCATCAACTGCTCGAACAGCCGACGCTCCTCGAGAAGACCGGAATCAAATGATTTTTCGGCCCCGAATTGCACGGCATCGATGATGGCGAGCGGTGCCGGGTATTCTTTAAATGCAGTCTTGGCGGTGTTACGGGCGAACTGGCAGAGCGCTTGCAAATCGGGCTCGCGCAACTTCAGATCGCGGGCCCGCGGCAATAGCTTGCCTGATTTGACTGCCGCCGCTGAAGCTTCAGCGACGGTGCTTGCGGCGGCCAGCAGGTCCGCCTCGACCACCTGATCGAACAGCGGCGACTTGGCAAAGAGACCGACGGCGATCGGCTCGCCCGAGAGCATCACGTTGATCGCAGCCTCAATACCGATGAGTCGCGGCAAGCGCTGCGTGCCGCCCGCCCCCGGCAGCAAACCGAGCTTGACCTCGGGCAAACCAATCTTTGCACTGGCGAGCGCCACGCGATGGTGGCAACTCAAGGCCAGCTCGAGACCACCGCCGAGCGCCATACCCTCGATTGCGGCAACGACCGGCTTCGACATCCCCTCGAGACAAGTGTTGAGCGTCACTAACGACGGTCCACGCAGCATCTCGGCGCTGCCGAATTCACGAATGTCGGCGCCGGCGCTGAATGTGGTGTTGGATCCCATCAGCACCACGCTGTCGATCGCCGTGTCTTGCTCGGCGCGCTCAAGGGCCGCTAGCAAGCCTTGGCGCAAGGTGAATCCGAGGCTGTTCACCGGTGGTGATTGAAAGGCGACCACCGCAACACGGCCGCGGCTCGAGTAGTCGACTTTGATCATGGAACAGTCACCTCATTTGTTATGAAGTCCGCCCGTAAGCACGATACGCATCGCCGCCTCGACCGAAAGATCGGTCGGCTCGACGCGGTCATACGGCAGATAGAGTGTGTAACCACCAATCTGATAGCTCATCGGCAAATAAACTGCCACCAGCGATTGATCCGCCCCCAGTCCGGGGAGTGTGGCATTTTCCCGAGTCACAAAACCGATCACGCGGCCGGGTCCGAAGTCGACCAGCACCACGCGCTGCAACTCGCCGCCCGCCTCGCCCACGCGCATGAGCCCGGTCAAGTCGCGAAGTGCGGCGAATACCGTCTTCACGAGCGGCACACGAAGCAACAAGGCTTCGCCAAGGTCGATCAACCGACGGACGATGTAGGCGTTGACCAACAGGCCGACGGTGATCAGCAGCAAAAAACCCGCGACCAACCCCATGCCAGGATGATAAATATCTTGGGGCAACAGTGCTTTGAGCGGACCGGACAGCAGACTCTCGGCGGTGGCACCCAGCCAGTACACGAAGTACAGGGTCAGACCGATCGGCAGGATCGTCAGCAAACCCCTCAGCAGGACGCGACCGATCGTCTTCATTGGGGGGACTTCATCTAAGGGGTTCTCCGTCCCCAAGTATACTAGTCGCCGGTTGATCGCCGGGCTTATCTACCGCAAAGAGTGTTCTTTTTTTTCAGTCTTTGCCTGAGAGCCTTTGGGGACATCTGGATCTGACGGAGGAGGAAATGGAGCGGCGATGGGAATCGAATCCACGTCCGTCGCTTGGGAACGGTAGCCGCAATCTCTGATGTGACTCAAAAACCCCTGTAATTACCCTATAAACGCATCTGCGCTTCTCTGAGAAGTCGCTGTGGTAAGACTCCACTATCGACTGATTCGCAATTCCTTAATGTTGAAATGGGACCATCACAGAGCAGGGTAATTTAGGCAAGTGCGAAGCATGGGCTATTTTTTTGTCACGAAAAACCATGCTCCTGCCACCTCGCTTTTGGATTCCTCACAGTGAATCACGTTAAAGCATTCCGCAATCACAGCAGACCACCAAGCTACGGGGCGTTGAAT
>Ga0208048_1000262_pt1 | contig 28017 bp, 24 predicted proteins | sample Malawi_45m_30L_FD_184163 | JGI IMG/M metagenome (GOLD analysis project Ga0208048, IMG submission 184163) | Freshwater microbial communities from Lake Malawi, Central Region, Malawi to study Microbial Dark Matter (Phase II) - Malawi_45m_30L... | ecosystem: Environmental > Aquatic > Freshwater >...
CCACGGTCTATCTCGCTACTGCGCCGAAAAGCAACACGGCCTACGCCGCCTTGCTCGCCGCGCAATCGGACCTGAGCAAAGGCCGCACGCTGGCCGTTCCGGAGCACCTGCGCGACAAGCACTACAAAGGCGCTGAGCGGCTCGGACACGGCAAAGGCTACAAGTATTCCCACGACTACCCCGATGCCTACGTGCCGCAGGCTTACCTGCCCGAGGGCCGCGTTTTTTACCAGCCATCCGATCGCGGAGAAGAAAAACGCATCGCCGAACGCTTGGCACACTGGCGAGCGACCTTCGACCAGTCCCGAGACAGGAATACCGGTGGCTAGAAAACGCCGGCTAGGCTAGATGCGCCACGAGAATTATCGGTGCAGCGCAGCGTGCAGCATGGGTGCAAATCCGATATTCGCGGCTCTGGGGCGGCTTGTCCACAGGGGGTGGAGACGCGCGCTACGACAGATGCGGTCGCAAAGCAGACGAGGCAGAACCAGAAGCTGAGTGCTATTTCAAGGTTGCTCGTATTTTGAAACCCCGGTGGGGCCGCTCTAAGGGAGTTCCGAATTCACCGGGACCAAGGCAGACTCGCGCGCAAAGACAAGCGGTCGAAATCAAGCTGGCCGCTCAGCGCAAAATACTTTGCCATGACCAACAGAAAGACCAAACGCTCTTTCTTTCGGTCCTTGAACTGATCCACGAGGTCATGCGCGGCACGGATAATGGCGAGAGCTTCACCGGTGTTCCGGGTGTAGAAATCGATTTTCTCGGGTAGATCCGAGTAATCGTCGCGCAGCAGGACATAATGGCGCCCGGGTTCAAGGCGACCCTCCATGAACCACGTTTCGAACTTCGGACGCCGCATGAAGCAAAGAGAGTTCGACGACATGATCCACTTGAGGTTGGTGGCCACGTCGTTGCCTTCCACGCTGATAATGAACTTGTGAGCCAACTGCTCGTCCATGGTCAGATAGGGGCGACGAAACTCGGGGCGTGTCGCTTGCTGGCGCGTGTCCCCGATATCGGTGCAGGGCAAACCGGCCGTCTGCGCTAGAAAATATTGCCGGTGCTGTTGTTTGCAGGCGCCACGAAAAACGGCCACCGGCTTTTTTGACTCGAAAGGCATTTTGTCGTCGACGAAACGAAAGTGACGAAGCGCACCGAGATTGAGCATGACAGAGTTGGAGTTGGCATCGGAGATGGAGCGCGCCTTGAGAAAAGTGGGACGCTCGGGTATGCGGGTGTCATCACTGAAGCGGAAGTAATAACGGACGGATGCAGGAAAGTAGCGGAGGTGTCTCTGGAAATCGAAATAGTAGGCACTTTGCACGTCTTTCAGCCGGCAGCGCGGCGCATTCCGGTCAACGGAGAATGGCTCCGAAAGTTTATTGCAGTAGTCGACGCGGGAGAGAATTTCCTCGCTCGAATAATCCGCCAGAGAATCAATCAACCGCGGCAGGCGGGCGACGAAGAGCGCCCGGGGCATAACCCGCAGGGTCACATTGCGGGTGTAGTAATTCAGCTTGCGGAAATGGAGCCGGTCTGTGCGCACAGGAATCGGGATACCGGAACCGAACGGCCTTGGGCCTTTATTTGGCCTGCTCGGGATTGAGGGATTTCAATTCGGGCAGAGTGAATAGCCCGTCTTTGCGGATGAGTTTTCCGTCGAAACACACCTCGCCACCGCCGTAGTCGGGACGCTGGATGCAGACCATGTCCCAGTGGATTTGGCTGCGGTTTCCGTTGCCGCCGACTTCGTAAGCCTGACCGGGGGTGAAATGGAAAGACCCTGCGATCTTTTCGTCGAAAAGGATGTCGCGGATGGGATGCAGGATGTGCGGATTGAATCCTAGGGAGAACTCGCCGATGAACCGCGCGCCGGCATCCGCGTCGAGTATGGAGTTGAGTTTCCCGGTATTGCGTCCGGCCGAGGCGCCGGTGATCCGTCCGCTCTTGAACTCCAGATGGACGTCCTCGAACACGGTGCCATGGTAGATGGACGGGACATTGAAGTGCACGTGGCCTTCGACACTGCGTTTGACCGGCGCGGTGAAAACCTCGCCGTCGGGGATATTCCGGTCGCCGCCGCAAATGACCGAGCCGATGCCTTTGATGCTGAAGCGCAGGTCAGTCTGCGGTCCCTTGATGTGGACTTTGTCGGTGGAGTCCATGAGCGCTTTGAGCGCCTCCATGCCTTTGCGCATCTTTGCGTAATCGACCGTGCAGACACGGAAAAAATAGTCCTCGAAGGCTTCTGTGCTCATTTGGGCGAGCTGGGCCATGGACGGACTCGGCCAACGCAGGACAACCCAACGCGTTTTATTGATCCGGTGATTCATCACCGGGCGCATGGTGGAGGCGATCATCTTCATGGTCTCGGGCGCGACATCGCTCATCTCGGTCGAATTGTCGCTCCCCCGGATGGCGATGTAGGCGTCCATCTTCTTCATCCGCGCCATCTCGATCTCGGCGGCAACCGCGATTTGCTCTTTGACCGCGCCGATGGCCATCTCGCGCGCCACCCTGCCGTGCTGCAACTGCACAAAAGGCACAGCCTTCGCTTTGCGCGCGGCACGGACAAGAGCAATGACCATGGCATCGGGGACATCGGAGACCTCGATGAGGACTTTTTCGCCCGGCTTGAGCGCGGTGGAATGCTTTACCAGAACATCGGCCAATTTTTCGTAGCGGGAATCCATGAAGCGATATTTATGCCCGAGGCGCGCGCGCCGGGCAAGGCGCGGTCACGGCCGGACTGTCTCGAAATCGGCCAATCGCAGGCGGAAAAGTTGTCCCTGCTCGTTGGCCACGACGAGGGACTGGTTCCCGTCGAAGGCGACTGCCTCGGATTGGAGGGCAAAGAAGGGCGCGCGGCGCACGCGCCCCGAAAAAATATCGCCTTTCCGCGGATCGTAATCGAAGACCCACACCGAGGTGTAAGTCAGCACCGCCACCAATTTGCCGTCGGGCGAAACATCCGCGGCCGTGACCAAGCCGTCGATATCGAACGAAGAGACGCGCCGCAACGGATTGGATCGTTTCTGCGAGTCGCCGCTCAGACGATAAAGCGCGGTCTGCCCGTCACTCTGCCGTTTGGTGAGAAAAAAGATTTTGTCATCGGCGCAGAACACCGCCTCGCAGTCGAAATCCGGCGACGCCCCTATTTGGTCATCGTAGTGGACGCGAAGAGTCCGGTCTGGACGCACCGAGGTCGTGCCGGGCTTGGGCTCGCTGACAAAGTGCAGCATCAGTTGTTTGCGCCGGCCGCGATTGTTTCCGACATCGGCGATGATCAAATTGCCACGGCCGTCGAGCGCGAGATCTTCCCAATCGTAGTTTTTCCAACCTTCGACGCGCACGGGGCCGGTCCATCCGGGTGCCAAGTCGCCCTTGGCGGTGATGGGCACAATGACCGCGCCACTGCCGGAATCGCCCAAGGCCCAGAAAATTCCCTGATAGCGCAAACTTTGCACCAGACCGGAGCACTCGGTGACCAGCGACTGGTCAATGCGACCGTCAGGGTTCAGCAATTGGAGCAGCTGCCACGGCCACTGGGCTGGAGCCGGACACGCAAACAACAAGTTAAAGACCAAGGCCAGGACTAACAGGCGGCCGGGAACCGCAGAGGACACAGAGGACACGGAGAAAATGCGGGGCGAGTTTCCTCCGGGCTCTCTGCGTCCTCTGCGGTCCTTTTCCATCGACAGTCCGACGGATCTCTCAATACGACTTGGCGAAGACGACGCGGCGCGCGCTCGGCTTACCGCTGAAAGGACAGACATCCGGCTCGGCATCGCCATCGCGCGGGATGCAGCGGATGGTCACCTTGAGCTCGTCTTTGATTTTCTCTTCCGTTTCGCGTGTGCCGTCCCAATGAGCCAGGGCAAATCCGCCGTGGATTTCCGGCTGCGTGGCGTTCTTGGGCGTGAAGAAAGAGCGAAATTCCTCGGCCGAATCGATCTTCTTGGTGTGCTCGTCGCGGAACTTGGTGGCGCGCTCGAGCAGTCCGGCTTGTACCTCTTCGAGAAGTTTGCCCACGCCGGCGACAAAATCGGCCTGCGCGGGAAATTCTTTTTCCTTCGATCCGCGATCGCGGCGACTTACCGCAACGGAACCCTTTTCCATATCCCGCGGGCCGATTTCGACCCGCAAGGGAACGCCCTTCTTGATCCATTCCCAATTTTTCACTCCCCCGCCCGCGTCGCGTCGGTCGATTTCGACCCGGACCGGCTCACCGAAGGCGCTCTGCGCGCGCAATTGCGCGGCCAGTTTTTCCGCAGCTTCGAGAACGGCAGCGCGGGATTCTTCCTTGGCCAAGACGGGCAGGATGACGATTTGCGAGGGCGCGACACGCGGAGGAAGAACCAATCCGTCGTCGTCCGAGTGTGCCATGATGAGCGTGCCGATGAGTCGCGTGCTGACGCCCCAACTTGTGGTCCAGGCGAACTGCTGGCTGCCGTCGCGCGCGGCGAACTGGATGCCGGCGGCACGGGCGAAATTCTGGCCGAGAAAATGCGAGGTGCCGGCTTGGATAGCTTTGCGATCCTGCACCATGGCCTCGATGCAGAGCGTGCTCACCGCGCCGGGGAAACGTTCGCTCTCCGACTTCTCGCCGGTGAAGACCGGCAGCGCGAGGTGTTCGCGGGCAAATTTTTCGTAAACACCGAGCATCTTGTCGGTCTCGGCCACGGCTTCTTCCATCGTCTCGTGCGCGGTATGGCCTTCCTGCCAGAGGAACTCGGCCGTGCGCAGAAAAAGCCTCGGGCGCATTTCCCAGCGCACCACATTGGCCCACTGGTTGATGAGAAGTGGAAGATCGCGGTAACTCTGGACCCAACGCGCGTAGGCCGCCCCGATGATTGTTTCGGAGGTGGGACGGACAATGAGCGGCTCGTTGAGTTCTCCGGCGGGAACCAGTTTGCCGTCCTTTTCCTCGAGGCGGTGATGCGTGACGACGGCGCATTCCTTGGCGAAGCCCTCGACGTGCTCGGCTTCCTTTTCGAGAAAGCTGAGCGGAATGAAGAGCGGAAAGTAGGCGTTGACGTGGCCGGTTTCCTTGAACATCGCGTCGAGCTGGCGCTGCATATTTTCCCATATGCCCCAGCCCCACGGTTTGATAATCATGCAACCGCGCACATCGGAGTTCTCGGCGAGGTCGGCCGCCTTGATGACCTGCTGATACCACTCGGGGAAATTCTCGGCGCGGGTCGGCGTGATGGCGGTCTTGGCTGGCGCGTTCATGATAGCGAGCCGCGGACTTTAACCGACCCGGAGGCTGCGGAGAAACTTTTTGAAGAATTCCACGCCGCCTTCGAGATCGGCCACGGCGATGAATTCATCCTCGGTGTGCGCCTGGGCGATCGAACCGGGGCCGACAGCCACGGCCGGCATGCCGCGCGAACAAAACACCGCGGCGTCGCAAAACCATGCGGCTCCGGCCGGGCGCCCACCCACTGTGCCCAGCTTGGCGATGAGAGGATGCGACGGATTTGTGTCCAGAGCCTGCGAACCGGCGATGCGTTCAACGCCGAGGCCGGGACAAGCCGTCTTCATGACCTCGAAAACCTCCTTGGCCTGCTCCTGCTTCCATTGCGAAGGGAGCAAACGAAGATCGATGACCGCTTCGGCGTGGTCGGGAACGATGTTGAATTTCGTTCCGCCCCGGATGGTGCCGATGCTGAACGTGGGATGACCAAGCACCGGATCCTCGATTTTTTTGAAGTAATCGGTCAAAGTTTCCTGCAACGAGAGCAATCCGCTGGCCAGCTTGGTGATGGCGTTCTCCCCCCGCTCGGGGCAAGAACTGTGCGCGGAGCTACCGGTGGCCACGATGCGCGCGATGACATCGACTTTGTGTTTGTAGACGACCTCGAGGCCGGTCGGCTCACCGACGATGACAAAATCGAATGTTTCTTTTTTGGCCAGAGCTTTGGCTCCGTCTTGTCCCGCCTCCTCGCCCATCAGTCCGGCAAACCAGATCTCGTGGGTGAGCAACGGCAGAATGTCGCGGCACTCGCGCAGAGCCCAAAGCATCGAGGCCGTCGGGCCTTTGGTGTCCGTAGCCCCGCGTCCGTAGAGCTTGCCCTCGCGCAGTTCGCCGCCGAAAGGATCGATGCTCATACCCGCCACGCTGACCGTGTCGGTATGCGGCGCAAAAAGAAGTTTGGGCTTTGGCCCGGTCGAAGGAAAGCGGGCCACGACATTGGGGCGTCCACGCTCGACTTCCTCCAAGTGTGGCTCGGCGCCCAGCGAGGCAAGAAAATCGTGCAAGTAGACGGCGCATGCCTCCTCGCCGGTGCGATCCGTGCCCGGATCGCCGTCGGGATTGACGCTGGGAATACGGACCAGATCCTGCGCCAGTTCGACCACGCTGGCGGGTGTCCGGCTCATGACACGGTCGAGCGGAACCAGTCGACGAACTTCGGAATACCATCGGAAATTTTCGTCTTCGGCGCGTAGCCGAGGAGTTCGCGCGCTTGGGAGATGTCGGCCCACGTGGCCGGCATGTCGCCCGGTTGGTCGGGTTCGCGTTCGATGACCGCTTTTTTCCCGAGGGCGGACTCAATCGATGCGATCAGTTCCGACAGTGTGGTTGTTTCCGATTGGCCGAGATTGAAGACGTCGTATTCCGTCCCCTGGTATTCAACCGCGCCGCGGACTCCCTGCACGATGTCGTCGATGTAGGTGTAATCGCGGCGGCTGGAGCCGTCGCCGAATTGCGGGATTGGTTTTCCTTCCCAAATGGCGCGCGTGAATTTGTGGATGGCGAGATCGGGACGCTGGGCGGGACCGTAGACGGTGAAGAAGCGCAAACTGACCACCGGTAAATTGTGCAAGCTGGAATAAACGGAGCAGAGTTGCTCGCCGCCGACCTTGGTGGCCGCGTAGGGGCTGAACGTGCGGCGCAGGGGTGCGGTCTCGCGAAAAGGAACTTCATCCGCCGCACCGTAGACCGACGAACTGCTGGCAAAGACGAATTTGCCCGCGTTGCCCCTCACCGCGGCCTCCAGGACACGGAGCGTGCCTAGCACATTGGTGCGCACATAGCGATCGGGCTGCGAGATGGAAGGACGGACACCAGCCCGGGCGGCAAGGTGCAGGACGACGTCCCAACCGGGCGCGAAAGCGCGCCGCACCGCGGACTCATCGCAAATGTCGCCCTCGAAAACCTCGGGTCGAGCGGGCAGCGCGGCGAGGTTGGCGCGCTTGATCGCCGGATCGTAGAAGTCGTTGAATTCGTCGAGCACCCCGACTCGCCAGCCCTCCCGCAGGTAATGGGCCGCGCAGTGAGAACCGATGAAACCGGCGCCTCCGGTGATGAGAATGCTGCGAGCGGACATGGCCCGCTATATTCGCCTTCCGGATGCCGCGTGGCAAAGTCCGAAATCAGGCGGAAGATACGGCTTTTGGAGACAATTTGTCCGCAACCAGCGCGGCCAGAGCGCGCGCGCCGCGATCGAACAAAAAGCGCGCCTGATCCGCCTCTCCGGGCCATGTGAGCACGAGCGCGTCGGCGAGAAATTTGCGCTCGATGCGCGCGGAGGCGGGTGCGCCCGGCGGCAGGGCATAGGGGCGACGGCGACCTTGGGAAACGAAATACATCATCGGCGCATGGCCATCGGCGCAAACGAGCCAACCGAAGCGGTTGCGCGGATATCCGGGTCCGGCGGCCGAGATGCAAGGCACCGCCCAGGCCACACGCCATCCCGCCCCCGCGGCATCGAGAACCGCGTTCTTCGCCGCCACGGACAATTCGTCGGGCAAGGACGAGACCGGAACATCTTCGGCGGCGAGCCGGAGTTTGCGGGCGCAAAGCCAAAGTTTGACCCAAGTGGCACGGAGCATGCGCGGAACGAAAAACCAAATGGCGGCGAGAAAAACGACCGCCACGACAAGCGCGACGAGCGGGTAATGGAAAACAAGGCCGAGCCCGAGCACGACGGTGGCATCTTCGGCCACGCTGAGCGCGATATTGGAAAGCGGTTCGGGCGAGGCATTGGCCTGCAGGCGCACGGTGGCTTTGAGCGCATGGGTGGTAAATCCGAGCCACGCGGCAAGGAGGGCAACAACGACATTGAACACCGGGTCGCTGTCGCCGAGGACGAGAATGGCGAGCAAAGCCGCCCCGACCGGGCGTATCGCGGTGTGCACGGCATCCCACGCCGAGTCGACCCACGGCACTTTGTCGGCCACCGTCTCGATGGCAAAAAGGATACCCGCCACGAAGATGACCACGGGATCGGCCAAGACTTCCAATTTTTGGTAAGCCGGCCCGAGCGTGATCCAATCGAAGCGAACGGCGAGCCCGGTGAGAAAGACGACGAGGTAGAGATTCAGCCCGGCGAGCGAAGCCAGACCGACGGCAACACCAAGAAGTTGGAGGATTTCCATGGCGAGAGCGCGAATCTAAACGCGAATCCTCCGGATGTCATGCGGCACGCCGAAAAAAACAAAACCCTCCCGGCACGCGCCGGAAGGGTTTTGCTGAACCTATCAGATTCTTAGAAGGAGAAGTTGGCGCTGGCGCCAGCCCACCAGGTGTTCTCGTCCGTTCCGACAAGGTCGGCCCACTGGTAGGAGTAAGCGACGTAACCGGAGAGCTTGAACCAATCGGTGATCTGGATTGGCATGGCCAAGCCGAGTTCCCAGTTGTTGCCGCCGTCGAAGAGTTCGCCGTTGTTGTTGGCATTGAACCCGAAGTTGACGCCGAAGGCCGTGTAAGGAGCCAGCGAGACAATTTCCTTGTAGAGCGGCATCGCCGCGTCGACACGGAAGAGCAGGTAGGAGGCACCGGGCGCGGTCCAACCTCCGTTGCCGGAGTGAGGACCGACATTGAGGAAGTAGGTCGCGCTGGGCGTGATGGTGACGGAGCCGATTTCCGCGCCATAAGCGAGTTTCCAGTAGAGCTCGTTTTGGCTGAGGTTCGGACCGCCGAGACCGAAGTTGTCCGGGTAGTAGTAGTAAATCCAGCCGAACGAGGCAGCCAGAGGCCCGAAGGTGTGGGTGTAATCGAGCGAAACGTCGAGCTCGTTGTAGTTGCGACTGCGCGAGGTGCTGGTGCCGTACCAGATGCCCGGGGTAATCGAACCATTCTCCCAAGGAGTGATGCCGATGTTGCCGCCCAACCAGTAAATACCGCGGCCATTGCCGAGGATATTCACGCCGCGGAACATATAGAGACTGTCCCAGCCGGTGTAGGCGTTGACGGTCCACCATTTGTCCTCTTCTTCCTCGATGACAACCTTCTTATTGAGGGATTTGCCATCGGAGACAGTGACGGTTTCCGTGGTGGTTGTGGCGGGAGCGTTGCTTACAGTCTGCTCGCCGCGGTCTTCTTGAGCGCCGACCCACTGGATGCCCAGCAGGCTAACGGCCAACAATGCGATGAACTTTTTCATGGTTTTGTGCGTTGGTTTGTTTGGTTTGCTTGTTTGGCCGGGCGACTGTGCCGCCCGGTTTGTCGAGTCGCCGGTAAGACTAGCAACTAGCGTGCCAGTCGGCAAGCACTGTCTGCAAATAGGAGATTACTCTGTAGCTGGAGGACCAAAGCGGGAATCGTCCGCCTAGTTTACGCCAGAGGCTGGGCAAAAAGGGACACCCGGCGGACTTATTCGCGGGTCAGAAGGCTGATGTCTTGGGGATGCACGGAACACCAAACCTGTTCTCCCTCATGGAATTCCGGCGATTCCGCCCCTTCGTTGGCCAGCAAGGCCTCCAGTTCCAGCCCACCCTCGGTGACCACGGTCATATCGTCGACCGCACCCTTGAACACCTCGCTGGTGATCCGCCCTTGGAAAACATTTTCCATTTCCTGGGGCTGGCCGCGATAGAGATGGATTTTTTCGGGACGGACCGAGACGAGCATCTTTGATCCGGAGGAAGAGCCGTTTCCCTTGATCCAAAGATTGAGCCCGCCCTCCAACCGGCAGAGCAGTTTGCCCTCGCGGCTTTCGAGCACTTCGGCTTCGACGATGTTGGTCTCGCCGATGAAGCTGGCCACGAATTCCGTGCGCGGATGGTGATAAATTTCCGCCGCGGTTCCGATTTGTTCGACCTTGCCCTTGTTCATCACCGCGATGCGGTCGGACATGCTCAGCGCCTCCTCCTGGTCGTGGGTGACAAAAATAAAAGTGATACCGAGACGCTTCTGCAGATTTTTCAATTCCGTGCGCATCTGGGTGCGCAGCTTGGCATCGAGCGCCGAGAGCGGCTCGTCGAGGAGAAGAACTTTGGGTTCGCAGACAATGGCGCGGGCCAGAGCAACGCGCTGGCGCTGTCCGCCCGACAACTGGGCCGGCTTCCGGTCTTCCATTCCCTGCAGCGAAGTTATCGAGACATCCCAATCAACGCGCTGCTTAATCTCCGCAGGCGGCATTTTTTTCATGCGCAGGCCGAATTCGATATTCTCGCGCACGGTAAGATGCGGGAAGAGCGCATAGCTCTGGAACACTTGGTTCACATCGCGCTTGTAGGGCGGGTCATTGGTTACGTTTTTCCCGCCGATGCAAACTTCACCAGTCGTCGGGTGGTCGAATCCGCTGATCAGGCGCAGGCATGTTGTTTTCCCGCAGCCCGAGGGACCGAGGAAAGTCATGAACTCGCCCTCTTTGATATCGAGGCTGACGTGGTCAAGCGCGACAAAGGATCCGAAGACCTTGGTCACATCGCGGATTTCAACCATTGAAGACATGGCGGAGGAGTTAGATATTTTTGAACCAGCCGATGCGCCCGGGCGCGAGGTTGATGTTGATTTGCTTCACTTCGGTGTAGGCCTCGAGCCCGTAGGTGCCGAGTTCGCGGCCGATGCCCGACTGCTTGTATCCGCCCCAAGGTGCTTCGTTGAATGTGGGATGATACGTGTTGATCCACGTGATACCGGCGCGCAACTGCTTGATGACGCGTTGCGCCTTGGCGCCATCCGAAGTGAAGACCGCACCGGCCAATCCGTAGACGGAGTCGTTGGCTTTCGCGATGGCTTGTTCCTCGGTGTCGAAAAGATCGACCACGAGCACGGGGCCGAAAATTTCCTCCTTCATGATTTTTGCGTTCGGCGGGACATCGACGAAGACGGTCGGCTCGACAAAGTTGCCTTTGGACATCGCGCCGCTCTCGATGCGGTGACCGCCGCAGAGCAGCTTCGCTCCCTCGTCGAGACCCGATTTGATGTAGCCGAGCACTTTTTCCATGTGGGACTTGGAAATGAGCGGACCCATCTCGGTGTCGGCCGCGTCGCCGGGACCGACCACGACTTTTTTGCAGGCCTCGGCCAAGCGCGGCAGAAACTTGTCGGCGATTTTGCGCTCGAGAAGCAGACGCGAGCCCGCGCTGCACACTTCACCTTGTCCGGCGAAGATGCCGAACATGGCGAATTCCAGCGCCGCATCGAAATCGGCGTCAGCAAAAACGATGTTCGGGCTTTTGCCCCCGAGTTCGAGTGTCACTTTTTTCAAGTTGCCCGTGGCAGCGGTCATGATTTTGCGTCCGGTCACGCCCCCGCCGGTGAAGGCGACTTTGTCCACGCGGTCGCTGGCGGCCAAAGTCGAGCCCACCGGGTCGCCCGGTCCGAGGACGAGATTGGCCGCTCCGGGCGGGAAACCCGCGTCGATGATGAGTTCGAAAAGTTTCACCGCGGACACCGGCGTCATTTCCGAAGGCTTGAGGATGCAGGCGTTGCCCGCGGCGAGGCCGGGGGCGAGTTTCCACGCGGCCATGAGCAACGGGTAGTTCCACGGGATGATCTGGGCGCACACGCCGATCGGTTCGCGCACGGTCATGCACACCATGTTCGGATCGCTCACGCTGTAGGTCTGTCCCTGCGGTTTGCCGGCCAGCCCGGCGTAATAGCGGAAACAACCCGCCGCATCGGCCGCATCGTAATTCGCCTCGCGCAGCGGCTTGCCGTTGTTCTCCGTGTCGATCTCGGCGAACTCGTCCGCGTGTTTCTCGATGAGGTTGGCCAGATTGAAAAGTTTCTCCGCGCGTTCCGGGCCGGTGCTTTTGCCCCACGGACCGTGATCGAACGCCTCGCGGGCGGCGCTGATCGCGTCTTCCGCATCGGCCGCGCCGCTGTCAGTGGCTTTGGCGATGACCTCGTTGGTCGCGGGATTGAGGATATCGCGCGATGCGCCGCTTTTGGCCGCGACCCACCTGCCGTTGATGCAGTTGAGGAGGGTTTTCATAAGCCGACCTCAGCGCGGACGCCACAACGCCGCGTTGAGACAGGACCAGAGATGCATGATCCATCCGAGCGTGCCGAGGCTGATGAACCAGAGAACGCCGGCACCGATGAAGAAAAGGACCGCCGCGAGAAAACGCCCTTGGACAAGTTGGCCGAGGCCGGGAACAAAAAGGCTGGCCAAGGCGGCGATGACATTTCCGGCCGAGCCCTGTCCTGCAGTCATGACACCAATAGACTCCAGTAGGGGACAGGTTGTCTACTCCGCAAACGACCGATCCCGCGCCAAACCGGCGATGACTTCCGGATAAAGCGCGTGTTCGGCAACCTGAATCCGGGCGTGCAGGGATTCGGCTGTGTCGTCGGGCAAAACCTCGACCTCCGATTGGGCGATGATTTCGCCCGTGTCGACCCCCGCATCCACGTAGTGCACGGTGCAACCGGCGGTGGAATCGCCCGCCTCCAACGCTTGTCGCCATGCGTGCAAGCCGCGGTGCCTCGGCAGGAGGGAAGGGTGAATGTTGATTATGCGCCGGGGAAAAGCGGCGAGAAGCGGAGCACCGACGATCCGCATGAAGCCGGCGAGAACAACGAGGTCGACGCCGCTCTCGCGGAGCAACTCCACGATTCGCTCTTCGCTTTCCGGCGAAAGTCGCGCGCGGAAGTTGTCTCCGGGCGGAACATATTCCGCACGCACACCCTGCGCGCGGGCGATTTCAAGAATTCCCGCCTCCGCAACGTCCGAAACAACGATGCGCACTTCCGCCGGAAGTTGCCTTTCGCGGATCGCGTGGAAAATCGCGGACAAATTGGAGCCCTTGCCCGAGCCGAGGACACCGAGGCGGAGCGATCGGCCCGCGCTCACCGGCCGGCCATCTTGCCGACCAGAGCCGTGGTCGATCTTCCCGGAACAAGCGGGAGTATGTGAATGTCCGATCCGCATTCCCCGAGAGCACCGCGCTCTTCGGCGTCCAAAGAATCCGGCGTGTAGTCGCCGCCCTTCGTGTAAACATGCGGCCTGACCGTGCGGAGAAGTTCGGTCGCGCGCTTGCCCTCGAAGATCACGACAAAATCGACGCAACCCAAAGCAGCGAGCACTTCGGCGCGATCATCCTGTCCGTTCAACGGACGCCCCTCGCCTTTGAGTTCGCGCACCGACGCGTCGCCATTCAAACCGACGACGAGCGCGTCGCCGAGCGCGCGGGCCTGTTGCAAATACCGCACGTGGCCGGCATGGAGCAGATCGAAGCAGCCGTTGGTGAAAACGAGACGCTCGCCGGAAGCGTCCATGGCATCCCTGATCGCCGACATTTCCGGGGCATCAACCACGCGTCCTTGGTGCATGCGCCGGAAAATCGCATCGGGGCCGTCATTGCGCAACACCTTGCGCGCCGTCTAGAGTAATGCCATGCGAATCGCACGCGTGGCCGACCCGGAGGGACGCGCCTGCCACGCCGAACCAGCGGACGAACCGGAAGCATTCCACGAGTTGGCAGGGTCGTGGTCGGACGGATTCCAGCGGACCGGCAAGACCATCCGAAACAGGAAGCTTCTGCCCCCGATCGTGCCCGTCGCCATTTACGCGATCGGCTTGAACTACCGCGACCATGCCGCGGAAACCGGCGCACCCTTGCCGGATTATCCCGTGCTTTTTTGCAAAAACCCGCGCGCGGTCATCGGCCCCGGCGAGCCGATCCGGCTACCGAGACATCTGCGCAGCGATGAGGTCGATGCCGAAGCGGAGCTGGCCATCGTTCTTGCCCGCGAGTGTTTGAATGCGACGCGGGCGAATGCGATGGACTGCGTCGCCGGATTCACCTGCGCCAACGACGTGAGCGCGCGCGATTGGCAGAAAAAACGTTCGGGCGGACAATGGTGCCGCGCCAAATCGTTCGACACATTCTGTCCGCTCGGGCCGTGGATCGTCACCCCGGACGATTTGCCGCAACCGCTGCATCTGGAAATCACGGGGCGTTTGAACGGGGCGTCAGTCCAAAAGAGCAACACCTCGCAGATGATCTTCGATGTGCCGACGCTGATCGAATTCTTGAGCGCGGACACCACGCTTCCGGCCGGCAGCATCATTCTCACGGGAACCCCGCACGGTGTGGGCATGGCAAGAAAACCCCCCGTTTGGCTGCAACCCGGGGACCAAACCGAAGTGGAAATCGAAGGCATCGGTATCCTGGCCAATCCGGTGATCGAGGGTTCGAAATGAAGACGGCCGCCGTTCTTCCCGGTGGCGCGGCCGTTCCCGCGGGTGCGCCGCCATCCTGCCCGGTAGCCAAACTCGCCGGACTGCTGCAAAAAGAACCGCGACTCGAGGCGGTCGCGTTCAATCCCTCGAGTCGCCGGCTGTCGATCGCCACGCTGGGCGGAGACAAGGACGGACATCTCGCGCAACTCGTGACCGAGGCGATGCTGGCCAGTCACGAGCCGTGCCCGCATTACAAACCGGAGGGTTGCGAAGTGTGCGGCGCAAAACCTGAAGCGGCGCCCGAGGGCGCGCGCATTCTGGTTTCGGAAAAACTCGGCACCACTCTGGTGCGCAAAGCCACCTGCGTGACGGCGATTTCGCTTTGGCAATGGGTCAAACTCGTCTGGCCCGCCTATGCCCCGCGGCAACAGGGAACGATCGAAGAACACAGCGAGGACGAATGGAAACAAATGGCCGCGCTGGCCGCGGGATGCGCGCTCTTCGGACTGAGCGGATGGGCGGTCGACGCATGGCATGGGCCGGCGTGGGCGGCGCTGGGCTGCTATGTCCTCGCTTACATCTGCGGCGGTTGGGATGCGGCGGGTGACGCTTGGGAACGGATCAAGCGCGGCCAGCTCGATATTCATTTTCTCATGCTCGCTGTGGCGGCCGGTGCGGCGGCCATCGGTGCGTGGCGCGAAGGAGCTTTGCTTCTCTTTCTTTTCTCCACCTCGGGTGCCATGGAGCGCTACGCGATGGGAAGAACGCGCCGCGAAATCGGCGCGTTGCTGCGCGGCGCACCGAAGACAGCTCTGGTCATCGACGACGGAAAAGAACGCGATGTTCCGGTCGACGATCTGCATCCCGGCATGATGGTGCGGGTGGTGGCGGGCGGACAGATCCCCGTCGACATGACCGTGACGAAGGGGCGCTCGGAGTGCGACGAATCGAATCTGACCGGCGAATCCGTGCCCGTGCCGAAGGGACCCGGCGACACGGTGCTGGCGGGAACGATCAACCTGAGCGGAGTCATCGAGGGCAAAGTGCTGCGCGAGGCCTCGGAAAGCTCGCTGCAAAAAATCATCCGTCTCATCCGCGAGGCGCAGTCCCTGCGCGCCCCCTCGCAGACCTTCACCGACAAATTCGGGACGACTTACACGTGGACAATTTTGACGGCGTGCACCGTGATGTTTTTCGTGTGGTGGCTTTGGTCGGGGCTGCCGCCGTTCTCCGGCGAAGGCGACGAGCGCAGCGCATTCTACCGCGCGATGACTCTGCTCGTCGTTGCCTCGCCCTGCGCTTTGGTCCTTTCCGTTCCTTCCGGAATTTTGTCGGCCATTGCCGCCGGGGCCAAACGGGGCGTTCTTTTCCGCGGCGGCGCGCCGATTGAAAATCTGGCTTTGGTCAATGTCGTTGCGCTCGACAAAACCGGAACCCTGACCTCCGGCCAGCTCAGCCTCGCCGGCGTCGATTTGGTCCGCGGAACGGAAGATGAACTTCTCGCCGCGGCCAATGCACTGGCGCGGCATTCGGCTCATCCGCTTTCCCGCACCATCCGTCGCCTCGCCTTGCAGCGCGAGGTGCGGGAATTATCCGCCGAGCACCACGAGACCGTTCCGGGCAAAGGTGTCCGCGCGACGATCGCGGGCAAACCGTGTTCGATGGGAAGCCGCGCTTTTGTCTCGGCGGAAAGCGGTCAGCAGTTGCCGGAGATTCCGCACACCTCGGACGCGGCGGAAGTTTGGATCGCGGGAGACGGAGCCGTGGGTTGTCTCCGTTTCCGCGACGAAATCCGGCCGCAGACCGCGGAATTGCTCGCGCAGTTGCGCAAACGCGGACTTCTCACCGTCATGTTGACCGGCGACCGCAAAGGACCGGCCGAGGCCATGGGCCAAGCGGCGGGAGTCGAGGTCGTCCGCGCAGGATTGCTGCCCGAGGACAAAGTGCGCGCGGTTGAGGAATTGAAGGACGGCGGAAAGCGCCGCGTGGCCATGGTCGGAGACGGGGTGAACGACGCGCCCTGCCTCGCCGCTGCCGATATCGGCGTGGCCATGGGCGCACGCGGGTCGGATGCCGCACTCGAGCAGGCGGAAGTGATTTTGATGAACGACAAGCTGCAGAACTTCGTGCTCGCGCTCGATCTGAGCACAAGGGCCCGGCGCGTCATCTGGCAGAACATGGCGGTGGCACTGGGCACGGTGGGCTTCATGGTGCTGGCCACCTTCGCCTTCCCCGTGCCGCTGGCCTTGGGGGTGGCCGCGCACGAGGGCAGCACCGTCGTCGTGGTCCTGAACAGTCTCCGCCTCCTCTTCTTCCGCCGCGCCTGACAAGGGCACGTGGCGTTGCTAGGTTGGCCGCGCATGTCTTGGCGCATCTTCACGCACCACGCCCTCAAAGCGGCCCTGCGCTCCGTGCAGTTGTTTTTCTTTGTGGCGGTGCCCGCGGTGATTTTGTGGCTGCAATTCATCGGTCTGCCGGGCTTTTTGCGCGAACCGGTTGTGAACGCGGCGCGCAACGAGGGTCTCGACCTGAAGTTTTCGCGAATGCGGGTGAGCATCTTTCAGGGTCTGGTGCTCGACGACGTGAGGCTGAGCGCGGAAAACTTGCCGGTGAAAAGCGAAGTGGCGGTGGATCGCGCTTCCTTGGCGGTCAATTGGCGCGAATTGCTGCGCGGCAAATTCGAACTCGGCGCGCTCGAGTTGCGCGGCGCGCAGCTTTATCTGCCGATCGCGTCGAAGGACGGTGTGACCCGCTCTCTGCGGTTGACCAAAGCAAGGGCGCGTTTGGCGCTGGCCGATGGAATCGTCAGCGTTCCCCTCGCCCGGTTCAACCTGCAGGGCATCGAAGTCACGGCCACCGGACAAGTCTCGCTTTCGCCGCAGGCTCCGTCGGCCGCGCCGACCGGACTTCTGCCGCCCGAAGCCGCGCGCGCACTCGAGATTCTCGAGGCGGTGGATTTCGGCCGGGTTCCCCCGAAATTGACTGTGGAATTCAGCGCGGCCGGAGGAACGTCGGGAATCTGGCAACTGCCGTCCGTGCGGTTCGAAGCGCCGCGCGCCTCCCTCGGGTCCATCGCGCTGCGCGACATCCGCATGGATGCGAATTTCATCGACCGCGTCATGACACTGCGGCGCCTCACGGCGAAAGACAACAAGGCCGGATCGTTGGAGGCCAGCGGCCGGTGGGACACGGGGACGGGAGAGGCGCAAGCGGATATCGAGTCGAGCCTCGACCCGGCGGGATTCGTCGCCGAACTGCTGCACGCCAAGGAATGGAGAGATCTGGCCTTGGCAAGACCTCCGCTCATCCGCGCCACGCTGGAGACGCTTCCGGGCACACCGCGCCGTCTGCAAATTTTGGGAACGGCGCAGACCGATGACTTCAGCTACCGCGGCCTGAAGTTCGGGGAATTCAAAGCGGGTTTTGTCTGGCGACAAGGCGGGGAGTTTTACGCGGACGAAATCTCGCTGCGCACACCGAGCGGACCGATCACCGCTTCTTTCATGATGCGGCCCGAAGAAGGAGTGCGCTTGCGTTTGGACTGCCAAGCCGACCCGTTGCCTTTGCTGCCGCTGCTTGGGGCCAAGGCAAAAGAAACCGTGGACAAAATGGAGCTGAAATTCATCGAACCACCGCGGATCAAACTCGAGGCGAAGGGAGCGAAGCTCGATCCCGCTGCCTTGCGGGCGGTGGGAAATCTGCAGCTCGCGCGCACCAGCATCCACGGATCGGAGATGGAAAGCGCGACGGCGGATCTGTCCTTCGAAAATCTCGCTCTGATCTTCACCAACATGCGCGTGAAGCGCCCGGAGGGATCGGGAACGGGATCGTTCATTTACGATTTCGGCAAAAAGCAGGTCCGGTTGGAAAACATCCGCAGCACCATGACGCCGTTCAACGTCCTGCAATGGGCGGATCCGAACGTGGCCAAGGAAACGGAACCTTACCGCTTGAAGGGACCGCCTGATGTCACGGTCAACGGCATCATCGGGCTGCAGGATCCGTCGCTCACCCGGCTGACGGCGCAATTCCAAGCGCCGCAGGGCTTGGATTACGATCTGCTCGACCGGACGCTCAACTTCGGATCGACGCGCGGAACCCTGCGTTTCGAGGGAAGGAAAATCATCGCCGATATTCCGTCGGCGCAACTTTTCGGCGGCAGCGTGCGGATGAACGCGGTGGTCACGACGGGGCAACCCGGTGCCCGCCAGCAAATGACGGTCGATCTGAACCGCGTGAATTTCGAAACGCTCACGCGGCTTTATTTCGACTACCGCGATTCGAAGGGATTGGTCAGCGGGCGCTACAATTTCAGTTTCGTCCCGGGCAAACCCGGGCAGATGCGCGGCGGGGGCAACTTGCTCGTCGAGGACGGCAACGTGTTCGCCATCCCGGTGCTCGGTCCCCTTTCCTTCCTGCTCGACTCGGTCGTTCCCGGCGCGGGCTACCAGACCTCGCGGCGCGCCACCTGCGACTACACCGTGGCCAACGGAGAGATCCGCACGGACAACCTCGACGTGCAGGGGCAAGGATTTGTCATGATCGGCCAGGGCTCGCTGTTTTTCATCGAGGACCGCATGGACTTCGGGGTGCGCGTCAACGCGCAGGGAGTGCCGGGCATCCTGCTCTACCCGGTGAGCAAGCTGTTCGAATACGTCTCGGACGGCAAAATGACCGAGCCGAAGTGGCGCCCGCGCATGCTGCCGAAAAACGAGCGCACGGCGGAGCCGCCGAAAAAAGAAGAGAAGGCTAAACCGCCTAGCGCAGGAGCAAAACCGAACGGGCGCGCTTGATCGCGTTGGTGATGCGGCGATGCAAATGGGCCGGGACGCCGGTCAGGCGGCGCGGAAGGATCTTCCCGCTTTCCGTGACGAAGCGTTTGAGGAGTTCGGGATTTTTGTAGTCGATCGCCTCGAGCGGCAGATCGATGCGGCGGCGGGGCATCGAGCGGTTGGCGCGACGCATGGCGGCGCGGCGTTTGGGTGTCTTCGGTTGCATGGTGCTATTTGGTTTCGCGGTGCAGCGTGTGGCGGCGCAGGTGAGGGTTGTATTTCTTTTTCTCGAGGCGTCCGGGCGTGCGCGGGCTCTTCTTGTTGCGCTTGCTCATGTAGCGCGAGACGGGTTTGCCTTCGGCCGCGGCCTCGGTGCATTCCAGTGTGATGATTTCCTGTGGCATGTTTTTCTACTCCTTGCTTTCCGCCGTGGATTCTTCCTCGGACTCTTCCGAGCCTTCCTCCTCGATGGTTTCGAAAAGACGCGTGATCGGTTGGCGGACGCGCGTGAAGCGGTTCTTTTTCTCGATCTCGTTCTGGCACTCGACGGTGAAGCGAGCGAAGGGACGCGCCTCGAGGCGAGCTTTGGGGATCGCCTTGCCGCTCATTTCGCAGGTGCCGTAAGTGCCGCGCGCAATGCGCTTGAGCGCCTCGTCGATTTCGAAGAGCGCGTCCTGCTCCTGCGAAAGGAGATTCAAAGCGAAATCGCGATCGTAAGCGTCGCTGCCCGCGTCGGCTTGGTGGAGTCCGTGCGCCGAAACTTCATGGGCATCGCCGCCGGTGCGGAGATTGTCGCGGGCCACGCCGGTCATGGAATCAAGCAGCGTATCCTTGAGGGCGAGAAGCCTCATCTGCTGCTGCTTGAGCCAGGGATTGAGGCGGCGGGATTTTTCGACCGGTTGCCCGTAGGCGAGAAGAGCGCGCGTGCCGACATCGGGAGCCTTGGTCGCGCGTCCTTTTTTGACCGCGGCGGGTTTGGCTTTGGAGGCGGGCTTGGCCTTGGAGGCGGCTGTCTTTTTCGCCGGTGCCGGTTTGCGCGCAGCAGGCTTCTTGGCCGCCGGTTTCTTGGCGGCGGCCTTGGTGGAACTCTTTTTTTTGGATGAAGCCATGGAAATGGGTGTTTTGGAAGGGGCGGGGAAGCTACCGACCGGCGCGGGGCCGCGCAAGGTTTTTCGGCCTAGGAGCCGGGTAGCGGGACGGGGCGATCGCCCGCTTTGTCCGCCTTCTCCGCAGCCTCCTCTTCCTCCCCCGGCTTGTAGGGCCGGCCGCCGACGACCACCACCTGGCCCTTGTCGTCTTTGACCAAGCGGGGACGCGACCCGGCCTCGAGGTAGGCCTGCTGGCCGAGGATTTCGCCGGAAAGACCGAGATGCGTGTAGAGAAATTGCTTGGGCGCGCTGTTTTGCAAAACGTGGATCTCGTTGCGCAAATCGAGCAGGACGTCGGGCTTGCCGAATGTCAAAAACGGCCCGAGCTGATGCGTGGCGTAGATTTTTCCGCCTTCTTTGTCCTCGATGCGCGCATAGAGCCGCGTGCTGCGCGGAAGTTTGTGGGTGAGCAGCGTGACCGTGCGCAATTCGGGCGCCCCTCCCGTTCCCGGCACACCGACCACTTCCTGCCAGATGGGACGTCCGTCGGTGATTTCGACCGAGAACGGAGCGGAGCTGAAAAACCGGCCGAAGCTCGAAGCGAAGATGGTTGCTTTGACGCGGTAAGCACCGAAGTCCTGCAAAGGAAAAAGGGGCGTGAGATTGACCGCGCGACTCAATCGTTCGCCCGGCTCGATGGCAACAGGCGCCAGTTCGTAATTCGGATTGACCGGAGGAACCGGCCGGCCGTCTTCGGTCTCGATGGTGAAACCGAACCAGCGGTCTTGTCCGGAATTATCGAGAAGCAACGGGCGACCGCTGAGATTCTCGATCGACACGACGGCCACAAGCGGCTCGTAGAGAACGTAGAGCTTCCGCTTGAAACGCAGGTCGACCTTGATTTGCGCGGAACAATTTTCCGCGGCCAAAAGACCAAGCACCACGGCGAGCAAGGCGGCGGCAAAGACGCGGGGAAAACTGCGGACTGCGGTCATTTCGGCTGGGTGTCGGAGACGGTGCGGAAACCAAGATTATCCTGCAGTTGGAGCGGGTCGAGTATGGCGTGACGCCGGGTGACGGTGTGCTCCGGATTGCCCCAGTTGCCACCGCGAACCACCGGCACTTCGCCACCCATGCCGTCTTCCGAAGGAGCGAATGTGGCGGTCCATTCCGAAACATTGCCCGCCATGCCGCGGGCGCCGTAAGGGCTTACATCTCCCTTTGGTTCGTCGGCGCGCGCCCAACGGCGATGCCCGTCGATTTCTCCGCCCTCCTTCGGGTTGGATTTCATATCGGCGCCGGTATTGGCGCGCTTGGGATCCTCCTCGTTGCCCCAGGGGAATTTCCTTCCGTCGGTGCCGCGCGCCGCTTTTTCCCATTCCTGCTCGGTGGGCAAGCGGCGGCCCTTCCATTTGGCGTAAGCATAGGCGTCGAACCAATCGACATTGAACACCGGGTGATCGACGCTGATGGGAAAAGATCGTTTCCACTCGCCGTTGAGCGCACCGCGGTAAAAACCCCAGGTGTTGATTTCCTTGTTGTCCGCCCAATCGAGCGGAACATGCGATTTTCCTTTCGGCATGTCAGGGTGCGCGAGTTTCTCCGCCTCACCGGGGTTGGCCTCGAGAAAATCGAGGAACTTTTTGTATTCGTAAATGGTGACCTCGTGAGCATCGATCCAGAAGTCGGGCAACGTCACCTTCTCGCCGTCCTGGTAGATGAATTCTCCGGCCGGCACGCGCACCATTTTGGCGTCCAGAGTGCTCTCGCCTTTGCCGAGGTAACGGAAGAGGGCGAAAAGCGCGACCAGGAACAAAACAAAGGTCATTCCCGCGCTGATGAGCAGACGCTTCTTCTGCTGTTTTTTCGACTGCTCGAGCATCTGCTTCGATTTTTCGGCACGCGCGGTCAGTTTGCCGGCGTCCTTGGGCGCGGCGACCGGTTTGGCCGCGGCCGCAATGGCGGACACGCCGGACCAATCGGCAACACCATTGCGCAAAGTATCCGTGACAGCGGCAGCCACCCCGCCGGCCGGCGCCAACTGGGAAACAGCGGCGGCAAAGCCGGCCACTTCCGCCTGCTCATCAAGGGCGGAGGCCGAGGACGAAGCCACGTTGACCAAGCGCGGGCGCAGCGAGGGATCGAAAATCAAATCGTCAGCGGCGATGGCGCGCCGCGGAATGCCGTGCTTCGTGAAGTGCGCGGAGACATCCGACGCGGTGCGCAGCGCGGCGAGAAGCGCGCGATCGTCCAGCGTGTGGCCCGCCGCACGGTAAGTCTCCAGAGAATATCCCGGGAGATAATCGGAAGTATAATAATAGCGTCCGCCCGCTTCTCCGGCCTCGTGCACGGCGAGCAGATACGGGTGCGAGACAGCAGCCTTGGCGCGCGCGTCGGCGAGAAAGGCTTCGACGGCCGCCGGATCGCGCGAACTTTCCTCGTCGAGGACATGCAGGACAACGTGGCGCGACATGGTTGCCTGCCACGCCACGAACTCATCCGCCGATCCGTGGCGACCAAGATAATCCTGCACAAGATAGCCGCCGATTTGCGTGCCGGAGAGCGAAGGAGCAGCGCTGCCGGAAAGAAGATGCAAAAGTTGTGCTGCGTCGACCGGTTTTGACACCACGGCCGCGCCAGCCAAACGGCCGGCATAACCCGACAAGTCGTAAGCACTGGCAAAAACGACACGCATGTTGGGAAATTCAGCGAGGAGATTATCGCGCAGGCTGAACCCGTCCATCGGCTCCATGACCACATCGGTCACGAGAACATCGGGTCCTTCGGGCCAAGAGCGCGCTTCGTGCAAGGCCGTCGCGCCATCCGTGGCGATCTTGGTATCGAGCGCGCCATGCGCGCCGATTAGCTCGCGCAGGGCCTCGGCGAGGCCCGGTTCGTCGTCGACCAGGAGAATTCTCATCGCGAACCGCGGCCGCCTTCGTCGCCCGCGGCAGGAACTTCGTTGAGCGGAGGCGGGAACAAGTCCTGCAAATCGGCCGGCTCGGCACGCGTTTCCTGCAGCTGGCCGCGATGGTAGATGTTGACCATGTAACCGTAGAATTGCGGGGGCGGACCACCGTCGGCACCGAGGCGCGGCACTTCGTATTTCACTTCGAGGATTTCGACCCCCTGGCCCTTCCAGTCGACCGGAGTGGTGAACCACATCGATTGCACGCGGCTCATGGTCGGGACGATTTCCCCGTCGAGCGTCTCGTAAAATGTCACGTTGATGCGGACATCGCGCGCATCGATGGGTTCGCCCGGGCGCGCCTTGACGGCGAGCCGCAGATCTTTGACCGGCGTGGATTGCGTTCCGCCGTCCTTGACCTTGAGATCGACAACACCGAGAGCCGAGCCGGGTTGGAGTCCGGTCTGGTCGCGCAATTCCATTCCCTCGTCGGCCGCGGGCGCTTGCAGAAGCTTAAGGCGCACCTCGGCGATATCGAAAAGTTTTCCGGCATCCGCACCCAGCGCGACGACCTTTTGCCAAGTGGCTTGGGCCAATTCCGTCTGGCCGAGACGCTCATGCAGGGTGGCCATGCGCGCAATGAGTTCGGCGTTGCGCGGTTGGACGGCGAGAGCTTCCTCGAGCGGCACGAGCGCATCGCCGGGCGAAGCGCCGGCCTCCAATTTGTCGGCCTCGGCCGTGAGTTCGTTCATCCTCGCTTGCTCGGTTGCTTTTTCCGCATCCGAGACTTGCGCGGCGGGAGCGGGTGTTGCCTCGGGAACAGCCGGAGAAGCGACCGCGGCGGTGGCGTAGGCCTGTTTGAAGCCTGGGCCGAAATAAACAAGGATGGCGACAAGTTGCGCCAAGGCCGCGACGCCGAGAAGACTCGCCGCGATGATGAAAGTCGTGCCCAGAGGTTGCTTCATGCCGACGCCAGAATGCGTTCAGCGGGGCGCGCAGTCAACGACCGGACACTTCAAGGGCCGACAACTTCGAAACAACGGACCCGCCCCCGCGAGAGCAAGGTGATAGTCCGCTCGCCGGGCCCCAGCGCCCCGGCGATGGCAACAAACTCGTCGGGCGAAGAGACCGGCGTGCTGTTGATCTGCTCGATGACATCCCCGGGTTGAAGGATTCCCGCGGCCGGACTCCCCTCGGCAATCGATTGGATGACCACGCCCTCGACACCGGCAAGCAAGCCGAGGCGAGCGGCCAACTGCGGGGTGATGGAACTGACCTTGATGCCGGAAAGTGCACTGGCCGACGCGGGACCGGGCGCAACTTGGTTCGCCGCGGAAACCTGCGCGGGTTCGCCTTGCTCGACGATGGTGACGGGAATTTTGACAACTTTGCCTTGGCGCAAAACTTCCAATTCCGCCTCGCGGCCGACGGGCGATTCCGAAACCCGCTTGCGCAAATCAAGGTAACTGCGGATTGGCTGGCCGGAAAATTTCAAGATGAAGTCACCGCGGCGAAGTCCTGCCGCGGCGGCCGGTGAGCCGGTCAAGACCGCATCGACAAAAGCGCCCTGCTCGTTGGGAAGTCCCAGTTGCTGCGCGGAAGCGGCATCGAGCGGCACCATGACGACTCCGAGAAAAGGCCTGAGCACGCGCCCGTGTTCGAGGATTTGCTCCAGGACGCGCTTGGCTGTGTTTGACGGAATGGAAAAGGCCACACCCTGGTTGCCGCCGGATTCCGTTTTGATCCGGTTATTGATCGCCACCACCTCGCCACGGACATTGACCAGCGGACCGCCGGAATTGCCCGGGTTGATCGAGGCATCGGTCTGGAAAAATTCGTTGCCCGATTCGCTCAATTCAACGCGATCGCGCGCGCTGATGATGCCCATAGTCACGGACTCCTGCAGACCGTAGGGCGCACCGACCGCGAAGACCAATTGCCCGACGTGCACTTTTTCCGAATCACCGAAGGGAAGCGGGCGCAGCCCCGGCGCATCGACCTTGAGGATGGCGATGTCCGAGACGGGATCGGCGCCGATGAGTTTGCCGGGCAAGCGCTGACCATCGTTCAAAGTGACCGCAACCTCCGTTGCCCCATCGATCACATGGAGATTCGTCACGATATAACCTTCTTCCGAGGCGATGACACCGGAACCCGTCTCCGCCGTGACGGCGCTTTGCGGCGCAAACCCGCCTTGTGGCCTCCCGAAAAATTGGCGCAGCAATTGTTCGCGAATATCTACAACGGGCGGACTCTTCAGCGCACTGATGCTTACCACGGAGGGAATCACCGCTTTGGCCACTTGACCCAACTCGTCATCCAGCGCAGTCAGGCCGGGAATACGCAGCGAACTCACCGCCGGCTTGGGCGCGGGCAAAACGCTTTTCGCGACGGGAGGCTGTCGGTCGGCCTGGTCAAAGCGGCCGCTTTTCCACGCGTAAAGCCCGGCCAGCACCAGGGTGATGACCAAAACGAAGAGCAGGAACTGCAGGAAACTTTTCACGGTCGCAAACTTGCCTCAAGCCGCCGCGCGGCGCAACGCGTCCGCGTGCAACCAGTCCCACAGCCCGTCGATGGACCGCTGCACGCGCTGGCGGGCCGCGGCGACTTCCGCAGGGGTCATTTTCGATCCGCCCGGCTTTTCCACCCCGAAGATGTAATATTTTATCTTCGGCTCGGTGCCGCTCGGGCGGACCGCGCAGCGGCGTCCGTCGGCCAAAGTAAAAACGATCATGCCCTCCGCGGGAATACGGTCCCCCTCGACGTCGTGCACCGTATCAACGGCGAAATTTTCCATTTTGACCACGCGCGAGCCGTCCATTTCCGCGGGAGGTTGGTCGGCGTAAGACGCGGCGAGCTTCGCGATGGTCGCCGCACCCTCCGCACCCTCGAAGACCAGCGATTCGCCCCGTTCGAGATGGACGCCCAGCGTGGCGAAGATTTCGTCGAGGTATTCGACCGCCGTCATGCCGCGCGAGCGGGCGTAGGCCACCACTTCGGCGAACGCCGCGACCGCCGCATTGGCATCTTTGTCGCGCGCGAAATCGGAAAGCGTGTAGCCGTAGCTTTCCTCCCCTCCCATGACGAGAAACGACGAGTGCTCGAGTCTCATGCGCCGCGTGTCTTCTTCGGAGCGTCGCGGATAATCGCCGCGCAGCGCCGCGGGAATCGCCTCCTCGTATTTGCGCAGCTTGGCTGCGTTGTATTTGAACCCGGTCAAGGTCTCGACGCAGCGCAAACCGAAACGCTCGGCCACCGCCTTTTGCAGGTCGGTCGTAACGAAAGTTTTGATGATAACCCCGCGCGATTTGTTGGCCTCGTTGAGGATTCCGAGCTCGAACATCCGCGAGGCACGGTAGTAAGCCAGCATCGATCCGATCTGGTTGCCGGTGAGCAATTCCATCCGGCCCTCGCGGTTGCGCACGGCCACACCCATCCGGTCGTCATCGGGGTCGGTGGCCATGACCAGATCCGCACCGATTTTGTCGGCCAAGGCGATGGCTCTGGTCAGCGCCTCCGCGTATTCGGGATTGGGCGACTTGACCGTGGGGAAGCGGCTGTCGGGGACAAGCTGCTCTTCGACCGGCATCACATCGAAGCCGAGGCGACGAAGCAAGGGCACGACGATGGACGCGCCCACCCCGTGCAGCGGGGAATAAACAATTTTCAGGCTCTTTTCTTCGGCGACCACGGCGGGATCGAGGACGACGCGCTCGAGCCGGTCGAGATAGGCCTCGTCCATTTCCGCGCCGAGCGTAATGCGCTTGCCCTGCTGCGCGACGGGCAAGGGATCGTAGTGCGGACTCTTCACCGCATTGACCTTGGCGATGATGGCCGAAGCGTGCGGATCAACGACTTGTCCACCGTCGTCGAAATAAACTTTGTAGCCGTTGTAGGGCGGTGGGTTGTGGCTCGCGGTCAGGTTGATGCCGGCGGTCGCGCCGGTTTGCCGCACGGCGAAGCTCAATTCGGGGGTCGGTCGCGGCTCGGCGAAAACAAGCGCGTCGCACCCGAGTTCCGTGATGACCTTGGCTGCCAGATCGGCGAACTCGCGGGAAAAATACCGTGTATCGTAGCTGATGCAGATGCCCGGGCGGTGTCCGGGTTTTTCGCGTTGAGCCCATTCCTTCACGTAGGCAACGAGTCCCTGCGTGGCCCGGCTCACGTTGCGATAGTTCATCGCGTTCGTTCCCGTGCAGGGGAACTGCGGACGGTCCATGGCCTGCGGTTGCCCGCGCTCGGCGGACGTGACCACGGCGCCGATGGTTTTGCCGCGCAAGCCCCCGGTTCCGAAGGCCAAGGTCCGGAAAAAGCGGTTGTTCAACTCCTCCCAATTTCCCGCCTCCGCCAATTCCGCGATGCTCGCCTGTTCATACTCCTCGGGATGCGAGGCCAGCAACGAGAGGATGTTCGCGATCGAAGTTTCGAGGAGCCCGCGTGCGCGCCCCTCCTCCAACCGACCCGGCAAGTCTTTCATAGCCCGCCAAATATAAAGAGTGGGGCATCGCGTGAAAAGCTTTGCTGTGCGGCGGGCTTTTCCTTGTCCGCGCCAGCGGGTAGGGTGGAAGCCATGAGTTTTGTTCCCCGCACCGCTTGTCAGATCTCAGCGCTTTTATTTTTCGCCATCTCCTCTCTGGCCCAGGACGCGCCGCAACAGGCGCTCGAGGCGGCCAACAACATCTACAACAACGGCGATTATCCCGGGGCCGTGGCAGCCTACGAAAAATTTCTCGCCGATTACCCGACCTCCCCCATTGTCGCCAGCGCGCAAGTCCAACTGGCCTGGGCTTATTTTCTCACCGGCGAATACCAAAAGAGCCTGGACTCGATAGCCAAACTCAACGCCGGTCCTCCACCCCCGGCCGAGATCCTCGCCCGTGCCG
>Ga0208048_1000265_pt1 | contig 27656 bp, 33 predicted proteins | sample Malawi_45m_30L_FD_184163 | JGI IMG/M metagenome (GOLD analysis project Ga0208048, IMG submission 184163) | Freshwater microbial communities from Lake Malawi, Central Region, Malawi to study Microbial Dark Matter (Phase II) - Malawi_45m_30L... | ecosystem: Environmental > Aquatic > Freshwater >...
TATCGGCTACCCCGAAGTGGCGCGCTCTTTCCGTATGCCGGAGCCCCCCCTGCGCATTTCCCTCGCCACCATCGCCGAATCGGCCGGTGACGGCTTCGAGTTGGCTTTCTTCCGCAAACTCGACGAGACCCTGCAGCGCGTCCTGAAGAGCAACACTTCGCGCCTCGAGTTGTGCGACCTGACCGATTGTGTCAAACGCCTGCGGGCCGCGCGCACCTGGCGCAAAGATTGCGCGGCTCTGCGCAACGAAATCGTGGCTCATGTGCGCGGACACGCCGCCCGCTTGCGCCGCCGCCGCGCGCTCGACCTCGAGCTGACATGACTTTGTTCGAACGCATCGCTGCGGGAGAAATTCCCGCGCAAATTGTGCGCAAGGACGATGATGTTCTTGCCATCCGCGATATCAACCCGCAGGCGCCGGTCCATATTCTCGTTATTCCGCGCAAACCGATTGCCCGGATTGGCCAAGCCGACGCGAACGATGCCGCGCTGCTCGGAAAGCTTCTACTCGCCGCGCGCGAAATCGCCCGCGAAGAAGGCATCGAGGAAAGCGGATACCGTCTGGTGATCAACAACGGCCCGAACGCCGGCGAGAGTGTCCCGCATCTGCACGTCCACCTGTTGGGAGGACGCGCGATGGACTGGCCCCCGGGCTAATCGGCAGCTTTGCCCAGCCAACGCGAGAGACCGCCTCTCTCCACTATCCAGCACCAGGCAAACCAGCCCGCCAGAATGCCGAGTATCGCACCGGCCGCGATGTCGGAAAGGTGGTGAGCATTGAGTTGCACGCGCGACCACGCGATTGCCGCCGCGGCGAGCAGCCCGGCTGATCCAATCAGGCGCCGCGAGAGAAAGAGCGGGAAGAAAAATCCGAAAGCGCAGGCGGAGTGCGAGGAGGTGAAGGCTTGGAAGTCGTGACGGAGCGAGACCCACTCGCCTTGGTGCGTCGGTCCATACCATCCGTGCTCGACATGATCGACGCGCGGACGCACCCGGCCGGTGCCGAGCTTGATCAAATTGGAAACCAAACCCGCAACAATGCCGGCCACCAGCATGGCGGTGAGGATGCGCGCCCATTCGCGCCGCTTGGTCTTCAGGCAAAACAAAAGCCCGACGAGCCCGCCGCCCAAGAGCCACGGGAAATCCCCGTAGCGGGAGAGAAAGCGGGCCACCCCCTTGAAACTTTTCCCGAATCCATCACGGACCACCTCCAGAACCGGTTGATCATACCAAACGAAGCCCGCAGCGGCGAGGACAAGCGCTACAGCGCACAAGGCAAGAGTCCAACGCCAACCGGATGCGGCCTGTTTTGTCATGGCAAAAAGACAGCAGCGGTGAGCGGAGCAAGATCGGTGATCACTTCACCACCCATGCGGCGCAGCACGGCCGACCCGCCGTCGGAAACAAAATCGGCCGGTTGATCCGCATCCGGCCATCCCTCCGTCGCGGCGAAGCGAACGGTCTGCGGGATTTCCGAACGGTTGAAGACAACAACGGCGCGCGCGTTTCCGCCGGAGCGCAGGAAAGCCAGTGTGTTGGCGTTGTCGTCCGTGGTCAGCCATTGGAAGGCGCCGGCATTGAGCACCGGCGTGTTGCGGCGCAGGGAAATGGCGGCTTTGAAAAAGGAATGCAGGTTGCGATCGAACTTCACCTCATGCGGTCCCATGCGTTTGCCATCGGGCCCCATAAATTCCGGATCGTAGGCGAGGTCGTCCCAAATCATCGGCTTGCGGCAATCGGGATCATTGGCGCCCCACATGCCCGCTTCGCCGCCGTAGTAAATAAAAGGTGTTCCGACGTAGGTCATCTGCAGCGTGGCCGCCATGCGCACAAGCTTCCACGCGCGCTCATCGGGCTTCTGCCAGCGGTAACCCGGGTTGTTTTGGGGTGAGACGCTCCCGCCGACCGCCAAGTCGAATTCGTGTCGCTTGATGTAATTTTTGCCCGGACGTCCATCCGCCGCGGCGGAACCGGCCCGCGGGGTGTCGTGGGAGTCGAGCAGGTTCTGCAGGCGCAGCGCATTCCACTCCGGCCAAGGCGAGCGCGTGCCATCGAGCCAAGCGGCGAACTCGCTCGGCTTGAGGGCGGTGTCGAAAAGCCAGCCTTTGACCGGCATGGCAAAACCCTCGTAGTTCATCGTGGCGTCGAAATGTCCGCCCAAGGTTGTCTTGTGCGCATCGACCCAGATTTCCGTAATCGTGAACGCGGCCGGATTGATCTCATGGACCAATTTGTTCCACTCCTGCCAAAAGATGTCGGGAACCATCCAAGCCACATCGAGGCGCCAGCCATCCACGCCGCGGGCGACGTTACCATCGGGCTGCATCCAGCGGCGGGTTACTGCGGTGAGATAATTTTTGACCGCGGGAGCGAGATCGCCGCGTCCATCGGTCCAAACCTCGGCGAACTCGGGCATCTGCGTGATGCCATGCCATCCCTGCCAGGTGAATTCGTTGTCCGGCGTGCCGGGATCATCCCATTTCTGGACAATGAACCAGTCCTTGAAACGCGAGTTCTGTCCGTTCTTGCGCAGATCTTCGAAAGCAAAAAATCCGAGGCCCGCGTGGTTGAAGACGCCGTCGATGATCACGCGCATGCCTTTCTCGTGGGCTTTGGCCACCATTTCGAGGAAGAGTTTGTCGGCCGCGGTCCACTTCCACGTGGCGGGATCCTCGGTTTCCGTGGCGATGAGCGCCAAGTCGCCCTTGGGATCCGGTCCGAAGTAGGGATCGACGTGGTGAAAACTGTAAGTGTCGTATTTGTGGTGCGAACCGGACCAGAAAACGGGATTGAGGTAGATCGCGTTGACCCCGAGGTCGCGGAGATAGTCGAGCTTGTCGATGATTCCCTGGATGTCGCCGCCGTAGCGCCGCTCGCCGACCGTCCAATAAAAATTGTCACCCCTCGCCTGCTCCCAAGCATCGCGCGCATACCAATCCGAGGTCCACGCGCGGACGCGCCACGAGGACGGCGCCCATTCCTTGCCGCCGAGGCTGTCGCGCACCGGGTCGTTGCTCGGATCGCCGTTGCGGAAGCGCTCGGGAAAAATCTGATACCAGACGGCTTCGCGTTGCCATTGTTTCGGGTCCGGTTTCGAAGCGAAGGCCAAGAGACCTTGGCTCAGGGCAACAAGGGCGAGGATGGGGAAAACAAATTTCATTTCAGGCCTCCCAAACGGCAGAGAACTTTGGCTTCGGCGCCGGAAACGGGCATGACACTCAAACGCGATTGCCGGAGAAGCGGAAGATTTTTCAGCGCCTTTTCTTTTTTGATCGTTTCGAGTTCCACCGGAGTCTTGCACGTCTGGCGCGGCACGAGATCGACGCAGGACCAGTCACCCTCCTTCGCGGTCGGATCGGTGTAGGCCTCGCGCGCCACCTCGGCCAAGCCGACGACCGATTTGCCGGTCACGCTGTGGTAATAAAAGACGCGGTCGCCTTTTTTCATGGCGCGCAGATTATTACGCGCTTGGAAGTTGCGCACTCCGGTCCACACCGTCTTTTTATCGCGCAGGAATTGCTCCCACGGATAGGAATCAGGCTCCTGTTTGACCATCCAGTAATTCATTTGCGGCCGGACGTCTTTGGTTTGCCGCGGGCGGCGATGAAGCTGCGGATGTTTCCGACCGTTCCCATGTTGATGCGTTCGATGGCCTCAACGCTGTTGAAACCGACATGGGGGGTAAAGAAAACATTCGGGTGGGCGAGCAGTTGGCGGTTGCGCATCAGACCCTGCAATTCGCGCAGACGTTCTTCGCGCCGCTCGGGATCGCCGCCCGGAGTGGCCACGGCCTGGATGCGTTGCACGATCTGCGCGCCGAGGAGTTTGGCCGAATCGGAGTTGAAGGCTTTTTCGTCCTCGAGCACGTCGAGTCCCACCCCGCCGACCTGCCCGCTCTCGAGCCCCGCGATCAGAGCGTCGATGTCGACCAGCGCGCCACGCGCGGTGTTGATCAGGATGAAGCCCGGCTTGCACTTGGCGATGCGCCGCGCGTTGAGCATGTGGCGCGTCTTGGCGTTGAGCGGGACATGCAACGTGATGATGTCCGAGATCTTGAGCAGCCGATCCAAAGTCACGTATTCGAACTCGAGCATCTGGGCCATCTGCGGACGCGGGCTCATGTCGTAGCCCACCGGTTTCATGGCGAATCCGTGGGCGATGCGGATGACCTGGAGTCCGACCCGGCCCGTGCCGATCACCCCGATGGTTTTGCCGTGCAACTCGATGCCGCGCAGGCGCTCGGACGCTCCTTTTCCCCTGCCCGACCGCAGGCAATGACGCAGTTTGCGCACCACGCCGAGAATGAGCGCGAAGGTGCGCTCGGGCGCGGTGGCCGCGCCGAAATCCGGAACGCTGGCCAAGGCCACGCCGCGTTTCTTGGCCGCGGCAAAACCGAGATGGTCGGTCGGGGACGGCCACGAAGTGACCAGACCTACTTTGGGGTGCGAGTGGAGGAAGGCGGCGTTGAGGCGGGAATTGACGAAAACCGAGACGATCTCGGCGTCCGACGGCACTTCGTCGAGGGAATCGACGAAACTCACCTCGTGCTCGGCGAGGCTGTCGACGAAGAAAGGCTGCTCGTCATCCTCGGTCTCGACAAAAACGATTTTCATGAAATGGCCGCGAAATGCCTTTGCCCGCGCGGCGCGGCCAGAGTGTAATCGGCGCTTTGCATGAAACGAGGCCTATTTGTCACTTTCGAAGGTTCGGAGGGCTGCGGGAAATCCACGCAGATACGCCATCTCGCCGCGTGGCTGCAGGGCCAAGGCAAAGAATGCGTGACGACGCGCGAACCGGGCGGAACACCGGCCGGCGACGAGATCCGTCACTTGCTGCAGCATGCTCCGCAGGGACACGGCCTTGTTCCCGAGGCGGAGCTTCTTCTTTTTGCCGCGAGCCGGGCACAACTTGTGCGCGAGTTGATTGTTCCTGCCCTTGAAGCAGGCAAGGTCGTGGTGAGCGACCGCTTTCATGATTCGACCACCGTCTACCAAGGCGTGGCCCGCGAGCTGGCCGCACCGAGCGTCGCTTCGATCAACAATTTCGCCATCGGTGCCTGCCTTCCCGATGTCACTTTCCTGCTCGATATGGACGCGCGCGAGGCGCACGGCAGGCTGCAAAGACGGGAAAGGCCCGCGGACCGGATGGAAAGCGAGCCGCTATCGTTCTACGAGGCGGTCCGAGACGGCTATCTGCGCTTGGCCGCGGCCGAGCCCGCGCGTTTTGTCATTCTCGACGCCACGCGACCGGAGAAAGACCTCGCCGACCAAATCAGCAAAACCCTCGAGGAAAAATTCCATGGCTTTTTTGCCCGCTGACATTTTGGAACGCCTGCGTCGCGCGCACGGGCAAGCCCGCCTGCCCCATGCGCTCCTCATCACGGGGACACCGGGCAGCGGCCGGAGAAAGTTGGCCTGGGACATCGCCGGGATGGTCAACGAGGTCAGCGCGAAGGATGCGGAGGCCCATCCCGATGTGCGCAAACTCGAGCCGGAATCGAAGTCCCGCCGCATCCTTGTCGAGCCGTTCCACGAATTCTGCGGGTTTTTCTTCGCCACTAGTTTTCGTCCCGGCGCGGTGAAAACCGGGATCATTTTCGATGCGGATCGTCTGCATGTGAACGCGGCCAATGCGTTCCTCAAGACCCTCGAGGAGCCGCCGGCCAATTGCCTGTTCATCCTCGTCACTTCCAATCCCGGACTCCTGCCCGCGACGATTCTGTCCCGTTGCGCCCATTTTCCGGTCCGCTCCCACGAAAACGGAGCGACAGATGCGGCGGCAACAGAAATTGCCGCGGCCACCGGCGAACTTTTGTCCGCGGCAAAAAACCGTTCGGCTTCCGCCGCCTTGCGTCTGGCCCGGCGACTGCAATCGACCATGCGCTCCGCGCGCGAAACGATCGAAGACGAAGTGGCGTCCGATTTCAAAGCGGAGAAAAAACGTCTGGGCGACAGTGCCGAAGACGAGTGGCTCAAGGAGGAAGAAGCGCGGCTGAAGGCCTCGGTCGAAGCCCGCGCGCTGGCCGTCCGTCAATCATTGGTCACCGCGGTTTCCCAACGTGTCGCCGATGTTCTCCGTGCCCGTCACGGAGTGGAGAAGCTGCGTTTCCCCGAACTGGAGCGCGAAACCCGCCGTCTGGCCGGGGCCACGGACGACACCGCCCTGCTCCGCGTTCTTGACGGAGCCACCCTCCTGCGGGTTTTGTTGGAGCGCAACGTGAAGGAAGACATCGCCTTGGAAGCGGGCTGCCTCGCACTTGTCCGGCCATGAGCAAACGCATCGTCCTGAAATTCGGCACCGGCATCCTCACCACGGATGCCAGCGGCCTGCAGCTCGACCGCGCACAATTCACGCGGCTTGCCGCGGAGATATCCGCGCTCGTTGATGCCGGTCATTCCGTCATTGTCATTTCCAGCGCGGCCGTGGCCGCGGGAGCGGCTGCTCTGGGAAGGCAAAAACGTCCCGAGTCGCTCCCGGCCAAACAAGCCTGCGCCGCGGTGGGACAGTCCCAACTTATGCGCGCCTACGAGGAATCCTTCGCGCAGCACAAACTCACCGCCGCGCAGCTACTTCTCACGCATGACGACATCGACAGCCGGCAACGGCACGCCAATGCGGAGAACACCCTGCGCGAATTGCTCTCCTACCCGCGCGTCGTTCCCGTGATCAACGAAAACGATTCCGTGGCAGTGGAAGAATTGGGATTCGGCGACAACGACCAACTCGGGGCCGAGGTCGCCTCGCTCTGCCGGGCCGATCGCTACCTCATTCTTACGCGGTGCGACGGTCTGCACGCCGATGGACAACGCCAAAGCGTGGTCGACGATCTCGCTGGGGCGCGCGTGCATGTCACCGGAGAAAAAGGCGCGCACAGCACGGGGGGCATGGGCAGCAAACTCGACGCGGTGGAATTCGCCACGCGCGCCGGCATCGAGACATGGATTCTCGACGGGATGAAACCCGGGCGCATCGCAGCCGCATTGGCCGGCGAAGACACCGGCACACGCTTTCCGGCCAAGAAATGATCCGGCGCATCTCAGCGATTGGCGCCGTCACGTGGACGGAACTTGTCCGTCTCAAGGTATTTTATTTCATCGTCATCTTCGCCCTGCTGGTCATCGGAAATTCCTTCTTCCTCGCCCGCTTCAGCTTCGAGGAGGAATTCCAGATGCTCAAAGACATCGCCCTCGGCGCGATGAGCATTTTCAGCGCACTGCTCGCCATTCTTGCCTCTGCCACCCTGTTGCCGAAAGATCTGGAGGACCGCACCATCTACACGATTCTGGCCAAGCCCGTTTCGCGCTTCGAATACCTGCTGGGAAAACTGGCCGGCGTCTTTCTTCTTGTGACTTTGGCGGTGATTCTCATGGGCGGGGTCTTCGCTATCGTGCTTTTGCTCCGCACCCAGATCGTGCTCCATGCCACAGCGGCGGAACTTGGCGGAATGCCGGCGGCAGAATTGCAGGCTGCACTGCAAAAGGTGCGCGCTGCCGGTTATGACCCCGCGCTTTTCTCGGCCGGCCTGGTCATTCTGGTCAAAGCATGGTTGCTCGCGGCAATGACCGTCTTCATTTCCACTTTCGCAACCTCCGCGATCTTCACCACGATCACCGCTTTTGCCGCCTACTTCATCGGACATTTGCAATCCACCGCGCGGGACTACTGGATGGCGGGCGGGGATTTGGGTCCCGTGGCGAAAATCATTCTGGCTCTGGTCGCGCTCATCTTTCCCGATCTTCAGGCCTTCAATCTGGTTGATGGTGTGGTGACCGGAACATCCATTCCGCCGGGCGTTCTCTTCAAGACCCTGGCTCTCGGCTGCGGATACATCGCGGTTTATACCGCGCTGGCCGCCGCGGTCTTCCAGACGAGGGAGCTGTAGGATGCGGCGCACCGCGACATGGATCGCCGTCGCCGCGGGGCTGATCGTTTTCGGTCTGGCCCGCCTGCCCCTCGAGCGGTCGTTGGAAACCGCGCAGCAAAGCGCTTACCTGCGCGCGGAATCGTTGAACCTCGGGCTGCGAGACCAACTCGGACAACTCTCCTACGCCGCGGCCTTGAGCGGATTCCGCTCGCTGGTTGCCGCCTTTCTTTGGATTGAGGCACACACCGCCTGGGAGCAGACCGCATGGGGTCGCATGGCCGGACTTTTCCGCACCGTGACCTCGTTGCAGCCCCGGTCCCTCGTTTACTGGGATTTATCCTCTTGGCACATGGCCTGGAACGCGGCCATCGCCGCCTATCAAAATCCGAAAGAGCCGAGCGAATTCCTGCGCCGGCGGGCCGAACGCGAATACCAGCTGCTGGGCAAAGAATTCCTCGAGCAGGGCATCGCCAACAATCCCGACCGCTACATCCTCCAAGAACGCTTGGGTGTTTTGCTGCGCGATAAATTCAGCGACCACGCGGGAGCCGCCGAGGCCTTCGGCAAAGCTGCGTCAATGGAGGGCGCGCCGCCCTACATCAAACGCATGGCCGTATACGAATTGGCCTCGGTCGAGGGCAAGGAACAGGAGGCGCATGAGAAATTGCGCGAGATCTACGACCTCGGGCCGGACGAAAGAAAACCGCGCGTCCTGACCTTGTTGCACGAGTTGGAAGAAAAGCTCGGCATTCCGGAAAATCAGCGCCGGGTTCCCGTCGCGCCGGAGTAGTTCCCGCGCTTTGGCCTTGCCTGCCGCCTTCTCCGCGCGAAGCTTTGCGCCGACGCCATGACCAAGCCGTTCAGCCTTTTCCTCGCTCTGCGCTACCTCAAGCCGAAGCGCACGTTTTTGAGTCTGATTACGGTCATCTCCATTCTCGGCGTAACGCTAGGGATCATGGTCCTCATTCTCGTCATTTCCGTGATGACCGGATTCGAGCAGGAATTGCGCCGCAAGGTGCTCGGTTTCGACGCGCATCTCATCGCAGGCGGCGAAACGATCTTCTACGACTGGGCGAACCGCTCGCAAGCGATCGATGCCGTGCCCGGCGTGACCGGATCGGCGCCATTTGTCCAAGGACCAGTGCTGGCCGAGTTCATGGGACGGCGCCTCGCCCCGAAAATCCGCGGTATCGATGCCGAAGCGGAGAGCAAGGTGACCACGCTGAAGGACTTTATGGTGGCGGGAGAACTGAAGCTGGAGGGCAACGAAGCAGTGATCGGATCCGCTCTGGCCTCGATTCTCGGCTGCGGCGTCGGCGACACCATCACCGTCTACTCGCCGGGTAACCTCGAAGAGATTGTCGACCAGATCAACCAACTCGAAGGAGGTGCGGACAAAAAGAAAAGCGCGGGAGAGCTGCGCGAAATGGTTTTGCCCATGGAGCTGACCGTGACGGGCATTTTCGAGTCGGGGCGCTATCTCTACGACTCGGAATTCATGCTTGTTCCCCTGCACATCGCGCAGGAGATCTATGGACTGGGCGACGGGGTGCACGGGATCACAATCAAGACAGTGCATCCCTACAAGGCGGCGGAAATCCGGGACGCGATTTACCGCACCCTCGGCGAGGATCTGCGGATCGCCACGTGGATGGACATGAACCGAGAACTCTTCGAGGCCATCCACATGGAGCGCAACGTCATGTTTTTCATCCTGCTCTTCATCGTCATCGTCGCGGCTTTCGGCATCATGAACACGCTGATCACCGTGACCGTGCAGAAAACTCGCGAGATCGGGATTCTCAAAGCCTTGGGCGCGCGCACGGGACAAATCGTCGGGATTTTTGTCGGCCAAGGGATTGTTGTCGGGATTTTCGGAACGCTCATCGGACTCGGCACCGGCATCTGGCTGGTGCAATACCGCAACCAGGTGAGCCAATGGCTCTCCGGGGTGATGGGCATCGAGATTTTCCCGAAGTCGATCTACCAATTTTCCGAAATCCCCGCCGAGATCGTGCCGTCGGACGTGGCCATCATCTGCGCCAGCGCCTTCCTCATCTGCACGGTCGCCGCAGTCATTCCCGCCTGGTTCGCCGCGCGCATGGATCCGGTCAGCGCCCTGCGCTACGAGTAAGAACGCCCGCTATTCCGGCCCCGCCGCCGATTCCTGCTGCAAGGAATCAAAGACCGACTGCGTGTCGATGATGTCCGTGTCTGGCTCGGGCGTTGGACCTACGTCTTCGGCACCTTCATCGGTGGGTAGCTCCGCTTTCTTGCCGCCCCAAATTCCTCGACGAGCCGCTTTCGCCACACTCTCTGCTCGGTCCAACTTCCTCAGATACTCAGGCGGAAGCCCTTGCGTCATTCCATGGCTGCGAGCCAAGCCAGCCTCGACAAGCCGCAAACCCAAATCCGATCCATCGGCCGAAGTGATTTTTCCATAAAAGCGTTGCTGATGGCTTGCACCTTTTGCGTCCACCCATTGCGTTTCCACCATGAATGGCTTCTGCAATACGCGCCGCGTAAACTCCTCCGCTTGTTCTCCACCCGCGAGAACCTCATCCTTGGTCGCACTAAAATATTTCGCCTGTTCCTCGACGCGTTCAGGAATTTGCTCGCTGGTTTCCGCCGTATCCACTGCATAAAGCCTGAAGATCTTGTCCTTGCCACTCTTGGCGACGTGGAACGAGTCGCCGTCGAAAAACTGTGTGGTAACCAAGCGGCATCCGTCCCAGGTCTCCCAGTCCGACGCGCGCGCGAGCGAGACTAGGCACGTGAACAATAGGACAATCCTCGGCAGCATTAGATTTGAATAATAGCAGAAATTACCCCAACAGGAAATATCCCGCGATACCGCCCGCGAGGATAGTCAGCGCCGGGTTGATGCGCGTGACGCTGAGCACTACGGCGACAGCCGCGCCGATACCGAGCGTCAGCAGATTGAACTCCCAATCCCGCACAGGGTTGTAGCTCGCCGTTTTTCCCAAGGCGTAGCAACCGGCCAGCATCAGACCGATGACCACCGGGGCCATGCCTTTTTGCACGGCTGCGCGCCAAGGCGATCCTTCGGCGGCGTCCCACATTTGGCTGACAAAATAGCAGAGCAAGCAGGCGGGAAAGAAAAAGGCGACCAGCACCGCGAGCAATCCGGCAAGTCCCGAGACCTCGTAGCCGATGAGTGCCACGCAGGTCATGTTCGGTCCCGGGGCAAGTTGGCCGAGGCTGTAGATCTCGGCGAATTGAGTGTCGGTCACCCAATGATGACGAACCACCGTGTCGTGTTTCATTTCGGGGAGGACCGCTGTCCCACCTCCCACCGCGAGCAGAGAGAGCAGCGCGAAGTTGTTGATCAGTTCGACGATTTTGCTCATGCCCTCTCCTCGCCTGTGCCGGGCCGATTGAGCCAAATGGCCAGCGGCGCAACGGTCACCAGAGTTGCCACCAGCGAGATGTGCAAGATCCCGACAAGGACAAAGACAAGCACGACAAAGATGAGATCTTTGGGCCGCAGCAGGTTTTTCCAACCAATCTTGAGTGTCACTTGGACAAGCAACCCGACGGCGGCGGCCGCCACCCCGGTGAGGACCAAGGCAACTTTGGGATCATGCCGCAGCGCAACATAGGCAAAGCCGAGCCCGGTGACGATGATCGCGCCGGGCAAAGTCATGCCGAGCACCGCCACAGTGGCTCCGGCGGCACCGCGCAGTTTGCGTCCGACGATCACGCTCATGTTCGTGGAGTTAAGTCCGGGCAGAGTCTGGGAGATTTCCAGAGCGGCCATGAATTCTTCGGCGTCGAGCCACTTTTCTTTTTCAACCAACGACCGGCGCAAATAAGCGACGATGCCGCCTCCGAAGCTGGTCACCCCGATCAGCGCGAAGACGCGGAAGATGCGTCCCAAGGAAACGCGCGTGGCGACCTTATTCATGGTTCACCACCGTTTTGTTGCCCAACCCGTAGACCAATGCGGTCTTGGTTGTGCCGAGCAACACCCAGTCCTCCGCGGCGTGCTGGAGTCGTTTGTGGAAGGCATCGGCTTTGGCCAGCGTGTCGGCATTCAATTCGTCCGATTTGTTGAATTTGCACTGGAAGGCGAATTCACCGCAGACCGGTTGCTCGAGCTTGCGACTGCGCCAAACGGCGATCGTCGTCTTGCCCGTGTAGTGGTGTCCGAAATGGCTCAAGCCCACGTTGACCTGCACTTCCTCCACCGCCATGTCGTTGACCAACTCGATCGGTGCATCCTGATCCGCTTGGATCTGGCCGAAGGCCGGAAAAGCGTGGGTAATATTTTTCAAGGCGAAGTTCATCGCCTCACGGGGCAAGGCCAGCACGGAGTTGTGGGAAAAAATCGACCGGATGTCGCCGAGTCGGTCCTTCAACGGCAGGAGTTCCTGCTTGAACTTGATCCGCGTCTCCCCGGCCAACGCGGGACGGATATCGACCTTGGCCGCCTTTTCGAAGTCCGGGTGGCGGAATTTCACGGTCAGTTCCGGCGTCCCGACCGGCCAACCCTCGTGGTAAAGCGTGCGCAGGCGCACGATGAAGTGGTTGTTGTAAAGGTCGTAGCCCGGCGTGTCGAAAAAGAGCACCTCGCGCACTTGGTTGACGAAAGCGTCGGGCGCTTCCTCGAGGCGGACATCGCACTCCTTGGCCACGTGTTTCACTGTATGCCAGAAGTCCTTGAAAGCCTGCGGCGAGGTAAAGCGCTCCGGACGCAGGAGGATCTTGTATTCGCGATAGTGCAGGTCGTCGTGCGGACCATTGGAGGGATCTTCGGCGAACTCGGGCATGAATGGGCAAATTAATCCGCGGACGGATAAAAACAAGCTGATGGATCGCGACGTCCCATCGCGATGAGCGCGGAAATCGCGCCGGGACGGCGCGATCCACCTTCCCGCCCCACCACTGGCGTCTTAGCATGCCTCCATGGATCCCGCCCAAGCCGCTGCCGACTGGGAAAAGCTGCGCACATGGACCATGCCGTTCGGAAAATTTTCCGGGCGCAAACTCTACGATCTCCCGGCCGAATACCTCTGCTGGTTCGAGCAGAAAGGCTGGCCCTCGGGAGATCTCGGCCGACTGCTGCAGATCGTCTTGGAGGCAAAGAGGCAGGGAGCGGACCATGCATTTGCGCCGCTCAGGAAGTAGCAAAGCAAAGTTTTCAGTGCTCAGTTTACAGTTTTCAGCAAGGCGTCAACCGCGTTTACTTTCCCATAACCTAACTGCCCAAAGACTGAACACTGAACCACTGAAAATTTCTTTATGAAAATTTCCAAAGATCACGCCGTTCTCTTCGACTACGAAGTGCGCAACAGCCGGTCCGAAGTCCTCGACAGTTCGGCCAAGGGAGGCGCGCCGATGGCCTACGTGCACGGCTACGCCAGCATTATACCCGGCCTGGAGAAGGCGCTCGAAGGCAAAGCGGTCGGCGAACAGCTCAACGTGGTCGTTCCGCCCATCGAAGCCTACGGACTGCGCGACGAGCGCCGCATGGCCGAGGTTTCGCGCGATATTTTCCCCGCCGGAGCGGAACTCAAACCCGGCATGCGTTTCCGCGCCCAGCGCGACAACGGGGCCGACAATGTGGTCGTCGTCGCGGTAACCGACACCACGGTGACGGTGGATGCCAACCATCCGCTGGCCGGGGAGACATTAACCTTCGATGTCACCGTGCGCGACGTGCGGCCGGCTACGCCGGAGGAAATCACCCATGGTCATGTGCATCACGCGCACTCGCATGCCGATGACGGCTGCTGCGGAAGCCACTCCGGCGGCTGCGGCTGCCACTAACCATGCCGACCGGCGGTTCCGCGATCGATTCCCTCATCGCTGAGGTTCGCTCCGTTTACCGCGATCTGGCCGCGCGTCCAATCGAGCGCGATTGCCAACTGCGCACGGAGTGCTGTCATTTCAAACTGACCGGTAAAACACCTTATCTCACGCGCGGCGAGGCGATGCTGACGGCCCGCGCGCTCAAAGCCACCGGACGAAAAAATCTGCCTTCAAGAAACGACGGGGCTTGTCCCCTCCTTGATCCGGCGAACTCACGCTGTCTGATCTACGAAGATCGCCCCTTCGGATGCCGCACACACTTCTGCGCCGCGGCAGGCGGACCCTACGCGCGCCGCGAAGTGGTCGATCTGATCCGTCGACTAGAAGCCGTGGACGAGCAACTGGGGGGTGACGGACCGCGCGCGCTGCCCGCCGCGATTTCGTCCGTGCTGTAGCGGCGGTCTGTGACCGTCGCCGCCTTTCCCAGCCTTCGTCCGGCGGTCACAGACCGCCGTTACAATTTGACTCAGGTTTCAACTCTCAGCCCTCAGCCATGGTCTTCACCCCACGCGCACCGCGCGCGTTTTATCGAGCCGGAGAATTCCGGACTGCGACAAGTCGAGCATGGCCTTGGGATCAGTGACCTTTTCGCCTTTCCACTGCACGCTGCCCTGCGTGACCAAGCGGCGGATATCGCTGCGGGATTTGTTCTGACCGAAGCATTGCGCGTAGGCCTCGACCGCGGCTGTGATCACGTCGATCGGCCCGACCGCGGGCTTGAATGCGGGCAACTCGGCGTTCTCGAGATCGCGTCCGCTGAAGCGCTTTTCAAACTCCTCGAGAGCGCGTGAACCGGCGCCCGCGGAATGGAATCTTTCGACCAGGGCGCGGGCCAATTCCTTCTTCGCCGCCATGGGGTGTGCGTCCTTGGACAGCTCCCGTCCGAGCAGCAGCACATACCAGCGCGCCATGAGATCGTCGGAAATGCTCATCACCTTGCCGAACATCTCGCCCGGCGCCTCGTTGACCCCGACGGAATTGCCGAGGCTCTTGCTCATCTTTTGCGTGCCATCGAGTCCCTCGAGGATGGGCAGCATCATGGCCACCTGCGGCTGCTGACCCTCTTCCTTTTGCAGGTCGCGTCCGACCATGATGTTGAAAAGCTGATCGGTCCCGCCGAGTTCGACATCGGCTTTGATCATGACCGAATCCCACCCCTGCATGATGGGGTATTGCACCTCGTGGGCGCGGATCGGCTGGGCTTTGTCCATTCGCTCGCGAAAATCCTCGCGCTGCAGCATCTGCTGGAGGGTCACGCGGCTGTTCAGCCGGATGACATCGGTAAAATTCATTTTTTTGAACCACTCGCCGTTGAAGACGACTTCGGTGCGGGCCGGATCGAGAACTTTGAATGCCTGCTCCTGGTAGGTCTTGGCGTTGGCCAGCACCTCGTCATGGGTCAGCTGCGGCCGTGTGGCCGAGCGTCCACTCGGGTCGCCGATCATCGCGGTAAAATCGCCGATGATGAGCACCGCCTGATGTCCGAGATCCTGGAACTGGCGGAGTTTTTGCAGGGAGACGGTGTGACCGAAATGAATATCGGGAGCGGTCGGATCAACCCCGAGCTTCACCCGCAGAGGGCGACCCGAGGACAATTTTTTCTTCAACTCCTCGCGGCTGATGACCTCCGCGCAGCCGCGGCAGAGTTCGTCTACGGTTCCGGACGGCTTCATTTGCTCAACGATCGCGGTTGAGCAATTCGCGCACCTCGTCGATGGAGAGGGCGGGGCCGGTGGAATGCGTATTGTTCAAAGACCCCTGTGCTTTGCCGCGGGCGAGGAATTCGCGGGCATCGACCGCGCCATCGACTCCGGCCGCGCGCTTTTTGGCATCGCGCAAAGCCTTGGGTTCGACCGTGCGCGAGGCGAAGGCTTTGTCGCTCAAAACATACCGCGTCAATTCCTTCGCCGCCTCGGTTTCGTAAACTTTTTTGCCGAACCACGGATTGCGGATACCGAAAAACTCGCGCGTCCCGAACTCCTTGGTTCCGGCCGATTTCACCCCGGAATATACCTTGGCGCCGTGGAATTCCCGGGCCGCGAAGGGCGTCGCGTTGAACGCCTTTTGACCCATCGGGTTCTCCTTGTCGGCCCGCGGGTTCATGATGCGGTCCATCATGGACTGCTCCTGCTGCTGCGCGAAGACAGGCACAGCGAACAGAATTGCCACGGACAGCACGCGAAATAGCATCTTCTAGAAATACCCGAGCGCCGTCCGGGTCGCAACACCGCCGACCACCGTATGAAACAGCCCCCCGCCCCCAAAGTCGCCGCGGCCGTGGCCACCTATCGCCGGGACAGGGAACTCGGGCGGCTTCTGTCCGCCCTGCAGAAGGGCGATACGGCGCCCGCTGTGGTCTATGCGGCCGACAATGCCTCTTCGGAGGAGACCAAGGAGACGTGCCTTGCCGCTGGCGCCAAGTGGTTGCCGAGGCCGGTCAACGGCGGGCCAGGCGCCGCGTGGAATACCGCGGTCACTGCGGCGCTCGCGGATCCCGAGATCACCCACATCCTTGTCCTCGACGACGATGTGGTCCCTCCGCCCGACGCCTTGGGCATCATGCTCGGCGCAATGGAAAGCGCGGACTGCGGCGCGGTCGCGCCGCTGCTTTTCGATGCGAAGGACCACCTTTGGGGATTCCCCGAACCGCAGGAACGCGAGCTCCGCGCCGCGATACGCCGTGTGACGGACCACAGCTCGGCCCGGGAGATCCTCGGAGACCAACCGCACCCGTTCTGCTGGGCAACCGGCGCATGCATGCTTTACCGGCGCGATGTTTTCGAAAAATACGGTCTGTTTCGCGAGGACTTCTGGATGCTCGGTGAGGATCTCGAATTCTCCATGCGCGCCGCGGCGGCCGTCGGCGGCGTTTTCACCGCGCAGGTGTCCGTCCCCCACCTTCCGCCGGAACCAAAAGACCGGCACGGCGCCAAGATCGCGCACCGGGAAAAATTCTTGGCGCTCCTGCAAAATCTTTCCTTCCTCGCTTCCCGCTCCCCACACAGCGCGCATCTGCGGTCTTATCTGCCCGGAAATTTCCGCCGCTATCTGCGCACCGAAGGCTGGGGCGCAGGCACACTATGGGACGGATGGTGCGCTTTTTGGCATGGCGCAATCCGCGGACAGCCGGCCGGAACCTCGGCGGGCGCTCGCCTCCGCGAACGGGCCCGGAAACGCATGCAGAAGGATCGCCCCGAGTGAACCACGCACAAACTGCCCGCCGCGTCGTCGTGCAGACCATGATGAATCTGCCGGAGGAATTGAAAACCGCCGCGCGGCAAGTTCCGGTCTGCTTCGAGGATTGGCCTTCCGACGATTTGGTGGCCGACGGACTCGATCCCGGAATCCTCGGGTTGTTTGTCGGCGCGCCCCGCCACGAGCACGTCAACGATCCCGGTCCGCCACCGCAGATCATTCTCTATTTGGAAAATATCCGCGAAGAGAGCGAGGAAGCCGGCACCGGTTTCGCCGAGGAGGTTCGTCGCACGTATCTGCACGAGCTCGGGCATTACCTCGGACTCGACGAGGACGCGCTCGCCGCACGCGATTTGGACTGAAACAAAACAGCCGCGGTGTGGCCCACGGCTGTTTGCGTTGAGTTTTGTCGCGGATGTTTATTCGCCGTCCGGACTGACCGCCTTGAAGGCGATGGCACCGACAATACCACCGGCCAAGCAGGCCACGATGTAGATCCAGAGCTGCGACCAGGCAAAAAGTCCGGAGACGCAAGCGGCAACGGCAACAGCGGGGTTGAAAGCGCCGCCGGAGACCGGACCCACGCACAACGCGGCAACCATGACGGTGGCGCCGATGGCCAGGCCGTAATACGAATTGCCCTCGGCTTTCTTCGCCGTGGCAACGTTCAAGACCACGTAGGCCAAGGCCGCGGTGAAAGTGAATTCCGCGATGAAGATTTTGCCCGGCTCGGCCTGAATGACGGTGATTCCTTCCGGTCCGACCAAGCGGAACGCGACAAAGGAGGCCACCACGGCACCGGCCACCTGGACGATCCAGTAAGGAAGCAACTGCGCGTAAGGCAGCGCACCGCGGATGGCCGCGGCCAGCGAGACCGCAGGGTTGTAGTGGGCGCCCGAGATGCGTCCGCCCGCATACACCATGACGGCGAGACCGAAGCCGATGGCGACAGGGGCGAGCAGCGGAGCATCGACCACGCGGGTCGACAGGCTGATGACCAGGAACAAGAAAAATGTTCCGATGAATTCGACGAGGTAGTTTTTCATAGCGCGCGAGTTTCTAGGCCAAGCGGACAGCCGCTGCAAAGACTTTCGCGGCAGGCGTAACTAACCGCCGACAGCGTTGACCGCACGCGAGAGCAGCACGGTCAGCACGACGACCGACAAAACCACCTGCAGCATCATGAGCGCTTTGGCTCCGCGCGAAACGGGCGTCTCGAGGGTCGGGCCAAAAGTCGTCGACGTGCCGAAGGACAGGTAAATGTAGTCGAAAACCTTCGGATCTTCGATCGGTCCACCGCGGCCCGGAATCACAAAGGCTCCGCCAGACGTGGCCCGGTCGAGAGTCCAATAGCACAAGGCAAAAATGATGATGCTCATGGCCCCGATCGCACCGACATCCCACAAGCTGGCCAAGCCAGTAGCCTTGGCCGTCGCGCTGAAGAGCAGCGCGCCGACATTGACGAGAAGATGGAGGAGGGCAAAACCGAGATAAGCGGTCAGACCGGGAAGAATAATCCGTGAATGGGGGCGAAAGGCGGACAAACCAATGATGACAAGCAGAAGCACGAGGAGAAAATTGCTGCCGTGGTGAAAGGTTTGCACAACGGCTATGCCCGAGTCGTTCAACTCACCGCTGGAGCAAAGCTTGCGCGTCACAGCCACATCGAGCAAGTGCACGACGATCATCAAAGCGGCCAGCCGCCAATGCTCGCGTTTCTGGAGCGGATCCCCTTGTTCCACACCAATGGCGTAGCCGATTGGCCGGGCGCTGGCGAGCACGCAGCTACCGGACGAGGCCCTGCAGCTCCAACGCGTTTCGCACACCGGCCGGACCGGCCGTGTTGTCGAATATCACATACCGCCGACGCTCTTTGTGCCCAGCAATAAACTCCGCCAAGCGCTTCAGGTCCTCGCCGCTGTAGCTGCTGTAATACTTTCGCGGAGTGCCGTGCAAACGCACGTAGAGCGGGATCGTCGGGGCCGCGTCCTGCAAAGGATCGTCACCAGCGGCGGGGATCTCGGTCGACACCAGCCCGACGCCGTGATTAGCCAGGAGGTTGCGAGCCTCATCTCCCATCCACGAAGCATGGCGCGGTTCGCAGACGGCGCTGCCTTTGTAGATTCGCCTCAGCGCCCGGAAAAACTTGTCCGCATTTTCTTTTTCGAAGACCAAAGTCGGAGGCATTTGCACGAGCACCACGGCTAGTTTGTCCCCGAGTCCGGAAACCGAACCGAAAAAGTCCTCGAGCAGATCCGTGTTCTTCAGCCGCGTGTAATGCGTGATGAGGCGGTGCATTTTGACCGAAAACCGAAAACTGTCCCGCACCTCCCCCGCCCACTTAGCGTAGGTCTCCGGACGAACCTGCCGGTAAAAGCTGGAGTTGATTTCGACAAAGTCGAAAGCCGCCGCATAACGCTGAAGGCCCGTTGCTCCCTCTTGGACCGCATTGGGCTGCAACTTGCCGTAACGACTGGTCGCTTCGCTCCATCCGGCGAGGCCAATGCGGACCGGTTCGGTATCCTTGGAACGCGCGCGCGGCATGCTTTGGAGCGAAGGAAAGAGGTGGCTAGGGAGGGAATCGAACCCCCGACACGAGGATTTTCAGTCCTCTGCTCTGCCAACTGAGCTACCTAGCCGAGACAGGACGAAGAGAGGTATCCTGACCGCGACGCCGAGGCAAGAACAAGCCGCGTCAGACCTTGGCCGCGGGCGCAGCGGGAGGCGGTTCGGCGGGAGGCGCAGCGGTGCGGTGGTATTCCTTGTATTGGTAATACGGGTAGTCGGAGCTGCCCATCTCGGCGCAGTTGTAGATGAGGCCGCGCACCATGACGCCGCGGACGGCGAGGAGTTTGAGAGAGCGGATGAACAGGCGGGCTGAAGTGAAGCGCGAACGCACGACAAAGAAGACGGCATCGACCAGCGGGGCCATGGCGCTGGAGTCGTCGGCGGCGAGCACAGGACAGCTGTCGATGATGATGTAATCGTATCGGTCGTTGAGTTGGCTGAGCAACTTGCTGAAGCGATTGCCGGGCAGCGGCTCCGTGCCCGCAGCCAAGGATTTGCCACGCGGCAGGAAGCTCAGGTTTTCAATCTCGGTGGGAAGGATCGAATTCTCGGAGGTTGTTGTGTCCTTGAGCAGTTCGGCTAGGCCGGGTTCGGTCTTCGCGGCAAAGTGGCGATTCAGGCGGCCGCGGCGCAAGTCGCCGTCGATGAGCAAGGTTTTCGATCCGGCCAAAGCCATGGTGACGGCCAAGTCCATGGCGAGGGTCGACTTGCCCTCGCCCGGAATGGCGCTGCTGATGAGGAAGCTCTTCGGATTGAAGTCGCCGGTCGGCATGAAAAGCATGCTCGATCGGATATTGCGGAAAGATTCGACCAAAATGTGGCGCTTGTCGCGCGGTTGGAGAATCTGCATCTCGGAGGACTTGAGGCGCGGAATGAGGCCGACGACATCGAGTTCGGAGTGCGCTTCGAGTTCGGAAACGGAGATGTAGCGGTCGTCCAATTTTCCGATGAGCAGAAGAATGCCGAGTCCGACGGCGAAACCGCCGAGGCCGCCCATGAGCAGCGCGCGACCGAGGTCGGGGCGGACAACCGATGGTGGCGTGCCATATTCCATAACACTGACGGTGTCCTGATCGATGTTGCGGTTGACATCGACGCTCTGCACGCTGGCCAGCAGGCGCTCGTAAAGGCCCTTGAGGCGCTCGACTTTGCTCTTGAGGCGTTCGTATTCGCCGAGGCGCTTGCTGAGGTCGAGGGCCTTGATCTCCCACTCCTTGATCGCAGCCTCGGTGCTTTTGATTTGCACACGAAGCGATTCGATCTGCGAAGCGAACTGCTCCTGAGTCTGGCCTTGGTAGATCTCCATGAGGCGTTCCTGCATGGCGATGGCCTGATTCAGCTCCGCCATCTTGGGATGCTTGGGCTTGAGATTGATGCCGAGTTCGACGAGGCGGGCGCGAAGAAGCTGCAGTTCCTGCCGGGCCTTGAGGTAATCGGAGGCTGGCCCGTAGCCGCGCATGAGCGCTCCCATGGTGTCCTTGTTCGACTCGGTCAGCTCGTCGACCTGACTTTGGCGGTCGAGATTCTGCTCGAGGGAAAGGGTCTCAAGCAACTGCGCCTCGGTGCGCTGCACGGCGAGTTGGCGATTGAGCTGCGCGAGGTAGGCACCGGCGCTGTTCCCCTCCTCCTGCAGGAAGACCACGTTGTTGGCTTTCTGCCACTCGAACAATTCCTCCTCGGATTTGCGCAGGTCTTTTTCCAGATCGACAACCTGATCGGTGATGGCGCTGAGGGTCACGTCGGATTTGTCCGAACGCATGGAACGGCGATAAGCGATGTATTCGTCCATCACCGCGTCGAGGTAGGCTTTGGTCTGCTGCGGCTGCAAGCCCTGCGCGGCGACGGAAAAGATCGATGTCTTGGGCAGGACGCTGGCGAAGAGTTTGACCGGAACTTTTTCGAGGTTCGGATTCAGCGCCATGACGCGGGCGTCGGCGCGGCGCGCCACCTCGCTGCTTTGCAGTAGCTCGAGCTGCGTGCCGAAGAAGTTGGCCGCCTCTTCGCTGTAGATCGCGCCCTCGGGCAGGGCGATCTTGCCCGAAACCATGAGGCGTCCGCTCGATTGGTATTGCGGAGGCGCGCTGAGCAGGACCCATGCCTGCAAACCGAGACCGATCGCGGTGGTGAGCAACGGAATCCACCACCAGTTCTGCAGCATGTATTTGTAGCGCTGGAAGGTGAGCTGCAGGATCTCCGCGCGCTCATGCTGCGCGGAGTTGGCGAACGACGTGGGACTCTCGGTGAAAGAAGGCATGGACTAGAAGTTGATCAACCGCTCGGTCACGCGGATCAAATCGTTGGGCAAAACTTCGACATCGAGGTCTTGGCGGCCTTTTTCGAGGACCTCTTTGACGTTCACGGTGATGATTTCGGTGCTGCCGTCCGGCTTGGGCCGCTGCACCAACACCTTACGCTCATTGGCGAAATCCGCAAATCCGCCGGCCCGGAGGATGGCCTTGCTCACGGTGAATTTCTCGTTGAAGGGAATTTCCATGGGACCGCCGCCGTTGACCGCGCCGGTGATGTAAAAGAGTCCGGCCGAGCGCTCGCCCGCGGTATCGAGGCTGATGATGACCGTGGCGTTGTGGTAATAGTCCCGCTCGAGCATCGACTTGACGGCGAAGGCCAATTCGCGCGGTGTTTTGCCCGCCGCGCTGGCCGTGCCGATGTAAGGAATCTCGATATTTCCCGCGTCGTTGATGCGCAGGGCGACCGGCGGATCCTTATCCTCGACGATGCGGAAGTTGAGCACATCGCCGCGGGCCAGCGGCCGGTTGCTGTCGAGCACGTCCATCGAAATGGTGGTCGAGACGGTGGCCGCGGTCCCGAGACTCTCCGGCACGCGCGGCAGGGTGACTGGCATCGCCTTGGGCACGGGCACTGCTTCCTGGGTCTCGGCTCCGACTCCGCGCGCCGAAGGAGGGAGCGGCGCCGGCAAGGGACTGTTTTGCGCCAAGGCGGGCGCGCCCACGAGACAGAGGACGCAGGCCGCAACAACGAGACGGAGAAGCACAGCGGCTCTAGAAGTTGTAAGTGGCATTGAGCCCGAAAATCTGCTGGTTGTAGCTGTCGGAGGTCACATCGGACGCTTTGCTGGTGATGCCGTAATAGATGTTGAAGACCCAGTGCTTCGTCAACTGGTAGTTCAGGCTGATCGTGCCTCCGACTCTGTCGAAATTCTCCGAATTCGGTCCCGGACTTTCCTGTCCGCTTTGGTAATAGGCCGAACCGCCGAGCGACCAGTCGCGGATGAGCATCCAGTTGAACCCGTATTGCACGTAAAACATGTTCATGAAGTTGGACTGCGTGCTCGGCGCGGTTTCAAAACCGGAAGTGATGCGGTGGCTGAAGTATTTGTTAACCGTGTGATCCAGCGTGATGTAGTAGTAAGGAGTGCTGGCGTTCCCGGTGTTCTCCGGATTGTTGCTCTCGTTGAAGTCGACGACCTGCCAACCCACGCCGGCGGTGTAGTCGATGTATTGCGAGACCTTGCCTTCGACGAAGAGACCGAGCGTGTAACCGTTGTTGTTGTTCAGCGCGTTCGACCGCGGCGACGAGCCCTGAAGGTAGGTCGTGTAGGACCACGACCCCTCGACGCCTGTGCGGAGGTAAGGAAGAAGGAGGAACGAGGCGTCCGCGTAGACCTGATTCACGAAGGAATTCATGTAATTGTATTCGCTCGCGTCGTTGCCGACCGAGTAGGTGAAGAAATTCGAGTAACCGACACCCAACTCGACATCGTTCAAGTCCCACGTGATATTCACGCCGGCCGTGTTGTAGAACATGGCGTAATTTTGCGCGTTGCTGAGGGTGGAGTTGTCGATCGGGTTGACGCTGACGCTGGGGCGATCGAAGAAAGTAATCTTCAAGTTCGGCACGTTGACGAACAGGTTGAAAATGAACTCGGTGGCAGGGTCGACAATGAGCACCTGGCCCCCGTAATCCGGATTCTGGATGTAGTAGTCGTAGCCAAGTTGCACATTGAGCCGCAGCTTGTTGAGCTTGGTGATCGGCCAATAAATGCCGGCGCCGATGCGCGGTTGGAGAATGAGATCGGGCTCGGGGTTGCCCTGAGACACGTTGACGTTGGAGTTGTATTGCACGCCCATGCTCGTGTTGAAGAGCATCTTGACCGGCCCGACTTTGACGTTGAAACGGGAGGCGGGGATGGTCGGCGCCGCCAACGGATACGCCGCGCGCTGCATGCCAAGCGAAGGCCGGGCGATGTTTTGCCCGTGCGCGCCCAGCGGCAAGAATAGGGCCGCAAAGGCGAGGCAGAGGGTTATGCGTAGGAGGGAAGACACTGGGAAGGCGCGTGGGTTGCGAAGGTGTATGTTTCGGAAAATCATATGGAACACTAATTCGCTTTAAAGCGCAAGGCCTGAAGACCACCGTCATATTGAGCCTAAATGCCTCCAGCTCAATGTTCTAGCAACTCAGCAGCACCAAAGCGTCACCCGCGCAATTCTGTCTCCATCGATTTTAGTGAGCCGGAGACATCGGCAATCAGACAGACCAAAGAGAAAATCAGGCTGAGCAGACTGGAGACAAAAGCACACTGACCACCACCTGCAAATCGATGTGCGCGAAGACGGAGACGAAGAGAGCAAGCACGAGCAACGCGGCAAAAAACATGGCGAGCGAGACGGCGAGAATCGCTGCGCGGATGCGACGGGCGCGTTGGGCCAGGATGGCGATCTGCAGTTCGCGGTTCGCCTCGGTCTGTCCGGGACGGGCAGATGCTTTGCGCCCCTCTCCTCGAATTTTGTGGCAAGCAGAAACGGAACGACTTTTGTCAGGCCGACCTTTTCCTCCTCGCTGTTGGTGAAGGAACTGACTTCTTTGCCCGCCACAAGGTAAGTGCCGTCCGAAAGTTTGACATTCACCAACGCAGCGGGGCCGTGGCAAACCGCGCCGACCGGCGATCCGGCCTCGAACAACTCGCGCACGAATCTTTGAACGGCCGCGTAATTCGACGGATCCAAATCCGGGAGTTTTTTCGTTTGCGACAACTTTTCGCGAAACGCTTCGTCGTTCCAATAGCGCGCATTGACGGCATCCTCCAACTCGAGCCCGTCGACCGGCGGTTCGCCGCCCTTGATCGACGCCAATTCCACGGGCAACCCGGCCTTTTCGAAAACCTCGAGCGGATGAGTCAGCTCACCGAGATAAAATCCTGTCGTTTTTCCGGTGTCGCTCAACTTCGCGTGACTGGTCATGGCCATGAGAACCGGTTTCGGCGCGCTCGTCATCTGCGTGAACGAGAAACCGGACAGGAGAAGGACGTGGGCCAACGCGAGGAAGAGTGTTTTCACGGCGGCGGTAGTCCTCTCATCCGGGAGATCGGGCAACCGCGGATCGCCTCACCCGCGGTTACGGCTGGTTGTAGGGAACGGAAAAAGTGTCGCCCTCCGAAACGCGGCCAAGGCACCGCCGACCAAATGCCGTCCGGCGCAGCCGGAGGACTTGCCGGAGCCATCGGCAGCTTTCTCAAGCCCGCACTGCGCGAGGCCGGACAGTCTGGAGGCATGCAGGGAATCGACGCGCTGCTCGGATCGTTGAAGCGGAACGCAAACTCCCCGCAGCAACTCGAGCGCACGCTCGGGGCGGATCGCATGCGGCAGATGGTCATCAAAGCGCAGCAAAAAAGCGGACTCTCCCCCGACATGATCATGAGCATGCTGCCCGCGGTCTTGCCGGCGGTCGTCTCGCTGCTTCGGTCCGGTTCCCGCGGCGGTGCTCCAGCCGCTCAAGCAGGCGCCACAGCCGGCGATCCGTTGGGTGCTCTGGCCTCGAATCCGCTGCTCAAGTCTTTCATGGACTCCGATGGTGACGGCGATGCCGACATGACCGACCTCGTGGCCACGGGGTCCAAATTTCTGCGCTAAACAGCGCTTCAGAAAACAGGTTTCGCCCGCGGCAAACGGCCGCGCGGAGCATCAACGCTCTTCGGAGTTCTCGTGCTTCTCTTTCGCGACCATGTCTTTTTGCAGCAAGAGCGTCGTCACCGCGAGAAACACCGCGATGAGAACCACCGGCACCCAACTCACGAGAATATCCAGCTGCGTCCAACCAACGACCACCACCGTGATGAAGGCGGCGGTCGCCGCGATACCGAGGCAGATGTGGCCGATGGTCAGCCCTTTGATCACGGATTTGACGTAGTCGGTGTCCACAGCGCACTACATAGCGGGCGCAAAGACCGGACGCAAGCCGCTCGAATCAATCGACACGCAAACGAACCACTTCCTCCGTGCCCGGCGTCGGCTTCGGCGCGTTGGGACCGAAGAAGTGCGTGTGGGTCAGCTCCGATCCGGAATAAAGAGCCGCCTGCATGGTCCAAAGCACAAAGAGCGACAAGCCGACCGCGACCAGACGCGAGACGACTGAGAACAAAGGAATACGCCGCAGAACAAAAACCGAAACAGCGGAAGCCGCCAAGAGCCACGAGGCATACATCATGAGATCCGACGACGAGCGGTGGGAAGCAACAACCTCGACAACGGACTGCGCCACGTAGCGGATATCCCTCGCCTCTTGCAGTCCGGTGCTGTGCGCCCAGGTAGCTCCCAGCGCCCCGAGGACTGCGGTCACCGCCGCCAAGCGGAGGACCAAGCCGTGCGGCCAAAGCAGCGAAAGCACCAGACACAAAACCGCCAGCAGGAGAAAGGCGACGGGAAAGTGCACCGCGAACGGATGAACCGGATCGGGCAAATGCAGCATGGCGGCAACGTTGCCCGTCCCGCCCGCCAGGGGCAAACTTTCTCCTCGGTGGACTCCGCGCCCGCTGCGGTTAAAAATGTCCGTTCGCGATGTTCGAAGACTTCTTGCGGCAAAAACTCAACGATCTGGACGAGCGCAGTCTGCGGCGGTGCCTGCGCACATCCGAGACGTCGACCGGACCGATCGTCCAACTCAACGGCAAATCGCTGCACAACTTTGCTTCCAACGATTATCTCGGACTCGCCGAGCATCCGGAAGTCGTCGAAGCCGCCGTCCGTGCCACACGTGACTTCGGCGCCGGTGCTGGCGCCTCGCGTTTGGTCACCGGAACGCAGCGACCGCACGCGCAATTGGAAGAAAAACTCGCGACATTCAAAGAAACCGAGGCCGCGCTCGTCTTCGGCAGCGGCTACGCCTCGAACGTCGGCGCACTGCAGGCCTTGGTCACCAAAGACGATGTCGTGCTCCTCGATAAACTGTCCCACGCCTGCCTCGTTGACGGCGCACGCTTGAGCGGCGCCACCCTGCGTCCGTTTCATCACAACGACACAGAGCATATGGAGCACCACCTTAAATGGGCGCGAGAGAAACATCCCCAGGCCCGCATCTTCGTTGTCACCGAATCGGTCTTCAGCATGGACGGCGACGTCGCCCCTCTGCGCGAGATCGTGGAGCTCAAAGACAAATACGGTGCCGTGCTCATGCTCGACGAAGCGCATGCCGTCGGCGTGCTCGGCCGCGGCGGACGCGGACTCGCCGAGGAACTCGGACTTTCCCATCGTATCGAGGTGCAAATGGGAACACTGGGCAAGGCGCTCGCAAGTTCGGGCGGTTACATCGCGGGGCCGCGAGTCTTGATCGATTTTCTCCTCAACACCGCGCGCAGCTTCATTTTTTCCACCGCTTCGCCGGCCTCGACGGCCGCCGCATCTTCCGCCGCACTCGATCTTTGTGCCGGATCCGAAGGCGACCGTCGACGGACCAAACTTCTCCAGCTCGTCGCACTGCTTACCCCGGCTCCGCCCGCTGCGATCCATCCGCTCATTCTCGGGACGGAAGAAGGAGCTCTCCGCGCCGCCGACCACTTGGCCAAACTCGGATTCCACGTCCCCGCCATCCGTCCGCCCACCGTGCCCAAAGGCACTTCGCGTCTGCGCGTCAGCCTCTCCGCGGCCCACGACCGAGAAGTCGTTAAGACCCTCGCGTCTGCTTTGAAAGCATTTGCAGAGCCATCCACGGCAAAGACCGATAACCCGGACACCGTTTGTCCGGTTTGCGGCGCCGCACTCATTTCTGAGAAGTGCAAAGTGGTCTGCCGCAGCGCCAAATGCGGCTACCGCATCGTTTTCAATTGCTCGGAATTCTGACCCACCCAAAATCACCGTTCATGTCATCCCGCACCGCCGAATCCGCCGTGAAACGCGTCCCCACCCGCGACGAAATCCCCGAGTCCGATCGCTGGGATCTGACC
>Ga0208048_1000266_pt1 | contig 27651 bp, 7 predicted proteins | sample Malawi_45m_30L_FD_184163 | JGI IMG/M metagenome (GOLD analysis project Ga0208048, IMG submission 184163) | Freshwater microbial communities from Lake Malawi, Central Region, Malawi to study Microbial Dark Matter (Phase II) - Malawi_45m_30L... | ecosystem: Environmental > Aquatic > Freshwater >...
GCGATCGCGGACCGCTCGGCTTGCTGGTGAGTGCCAAGGCCCCGTCCGGTATCCCCATCGATCCCACTGGTGTCACGGGCCTGGCGATCAACGACTTCGTCGGCGGCGTGGAGTTCTTCGCGACCTTGCCCGAGATCACCCGGGCGGAGGATTTGCGGAATCCGAGCCTGAGCGCCAAATCGGCGCCGGACGCGGGCACTTGGCTGGCCACGGTGCAGCGCCAGGTGGTGGATCAGTACCAGAAGACCAAGGGCCTGCCGCCCGGTGCGGGTCTGCTGGCGGCGTTCACGGCCCCCATGATCATCTCGGGCGCGGGCAAGATCTTCAGCAATTACATCCCGATCGACGTGTTCAATGGCGACCTGGAAATGCGCATCAGCACCGACGGCAAATTCATCGCGATTGGCACCCTCAACATCACCGGCCTGAGCGTGGCCGCCCGTCTCTATGGCGATCTGTCGAAGATCGCGAAGGGCGAGGGCAAGTTCCTCTTCCTGATGACGGCGCCCGACCAGTTGAAGCTGCTCGAGGCCGGCGGCGAGTTCACATTCGGCTTCATCGACGCAAAGGGCGCGGAAATCGTGTTCACGCCGCCGCGATCGGGATCGGGATTGGCCTCGGCCACCATCTCCGTGCTGCCGGCGGTCAACGTGGGGGTCGAGTATCCGGTGACGGGCGCCCGTATCGACGTCGCCCAGTGGAAGACGGCCGAGACCGTGTCGCTCAGGGTCTCCAGCACCGACGGCAGCGCTCTCGACGTGTCGACCCTCTCCGACGGACAGGTCGTCCTGAGCCTGAAGTCGGCGCAGGGCAGTGAGTTCACGCTGACCGATCCGGTCTCCGTCAGCGGCGGGGTGCTGACCTACGACCTGCCGGCGGACTTCGTCTACGCCCCGGGCAGCTACACGCTGGAATTGAGGGCCGGGGTGTTCGGCAATGCCGCCGGTCAGACCAACGCCCCCGCGACCTTCACCCTGGATGTCCAAGGGCCGTCCGTCACCCTGTTCCAGCCGGCGATGGATGCCGCGGAGCTCGCCCTGTCCCGATCCATCGATGTCCGGTTCGACGCCTCCCGCGGCGCGTCGATCGACAACGCGTCGATCCTGGACGGGGCACCGGAGATCGGTGTGAAGGTCGGTGGCCAGGTGCGCTGGTTGACCGGCGTGCCCGAGGCGCTGGAGCCCGGACTCTTCAGGTACCGGCTGCCTGAAGGCCTGGAGGTCGCGCCGGGTAGTCTCGAGGTCGTGGTGGCGGCCGGTTCGGTGAGCGACAGCGCGGGCTATGCCAATGTCGAGTCCTCGATGACGATGACCGTGCGGGGCGTGACCCTCGAACTGGTCGGATTGGGCAACAACGCCCTGCCGGTCGATCGGCTCAACTCCAACGGCTATTTCGACGTCCAGTTCCGCCCGACCACCGGTGGCAGCCTCCTGGCGACCTCGGTCACCGACGCCGCAGCCGAGTTTGTCCTCACGGGAGCGGGCGCATCCGAGGTGACCGTGGACGATTCGCGAACGATCGCCCTGGGTGACGGGGTGTTCCGTTACTTCTTCAAGGGCCGCTTCGCCGAGGGTTCCGTGACCCTGACGACGGTGTCCGGTTCGGCGTCGGATTCCGTGGGCAACGCCGTGGTGTCGGAATCGATGGAGTTCGAGGTGGCGGCCCTTCGTGCGACGCTGGTCCGTCCGACTCCGTACCTGATCATCAACAAGCCCACGCTCAACTCGATGGGTTCCATCCTGATCGAGGTGCCCGACCGATTCGGTGCCGGCCTCGACGAGGCGTCCATCGCGGATTCCGCGCCCGAGTTCGTGCTGGAGGGAGCCGGGGCTGCGAATGTCGTGCTGAACGGGTCGGGGGCGGCGGTCATGGTGGACGGTCGGACCTATTACAAGTACTCGTTCATCGGCGACTTCATCGACGGCCTGGTGGATGTCCGCGTGGTCGAGGGCAGCTACAAGGACCTCGCCGGCAACGCCAACAAGGCCGATGCCACCCAGTTCGGTGTCCGGCAACAGGCCGCCGCCTATGTGGTGCGCTTGAGCGGGTTCGTGAACTTGAAGCTCCTCTCGGACAAGACCGTGGCCGGCCTCCGAGGTGATCTGACGGTGACGACCGAGGTGCTCACCTCCGTCGAGCAGCCCGACCTTCCGATCGGTTTCCGCATGGTCCTTGGGGCCGTCGGCACCGTCACGTTGCTGGGCAACGATCTGCCGAAGGCCAACGTGCGGTGGATCTACTCGGCCGGTGCATTCGGACCTGGTGGCAGTTTCGCCGAGAGCCTGAACGTGGAGGCCGGCATCGGCGAGGCTCCGAGCCTCGGCGGCAAGCTCAACCTGCCTTCGTGGTTCCCCTTCGACATCCAGAAGATCGACATCGACGCCGAGACCGGAGTTCTCACGCTCTCAGGGGCCATCAACCAGTTGGGCATCCCTGGCTTCAACGTCAGCGGTGTCTGCGAGAACCTCCGGCTCGATCTCAACAACAACTTCCAGATCCTGGGCTGGGATGCGCTGGGTCTGGGTTTCGAGTTGAGCCTGCCCGGGTTCGGTTATGTCAAAGCCGAGGGTCTCTTCGGGTTGATGAAGTTCGATGCCGCCCACCAGCGGATCGTGGAGGGTGACACCACCACAGCGGTCGCCGAGACCGTGATGTACCTGGGCTTCTCGGTGGATGTCCGCAACGACATGCTCACTCTGGTCGGACCGTTCGCGGTGGCCACGGCGGCCCTGGCCATAGCCCAATCGCAACTCGCTCCTATCATGGGCGGGTTGACCCTGGCCTTGACGCCCCTCCTGCCGATCCAAGGGCTCGGGGTCAAGGTGCGGATGGCCCTTTCGGATTACGGACTCCTGAGCATCAACCTCGGCTTCAGCCTGAGCATGCTGCCGGTCTACGGTGAGTTCGAAGGCCAGGTGACTTTCTATCGGACGCTGCCGAGCCTCACCTCGCCGATCCAATTGAAGGACCCGTCGCTGCGCTTCAATCCGCCACTGGGAGACTGGTTGACGGAGGTTCAGGGCCAGTTGGAGCGGCAGGTCGCCCAGACCCATGCGCTGTTGGGGGCCCTCGGACTGCCGGCCACCCGGGCGGCGATTCTCGGCGCGGGCATCTTCGCGCCGCTGACACAGCCGTTCGTCATCTCGGGTCGGGCCAGCTTGAAGATCGGATTCGGTGCATCACTGCCCCTGAGCGAGGCCGCGGGCGAATTCCAGTTGTCCACCGATGGCAAGCTCCTGATCACGGCCGTGCTTCCGGTCACCTTGCCGGGCGGGCCGACGGTCCGTCTGTACGGCGACATCAGTCAGATCTTCAAGGGGACGAGCCGTTTCATGTTCCTCATGACCTACCCGGATCCCTTGGCCGTCCTGGTGCTGGGTGGAGAATTGTCTGCGGACATGGGCATGACCAACGTGGTCGATTACACCTACGCGACGCTCCCGACGACAGCGACGGGCACCGCGGTTGCGGGTCCGGTGATCACCCTGCAGCAGTCTGCCGGAATCGATGCCGCCTACTTCTTCGCGAGGCGCACCCTCGGCCTCCGCATGGACTTCGGTGGCAACGATCCGTTCCGCGCGGTGACCCCCAGCTTCCCGGCCTTCGAACTCGTCGACCCCGCTGGAGGTGTCCACAAGGTCGTCCAGTACACCGGGGTGGTCGATGGAGCCTACCAGTTCGCGCTGCCCGCCTCCGTGCCCAGCATCGCCGGAACCTACCGTGTCCGGTTGACCGAGGGCTTCGTGAAGGCCGGCGACGGCCGCACAAGCGTGGCGACCGATCTGGCGCTGGAGGTCCAAGGCCCGACGATGACGCTCGATTCGATCCCGCAAACGGGAAGCGTGACCTTGGATTCCCTCAAGGCGTCGCGCTTCATCGACGTCGCCATCCAACCGACCTTCGGGAATACGATCTCGGAGGCGAGCATCCGGGCATCCGCCACCGTCTCGCTCAGGATCAACGGCGTCGTGGTGGCCACCCTGACGGCGCCCACGCGCCGTGATGGCGACATCTACCGGTTCGTTATCCCGGATTCCGTCATGCTCACCACCGGAACCGCTTCGCTGGAGGTCGCCGCGGGAACTCTCACGGATTCGGGTGGTTTCAAGAACACGGCGGCAAGCCTTGCGTTCACCATCCAAGGTCCGCGCGCCGGGCTTGTGCTGTTCCGGGACACGGGCCTCGTCGGGCTTGCGGTAATCAACGCGAAGGCGGATCGCAGCGGGTCGGTGGGCGGCTATCTGGACGTCCAATTCCAGACCACGGACGGTTCAGAAGTGGACGCCGCGAGTGTTCTCGACGCCAGCGCAGAGTTTACTCTGGGCGGTTCGGCGGCGAAGTCGGTGACGGTGCGCAACGACCGCGTGACCCGCATCGGAGCCAACCTCTTCCGGTATGCGATCGACGGTCAGTTCTCGGCCGGCGACCTCACGGTCGACTTCCTGCCGCGCTCCTTCAGCCAGGGTTCTGGAACGGTGACCAACGTCGCCTCGAACTCCGCGGTCCGGGTGGCCACCACCGGTGGTGAATTGGTCGATCCGACGTCGTACGAGAGGATGGATCGGGCGATCCTCAACGACCGCAAGTACCTGCTGGTGCGCTATACCACGGTGAACGGTGTTGCCGTCGATGGTGCCTCCATCACGGATGCCTATCTCGAGTTCAACGTATCGGGTCCGGGCGCGGGAACGGTGAAGATCAACGGGGCGGGTCAGCGCGTGACCGTGGGCGGCCAGGAATTCTGGAAGTACACGTTCTCGGGTGAATTCGTCGACGGCGTGGTTCGGATTGACTTCGTGGATGGTTCGTGGAGTGACCTGGCGGGCAGCACCAGCGTCAGCCGCCCGGTGGAGTTCGGGGTCTACACCCGGTTGCCGCGCAGCGTGCTCAAGGTCGCCGGATTCGCCGACATCCAAGGCGCCGAGATGACCCCGGACCTCGACGGCGACGGCGTGAACGATCCGTTCCTGAGCTTGCGCGGTTCCATCGTGTTGACGACCGAGTTGCTCTCCAACGCGGTGGCCTGGACTCTCCAGACGGCGGCGACCGTCGAGGTGTTCGGGCTGGGCAATCTGGGTTCGGCTTCCGGATCCTTCACCGTGAAGATCGGCAATATGGGCGGCAGCGGCGGTGCCTTGGGCATCGGACCGAACATCGAGGTGACCGGTGCACTGCTGTTGTCGGGTGCGGTCGAGTTCCAGGGTGTCCGCCTGGATGGTGAAACCCAGTTGATGGTCAACACCTCCGCCTCGACCGTGGAGCAGACGCTTCGCCTGGAAGGCGTCCAGGGAGATGAGATCTTCAGCTTCGACGACGGCGGGATGAGTGGCGCATTCCCGACTGCGAGCGAGACGAAGTTGGGTGGTCGCGCCTCGATCCCGAGTGCGCTCAGGAGCGTGTTCCAGTCGAACGGCTACCGCCTTGGCACGAATGTCATGTTCCGTGCGGTCCAGCAAGTGGCCGGATCGGGGACGAGCTTCGGTGCAGGCAGCTCCTGGACCGTCCAAGACAACGACAATCAGAACCGAGTGTACTTCCTCAAGCTCGACGAATACGGGCAAGTTCATGTGGCCTCGGAACTGCGCACCGTGGAGATCAACCCCTACACGCTCGCCCTCGGATTCTCGGGCAAATTGGGCTACCGGGGCGTCATCGACATCCAGGGCTCCGGCTCGATCCTGATCAACGCGACGGGTGCGAATGTGAAGCTTGCGGGAACGTTCATCACACCGATCGCCCAGTTCGCGGTGTCGGGCGAGTTGGGGTTGTCGTGGAAGACCGGCGAGGCCGGGCTCTATGGTTCGCTGCAGCTTGGCCTGAGCGTGGGTGTGTCCGGAATTTCGAACGTGTCGCTCACGGGCACCTACCAACTCGAGGTGAATGGCACCGCCATCGCCCGGAAGGTTCGGACGCTGGACCTCGATGCCACGACCGGTGCCGTCAAGGGCCTGGTGGACAGGGATCTGGCAGCGGGCACGATCCGGATCGTATCCGGTGGTGCACTGAAGCTGGCTGCGTTCGAGATGACCGGCGCCTTCGCCTTCGCGCTCTCTTCAACTGGAATGTCCGTCGATGTCTCCGCTTCGGTGAAGCTGGGGCCGCTGGGGAACGGCCGGGCAACGGGTGCATTGACGATCGACGCCCAGGGGGTGCTGGGAGCCCTGGCGGTGGCCGGCGATGCTGGCGTGGGTGCTTCGCTCGGATTGTCCATCAATGGCAGCCTGCGCCTGGAGGTGAACACCGCCTCCACGAATCGATCGGTGACGGTCGGCGGGGCACCGGTCTCAGTCGCTCCTGGATTCTTGCTGCGCATGAGCGGTAACATTGTCTTCGCCGGCCTGTTGGACGGCACGGGCAACCTCGAGTTGCGGTACGATGCGGCCACTCGCTCCTTCAATGTCGGTGGCAAGGTCCAGGTAAACCTCGCCGGTGGTCTCCTCGAATCGAATCTGTCGGTGGTGGGGCTCCTGAACTCCGCTGGTCTGGTGCTTGCGGCCGACGTCGCGTTCAAGACCACGGTGCTCGGATTGATCGGCCTCGACGCCACCGGCAAGCTCTACATCAACACTCGCAAGACCGGTTACACGCACCCGACCACCGGGGTCCTCCTGGCGGCCAGCAGCGTATTCCTCCAGGTGAAGGGCAAGATGACCGTCCTGGGCATCCTTACCATGGACGTCGATGCCCGGATGCAGGTGGGTGGAACCTTCCAGCGACCGGTGACGGCGGTGGATGGTGCTGTTGCTTCCTCGGCGACGCTGCGACGCGGCGAGTGGGGCATGGCCCTGACCACCAGGGTTGGATTCTTCGGCATCGCGACCCTCGATGCCGAGGTCTGGGCCCAGTCCAATGGGTCGTTCGGTCTCTCCGTCGGCGGATCCATGACCCTGGGCAGCAGGGTGGTCTACGTCAGTGGCAAGATCAACACGCTCATTTGCTTCGACTCCGACAGCAACGCGTTCGTGGTCAATGGATCGGCCAGTGGTCGCGTGCAGATCGGGCCTGTGGGTATCAATGGATCGGCGGCGCTGAACTACGATTCCTCGTCGGGCCAGCTGACGCTCTATGCGAGCATTTCCGTCCTCTTTGGATCGGTCTCGCAGACCTGGGATATAGGCCTTCTGCCCCGACCGGTGAAGGGAGTCAGCCCGACGACTCAACCCATCACCACCCTCCGCAATTCCGCCGGTGCGAATCTGGAGAATGGCGATGTGGTGGGTGATTCGGGTGTTCTGGTCCTCGACATGCTCCGCTCGTCTTCCGCCTCCCAGTCCTATGTGGTGCGGTTGGCAGAGAACCAGGTGCCCATTTCGGGCGGCGGCCAATCCATCGAGGTCGTCCACCTTGGGCGAGTCCTTGTTTTCCACGGCGTCCGGACGATCCGAGTCCAGGGCGGAAATGAGGCGGCCTCGGTGGACATCCGCGACGGCATCACCGCGCAGGTGCTGGTCAACGACACCGGCGGCGACAACAACTACACGATCGCCGGCGGTAGCGGCAGTCTCATGAACGAGATCACGCTCGGAGGCGGCAACGACACCGTGAACACCGTCCTGGCACCGGCCTCCGCCCGCTTCACCGTCCGGGGTGGCAACGGTTCGAACCTGATCGAGACGGGTGCGGCGGCTGATGTCATCTATGGCGGTTCTGGGATCGACCGCATCTCCGCGGGTGGCGGCGACGACCTGGTCCACACACGTGCCGGCACGAGCTATGTGACCCTCGACTCCGGTCGCACCGAATTGCATCCGAACGGAAAGGTTGCCCGACTGTTCACCATCTCTGGGGAAGCAGGTGCAGACACGCTGATCGGTGGGGCCACGGGTGTCGTCTACGTCCTGGGTGGCGGCGGTGCCGACACCATCACCACAGGATCTGGCGCGGACATCCTCTTGGGCGACGAGGGAACCCTGACCTTCGGGACGGATGGGGCCTTCATCTCGGCGGTTGGGAGGGCCTCGGAATCGGCTGGTTCGGATACCGTCGATGCCGGCGCCGGCAACAATCTGGTGATCGGTGGCCATGGAACCGACCGGATGACCGTCGGGGTGGGTACCAGCCTGGTGCTCGGTGGCAATGGAACGGTGACCTTCTCGGCCGGAAACAGGGTGGCCGCCGGTTTGTCCGCAGGTGGCGCGGTGGAGGTCCTCTGCACCACGGGTACGGTGCTCGCCGATGAGACTCTGGTCGCCGGGACCCTTTCGGTCGGTTCCTCGGCCAGTTTGGTGGTGAGTTCCTTGACGACCTCCGACTCCGCGTCGCCGATCTCGCTCTCCTCCACCGCCGGGGATGTGACCCTCCAATCGACCACGGGCACCTCTGGTTCGATCGCGATCTCGGCCTACGGCGCCATTGCGGCGGCCCAAATCCAGCCTGGGATCGTGGTGACCCGGGCCCAGAGTCTTGGCAGCACGGTGACGATTTCCGGGGCTGGTGATCTGTCCGTCGAATTGGCGTCAAGCAAGGCCCGCACGGCGGCCATGAGGACCGGTTGGGACATCACCGTGACCGCCGGCGGCACCTTGCGGATCGGTGTCATTCAGGCCTCGGGTGCGACGGTGACCTTGTCATCCGGTGGGGCCATCGAAGAACTCGGCGCCGATGCCGCGGCCGATGTGATCGCGAAGGCTGCTGTGCTGAGTGCCGTGTCAGGCATCGGAGCGGCGGCGACGATCGAGACTCAGTTGAGCCAGCTCACGGCCGTCTCGAGCGGAGGTCGGATCGATCTGTCGAATTCCGGTGATTTGGTGGTGACCTCGGTCAAGACCCAGGCCGCGTCGGGAGGCGACATCGCCTTGGCGAGCGATTCCGGGTCGTTGACGGTCAACGAGGCGATCGCCTCGGGCAAGGGCGCGTTGATCAGCCTCTCCACGAAGGGCAGCGGTGATCTGAACGTCGGGACGGTCACGGCCAATGACGGCAAAATCGACCTCTCCTCGGTCGGGTTCATCGAGGCCATCGCGATCAAGCCGGATGGAGAATACCACCTTGTCGCGGGTTCCGTGAAGCTGTCGGCGGCGGCCGTGGGGACGAGGGGGCCAGTGAAGTCCCTCGAGTTGGCTGGCAGCCTGAAGCCTGTCGCGGGAATCCCGGACCTGCGGAATCACCTAGGAACCGGATGGACCGAGCGCATCTGGAACAACATCAGTGGCGCGGACGACACCGCGCGGTTGGCCGCGTTGAACTCCGCCGCGGCCGCCAGACCGGCAGGCGACTCCCTGCGATTGCGCCAGACGGACCTGAGCACTCCCAATGTGAGCGTGGCGAACAATTTCGGCGCCATCGCTTCCGGTTGGATGCTCACGACCACGGCCGGGGACTATCGATTCTGGGCGGCGGCCGACGATGTGGCCCAATTGTGGATCTATGACGCCAGCGGCACGGCTCTTGGCGGCGGACCGGTGGTGACCTCGCCGTATGTGGCCGCGGGCACTTGGACCAACGCACCGAGGTCGGCCGCGATTCGCTTGGAGGCCGGCACCTTCTATCGGTTCGAGGTTCGATTCGTGGAGATCTCGGGTGGCGAATACTTCCGGGTGGGTTACGCCACGGGTGCCAATCCTACCACCCCGCAGGCGATCGTGGGAGCCTCGACTCCGCTCGTGTCCGGTGCCGCCACCCCTCTGTCGATCATGCCCGACTTCACCGGCACCGTCGTGACCGTCAAGCTGAGCGCCGGCACCGGAGCCACTCTCGATGTGGGTCGAGTGGGTATGCTCGATAAGGCTTGGACGGTGGGGACGTCTTCCACCCCCAACCTGACCATCCAAGGTGACCGGACCGACACCGTGTCTCTCATCGGAACGGTGGCGAACGTTCAGGCGTTCCTCCAGGCCGAGGGCAATGTGCGGTACTCAGTTCTGGCCGATTTCACGCTCAGGATTTCGCTCACCACGGCAAGCCTGCCGGTGACCACCAATGGCACCGCCTTCACCACCCGGGTCTTCATGGTGGAGTTGCCCGGCTCGGCGTTGCCGATCCTGGTGCGTTCGGCGGGCACCGATTCGGGCACCTTGAGCCGTAGTGTGCTGGACGAGGCACTTGGCCTATCGCGCAAGACGGCGACCCAGTCCGCCGGGTTGGTCACGATTTCCGGCGTTGCAGGTTCGATTCTCCTCTGATGAAGCCGCTTCAGAACAACGCTCCCCAAGGGCATGATGCAGTGATGATTTCAATGGGGACACCCACGGGCGCGCACGACGGGTTTCGGGAGCGGCCCGGTCGATTCCGTTCGTCCCCGGTGCTCCTAGTCGAAGGGGGGCGATGGCTCGCATGGGTGACGGCGATCGCTCTCTTGGCCCTGGTCATGGTCCAGGGTGACGCGGTGACCTATCCGTTGGCAGGGGGAGGGTTCTCCCGGGGCGGATCCAGGGATTTCACCGTCTCGGTTACTGCGGGAGGCTTCGTCGACCAGGTGGAGTTTAGATTCTCGGCCGAGGTCGGTGGCGATGGATTTGTGGACTACCTGGAGGTCAGCCTCATCAGCCCGGCGGGGACTTCCGTTCGGCTCTTGTCATCCAGCCTGGTGGACGATTCAAGCGGTGTTCTCGATGGTCTGCGCCTGGAGGATACGATCTTCTCGGAAAGCGCCTCCAAGGCGGTGGAGGATGGGGTTGCTCCTTATGCGGGTCGCTACAAGGTGGATGGTTGGACGGTCGCCACGGGCCTTGCGCAGTTCCGCGGAGAGAGGGCAGTCGGAACCTGGATCCTCAGGATCAAGGATGCCGGTGCTGCAGGCGGTACCCTGTTCGGCACCGGCAACGCATCGGCTGCCGGTTGGGCCACCGTGGGATCGGCGTTGCTCATCACGCCACTGCCGGTGGAACAGCAACCTCCCACCATGGACGCCGCATCGGATTCGGGGTCGTCCTCCGTCGATTCGATCACGACCGATACGACTCCCACCTTCACCGGAGTCGCGGCAGCGGGAGCCTCGATCGTGCTGATGAAAGGATCGAGCACTCTCGGGAATGCCACTGCGGCCGGAGACGGTCGTTGGACCATCACCTCGAGTCCTCTCGCGGAAGGCACCCATTCCATCAGGGCCGTCGCGACTCGAGGGGCCTCCGTGGTGGAGACCCTGGCGCAGACCGTGGTCATCGATTCAACTCCTCCGGAGTTGACCCAACCCGCCGACAGCGAGACCGATGAAGAGGTGCCGAGCGACCCCGTGAAATTCGTGGTGTCCGACAACCTGAGTCCGGTGGGCGGGTTGGTGGTGTCCGGCAGTTGCGATCCTGCGACCTTGGTCCGGCTGATCGTGGCTGGTGGTGCCGGTGCGGCGCGGAATGTCGTGGTTCATCCGGCGCTTGCGCAGTCTGGCAGCGGAGTGGTTCGGGTGGTCGTGACCGATCTGGCCGGCAACACCGCCCAGAAGACCTTCAATCTGAAGGTGGTCGATGTGAACCGTCCCCCGGTCCTCGGGGCTGACACGCTCACCCGCGCGGTGGGCGATCGTGTGGTCAAGGTGCCGATGAGAACCTTGCTCGCAAACGACACGGATTCCGACGGTGACACGCTGACGGTTGATTCGGTATCCGCCGCCTCGCCCTCCGGGGCCACGGTCGCCATCGTCGGGAACTTCGTTGTCTACTCGTTGCCCGCGGGCACTTCCGGGGCGGGTGGTTTCGTCTACACGGTGTCCGACGGATTGGGGGGACATCTGGTCGGACAAACGGTGGAGATCGTTGAGGGATCCGTGCCGGTCGCTTCCGATTCGGCCGTTCCGCAGTCGGTTTCGGTCGATGGCAGCGATGCGGTGTTGAGGTGGCTGGGGGTGCCCCGGAGGATCTACCGGATCCAGTACACGACCTCTGCCGGTGCTCCTTTCGTTTGGAGGGATTTTTCACCCGCGGTGGAATTGACCGCGTCCCGCTCCGGCGTCGTGGGACTCTTCACACACCGGGATGTGCGCCCCGCGGATCCGTCGCGGCTTTACCGGGCGGTCCCGATCGGGTGGGATAACGTGGCGCCGGTACCCCTGGCGGACCGTGTTCGTCGACCGGCGTCCAGTCGTGATCTCTCGATCCCAAGTGTCGATTTGCTGGCCAATGATTCCGACGCCGACCTGGACTCGCTGCAAATCACCTGGGTGGGGAACGTTCAACCCCTGGGGGCCACGGTGCTCATCGACGGTTCGTCGGTCCAGTACACGGCACCCGAGAGCAACGAAGGACCCGGAGCGTTCGAATATGAAGTGTCGGACGGAGCGGGGGGGCACCGGGTCCGATCCAGTGTCACCGTGGAGAAGGTGGAATAGGATGATCGAGATCATGACACAACGCTCCCCGGATGCCTGCGGGGCCTTGTTCCATCGCTGCGCCACCCGGTCGCCGATGTCCCTGCGATGGGTACTGGCCGCCGCTATGGCTTGCCTTTCCTTGAGGCTCAGTGCCAGCGAGTCCGTGGTCGAGGCGGTCCGGACGTATGCGGTCGGGGTGGATCTTCTGGATTTGCAGGATCCCCCGAAGGTGTTTGCGGCCGAAGTGTCTGATTCACGGATCCTGGACATCACCGAGGTGCGCGTGGGGCTGAATCTGGTTGGGGGCTCGCCAGGATCGGGGTTCGCGTCGGAGATGTTCGTCTCCCTCAACAAGGATTTTTCTGCGACCGCAGTCCTCTTGAACAAAGTCGGGGTGACCTTGGCGAATGGAGCGGGCTTCGGATACGACGGATGGGATGTGACCTTTGGTGACCAGGCGACGCTTGGCGACGTCCACACCCTCGACTGGCCATCCGGAGTGCTAACCGGAGAGGTCCAACCCGATGGTCGGTTGGTGCCAGAGTCCTCCGCGCGTCTGGCAAGGTTGGATGTCTTCAACGGTTCAGTCGCCAATGGCACCTGGCGATTGTCGGTGGCCGACCTCCACCTGGGTGGCACCATGAGACTGAAGAGTTGGTCGCTAACCCTGGTCGGCAAGACCAATCGTGCTCCGGTCTTCGTCGGTCTGTCCAATGTGACCATCCCGGAAACGGCGGAGCACCGAATGACCCTGGGGGTCCGGGATTCGGATCTCCCGGCCCAGAGCCTGACCGTCGTCTTGGTGGAGGGCCCCGTCGGCGCCGTCGTCTCTGGAGGAGAGTTTCGATGGAATCCGCCAGAGACCGCCGGGGGGACGACGAACCTGGTCCGGGTCAGCGTGAGCGATGGGGTCGATGCCACCACGAACAGTTTTCGGGTGGTGGTGACCGAATCCAATCAGCCGCCCGTCTTCGGTGCCTTTCCCGAGGTGATCCTGACCGACCTGTCGCCTTACAGCCTCAGGCTGAGCGCCACCGACGCCGATGTGCCGACGCAGTCTCTGACGTATGCCCTGGTGGGCGGACCCGAGGGGGCCGAGGTCGTGGGGGATACCTTCCATTGGGAGCCATTCGAGGAACAACGTCCCTCGACGAACGTGGTCCGCATCTCGGTCAGCGATGGAGTGGTGACGGTGACCAATCAGTTCGTCATGAAGCTTCCCGCCGTCAACACGGCGCCCAAATTGAGCGCGATTGCCGACCGCACGCTCCGCGAGGGGGTGGCTTTGGGGTTCAATCTTCAGGCCGTGGATTCGGATGTCCCCGTCAACGCTCTGACCTACGGGTTGGTCGACGGGCCGCCGGGTCTCGTGGTGTCTGCCGCAGGGCGGGTGAGTTGGGTGCCTTCCGAAGCCCAAGGGCCGGGCACCTACTCGGTGACGGTGAAAGTGGAGGATGATGGCTATCCGATGCTCGGCGACTCGGTGACCTTCCAGTTGACGGTCAATGAAGTGAACCTGCCCCCCGAAATCGAGGTGCCCGCGAATCGAGATCAAAACGAGGGGGAGCCGTTGACGCTCCTGTTGAGAGCGACCGACCTCGATCTTCCCGCCCAGGCCGTCGCATTTTCGCTGGTGTCTGGACCGACTGGCCTGACCGTGTCATTGGCCGGGTTGCTGGAATGGACTCCGACGGAGCTTCAGGGACCTTCGCGTCAGGTGGTGAGAGTCCGTGCGACCGACAGTATCGGTGCCGCCGCAGAGGCGGAGTTCACGGTGAACGTGCTTGAGGTGGCCAACCCTCCTGTATTGCCCGCGCTTGGGCCCTTCTCGATCCATGAGATGGTCGCGTGGTCACAGGCCCTGGGAGGCAGCGATCCCGACCTCCCTGAACAGACCATCTCCTACACCTTGGTCTCGGGGCCCACCGGGCTCGGGTTGACACCTGAAGGGCGTCTGGTGTGGACCCCCACCGAGGCCCAGGGACCTGGTTCATACACCGCGGTGGTGCGCCTTTCGGACGAGACCGGGCTTTCGACCGAGCGCAGTTATCCGATCACCGTTTCCGAAGTGAACCGGGTGCCGGTGCTGGCGACCGTGTCGAGCCAGTCGGTGGGTGAGGGAAGTCTCCTGAGTGTACAGCTTGGTGGCAGCGATGCCGACCTCCCCACGAATAAGCTGACCTATGCCCTGGTGCAGGGCCCGACCGGAATGCGGGTGGATCCGACCAGCGGACGTCTCGAGTGGACCCCGTCCGAGGTGCAGGGACCCTCCACGAACACTGTCGTCGTCTCGGTCAGCGACGACGCCGGGACACCGCTCAGCTTCCAGACGAGCTTCCGGGTCACGGTGTCCGAAGTGAACCAGCCTCCGTCCTTGGCTTCCATCGACGACCAACCGGTGACCGAGGGACAAGCCCTGATCGTTCAGCTCACCGGCAGCGACCCTGATTTTCCGGCCAACACCTTGCGCTACCGATTGGTTTCGCCGCCATCCGGCATGCGAGTGGATGCGGCGACCGGCGGGATCACTTGGACGCCGACCACCGATCAGGGGCCGGCCACCTACACGGTGACGGCCGAGGTTTACGATGATGCGGATCCACCCTTGTCCGGTCGCCGTTCGTTCCAAGTGATCGTCACGGATTCCAATCGTGCTCCGGTGGCGAACGCTCAGGCGGTGTCGGGCACGGAGGAGGTTTCGTTGTCCATCCGCCTGGCGGCCACGGACGCCGACGGCGACCCGTTGACCTACTCGATCGTGTCCCGCCCCACCAAGGGAACCCTTGCAGGTTTTCCGCCGAACCTGACCTACGTTCCGACGGTCAACGCTTTCGGGTCCGACTCGTTCACATTCAAGGCCAATGACGGAACGGTGGATTCGGTCCCGGCCACCGTTTCGATCATGCTGGCGAGGGTGGATGACCCTCCGGTGGTCCAGGGGGGGCGGATCACTTTGGCCGAAGACACCCCCACCGAGGTGCTCCTTTCCGCATCGGATTCCGACGGTGATCCGTTGTCGTACACGATCGTGAGTGCGCCACAGCGCGGAACTCTCTCGGGGACCCCGCCGAACCTGACCTACACTCCGTTCGCCGATGTCTCGGGCCCGGATCAGATCTCGTTCAAGGTGACGGACGGTCGCACCGAGTCGGGGGTAGCGATCATCAATCTCACCATTACTGCGGTGAACGATCCTCCGGTGATCGCGGCATTTCCCGAGCCGACCATCGACGAGGGCTCATCGCTGGCGATCGATCTGATCGCCACCGACGTGGATCTGCCGGCCCAGCCGATCTCTTTCAGTCTGGTGAGCGGCCCCGGTGGGTTGTCCATTTCGGCCTCGGGTCGGGTGAGTTGGACGCCGCAGGAAGATCAGGGACCCGCGACGAATGCAGTGACGGTCCGAGCCACCGATGGAATCGCGTTCGGTGATCGTACCTTCCAGGTAGTCGTGCGCGAGGTGAACCAACCGCCGGTCATGGTCGCCATCTCCGACTCATCGGTTCCCGAGGGCGACCTGCTGTCGATCGACCTCGTAGGGACCGATTCCGATCTGCCGGTGCAATCCCTGAGTTTCAGCCTCGTCAGCGGTCCGTCCGGGATGAGCGTCTCCCCCTCGGGAAGGCTCACCTGGGTGCCCGCGTCGAGCCAGGCCCTGATGAGCCACCGGGTGACGGTGCGTGTCAGCGACGGGGCGTTGACCGGTGAGGGAACCTTCCGTGTCGCCGTGACCGAACGGATCGTGCGGATTCCTCCGGTGTTCGTTGGGCTTACGAACGCGGTGATCCCAGAAGGCCTCCTCTACCGGCAGTCGTTGAGGGGGCGTGACGAGGCGGGCCGGACTACCGGTCTCACGTTCCGGTTGGTCGAGGGTCCGGTTGGTGCGTCTGTGGAGGAGGACCAGTTCCAGTGGACTCCGACCGAGGCCCAGGGGCCGTTCAACCACGCCGTCCGAGTGGCCGTCTCCGATGGTCGACTGTCCGCAACGAACGACTTCCAAATCACCGTGACCGAGGTGAACAGTTCCCCCACTTGGCCCGGGTTGCCCGATGTCCGGGTTCGCGAAGGGGACTCCTACAGTCTCAGATTGCGAGCCATCGACGCCGATCTGCCAGAGCAGCCTATCCGCTATCTGTTGTTGGAAGGACCAGACGGTTCCCGGATGGATTCGGACGGACTGTTCACCTGGAGTCCCACCGAGCGGCAGGGGCCTTCCACGAATCTCGTTCGTGTATCCGTGACCGATGGGCAGTCGGAGGCCAGTTCCGCCTTCCGTTTGATCGTCGACGAGGTCAATCAGCCTCCGACGCTCGTCGGTTCGGGAGATTTCAGGATCACCGAGAAGGTTCCCTGGAGTCTGGTGCTCCTGGCCACGGACCCCGATGTCCCGGCCCAATCGCTTTCCTTCCGATGGGTGTCCGGCCCGCCCGGATCCGGAGTCACCAACGGCGTATTTTCATGGGTGTCGCCCGCTGTCACCTTGGATACCGCATTTCCGGTCGCTGTCGCGGTCGGTGACGGTATCGAAAGCGTCACCAATCGGTTCACGGTGACCGTCGTGCGTTCAACCGGGGCTCCCTCCTTCGTCGGCCTGGCCAATGCGGTGATCCCGGAAGGAACCGCCTATCAGCAGGCCCTCCGAGCCACTCATCCTCAGCTTCCGGAATCCCGGTTGTCGTTCCGCTGGATCTCCGGACCTGGAGGTTCGACGGTCGAGGGCGGGGTCTTTCGCTGGACTCCCGGCGAGGCGCAGGGGCCCAGCACGAATGTGGTCCGGGTGGCGGTGAGCGACGGAACCCTGGCCGTGACCAATGCCTTCACCTTGCTGGTGGAAGAGGTCAATCAGCCGCCAGTCTTCAAAGGGCTCACCAACGCCGTGATTCCCGAAATGGTCGCCTATTCCCAGGCGATGACAGTGAACGATGCCGACATTCCTCAGCAGACCCTGAATCTCCGGTTGGTGACTGCGCCGGACGGGGCTCGGTTGGTGGATGGCCGATTCGTTTGGACCCCCACCGAAGCGCAGGGGCCTGCCACCCATGTGGTTCGGGTGGCCGTGAGCGACGGGGTGCAGAGCGTCACCAATGCCTTTGCCGTGACGGTGAGCGAGGTGCCTACGCCGCCGTCGTTGAGCGGGATGACTCCTCAGTCCATCCCCGAATCCACCCCGTTCCTGTGGGTGATTCCGGGGGTCGATTCCGATCTTCCCGCCCAGACCTTGACCTACCGGTTGCTCGAAGGACCTGTGGGTGCGGTGCTGACCAACGGTGTCTTCGCCTGGACCCCCGATGAAAACGCCGGAGGCACCGCTTCCACCGTGCGGATCGCCGTGACCGACGGCGAATCGAGTGTCACCAACATCGTCCTGTTGACCGTCACCGAGGTAAATCAAGCCCCGGTGCCGGTGCCCTTGGGAACACGCCGGGTCAACGAGGGCAATCTGTTGACCTTCCCGGTCGGGGGCACGGATGGAGACCTGCCTCCTCAGCGACTGACCCATACGTTGGTCACAGGGCCCCAGGGCCTGACCGTGAGCAGCAATGGCGTGGTGACCTGGCGACCTACAGAGGCCCAGGGTCCGAGCACCAACCTGGTCCTGATTCGCGTGACGGACGACGGGCAATCCGCCTTGAGTGCGACCAACGCCATCGAAGTGGTGGTGCGGGAGGTCAACACCCCGCCAGTGCAGGTCCCTGCGGGACTGCGGCGGGTGAGCGAAGGGAATCTGATCACCTTCACGCTGGGAGCGACGGATGGTGATCTGCCGCCGCAGAGATTGACCCACCTCCTGATCCAGGGCCCCGAGGGATTGACGGTGAGCAGCAGTGGTGTGGTGGACTGGCGTCCGACTGAAGCCCAGGGACCCAGCACCAACACGATTCTGGTGCGCGTCACCGACGATGGTTCGCCCGCCTTGAGTGCGACCAACGCGTTCGAGATCGTGGTGCGTGAGGTGAATGCCCCTCCAATCCCGGTGCCGTCGGTGGCACGTCGGGTGAGCGAAGGCAATCCGATCAGTTTCACCGTGGGGGCCAAGGATACCGATCTTCCCGCGCAGCGGTTGACCTTTGCGTTGATTCTGGGCCCGGTGGGGCTGACCGTGAGTAGCAATGGCGTGGTGAACTGGCGTCCGAGTGAAGCCCAAGGCCCCAGCACCAATACGGTTCTCGTCCGGGTGACCGATGATGGGGCACCGGCACAGAGTGCGACCAATGCAGTGGAGATCGTGGTGCGCGAAGTGAACGCGGCCCCGGTGCTGGATGCGGTGACGGATCGGGTGGTGAAATTGCCGGGATCGGTGGTGCTGGTGCTGAAGGCGAGCGATGCGGACCTGCCGATTCAGCCGTTGACCTACCGATTGGTGTCGGGACCCGCAGGCATGACGGTGGGTGTCGATGGTTCGCTGAGATGGACGCCGACCGAAGCTCAGGCCCGAAGCACCAATGGAGTGACGGTGTCGGTCAGTGATGGGGTCGTCAATATGACCACGGCCTTCAAGGTAGTGGTGGAGGCATCCCCACGATTGTCTTTGCAGGTGACCGGCGGGGCCTCGGTGACGATCCAAGTGGCTGGTCCTTCGGGAGCCCTGTGCCGTCTGGAGCAGGCGGACAGTCCGTTGGGCCCTTGGACGGCCGTGTCAGGGGTGGCCGACATCGCAACGCAGGGATTCGGCACACCGTTGGCGGTGATCGTGCCTGGTCCGCTGCAGGCTGGGCGCCTCTATCGGCTCCGGGTCTTGTGACCCGACCCGGACTGGTCGCACGAATCTGAATTTCGGCCCACGCGCGGCGAGTTCAACCTGCTTCGCGCCCAGTGAACGAGAGGGATTCCTCGATCCAGGTATCCATGCGGGCCACATTCCTGCGAAGGGTCTCGGCCTTGCGCTGGGCGAGGCCCTGGGCGATGTGCATGGCCGCGGAAGCCAGTTGTTGGCATCCGGGTGCCCGGTGCTGGACGGCCTGCTGGACCCGGCGCAGGACAGGGGCCGGGATATTGCGGCTCAGCAACTCGTCTTCGGCGCTGACGATGGCCTGGGCGCTTCCTGGGTCGCCCTGACGCGCATTGCGGCCGAAGAGTTGTCGATCGACCCGGCCCGACTCGTGACGTTCGGTGGCGATCACGTGGAGCCCGCCCAGATCCGCCACTCCATGCCCGAGTCGGATGTCCGTCCCGCGCCCGGCCATGTTGGTGGCGATCGTGATGCGGCCGGCCTCGCCCGCCATCGAGATGACCACCGCTTCTTCGTGATGGCGCACCGCGTTGAGCAGTTGGAACGATAGGCCTTCGGCCTCGAGCAACTCGGCCAAACGCTCGCTGGCAGCCACGCTGCGGGTGCCGATGAGGAGCGGTTGCCGGCGCGCATGCACCGACCGGATCTCGCTCACCACCGCCGCCCAGCGCGTCTCGGCGGTGGGAAGAATGAGATCGGGGTGTTGGACCCGCCGGTTGGGACGGTGGGGCGGGATCGTCAGCACCGGGAGCCCGTAGGTCTGCCAGAGTTCCACCGCCGCTTCTCGAGCGGTGCCGGTCATGCCCGCGAGCCGGTGATAGAATCGGAAATACCTCTGAAAACTGATGCGGGCAATGGTCTCGGAAGGATCGGAAAGCTTGAGCCCTTCCTTGGCCTCGACCGCCTGGTGGAGTCCCTGTCGCCAGGTGCGCTGAGCCATTTGCCGACCGGTGAACTCGTCGACGATGACCACCTTGTCATCCACGACCACGTACTGCCGTCCCGGCAGGTAGAATTCGCGGGCCACCAGGGCCTGCCTCACGAGTTCGGTCCGTCGCTCGGGGGCTCTCCAGAATCCCGGCAGCGGAGCGCAAAGCTCGTCGAGTCTCGCATTGCCGGCAGGAGTGAGCTCGATTTCCCGATGCCGTGGGTTCACCGAGTAGTGGACAGACGCCTCCAACGGCTGCGCGATGGCTTGGGCGATCTGGACGACCTCCTTCAAGGAGTCGTTGCTATGGGGAGCCGAGATGATGAGGGGCGTGACCGCCTCGTCGATGAGGATGCTGTCGGCCTCGTCGATGATCGCCGTGTGGAGTCCCCGCATCACCAGGCCGTCTTGAGCTTCCGCTGTCGGACGCAGCAATTGCTGGACAAGGCGCCGCGTGGGTTGCCGAAGGTGCCCGAGCCTCAGCGCATCTCGGAGGAAATCGGCCACCACCTCCTTGCTGGTGGCGTAGGTGATGTCGCAGGCGTAGGCCTTCCGTCGATCCTCGGGCGACTGCGCCGCGGTCACGAAACCGGCATGGATCCCACAGAATCGGTACAGCGGGCCCAGCCATTGGGCATCCCGCTCCACGAGGTAGTCGTTGACGGTGATGACGTGGCAAGGCCGACCGTTCCAGGCCATCAGCACGGCGGCGATCCCGGCGGTCAGAGTCTTGCCTTCACCCGTGGCCATCTCGGCCAGGCAACCGCCATGCAAGGCGAGGGCACCCATCAATTGCTCGGGAAAGGCCAACAGGCCGAGTTGCCGATGCGCCGCCTCGCGGATGGCGGCCAAGGCCGGAAGCAGGGCCTCTCGGGTCCCTTTGCCTCCGCGACGGATCGTCTCGCGGTGGCCCTGCAGGCGGACCCGGAGTCGGTGGTCGGTCTCGTCCTTCAGGGTCGACCACAAGCCTTCGGCCTCGGACGCCCGGCTGCGGAGCCGCTGAAGCGCCCCGGCCCGACGCTGGTAGGCGCCGATCCACCGGTTGGCCCAGGCGTCCACACCCTTGGGCAACGCGGCCGGGTCGCGGTGATCGGTGCGACGGTAGAACTCGGTCGGGGTGGTCACACCTGATAGCGCGTTTGCAGGAGTTGCCGCAGCGACCGGACCCATCGGGGGAGCAGCGGTTCGTTCGGCAGGTCGAATCGGATCCATCCGGCCCTTCCGTGCAGCAAGGCCGTACCGGCAGGATCGGAGACGTTTCCATTCACTTCGAAGAAGGGTTCGGCCGCCTGACGTCCCTCGTTGTCGCGGGCCGAGGTGGGCACGGGGCCACCGGCTCTCCAACCCAATGCCGCGGAAGGCAGTTGCCGTTGTTCCCCGGGGATGACCCGGATCCCGTCCACCCGAATCCGGCGACCCGCCTCGCCCGTCAGCCGTACTTCGGCGGTGGCCGGGGGCTTCACGAACAAACGGTCGCCATCTTCCTGGAGGATCGTGGCCTGGAACAGGAATCCGTTGGTGTCGATGAGGGCCCCGACAATCCCGCCCTTGGCCATCCAGCGGCCGATCAACCCCTCCGACTCGGGCACCACCCAGAGCCCGTCTTGTGAAGCGCGCACGGTCAGTTCGGCCTGCTCCCGCTCAAGTCGCTCGATGGTCTTGATCATGGAGCCCTTGAGGCTCTCGAGCGGCTTGAGGTTGGGGGTCGATTCGTGGAGAGCCTGCCGGATCCGTGTCTCCACTTCGACCAACCCTGCACGAGCACCCGCCAGTTGGATCTGGATCTCCGGATTCTCCATTTGCACCAGCGGTTGCCCCGTTTGGACCGCCGCTCCCGGTTGGGCCAGCAAGCGGACAACCCTCCCGGCCGCCCGGCTGTGCAGTTCCATCCATCGCCGGCTCTGGACGACTCCCGGGGCCCTGAAGTGGCTCGGGAACGGGATGAACTGGAGAAAGGCCAGGACCACGGCCGCGATGGCGGCGGTCACCGCGATGGCCCGCGGACGATGTCGACCCAGGGCCGGATTCGATCCCAGGTACGAAGCGAGTTGGAAGACCGGCGTGGCGATCCAGACCACGGCGCAGATCGCGGCCATGATGAGGCCCAGCAGGAGGAATTGGTCGGCGATCACCAGCAGGATGCCTGCGAACAGGAAGATCCGGTACACGCCGCTGCCGGCCCCGAAGACCGAGAGCCAGATCGCTTCGGACCGGTGCAGGGCCGGGCCCTTGGCCTTGCGCAGCCCGAACAGATGACGCTCGGCCAGCACCTTCAACTGCTGCATGGAGCGCTGGGTGAGGTTGGGGATCCCGATCAGGTCCGAAAGGATGTAGTAACCGTCGAAGCGCAGGAGCGGATTGAGGTTGAAGAGCAGGGTGGAGACGGAGGCCACCACCATGATGTTGTACGCCAGGTTGTGGACCAATCCGGTTCCGGTGGCCGCCCAGACGAAGGTCGCCAGGGCCGCGATGAACAACTCCACGATCATGCCGGCGGCCCCCACGAGAACGCGTTTGTACCGTTCGCGGAAGCCCCAGGCGGAGGTGGCATCCATGTAGGGCACCGGGGTGAAGATCATCAGCAGCACGCCCATGACATGGACCTCTCCTCCGAAGTGGCGGCAGAAGTAGGCGTGACCGAATTCGTGGAGCGTCTTGACCAGGATCAGGCCGGCATACAGCAGGAAGAGGTTGTCCGGAGCGATGACGCTCTGGGCCTGATCCCGGAGAGCCGGCGCATGGTCGGCAGCGACCTTGAGGGCCCAGCCCACCACCAGGAACCACAGGAATGCGCCGGCCGGACTGATGAGCTTTCCGACCCACGGCAGGGTGCGGATAAGGAATCGATCGGGATCAAGCAACGGAAAGCGCGCGAACATGATGTTCAGCAGGCGCGAACGGATCTCGCGCTTGCGGGTCTTCTCGAAGCGCCGGAACAAGTCGGACGCGTCGACCGCCATCGGATACTGGAGCAGGTTGGAATGGTACAGTTGGGCCAGGATCTGGATGACCGCCTCCTGACCCGGCGCCGTGGCGGGGAACCGCTCGAAGCATTCCTTCCAGACCTCCTCGACCGTGCGGTCCGGGCGGAGCCGAGCGAGGAACTCGTGGATCTCCGGTCGGACCCGGAAGAACTGGTTGGTGAAGGGATCCTCGAGGACGATCCACCGCTCGCCGCGGAAGAGTTGCCGGCGGGCCCGGACGGTGGGCCTCAGGGCGAGTCGCTGCGAGGCGACCCGATACCAGGATTCGCTGAATGTGGCGGGGGCGTCGGACATGGGCGTCAAGTCACCACCAGAGGTGCAATCGCAGGAAGTCCACGGTGCGATGGGTCAGGATCCAGAACAGCGTGCCCCGACCGGCGTCGATCTTGCAGAGGCCGCTCATGCCGGGACGCCACCACGATTGATTCGCGCCGCTGAAATTCGCCCGCACGACGAAGACGTTGCCCGTCTCCTTCGGCACGGCCGACGGTTCCACCCGAACGACCTGGACCGGGTACTTGGAATCCGGTTGGGCCACGAAGGCGATCTCGCCCGTGGCCTTGGCCGGCACCCGATGGGAATCCCGTTCGCTGATCTCGGCCTCGACATACAGCGCGTCGATCCGGGCGAACTTGTAGAGAGGGTCGCCCTGGCGGACCGGAGCCGCGATCCGTTGACGGAGGTCGCCCTCGACGATGACTCCGTTGAACGGGGCCTTGAGGGTGGATTGCAAAAGACGATGGCGCACCAATCCTAGGCGGGCCGCGGCCTGGTCCGCCTGCGCCTGGGCGATCCGCATCTCGGCGAGGTTCCTTGCGGCGCGAGCCTTCTCGGCCTCACGGAGGAAGCGGGTCTGGTCGGCGATGGCGGCCGATTCCTCGAGCTCGAGTTGCTCGGTGTTGAATCGCATCAGCGGTGCCCCGTTGGTCAGGACATCGCCGGGACGGACCTGTGCCGACTGGATGAATCCGTCGAAGGGGGCGCTCAAGTAGGATTGCTCTTCGCTGCGGACGATGAACGTCCCCTCGATGCGCACCGGGTAGACGGGTAGGAACAGCAGTACGAGCAGCAGCGAAGCGCCGATCGCGCCGGCCTTGGCCCAGGTATGCTCGGGGCCCACCCAGGTTTGGAGACGCTGCTTCAGTCGATGGCTCCAGCGGGAACCGAACCAGCGGTCCGACTCCTGGAGATCGGACAGCCGTCGGGCCACCTGATCACAAACCATCCGGAGTTGCTGGAGGGTGACTTCGGAGAATGCCGCCGATTGTCGCTCGCAGGTGAGGACGGCGACGCCCTTGCCACCCACTCGGATGGGCAACGACACCAGGTGCTGGACTCCCTGGGCCGTCGCGAATACCGCGTGGTCCCGGGCCACCGAACGAGCTTGCTCGGGCTGGGGCCAGATGATTTCCTCATCCTGGTCCAGGGCTTCCTCCATGGCCGCCTCCAGGGACTGGACGGCCGCCATCTTGGGCTCGAACCGTTCCGTGCGGCTCAAGACCTTGAGCCGGATGTAGCCGGACTCCATCCAACCGATGGCCACCCGTTCGCATTGGAGTTGCGAGGCCAGTCCGTTGGCCAGTGCCATGAGCGCACCCAGGAAACGCCCCTCGGAGTTGACCTGGGCGAGGACGTCCAGGACGGAGGCGAACTTCTCCGCCTCGGCCTTGGGTTGCTGGGTGCTCCTGTTGGCCTGGTAGTCGAGCGGGATGTCCGCGAGGAGCGCCAGTCGGAACAGCGCCTCCTCCGCCTTCCCGGCGGTGCTGTTGGGGATCAGGAAGATCGCCACGCAGCCATCGTTCCCGCCATGGAACTGCAGGCGGATTCCGACCGCCATGTGGGAGGTGTCCGGCAGGGTTCCGTCGCCCAGGTTCGCAATCGACCGGCCCGCTTCGAGTGCGCTGACGGCGAGAGTCGGAGCTCCCTTGATGAAGGGAACCAAAGCAGGGTCGGTGTATCCCGGCAGGGACCAGTCGCTCAGCTTGCGCAGTTTGCCGGGCAGGCTCGCCTGCCCGACGATCAGGAGCGCTCGGCTGGCGTCGATCACCCGGGCCATGACGGACAGCAGCGACGGCCAGAACTCGGCAGGGGCTCCAGCGAATCGGCGCAGTCGGGACGCCTCTTCCAATAGCGGAGGCACGCCGGCCGGGGAAGGGATCAGAGAAGGGTGGGACATGGGCTTCAGTCGATGCGGATGCGTCCGGCGACACCGGGGCGGATCCGGCCTTCAGGGTTCTCGAACGCGGCCTTGATGCGGAGCAGGCCGCTGGCCGCATCGGCGACGGGCGAGAGGTAGATCACGGTGGCCTCGACCGCGACGGGAGACTCCCCGACCTGGACTTCGACACGCACCTTCTGGCCGGAGCGGAGCGTCTGGGCAACGCGGGGCTCGAGGTTGGCCACGAGGTGGCACCGTCGTGTGTCGACAATGCGGACGACCGGTTGCTGGTCTTCGCACTTCTCCCCGACGTCCTTGTAGAATTGCGCGACCTGTCCCTCGATGGGGGAAGCAAGTTGGCGTCGCTTGAGCAAGGCTGCGGCCAGTTCGTGGTCGACCCGGGCGATCTCGAATTCGCTGCGTTTCTTCTCGATCTCCTCCTTGCTGACTGAGATCGCGTTACGCTGTGCGAGAGACTTCAGGCGCTCCAGCTCGCTGGCGGCCAATTCGCGGGCCAGTCGTTTGCGTTCCAGATCCAGCTCCTCGAGTTGTTTGTCGAGTTCGATGACCACCTGGTCCTTTCGGACGATGGCCCCCTCCTCGAGCGGACGGGCCCCGACCACGCCCACGATGGGGAATGCGAGGGTCACATCCTTGACCGGCTCGGTGACCCCGGTCACCCACGTGGCCTCGGCTGCGAAACCCATGGGGGATCCGAGGAGCAGGGCCAGTCCTAGGCTCAACGACGCAGCGGATCGCATCAGGCGGGTCTTGGAGGGATTCATGGAGGTGGAAGGGTGTTTCATGGAGCCTGGGTTCCGTGGGTGATCGGGATCGAAGGGGCTTCGTCCACCTTCTGGTCGCGGTTCTTGCGGAGGAATTCCTCGGTGCGCTTGCGCAGTTCGAACAGGTCCACCTCGGCGTCGCGGGCCAGCAGCAGGGTGCCTCGGACGGCCTCCAGCTCGAGCCGGGCCTTGCGCTCCATCACCATGCTCTCGACCGCGGTGGCCCGGGCCTCGGAGAGCTTCTCCTCGGTTTCGAGCACCAGTCGGCTGTCGACGCTGCCCACGGCCAGGCGATCCAGCTGGGCCGCGAGCAGTTTCTCGTGGAAACCGATCACGGAGCGGGCGTTGGTCAGGCTGTTTCGGTGGAGGTCGATCTTGCGAAGGGCCGTATCCACCAGATTGAACACCTGGACCTCGGCCTCCTTCAGCGCCGCGAGCGCCCGGATCTTTCCGAGCTTTCCGGCCTCGAGTTCATTGCGCTCCTTGATGCCGCCCCCGAGCGGAATACGGAATTCGAAACCGACCGACCAGGCGGGGTACTCCCTGCCAGCCCAGTCATCCATAGATTGGACGATGTTGGAACTCAGTCCATTGAGGCCGTAGCTCGCCTTGAGGTCCAACTGGGGGAGGCGTTGGTTCTTCAAATAGGCCACCCGCAGTCTCTCCTGCTTCACCTGCTCCAAACGGATGATGTAATCGGGATTCTTCCGGAAAGCCTGGGTGTAGCTCTCGACCTTGCTGGTCGGGTCGTCGACCAACTCCGGCACATCGACAGCCTTGGGGAGAAGTTGCTGCGAACCGAGGGTTCGCGAGTAGAGGCTGCTGATCCGGCTGGCGTAGTCGAAGGCTGTCTGTTGTGCCTGCTCCAGTTTGGCCTTGCGTGCGGCGAGACCTGCCTGGGCCTGCATGACCTCGAGCTCCGAGGATTTTCCGACCTCCAGACGGGCCTGGTTGTCCTTGAGGATCTTCTTGGCCGTCTCCAGCGAATCGGTGCCGATCCGCACCTGTTCTTGGGCCAAGTGAAGGTCCCAATAGGCGGCCTCGGCGCTGGCCAGCACCAGGAGGATCTGCCTCCGGTATTCGTTGAAGGCGATCTTGGACGAAATGGCCGAGAGACGAATCTTCGCCGTGGTGGCTCCCCACCCGGCGTTCTTGAGTAGGGGTTGGGTTAGGTTGAGTCCGGCAAAGCTTTCGTACTGCTGGCCCATCAATTGCCTTGGGGTCGCCTCTGCCGCCCCGACGTTGTTGTTCAGGTCGCGGAGCATGTAGCCGATGCGGAGTTTCGCGCCGGTGCCGAGCAGAAATTCGATGCCTGCGTTATAGAGCGTGTTGCGCTCTAGGTAGAACGGGCGGGCGAAGAAGCCCAACTGGGCCGACTGCTGTCGGTTGTTGGGGCGGCTGGTGTCGAAGTATTCGGCTCCGCCGACCAGTTGGGGCTCGAAGATGCCCTTTTCGGCGCGATGCAGCCGCTCGCTCGCCTCCGCATCCTGCATGCGCATCTGGATCTGGTCGTTCTGCTCCAGGACCATCCGTCGTAGGTCACTAAGGCGCAGGGGGGATTCGGACGCCGTCGAATCAGCCGCTTGGGAGCGGCATAAGAGCGCCGTGCTCAGAAGCACGATCGAACCGAGAAGTTGGAGGGTGGAGCCGAACGGGTTGAGGAGCGGATTCCGCGTCGAGGGCGTGTGAAACTGGGACATAAATTGGGGGGAAACGGCGCGTTTTTAACCAATGACCTCACCGAACGGTTGATTCACACCCATTCAATCGTGATCGCTTAGAATGAGGGTGACCTCTTGTCCACAATCTTGCAAATCCTTACCCA
>Ga0208048_1000268_pt1 | contig 27605 bp, 51 predicted proteins | sample Malawi_45m_30L_FD_184163 | JGI IMG/M metagenome (GOLD analysis project Ga0208048, IMG submission 184163) | Freshwater microbial communities from Lake Malawi, Central Region, Malawi to study Microbial Dark Matter (Phase II) - Malawi_45m_30L... | ecosystem: Environmental > Aquatic > Freshwater >...
TACGCATATGGGTAATTGACAGCTCGCGCATGTTCTTTTCATTGAATAGCAAATCGAAGATTTGCTTAGATAAATGTCGCCAATCGGAAACACCGAGACGGCAGAAAGGAAGCACCATGCCAAAAGGAATCACCAATCCCCAACGCAAGAACGGCAAGGCTTGGAAGAAGAAGCCAAAAGTCCAACGCAAGACAGGCAAGACAATCGGAGGCTACTCGCTACTCAAACTCGTAAAGCGAGCAGACAAACGCGCACCATTCACAGGTAACGCAATCAGATAGCACATCGAAGATGTGCTTAAAAGATAGACCGCTAGTCGGAGATACCGACGGCAGAAGGGAAACACCATGAGAAAAGTAGCAACCCAAACCCTCAGCGCCACAGTCAAGAACGGCGTTGTTCATGTAAGCAAGGCGGATGACAAGCGAGTATTCGCGAAAGTCCGTATCACCACCAACACCGCCAAATCTTCAAAGAAGATTCAGGCAATCCTTGACTCGTTCAAGGCATACCCCAACTTCGTAACACTCTTAGGCGAGATTCAGAAAGTCGAGCCAAAGGCTTACCTCACACTTAAGGGAGGCGTATCAGCATGAGTGAGGACACCACACTCTCCATCATAATGCTTTGCCTATTGGCAATGACATTCATAACTGGAGCCCTTATGGGCTCATTACGTCGCGACACCGAGTGGCGCAGGTTCTTAGCAGAACAGAGTTCTGCTGATGATACTCATTGGGACACGACAATTCGTGAAACCGAGTCGAAATCCATATGGAACGACTAGACCAAGCAACGACAGAGGCAGTCATCACCTGCGGTGACTGCCTGCGTCCCGAATGTAAAGGATGTGAATACTGATGATGGGTTATACAACCGACGACATTGACAAGTTCCAAGGAACTTTAATGAATGTCTACGCCAGTGGCGTATGTAATAGCAAGCAAGCCGAAGTCCTAAAAGAAATCAAAGATTTCTTTGATGGGCTACTAGTGGAAGGAAGAATCCAATGAGCAATTTTGACGCAAATGATTTCGCACATGACTGGCTATTGGTCATTGAAAATGACCATGAGTCATGGACACGTCTCGTAGATGATGTCAAGTCTATGGACTGTGACCGAATCGCAGTGACCACGTATCTCCGCGAAGAGTGGGATGTGCTGGTCGACCAAATGGCAAGCGCTGTCGAAGACAAGGTGTCAGATGTAGGCGCTTTACTGCTACGCCAGATGTTATTAACTGGCGACTATCCATTCCATCTCATTGCTAATCATGTGATTAGCAATATCAAAGAAACGGAGGTATAAACATGGGAGCAAGGGTGAATTTCGTGTTCACACAGTTTGAGAACTCACCAAAGGTGGTGCTGTATTCACACTGGGGCGAGACCACATGGGAGTATGACCTGGCTTGTGCTCTGTCTGTAGCAGAGCCACGTTGGGACGACCCTACTTATGGAACTCGTATCGTCATCTCCAATTTAATTGGAGAACAATGGAAGTCAGAGACTGGCTTCGGTATCTACGCAACCACAGACATGACAGATGCCTGGGACTTGTGCGTAGAGATTGACTTTGTCAATAAGACTGTTGACAGAGTTCCTTTTAATACATTCACAAAATATCAAATAGCGAAAGGAGAATACCAAAATGCCTAAGTATCTCGTATGGCAAAAGCGCGAGTTCATGTTCTACCAGGAGGTAGAAGCACCAAGCAAGAAGCAAGCAGTCGAGCTCGCGCTAGAGCAAGGTGACTGGGAACAAGACCAGAACTATGCCGAAATGTTCTACGAAGTAGAACCAATACCAAATGAACTACAACCTGAGGTCGATGACCTCATCAAATCAAAGGAGGAAAGCAATGCCTAATTGGGTAATGAACACGCTGTCTATCACTGGCACACCAGAGGTGATAGCACAGATGAAGGCGCAGTTATCTGCGCCATACGAAGTCAGTCACTACGACTGGCGTAGTGAAGAGATGGAAATTGTAAAGGTTGAACAACCTTTTAGTTTCTGGAACATCATCAAGCCAACAGACTTAGAGGCTTACTATGATGCGAAGGACAAGCCACAAACAGGAGCAGACCACTGGTATTCCTGGAACATCCGCAACTGGGGGACTAAGTGGGATGTCCGCGAAGTCCAAGCCAGCGAGTCACCCGAATCTTTAGGATTCGGATTCGATACCGCATGGGCTCCGCCAACCGAGGCAATCGACAAACTTGCTGAGCAATACCCAACCGCATCCATCGAGCTCGCATATACGGAAGAGCAAGGATGGGGTGGGGCTATTGAATGGGAAGATGGAACTGGTTGCGAAACCGATTCATATGAATATAAATGCTGGAACTGCGACGAGAAGTTTCAGTCATACGAAGAGGCAGAGTTCGACGAAGAGTCGGGCGAACATCTATGTAAGGAGGAAACACATGGGAAGTAACACATCGAAAGACCTAGCAGAGAATGTCATTGACATTCGCACATCAATCGCAATCCAGTTGCGAGGTAATCATTATCCGCCAGTCCCATTGTCCATGGTCGAGCCATGTATAGAAGCCATCTATGCCTGCTCGGACGAGGACTACGACAAACAGATAACACTCCCAGAGGGAGTGACATGGAAAGGCAAGACGACTGCGCCAGCATGGGCGATAGTCGAAGGACATCACCTAGAGCCTTGGCTGTAGCGCGTGTTCTTTTAGCACATCTTTAGATGTGCTGATAAATAGCAACGGCAAAACTCAACGAAAGGAGCAGTCATGCCGAAACTCAAGCGGTCACATGACCGCAAGGTAACCAACCTAGCAACGCCGAATGGCAAGCGGTCAGCAATCGCTAACACATTCGGTCTGCCTAGTGGCAAGCAATACTCATGCCCCTATGCCACCAGTATCTGCGAAAAGATTTGCTACGCAGGGAAACTGGAGAAGATGTATACCTCGGTTCGTGAAGTGTTACTTCACAACTGGAATGCCCTACGTGATGCCGATAGGTATGACATGTGGGCAATGCTCGACACCATGATTCTGGATTTCAAATCAGAATGCGACACCAAAGGTGTCGAGAAACTATTCCGTATCCATTGGGATGGCGACTTCTTCAACGACCAATACACATGGGCGTGGAAGGTAGTCATCGAGAACCATCCCGACATACAGTTCTGGGTGTACACACGTAACCCAGACGCAGCTCGTGCGTTACGAGATATTCCCAATCTCTCGCTGTATTACTCTGCAGATGCAGAGAACTGGGAGTTCGCACCGCAAGGTGTGAAGATTGCCTACCTCGCTGACACTTTCAGTGATGGTAAGCGAATCATACTAGCAATGACAGGTAAAGCGGGAGCCTCATGTCCCGAACAACTCAAGCGCATCCCACTCATCTCCGAAAAGGGTGGAGCCTGTGCGGTATGCCGTCTCTGTGTAGATGGTAAGTCCGACATTCGATTCAGTATCACCAAACGATAGGAGCAAACATATGGAAACAGAAACAGTAACAGGAACAGAGTCACCCAAATTATTGGTTGACGAAATCAAGGAACAGATAGCAACACTCGAAGCACAGGTCAGCACCCTGCGTGACACGCTAACTCGTGAACGTGGCAACGTTCGCACGTTATACACAAACATCAACGACGAGATTCAATCCAACGAGTTGGATGAGAACTCAACGCTCACCTATGGTGAGCTAAGCGAGCACCTAGAGAATGTCTTCGGCAACGCACTCTCATTCCTCAAAGAGTATGAGACACATATCGAGGTCAAGGTCAACGTGGTCGCTAAGTTCTGGGCTACGGATGACGCGTCAGCACGTGAAGTCGCAGAGTCAATCGAACTCAATATCGACGAAGATAACGTCGACTGGAGTGGTGATGGTCAAGATGAAATCACCGAGGTATATGTAGACGACACTCGCATCCGCAGTGTTGAAGAGCAATAGAAAGGAAGCACATGGCTGAATACTCAGAAGAGCAACTACGCAGAAAGAGTCACTTAGAAAATGGTGGCACTATTGCTAACTATGACCGCTCAATCAAGAGCACACCGAGACGAGGTGACCGCGTCGCAAACGGCGCGGTCATACTCGATATCAAGAAGACTGTAGGCGATGGATGGATTGTCCTCTGCCTATGGTCAGATGAATCACCTCATCACCCATTCATTACATGGTGGGCGTACTGGTCTGAGACAGGCGAGCTACGTACCAGCATGGGTCATTACTATGACCAACTCTCTCAGGCGATTGTTGACTTTGACAATCGTTCGTGAGATACTATCTCCCACACAACCACTAACGAAAGGAAACATAATGACACGCAGAACGTCAGCAAGTATTGCTGGCTCAGCAGTAACCGCAACATCCGCACAAGACGCAGCACAACAGGCTGGTCTTGACTGGCACGTATCACTCGCAGAACTGGAGGCTGTCTCCGTCAGCGATGATGGGGTTTCACGACTCCCTGTTCCAGACCGATTCGCCACCGTCCGTACCAACAAAGATGGTACGGAATCAGCACTCGGTGTTATCGGTACACGTTACAAGGTGTTCCAGAATGGAGAGATGTTCTCCGCACTGGACTCACTGGTCGATTCAGGCGAGGCAAGGTATGCCAACGCAGGTGAACTGCGTGGCGGTGCTCAAGTCTGGATGCTCTTGGAGTTACCAAGAGAGGTCAAGATAAAGGGTGACCCACATGCAGCGTACCTGCTAGCTCGTACCTCACATGATGGTTCATGCTCACTCGGCGTTACGCCAGTGGTCAACCGTCTCTTCTGCTCCAACCAAATCAGTGGCATCTTCCGTAAGGATTGCAAGTATTCCTTGCACCACACAACCAACTCTCGACTTAACGTCGAGCAGATGCGGAACATGCTCAACGTAATCTATACAGGTATAGAGACATACGAAACCATCGCCGACAAGTTACTCAACGAATCGGTAAACGATTGGCAAGTAGAAGGGTTCTTCCGCAGGATGTGGACGTTACCGTCTACCATCGAGCAGACTCCGTACAACAAACTCACCACTGGTGAGCGACGTACATACAACAGGGTGATGGACTCACGTCAAACTGCGTTCAACATCTACAAGCATGGCAGTACACAGGAGAACATCCGAGGTACTAAGTTCGGTGCGTTCCAAGCAATCGTCGAGTATCTCGACTGGAACTCACACAAGTCAGAGGTTACTCGTGCAGAGCGAGTCATCTCAGGTAAGTACGATAAACTCAAGAGCAAAGCTCTTGATGTAGTCCAACTAATAGGGAGGTAGTATGACCAACCCGCTAGAGAAATACCTAACCAAACACAAGCATGTATCTGTGCCACTCACTCCACGAGTGGCGCAGTACTTACTAAAAGCGCTCGACTACCTGCACATCTACTCAGTCAAGCACAATGAACCTGCTCTTGTAGAGCAGCCATTGCACAGCGAAGTTGAGGAGATGGTGGTCGATGTGATTGCATCCGCTCCAGAGGAGGATGATGATGGGAAAACTACGCAATAATCAAACACTAGAAACCAACCCAGCCACGCTCGCGGTGCAACCGAGAGCAGGCTGGTCTTGGTACTGCGGTTACCATGACACTGCTGGCTCAGGCGATGACAAGAGTGAGGTGCAGTTCATGGCAGGAGCACATATGCATTACCATCAGATAGATGGTGACGTGTGTGAACTTTACTATCGTAAACACAAAATAAAAAAGGAGGTAAGTTAGTATGGTTATCTATCTGGCTAGCGTAATTCTTATCTGCCCTTTCTGTAGGGCAGAGATTGAAAGACCTACAGAGAAGGAAGCAGAAGAGGCACTGGCTCAACACAAACAATACGTTAAGTGTGAGGCAGGATACTGATGCCACGTCTACGACCAACTGAAATCAAGTTAGTATCTAACTTACTTGACCCTGATAACACTAACTCCGAAAGTGCTACGGAACTTGCGGAAGAAATCATCGAGGCTCTTGATGAATCAAGAGGCAAGCGTGATTCTTACGTGCTCGTAGCACAGCTAGCGTCATGGGCTCCAGTCCAAGCGTTCGGCGGGTTTGGTACTAAGTTACAGGCAGAGAAATTCGTATCTAATCTTGCCTCCCCTGATGGGGGAGGCAAGGCTACGGTCTGCCGTCTGGAACTACCCGAAAATTTTTTACAACGGATAGGAGGTAAGTGATGTTACTAGAACTAATTATGCTCGTGCTCGGCGTTGCCGTCGGTTATTACCGAGGCAAGAAGGATGGCGAGGATGAGATGTACAGATTGTGTACAGGTGCTGACGAAGCACGTCGATTGTTCTATTCAGAGATATCTAAAAAAACTAAGTAGTACCACCAGGGGTGGGGGCTTGCGCCTCCGCCCCTTTTTCTTTACGCGCCTGCGTTTCCGAGTTTGCTTTAGTAATCCAATACAATTTATAGAACTCTTCGTCGAATGCAAATCTCTTCATGTGTTTTACTGTTGCACCAGTATGTACATGTAATGGAATCCCAGCCTCTTTCATCTTCATGAAGAACTGGATATCCTCACCGATGAATGTATCTTTTTCACCGTTAGTCTCATCCGTTGACTCCATAAAGAATGAGCAATCACCATGGAACTCACGCATCTTGTCAGCCACTGACCTGTGCATCAGAAGGAATCCGAACCCAGCATAATCAACCTTGAGTAAAGCATTCGGTGGCAGGGGATGTACATAACTCATCAAGTATTTATCACCTTCATGCGCCATGAAGATTGCAGGATACGGCTCCATGATTGAACTCTCCATCTGCTTGGAGATGAAGTAAGTTCCGCTAATAACAGGTCGCTCTTGTGGATGTCTAGCAGCCCAGACTTTATGCAAAGCATCGTTAGTTAAAACGATATCGCTATCCACCCAAAGTAACCAATCGAAGTTAGTTTTCTTGTGCCAGACATCGAAGGCGGTTTGACGCTGCCTACCTATTTGGTTACCTTGTACGCGCTGAGCACTGGTGATGGGTAGTCCTGCTGTTAACACTGTGTAGACAACACCCTCCATGAACTTACCATCGACTGTTCCATTGTCACACCAGCAGACCATTATCTGGTCTACTGGTGTGCTATTAACAGCTTTTGCTTTCTCGGTTCTTTTCCATGGATTTCCTGACTTACCCATTATGTTCCTTTTACTTTTTCTTTTTTCTAGTTACCGCTGCATTATCAACTAGGTTTGGATATGGACGACCCGCAGCTTTAGCACGAGCTCTGGCTGCTGTCTTCTGTGCTGGTGTCAACGGAGTTGACTTCTTCTTAGGATTAGCTGTCTTCCAAAAAGGTTTCTTCTTCATTAGTATGGTGTTACCCCTCCGAGATATTCTGATATATCTCTTAGTCCTTTGTTTATTATCTGCTCCACCCTTTGTGGAGAGATATCCCACTGTTTGGCAATCTCTGTAAGAGATTCGTCCTGACCGTACTTGGATTTTAATATGCTGTATGTACGTAAATCTAATTTAGACATGGCTCTATCTACATCCGCTAACATAGCCAGCAAGTTGTTTCCTTCATTCGGCTGTCTTTTCGCCCTGACTCCATGCACATTCGGGTCCATCACTTGGTTTGCCACTTGTGCATTATTGGAACCAAGAACTTTAATCAAAGTCTCAATCATAGCCAGACGATAAAAGTATTCATCACCCAGCTCATACCCAAGAGCCTTTGCTTTTTCTTTTCTGGCATACCGTTCGCCAGCCCTGCGAATGAATGTAGTAAATGCTTTATAACCCATCTTTTGTTCTATTGGATTGTCGCGGATTAGGTACTCAGCTACCTTGTCCTTACGTTTCCATGCATACTCATTCATTGCCTGTTTCAAATCGTCAAGCTCAACAAACTTATGATACTTTTTTGATATGTTCCAGGCTATGGTTGTGGTTATCTCAACAACCTGTTGCCAGACATCGTCAGTCTTGTACAGTTCAACCATTAGACTTCACTAAATATTCCGTTGCTCTCAATAGTAATACAATGTCATCACTAAACAAACCCAAGGCGCGATTGTGATTAGAGCATAACAAGCCCCGCACTTTGCCAGTCTTATGGTTGTGGTCTATATCAAGAGCTCTCTTAGATGGTGGCTCCTTACATATAGCGCAGACACCATCTTGCTCAAAGAGCATACGTTCGTAGTCCTTAACGTCAATACCATAGTGACGTATTCTTGAGATGCGGTTTTCCGCGTATGTTTTATTTCTGTTTCTTGGCATACTTAGCCCACACTCCACGCTCTACCATTAGTGCAATGATTGCGTAGTTCGCTAAGTCAATAAATGAATCTTCAAGCGATTCATTTTCTGGGGCTATAGTCTTTGTACTATAGATAAGATTCTTCAATCTCTCCAGCTTGTCGGACATACGCACCATCAGCCCATTGGTTGCGCCACCTGGCGCATGCCAGATGTTGTATGGACCATAGTCGATTTGTTTTTTTACTAAAATTTTTAATAGCTCGTCAAAAATTTTTTGTGCATCTTCTTCGAACTGTAAGATGGCTGTGTCTTCTGACATGGAGCTCCTATTCACTTAATGCCTTAACCAGTTTGGTTAACGCGTGAGCTCCTTGGTTGATAATTATACTATTGATATCACTGTCGGGCGGTAGCGACACACGGACAGCCTGAGGGATTGCATCCTGTAACCGTCGAGCTAAATCCTGCCCAGGGTTAGAGCCATCTTCCTTAACGTCATTATCAGTCGCTATAACAACGCGACCAATCCCATCAAAACAACGGCTAAAGTGAGGCTTCCAAGCATTAACGCCAGCCACAGCGACAGCAGGATGACCAACAAGAGTAGCACTAATCGCATCTATCTCTCCTTCCACTATTAAAACTTCATGTATTGCGTGGATAACTGCACTTACATTGTATAGGTGGTGCTTCTGACCAGTAGGAATCATGTACTTTGGTTCACTATCGTCAACGCGACGGAACTTAAATCCAACCACTCCAGCCTCGGTTATGTATGGGATAGACAAATGATTCTTCAATCTTTCCTCATGACCAGGTGCTGGGTCGACCACGTAACCGAGCATGAATCGCTCAGCTCCAGCAAGGATGCCACGCTTTTCTAAGTATGCTTCAGCTGGTGAACCAATAAGGTTAGCGTGATAGGTCTTAGCAGCCTTGGTCCATAAGTCTATGAGTTTTTGATTAGGCTTCACTTCTTCTCCTGCCTGTGTACCACAAAGGGAGGAGCAGTGTACACATCATTCTTTGCTGCAACTTGTAGCGCCTTCTTCCAGCCAGCGCCAGATGCGATAGCACCTATGGCATAGGAAGACCCTGAACCTAAGCCATAGATACCATCATCGCGTAGGAAGACTGAGTACGTATCATCTATTTCATAGATGGTTCCGTTCACAGCCATTAAAAATAAAAACTCATAATCTTCTGCCTTCTCATCATGAACAAAACCGTTATCTCGTAAGCACTCTCTCATATTGGGTATGACAGTTGTAATCATAAAATGGTAGATGTCTTTGGTATTAGCTGGAATAGTTGGTGGTTTCCATATATGTTGGACTATGTCACATGGCTGTGTAGTGCCAGCTCCAGCAATAAGGAACTTGCCTCGCTTTATAATCTTAGTTGTAATCGGATGGGCATACGGTCTGCCCTTCTCGGTTGTAGTTCTGCTGTCGGCTGCGATGACGCAGCCGTCAGCTTCTTGAATACCAATGATTGTAGTCATAATGTCGCCCTCAATCTTGGTGGAGTCCAGCGACTCTTAGACTTACGTTTCCTCGTCGGGGCTTGACTCTTTGACTCCTTGCCAATGTTCTTCTCTGCCCATTTGCGAGCTTCTGGGTACGCCAAGTTTTCGCGAGCCATGACAATCTGTATACCAGCGCCACGTCCGTTACACGCATAGCATACCCAGACACCCTTCTCCGAGTTAACCGAGGCAGACTTACGTGAGTCATCATGTACAGGACAGTGAATGGATTTGTCCCCACCTAACGGTAGGTCTAATCCGTAATGACTAAAGACTGCCTCAAGGAACTCAGACTGATTCATTTATTAATACCAATTCCTTTCCTGGTGGAACCTGTACGCCCCGCACCAAGTTTCATAACGATGTAGCACATACTTGTGTGCTTCTTCGGTCTGTTTGAGTAATGACCATTCGGGTTTACCCCAAAGTAATTGCCATACTCCACGTGCTCCACTCGATTTATTGAATGAGTTCACGTTGTATCGGCTCTCCTTGTACGCTATTTGTAGCGCACACTGAACCTCGCGCTCGTTGATAGTAAACTGTGATATCGCGAACCTTACTCGGTCCTTCTTGTCCGTGATAACGGACAACTGTTTCTCGATTGTAAGTGTTGGCGATATGGCTTGGGCTGGTGTTGCCAAAGGCAACAGCACTCCAAACAGTATTACTAGTATTAACCGCATAGTTACCTCTTTTCATTTTGTGATGCACTGTCACTGCTTCACTGATGTCCATTGTAACCTGCCTGTTTAAGCAGATTCACCCAGAGCTCTGCGGTCATGACCGCGTATGACTCTGAGATATTAGATGTGCCACGCTTTTTGATGAGGACAACACCTGTCTCTGCATCTGCGTGTATCATTTCATCCTCTAGCTCTTGTAAGTAGCCAGGAATATTAAACTTCTTTTCATTCTTACATTCAATAACCACACCATTGATACCGTCAATATCACCGACATCGTCGTGTCGACCCGCACCGTAAGCTCGCTCCGCACATGAGTAGCCCATAGAGATTAGCCACTTGACTACGTCACGTTCGTACTGTGAACCTTTGCGCTTGGATGGCGTACTCATTACAGCTCAACTGATAGCCAGATTATTCCAAGGTCTAAGTTGATTGAGTAGCGGTCAACTGAGAATCCAAGAGCCAACCTCTTGAAGTTGTATCCGATACAAATATAAATCTTGCCAAGTCTGAGGTGCTTGCTTGCAAATAGTGTCATATAAAATCCTTCAATAATATTTCTTGTAACACAATCTTTCTCCTTCTCCTTAATTGTTTACGTTCTAGCGGGGTGGTTCCACCCCACATGCCGTGAGACTCGTGACGCACTGCCCATTCTAGGCACTGCTCACTGACCCCACACCCTGAGCATACCGTACGAGCTAACTTGTAATCACCAACATCGCTAACATCTGGGAAAAAAATTTCTACGCCAATTTGCCTACACAACCCATTAGATAGATTTGGAAAGTTCATCTCAACTCCCTTGTTACCGTAAGTAAATCTTCGACTGTAATCAAAAAACCTTTGCTTCTATTCGGGGGAATCTCACAAGTAACCTCACGACCAAACTTTTTTACTGCGTGGTTAACGTGCTCTGTTGGAATCATCACTACACCTTTCTCAAGAACAAAAGCCCAATACTCAGCTTTAGTAACTGACAGTCCTGAAGGCTCCCAAGATTCGGACGAGAGATACCAGCATTCTACTTCTACGTAAACATTATTTGTAGACCACCACTTACGGTCACGCTTGACTTCGACAGTCTTACCTTGGGTAAGAAGTTGCTCTACTAAATTCTCACCTCCCTTGCCGTAATTAAAATCTAAATCAAAACTAGAATTTTTTATTTCCATTCACTTACAGTCCGAGCTCTATGTAAATCTGACGATGTGTTATATAGAATCATTTTACTAGCCTCAGCTGCAAGAGTTACATACTCTTCTGCATTCGGGTCTGCTTTACCATGACGGTTCTTTACAACCGCAACGCGATAAGCATTGGCTATGCTATCCAGCGCCACAGACAAAACCAATTCTGGTAGGGCTGCAACCTTGCCCATCAGGGCTTTGCGTGGCGCTGGATAATTTGGCTTACTCATTTTTTCATTCTCAGATACATGGTGCAAAACGATGAAAGCGGTTTCATATTCACGCGCCATGTAATGAAAGGCGGACATAGCGTCGCGTAACGCAGTCCATTCATTGTCGCTACTTGAAGCGACGTTCATTAAGTTATCTACATATACAGCTGTAGGGGCAGAGCCATGAAGTTCTATCCAGGCTTCTATCTCCTCCTCAATATCTTGAAGAGAAGGCGCTGGGTCGAAGCTGAATCGAATATGACCTGCCCCTTCAGACAGTGCGTCTTCGAGAAGAACGCTAGCTTCTGAATCCATAATCCGCTCAATATCAGTAACAACTTTATTCATGATGATTGCGCCAGCACGTGTTGCAATCGTACGTGAATCAGAGTCTGCTGATATGTACAGACCAGGGACTTTTGAAACTATGGCGTACCATAATGCAAGTAGGGTCTTACCGCCTCCAGGTTGCCCTGCAATCAAATGCAGTTGAGCCTGTCGAAAGGAGACAGAACAGGCAGTAAGTTGTGGAAGTAACTCTGGCAATTTCTTACCAGCTGGTGATTCCACACCCACTACTTGCAATAAGGAACGCATGCTTAGGCTTTAGTCCAGATTGTTTCTGCTTCGGCGACACCAGGCTTAAAGGGTTTTGGTCCTTTGGATGGGTCAAACCAACCAACATAGGATTTGCCTGCCTTTGAGATACCCTTTTTCTTGGCGTATTTACCGCGACCATCTGGTAGTTGAGGCGCATCTGGATGTCCATATGTCCATTCATTACCGTATTTATCTTTAACAACCTCGATTGAATCGGGTGTTGTTGTAACAGACACTGGCTGCATGCCAGCATCTTGTATGGTTTGTATCGCTTTGTCTAAGCTGGTTTGCCCAGCACGACTTAGCAACTGCATCTGCAAGTCATTCGCCGAAGCGATTGCTAGTGATGCTGCTTGGAGATTGGCATTGAACTCTTGGATAGTGTTACCTCGGACGGTAAACAGGTCCTGTCCATTGAGTTTGCCAGTATATGAAAACATAGACTCAGTCATCTAGTTTTCCTTTCTTTCCCCTTTATTGTAGGTATTTGCAAAGGGAAATCTTTTGAACCCATAGCTGGGCATTTATCTTGGAACGAACACATCTTACAATTCTCACCAACCGATGGTGGGAACCAAGCTTTTGCGATGCTTTCGTTCATGGCACTAAAAACATATTCGAAATAATCTATTGTCAAATGTGATAAATCCATAAGGTCATCAAGTTGACCTTGACGTGTCATGAAAAAAGCGCCCCACTTAGGGCGAATGTTATACATCCGTTCAATACCAGAGGCGTATAGCCCTGCTTGAATCATGCCAAATGGTGTCCTAGCACCAGTCTTATAGTCAACGATTACCAAGTCTTCCCCTACTTGGTAAACAGCATCTACGACAAAGCGGACAGGTGTGCCTCCGAAATGCACACTTGCATCCCACTCGATACCAGGACGACCATCAGGCATGGTGGCGATTTTCCACCCAGATTGCGTATACCACTTGTGGTATGCCTCAACCTGGCGCAGTCCATCGTCTTGCCAGAAAGACAAGTCCTCTCCATCTGGTCGAGCTATGGTCTTGCGACCACTGGTCTTCCATTCGGTAGAAGGTATACCTGTCTGTTCTTCGGAAATTCTAACGGCTTCATTAAATACGTCAAGCCACTTCTCAGCTAAACTCATCGTAGTCCCCTGGCTTAAAATTTGGGTCGTCTATCGGTGTAGGCGTGGTCATCGGTGAACCACACATGGCGCAGAAACTGTCAGTAAACCACATGACCAATTGGTAATCTTCGAACACGGCTCTAATAATCTGGATGTTGGAACCACAATTGATACATTCATTACTGGGTATACCCCTTTGATTAATTAGACTTTTGCTGTTTATAGAACTCACGATTCAACCATTCCAACATGGAGTGAACAGCAGAACCAGCAGCCAAATAAACCGCAGGTTTTTCTGGGACCATAGCTACTTTACTGAGGTAGTATTTTTGAGGGCAAGATTGCCAAGTGGTTAACTGGCTGTATGACCTATGTGGGGGAAGCTCATGCATTTTCATACGATATCCTTTCTGATTCAATTACCAAGTAAGACACGCCGTTTGTTTTTTAACCAAGTCCGTGATAAGTTTGAGGGGTGGTGGGCGGGAAAGGCTCGCCAAAGGGCGAGCCGATGAAAGAATTAGAGAAGTTCATAGAGAAGATTGAAGATGCGAAGACGCATCTTCCAAAGGGACACAAGGATTATGAATGGATGGATGGGTTTAACACTGGGTTAGACTGGGCTATCCGAATACTAAAGAAAGATAAGAGCGCATACTGATGTATCCAAATTGGTTTGACATGACATATGCAAGAGAGAACTTTGAAAGATATGCACCACGTCGAAAGAAGATGTCCTGCCTTCAGGTAGGTGTCTACACAGGTGATGCAACCAAGTGGATGGTGGAGAACATGCTGACCGCAGATGGGTCTGTGCTATTTGATGTAGATACATGGGAAGGGTCAGAAGAACCAGTACATAAGAACATGGATTGGTCAGATGTATATGCCACCTATACAGAAAAAAATAAAGAAGCGATAGCTTCTGGAAAAGTCCTTCCAAGAATAACAACTAGCGATAAGTTCTTTGCCACACGTCCAAATGAAGAGTTTGATTTTATTTATATCGATGGTGACCATACTGCATTCGGTGTTGTCAGAGACATAACAAATGCTTACCGAGTATTAAAAGTCGGTGGCATACTGGCACTAGATGATTACACATGGAGTCTGAACCAAGGTGAGTTCTATGACCCTAAGCCAGCGATTGATTGGTTCATTAATGTATCTGGTGACCGATTAGAAAAAATAGTTCTCAATGGTCAAGGTTGGTTTAAGAAACTAAAATGAAAAAGAGGGGGAACCATTTCTGATTCCCCCTCTTTTATTGCTCCCTACCATTCAGGTGGAGCTACTGCGAGCGCATCCAGCGTGGCTAGGTTGATGCACCCGACTGCTGGGATGGAAAGCGTATGCTGCAAACCCTTTAGAACTTCAGCCAGGGGAGCATCGAGCACATCATCTCCAGCGATATTGAGCGCCAGTCTTACCGCATTGACCAACGGATGGCGCTCCCCTGGACTAACCAGGGATATTAGTTTGTTCTGTTCCATTATGTAATTGGAACCTCAGTGTCAATTGTTTGTAATTGAACTGTTAAGATTCCTCCGAATCCTGATGCAAATGTGGGTGGCGCAATCTGTTCAAACTGGATAGCACGGATTGTACAGACACGCTCTTCTCCCGAAGAAAAGTCTTGGAATAATACCGCTCCTCCATTTTGCTCAATACGCTCAAGATAGTTGATACGTTCCCAGGGAATAGACACTTTTGTGACTCCGTTGACATCTCTTTCCTCCTCATAGCAAAGCAATGGAATTGTTAACGTTCTTGACCGAAGCGGTGCTGGTAATGCACGGCATTGCCACTCTTCAACCGTTGGTCCAACAGAGGAAGCGCTTGTGCTTCGACTCAACGTCAGTAAAACTTCAAAATGGTCTGCGGGGGCTAGACCTGCGGACAACTGGAACTCCGTTAAACCAGTTAATGGTATCGAATCAATTTGCGTAGTGTTAAGAGTTTGGTCGTATACAGAAAAACCAATAGTTCCACCTGTTCCCTCAGCTCTTACTGCTAAAGATACTGGTTGTTTTTTCTCTGCAGTACCCCAACGAATCCATCCAGATTTTACCGTGCCAGATGTTGCAAGCTCGGTTTCGTGTTCTATCCAAACACCAGATGCTCCAACTATAAACTTCCGACCTGTTGTACCAAGAAATGAAACACCCTCTACCGTAGATGAATCTGTTTCTAAGTCAGCAGCGTAAGCGTAACCATTGTCCACTTCTTGACCAAGGTCAATTCGCCATAAACCTTTTTTAGAATTAATATCCTTAGACCTTGTAGCAAAAACATATCTGCTGGTAAAAGCAATATCTTTAACTTCTCCAGAAACATTTAATGGACCATAAGAAAAAGATGTTCCATCGGAATTTTGTTCTCCAATACGTACGCCCTGTGTTGTAGCCATAACTACGTATTCGTTTAGATAGGTACGAACTTGGTTAAGTGTCTCACCCCTTGGAAGTTCAGCAATAACTATGGGGTCTTTTATTGCAGCTAATGGTGAAGTCTCGTCAATTGAAAAAGATAATACACGGCTTACAGCGCCAAGTGTGTAGCCAACAATAATTGCACTATTAAGTTCTCCGATAGAATTATACACAAGGTTAGAGTCTTTAAACGTGTAACGTTCTTCAGTGTTTCCGATTGTAACTGGCGCAGAAGCTGGAAACCTTGATAACTCATAAACAACGCAAGCGGTTGTATCTTCCTTAGCCCCTATTACAATACGGTCTTTTACAAAGCCAATTGCCTGTATGGTAAACGTTGTCACACCGTTAGGCTTTGACCAAATTTTAGAAACCACCATTGAGGTACTGACGGTGTAGACACCATCACTACCCCCAACAATTGCGCTACTTCCATCGCTAGTTAGGACGTGTGCTGTGATAGATGTAGATAACGAAGTAGAGGTAGATGTATTGCTTGAGCTGTTATAGTAAAAAACATTACCACCTTGGATATAAAAAGCACCGCCAGTAGTGGTAGCAGGCTTAGCGGTAATTGCGGTTGTTGAAAAGTTTGTTGTTGCTGGTAATAAACTGATAGCACCAGTGTTTGTAAATACGTCTATGTTATTAGATTCGTAAAATCTAAACTGGTCGGATGCGTCAGCATCATAGTAACGCTCGCCAGCACCATGATGCCAGGACGTGGCAGACCGAAGCCACCAGTTAGACAAGGAGTTTTCACCAGCAGATGCGCCTTGGTCAATACGTTCTTTTTGGTAAGTCGTGGTAATACGACTTACTTTATTTTCGTCAGACGCTGCCGAAAGCCATGGTGTATTACCAATAGCATAACTTGCAGCAAAATCTTCACGATTATATTTAACAAGCGCAGTGGGGATTGCTTGGCTAAGAATAATCGGTAGGTCGCCAACAAGTTCCTTGTTGTTTGTAGCCACGAGTTACCTCTACTTCTTATTGATTGGACAATTTGGACAGCAGCAATAATGGTGCGTCTTTGGCGCAGGTACTGGTTTCTTATCTGGCAATACAGCAATTGCAGCTTTGATGCGGTTCTTTAACTTGGGTTCGTTTAACCACCAGAACCAAGGACTAGTATCGTCACCGTGACCATCGTTAATAGAAATGTGTAAATGTTTTGTGTGCGGGTTGCTACCAGTATAAGAGCGATTTCCAAGGCGAGCCTTGTCTTTCGACCAAATTTTTTTGTTAAAAATAAGGTACTTAACTCGCTTATCTTCTTTAAGCTTTTCAAATATTTCACTACAGTCAACCCCACTATCGGGGTCATGGGTGAGGTCTACTGCTAGCCCAGTATTGTGGTCCGAAGTTGGGCTCGCTTTCAGGTGAGCTGCACTTGGCAACAATCCGTCCGACAACTTCTTTCGCTTCGGCGACAATGCTGTCGCCTGACGAAGAACAGCAATAGCAGCAGGAGTGGCTTTCTTGGCAACAACTATTTTCATTCATTGCCTTCCTTCCTTGTTATTATCTCATAATGAAAAGCGTTAGAGTCTTCTGTACTCCATTTCTTCTTATCTTCAACATCCCATTTATATTCGTTAATAATCCTATGTATCAGCGGATTGCCATACTTGACAGTATAGGACGGTTCAAATACAAAAATTCTATTGTTAGGCTGGATGGCATAGTTGCCATCATCTCGTTCTATTACATGACCGCATTTATGTTCATCAGGTGTTTCGGAGTATCCATCATCTAGCCTGTTGCTATCAGAGTTATGCCAGTCAAGGGTGAATAGATACTTGCCGTTGACCTTGGTCTTGTTCCTATCCACATAGTGCAGGCTTAAGTTGGTTAGGTTAGCGAACTTGGTTACGGTTATAAAAGGGCTGAAAGAGTTCCATAGGACTAGGTTGTATAGGCTCTCTTGCGGTACACCAGGTGTCTTACAGAACGCATTAATAGGCATACGCCACCATAGCCCGCCATCTTCCATCATGAAATGAAACAATGGGCTTCTGTTTTGCACACTGCTTACCCCAAATATTACACAAGGAAAGTATTGGTCAAAGCTATCTTTCTGATTACGCAGGAAGTTACCTCTGACAAAACAATCTATTGGCGGAATGTTAGCATTTAACTCAGGCATTTATTTTCTAATTGCTTCTTTAACCAATTCGGTAAGTAACTCTACCTTCTGTTCTAATAGGTCAACTTTATCTCGAAGGGATGTACCGCCATTAGCTTTGAGTTCAGTAAGATAGTGTTTGACTAACCAACGAACTGAGCCAGCAAAGCTGGCGACTATTGTGGTAACCGCTACCGCGATACCAGCCCATTCGTTGGTACTCATTATTCTGTCTTACCGAACGCTGAATCGGATGTATCTAAAGCACGGAGCACGACGGGCAGCACTGCCACGACTCCCGCTGTGAAGATTGCTTTGAGTCCTGCTGTATCAAGAGTGAAGATATCCCCACCAGTAGCAGTAAAGGCAGCAAGGCAAGCACCGATAAAATGGCGGACATAGCTTTTAACAGCTGCAAAAGTTTTTTCATTCATTTATTTCTCCTTTAGTTTTCAGAAGGTATTTCTATTTCTACTTGAACCCACTCTTGATTTATTTCAGACCATATACGGTCGTAGCCTTCAATATAATCTGGAGCAGGAAATGGTGCATCCCAAATAAATGTTTTATAATTTAACTTCCAAGAAGGATATGGTTTAGGTGGAATAAAAGCATCAAAATCTGGGTCGTATATATAATCCTTACCAGCATAATGTTTTCTTTTATTTCCATTGTATGAAGTTTGAACCCACTTTGTATTTTCACCATAAAGTGATTTACAAAAGGCAATACCTTTGGATTCTGACTCAACTCCATCTTCTAAAAGTTCATTATTATGAACAACAATAACTTGAGTTACTTTATTGTTTTCGTTTAATTGTGCAAAATGTGCCATTAGTAGGTTATACTCCCGCTTCCTGTAAATTTGTAGATGTGGTATGAACCTGATGTAGTATAGGTTGGAGAACCTGTAGTAGATGCTGCTTGTTGGGTTGCACGAATAATAACTACTCCTGAACCGCCTGCTCCAGATGTTGCATTCTGAAGAGTTATTTGGTCATTTCGGCAAATTGCTCCACCGCCACCACCAAGATTTGTCCCTCCGTTATTACCTGTTGTAACATCACCAGCAAGACCAGCGCCACCACCACCAGTACCACCGCCAGCAGCAGGCGTTGTTGATGCTCCGTGACAAGCACCACCACCACCTCCAGCATAAGTTACAGAAGAACCAGTAATAGACACTGCAACACCATTACCACCAGCAGTGCAAGTACCACCTGAAGTATTACTCCCAGCAGCACCAGCACCACCACCACCTGCTCCTGCACGAGCTAAGTTAGTGCCGCTTGCGGTACCATTTCCACCCGCATAGCCTTGATTAGCAGTTCCAGCGCCACCAGAAGGATTAGGAGGGTCACCAGCACCAGCACCACCGCCTGAACCGCCAGAAGATGCAGCATTAACTTGGCTATATTGCCCACCCTGTGCTCCACCGCCACCAGTTGAAGTTATAGTAGTAAGACCAGACCCAGATATTGAAGAATTGTTGCCAGAATTAGCAAGAACTCCGCTTTCGGTTGCAGCAGTAGTTGTCTGTGCAGAACCACCACCGCCAACTGTTACCGTATAGGTAGTTCCTAAATTTAAAGTAAGTGCTGATTCTACAGAACCACCACCTCCAGTTGCAGTTACTGTTGACCTTAAGCCACCAGCACCTCCGCCACCAACACCAGTTCTTGCAATCCTAGATGCTCCAGCACCGCCACCTGCAACTACTAAATAATCAACACCAAATACAGTGCTAGGCATAGTTGCACTATTTGTTGCATTTGAGTCAGCAGAAGTTCCATTAGCGTTAGTTGCTTTTACCTTAAATGTATATGAAGCACCAGCAGTTAATTGACCTTGTGTAAATGTATATGATGTAGAACTTGTAGTTGCTGCTGTACGAGGGGTTTCAGCAGTAACTCCGTTAAGAAATGGAGTGATAGTTATAGATGTAAGATTTTTACCGCCATTATTTCCATTAGTCCAAGTTACTGTTACTTCACTGGCAGAAGCTGATGCTGTTGCAGTACCGATAGTTCTTACTTCGGGCAATGTTGTTGGAGTTACTGGAGCAGCATTTGCTGTATTAACAGTAGTTCCAAAGTTATTTTGAGCATTACCATAAACGGTATAAGCAGTTCCTGGGGTGAGACCAGTAATAGTTACTGTTGTAGATGAACTTGATGCACTATTTCCACCAGCGGTTGTATAAGCATTATACTGATTAGGGGTTCCACCACCGCTACCTTGTGTAAATACAACAGATAGTTTTCCAGCAGTAGCTGTATAAGCATCACCAGTTGAAGCATCAGTTGGTGTTGCAATAGTAGGTGTTGAAGGTGGGGCAGATACTGCTACAAATGTAGTTCCATTGAAAATCTCAAGGATTTCAAGTTGACCGTTATAGTAGGTATCTCCGATTACAGGGTTAGTTGGGCGACCAGCAGTATTGCCTGATGGTATGCCACCTTTAAAGGGATATTGTTGGAATGGCATTAGGCAATCTCCACTCCGCTAATATGAAAGTTGACACCAGTTGTTGAAGCAAATCCAGTAATAGTCTTTGCTGGGTTGGCAGCGGGTATAACCTGCTTCATATCAAACCCAACTACAGAGTTGGCATCTACCTTGATTGTCGGTACAACTACTACGCCGTCGATTGCGATAGTCGCAGTCGACTGAGAAGTTGCAGTATTGGCAATAACTATATTAGTTACTACCGCCAGTGTGCTCGTATTAGGAGCTGTGTATAGTGTTGCGCTAGATGTCGCTGCTGCGGTTCTAGCCAACACTTTAGTTGTCGTAGCCATTAGTTACTACCTTTCTTAATACGCGCCCATGATGTTCATGAACGTTATGTTTATTTCTTTAGAGTCGGCATCAAGTGATGCATATGTTCCAGATATAAGTTTGGTAAATCCTTCTATTGTTGTAACTGTCGCGCCAGAATTTATAATAGTTGAACCAAGCGTTGGAGCGCTATAAGCATTAGCTGAATTAATAGGGCTCCATGTGGAACCAGTCCATACTGCCATAATGCCAGTTACTGAGTTGAAGTATAGAGCTCCAACAATAAGTGCGTTACCATCGTTATCTACAGATGGGTTGGATGTCTTGGTTCCAAGATACCTGTCATCAAATTGGTCATAAGTTGTTTCCGCACTTGAGGCAGAAGTTGCTGCCGAACTTGCTGAGGTGGCAGCTGATGATGCAGATGTTGCAGCATTAGCTGCACTAGTCACCGCCGTTGCTGCAGAATTAGATGCCGAAGTTGCGCTATTTGCAGCAGAAGTTGCCGATGTAGCAGCAGCGGTTGCACTATTAGCAGCGCTTGTAGCGCTAGTGTCTGCAGATGTTTGCGATGTTAATGCGCTAGATGCTGATGTTGCTGCCGAAGATGCGCTTGTTGCTGCACTGGTAGCAGATGTTGCTGCAGCAGAAGCTGAGTTGGCTGCTGAGGTTTGCGAGTTGGCTGCAGAAGTTGCTGATGTGGCTGCCGAACTCTGAGATGTAAGAGCAGATGAGGCAGACGTTGCAGCGGAAGAAGCGCTATTACTAGCTGAAGTAGCGGAAGTGGCTGCAGATGTTGCCGATGTCGCTGCTGCTGTTTGAGACGCTAAAGCAGAAGTGGCGCTGGTTGCTGCAGCTGTTTGGCTAGCAAGCGCTGATGTTGCACTTGTACCTGCAGACGTTGCGCTTGTTAAAGCGCTCGATGCGCTAGTAGCAGCAGAAGATGCTGAAGTTGCAGCCGATGTTGCTGAAGTAGAAGCTGCAACCGCAGAACCAAGAATGCTATCAACATAATTTTTAGGAGTAGCAGAAGAATCAACCATTCCAGCAGATGACAGACCAGTAATGGTTGCACTACTTATTGTGCCACCAGTAATTGTTGCAGTAGAAGTAAACGTACCACTGATTGTTGCACCAGCAATTGTTGGCGTATTAACTATTGGAGAAGTAAGGGTCTTTGGACCAGTGAGCGTTTGTGCTCCACCAGTACCAACTACGTCTCCAGTAACACCGTGTGCTGAGGTAGTAGCCTCGTGGCTGCGTGATTCTGAAAAATCACGAGCAGATACACCGTGTTCAACTGCTGCACCTACAGAGTGTGACTTTGCGGACGAACCGTCAACACCGCGTGTTACGGTAAAGGTAGAGCCGACTTTTGCTGTTACCTCTATGATTTCTTCGTTAGCGGTATCTTTTTCAAGAATTAATGTGAATGGATACTGCGCTGGTAACCCTGTAGCAGCAGCCAAAGAGAAGCTTGTCGCGCTGGCATCAACCGCACTAGATAGTGTGGTCTTAGCAGCAGTAGAGCTGTAATAGCGTGAAATTGACGGCATTTATTACCTCGTATACTGGATAGTGTTTAGGAATTTTGCTTGTTGTTTTGAAATTTCTTCCGTCAAGCGAACGGTATAAAGATTAAATATGTATTTAGCTATAGATGTAGAAGCACCAGCTTGAACTGGTTGGTCTAGGGCATCGGCAGATACCGAAGTAGCTATAACCTTTCCAGGGTCTACTGTAGATAGCAAGCGATACATAGCGCCAAGACGTACTACATCTTCGCAAGATACAGGCAAGCCACTAACGGTTAATTCTTGATTTTCTGTAATCACGGTTGGAAGCTTTACGTATTGAACATTAACCGTACGACCAGGCATAGGCGATTCATTAAGAATCAAAGCTATTTTTATAGATGCCGTATCGGTATCATAATAGTTTTTATCAATCCTATAGCGTTTAATTATCTGCCATACACCAGTTGAATCTGGAACATCCCACGAAATACCAACAATATTTTTCAATGTGTCTGGCATTATGTATGAGTAATCAGCCCCATTAAACGTAAATGTATGATTTGCAATGCAAGGAAAATCCATACCTTTTATTGTTTCAAGGATGGCTCGTTTAACTTGATTACGTGGAAAAGTTGGATTGTTTCTTACTATCGAGCCAGTTACATGGCTTGCTGCTGAAGTGCCACGCCACCCACGACCAATAACATTAGCAGCAGTACCTAATGCTTGAATAGTGCCTGTTGTTGGAAATACTTTTTTTAGGTATATAAGCTCATCGTCAATTTCAACAATACCTCTACTCAATGCAGTAGGGTCATCTACTAACATTGTTAAATCACCAGCGGTTGTTGCGCTTGTTATTATAGTTACCGACTCTTGGTTTTGCACATAACTATTAATTTCGCCAAGCGTCTGCTCAATCAATTCTTTCAAGGTTGCCATTACGCTTGCGCTGCCCTTCCGATAAGGTCAGATACTCTGACCGCTTTTTGAATGTCTTTCATTTTTGTCGATGCAGGCTGGATGCCTTGTTTGCGAGCGTCACGATAGGCACTTAATTCCCTATCGGTTGTCTTAATCGACTGTGCAATCGGGTCATTGCTAACAGCAATGTTTGCTGCACGTAAACAATCACCCCAAGACTCATGGTCTTGGGTGGGGCATCCAGTTCTACACTGTGACAATGTATTCTCCATATCCAGCAGCAGTAAGCTCTGCAGCTTCTGCATCTGTAATTGGGTTTTCGTAACCTCCACGCAGTACCCTGTCATAAGAGGACAAAGTACTGTCTTGTGGAGAAACAATTGTTGACCAAGTTCCATTCTTTTTCACTACAGTTTTAGCCCATGGGTATGAGACAAACCAGAGTTCATTACTCATTCCCAATTTAATTTTCATAGATGGTCCACGAAAAATTTTAGGCATAAAATTACTTCATGTAGCTTCCAGCACCGCCACCGCGCATTTTTGGTTTGCTAGGTGACAAGCTTGAGATAAATGCATTGCGAGTGCGAGCATCCGCTCCCTGACCCTTAGCTGCGCTAGCGCGACGTGCGCCGTACATACGCTTGATTGCTTCCTGATACTCTGCATTGGATGAGGTCTGAGCCTTCTTCAATGACTTAGTCATACCCCTTGCCTTAATCTTGTCGATTGTAGCCTGAGATACTTTGATTCTTTTTCCTGCTGCAGCCTTCTTAGCTTGCTTACGAGCGTAAGCAGCGCGAGCTGCATCTGGCGACTTTGCTGCCATATTTACCACTTCACCTTATCTGCCCAAAATGCGGCACTTAGTTTTCCTTTTGCTATATTTTTTGCATGACGAGCTTTAAAACTTTTACGTTTTTTGGTCATTGAAGTGGACTCACCAGATTTAGGTGCTCCCGCTGTTTTTGCTCCTTGCTCGCCAAATCTAATTACTTTTGTTTTTCCGCCAACTTTAGCCACTACTACATGTGATTTTTTTGGATGAGTAGGCGTTGCTTTCGGTCTGTTATAACCAGATACCCCAATTCGTTTAAGCTTTGGGTCTAACATTATTCCTCATCCTTTTCTATAAAATCTGGTGCTTCTAATTCCCAATCAGGAAGATGACGAACCATTAGTTCCCACGCTTCACCCTCCGTAAATCCCGCCTGAGCAAAAGAGTTATACAACTCATGCGCCTGATGTGCGTACTCTTGTAATGGCGTAAAAAAATCTAATAGTAGTTCTTCAGCTTTTTTCTTTTTAGCCATATTTCTCCTTTTGTAAAGAGGGGTGGTTACCCACCCCTCTTTATTTTTTAAACTACGCAGCGATACTTGATTTCGTCTGAATGACGTAGCGAGCTTCTTTACGGAAGATATTCCAACCGATAAGAGCCTTCCAGCCAGCAGGACGGAACCGCATCAACTTGTCAGTTACAGGACCAATAACTGTCTTTGGCTCGTAGCAAACAGCCTCAAGAAGAGCCTGCTTACCGAGAAGAACAGTTGCGTATACCTTGTTTGCGCCAGAGCCAGAAATTGACTCGCAGCGTGGAGATTCGATATAACGAACCTGGTCATAGATACCAATTTCACCGTTCCAAAGATTGGCAACGCCAGCCTCTGTATAGGTGTGAGGTAACTGCCAAACAGCAGAACCAGAGGTCTGAGCTTCAGAACGAAGGTCGAAAGACACATCTGGGTGGATAAGTGCTGTATAGAGTCCGCCATCGCGTGGTTGTACGTTTGCGCCACGAAGCTTTGCAACACCTTTACGTGCAAGTGCAGCGGTAAGGTTTGCAGCTGTGGTGCTCGCAGATACGTTTTCACCATTGATGGTTGCTTCGTTAGCAGCAGTTGTTCCTGTAAAACGCATTGTTGCAAGCGATGTCAACTTGGTCCACACTAGTGAATCAAGTGAGTCACGCATGTTGAATGACAACATGTCTGCAACAGCTGGGTCGATTGCGGAGATTGACTCAAGAGCCAAGCGCTCGGTTGTGATTACGGCATTGCCGTACTCATCAACAGTAACATTCACCTTATTGGTGTTGTTAAGTTCTACAGCGTCTGGGTCCTGTGTCTGGGTTAGTGCAGTAGTTGCACGTGATAGGTCTTGGTAGACCTGAAAGACGACGGTGTTACCTGGGTTTGTTACATCGACTGGGCGCTTGTCCGCAAATTTACGGAACATTGGCTCAGAACGAAGGTTAAACTCAATGTACTTGTCATACGCCGTCTGAATCAAGTTCGACAATGTGCTTGTCGTAGTTGATGTTGCGGGTGTAGTAGGCATGATTTCCTTCTAATTAGGTTTACTGTGGACTATCAGCTTTTGAGAAGGTTACTCAATTCCTCTGGCGAACTAGCGTTCGCGATACGAGAAGCCAAGTCTTGACCCACGTATGGGTCAATGTCACCATTGTCAAAATCTGACATTCGCTCATATTCTTGAGCGTCGGGAGATTGCTCTCCCTCTTCAACGGCTTCGATACCAAAAGCATCGCCGTATTCATTTAACCATTCAGCTACCGCATCCTCATCGGCTTCGATTTCCTCTGGGATGAATGCTGCGATTTTTGGGTTGAGTCCAAAGTTTTCTAAGATTTCTCCAACAGATGCTTCGTGACTGTAGGCTGTAATCTCCTCAAGAATATCGTCTTGCTCTTTAATTTGTTTTGAAAGCCTGTCGATTTCTTTTCGAAGTTTTTTTACCAGGTCAGTACCGCTACCTGCGTCTTCATCTTCAAACTCGTACTCGTTATATTCTTCTGCCATTGTTTTCTCCCTATTAGTAGTTAAAACCCTCATCGGGTCCTGCACCACACGTACTCGTCAGCAGGGGTACTGATTCGTAGACGTGATGACTTCCAGGCTTATACACATCACCAGGGCTGGACGGTCTGGGACGGATTCTGTTTGTTATACGTCAGGTCTTTTTGAGCGAGAACCTAGCGACGCTCTATTAAGAGCGCTTTGTTGCTGGAATTTTGCACGTTCTTTGCTTGCTAGTTTCTTAATCTTAACTCCAACATCTGCTCCACCAGCAAGTGCAAGTGCTTCACGAGTCAAATCTTCGGTTCCAGCGGTTTCGCCATATAGACCCATAAGTCTTTGGTAATCTTCTTGTTCGCGAACTGAGCTTTGGAATGCACGTTCAGCCGAATCGCCTTTACCAGCTTTAAGAATTTCTTCGGCAAAATCTTTACTGATTCCAGTTTGCATACCAGCGCGAGTAGCTGCGCCACCGATTTCAGAGGCTTGATATTTACGTTTTAACTCGTCAGAGGTGTATGTAAACCTAGAATCAATTGCACGGAATGCTTTATCTGGGTCAAGTAGGTAGGCAACCATGTCACCTTCTGACAAACCGTAATACTGCTTTAAAGAGTTTTTAATGTTTTGGTCTGCATTTTGTAACGCTTGTTTAGCTAGATTTACACGAGCAGCAATCTCAGCGACAGAGGTTCCTAGCTCTCCAATAAACTTAGCAAAATCTTCTGGTTGGTCGTAGAAGTAACTAGGTAAGCCAGCCTCAGACATAATTTCCCTGTAAGCATCTTCGGTCTTAACGTATTCGGATGGGCTAAGTAACCTATCTCCTGGTAGACCTTTGCCATCTGCCATACGTTTACGAATAATTTCATTGCCAGCGAATCTAGTTTTATAAGCATCGCTGTTATAGACAGTGTTTAAAACCTGTGCTTCGGTAGGCATAATATTTTCTTCATACACTTTGTCCATAATATCCATTAAACTTTTTGAAAATTGTTTATCAAGACCAGCGTTTTCAAACATCTTCATTGCTGAGTCACGAGCGCCAAGGTCTTTATAACTTTCAAGAACATTCCCAGTAGAGCCATCAGACATGACCTGAACAACTTCTACAATGCCACCTTTTTTACGTACGGTACGTGTTCCAACAACTTTTGGCTTAGCAGCTTCAATTGCTGCTGCGTTTTGCATTTTTGCTATTTGGTCGGTAAGCGCTTTAATTTGGTCCATAATTGCTTTTTGTGCAGCAGCATCTGGACCAGAACCGCCAGCGCCAGCACCTATACCAGTTGAAGTACCAGTTGAAGTACTAGTTGGAGTACCAGTTGAAGTACTAGTTGAAGTATCTGTTGAGGTACTAGTTGAAGTACCAGTTGAGGTACTAGTTGAAGTATCTGTTGAGGTACTAGTTGAAGTATCTGTTGAGGTACTAGTTGAAGTATCTGTTGAGGTACTAGTTGAAGTATCTGTT
>Ga0208048_1000269_pt1 | contig 27582 bp, 20 predicted proteins | sample Malawi_45m_30L_FD_184163 | JGI IMG/M metagenome (GOLD analysis project Ga0208048, IMG submission 184163) | Freshwater microbial communities from Lake Malawi, Central Region, Malawi to study Microbial Dark Matter (Phase II) - Malawi_45m_30L... | ecosystem: Environmental > Aquatic > Freshwater >...
GCTTTGGCCTCCGTGGCGGCTTTGGCTTTCGCGGCGTCAGCGGCGGATTGCGCGGAGCGGATCGCGTCTGCCTCGATGGCGGACTTGCGTAGCGACTCCTGTTTGGCGAGTTGGGCGACTTCTGATTTCTGCTTAGCGCTGGTGGCGGTGGCGGTAGCGGCCTGCTCGGCGGCAGAGCGCTTGGTTTTCGCGGATTGCAAGGAAGCCTCGGCGCTGGCAAGCGCGGCACGGGTGGACTGTTCGGCGGCGGCCTTGGCTTGCTGGTCTGCTTGCGCGGCGGCAAGCCGGCTGGCGGCAGCAGCAACGGGCGAAGGCATGGCTGGGACGGACGCGGCTTTGGCTGCCTTTGCGGCTTCAGCATCGGCGGCGGCGCGGGCTTCGGTGGACGTCTTGATGGCGGCGGTGGCGGCGCGCTGGGCGGCTCCAGCCTTGTCAGCGGCTTCGCCGACGGCCTTGTTCGCGGCGGTGGCAGCGGACAGCGCAGACTTGGCGGCATCGGTCTTTGCCTTAATACCGGACTTGGCGGCGGCGAGGCGGGCCTGCGCTTCACGGGCATTGCGCGAGGCGTTCTCAGCGAGAACGGTTGCGTCTTGCAGCGCGGCCTGCGTCTCCCGCTTGGGGTTGCTCTTGACGGCGGCGGCGGCCCCTTCCTTGGCGCGAATGGCATTGGCGGCGGTCTTGTTTGCGGCGGCGAGCGCGGCTTCAAGTTCGGCGAGGTTGTTCGAGCTGGATTTGGCATCGGCGTCGGCTTGTTTGGCGCGTGCGGCGGTGGCCTGCGCGTCGGACTTGGCGCGGGACTCGGCTTGGGCAAGCCGATTGGCCTCGGCCTGGGCGGCGGCTGCGGCATCGGCGGCCAACTTTGCTTTTGCCTCGGCGTCGGCCTTGGCTTTCGCAGCGGCATCGGCGGCTAGGAGGCGTTGTTTGGCCAAGGTCTCGGCCTGCGATTTAGCTTCGGCGTCAGCCTTGGTCTTTGCATCAGCGGCGGACTGAACGGCGGCCTGCGCAGATTTTGATGCGTTTGCGGCGGTGCTGGCAGCGGCGCGGGCCTTGTCGAACTCGGCGATAGCCTTGCTTTCAGTGGCACGGGCGGTGGCAGCGGAGGATGAGGCGTTCTTTTCGGCGGTTGCAGCGGCTTGCGCCTCGGCAGCGGCGCGAGCGGCGTCAGCGGCGGCGGCCTGCGCGTCGGACCGGGCACGCGCGGCCCAGCCGGCGGGGTCAGCTTTGCGGGCGGCGACCTCGGCGGCACGGCGATTGTCCTCGGCCTGCTTGGCGGCCTTCAAGTCGGCGAGGCGCTTGGTCTCGGCGGCGGCTTGCGCGTTTTTCTCCGAGTCCGCCTTGGCCTTAGCAGCAGTAGTGGCCTGCTCTTGCGCTTTCTTGTCGGCGGCGATTTTCGCGCGTTTAGCGGCCTCGACGTCAGCCTGGGCCTTGCGGTCTTTTTCGGCCTTGGCTAGTGCCTCGGCTTTCGCACGGGCGGCGGCCTCGGCTTGGGTCTCTTTGTCGGCGGCGGTGCTGGACTTGGACTTCGCATCCGCCGCGCCGGAGGAGAAGGGGGTGAAGCAAATATTACCGGCAAGCAGGACGGCGAGCGCGGTCAATTTGAAAAGCTGCATAAGTCAAAACCCTATTGAATTCAAAGGGGCGAATCAACTTGAATTCCGTAGATCGTTCAGCGGGTAGAGCCGCTGCCACGCGTTGGGCCAGGGATAACGTAGCAGCGTGCTGACGATGATGCTGCGCACCTCGCCGCGCGTGGCTTTTACGGGGTGCTGGGGGGCGAGGATGTTCACTGTGCGCAGCTTCTCAATGGTCTTCACGCCAATGAGCACGGGCCAGGCGCAGGCGAGGCGCACGCGGATGGCGCGGCGCGGGAGGGCGTTGGTGTATTCCCAGCCGGCGGCGAGGTGCGCGGCAGCCTGGTCGAGATACGCGTGATAAAGCGGGCGTAATTTCGGCTCGTTGGCCGGGTCGAGCAGGTCGGCCGGTTGCAAGCCGATGAGGCGGAGTTGTTCCTCGGGCAGGTAAGAGCGGCCTTGGCGCAAATCGCGTGGAAGATCGCGCAGGATATTGACTAGTTGCAGACCCTTGCCGAAGCGCACGCCGTCGTGCAGCAGCTTCGCGTCGTCGAGTGGCGAATTTGGAAACAAGTGCGCGCGGGTTATGCGTGTCCAAAACTCGCCCACGCAGCCGGCCACACGGTAGGTGTAGTCGTCCAATTCTTCCTCCGTGCGGAGGGCGGCGATGCCCTTGGGCGTCGCACCGTGGAAGCGTCTTAGGTCAAGCTCTTGCCCACCAGTGATGGTGTCGAGCACTTCGCGGATGCGTTGCTGGTCGAAGGAGGGGAAGCGGCCGAGCCAGCCTAGCGCCTCCTCCACGCGTTCGAGGAGCATCCGCTCGGCGGGTAAACTTTGCCGCTCGGCGAACGCGTTGAAGTTCACCGGGATCAGCCGCGTGCCGGCGATGCGCTCGCGCAGCATTTGCAGGGCGTTTAGGCGATCAGCCAGTGGGATAAGCTCCGTGTCCGCGATGGTGTCTGTGGCGCGCGCTAGCAGGTAGGCCAGGCCGATCTGCGGGCGGACCGGGCGCGGTAGCACGCGCAGGGTGAGGTAAAAGGATCGCGAAACTTCGCGCAGCAGCGTCGTGAGCAGCGACGACTGCGGATGCGGAATGGCGGAGGCTTCGTAGTCCGGCTCGCTCATGCGGCGATTGATCTGGCCCAGCCTTTCGCTGCCCACGGAACCGGCTGTGCGTGAAGCATGGCGCGCACCGTCCAAAGTTCAAGGTTCAAAGTGTCGCGCTACCGCGAGCTTGCCCTGCTAGCACTTCGCCCGCACCTTAACACCCATGATTCAGTTCATCCGCGATATCCACGCGGCGAAAAATGCGGCAGGTCAAGCTGTCATCTCCTTTGAGGTCTTCCCGCCGAAGACCGACGAGGGCGATAAGAACTTGTTTGAACGGCACATCCCTGAGTTGATGAAGCTCCGCCCAGACTTCTGCTCCGTGACCTACGGTGCCGGCGGCAGCACACGCGAAAAGACTATCGGCATCGTGGACCGTATCCAGCGTGAGCATGGGTTGACCGCAATGATGCACCTCACCTGTGTCAACGCGACAAAAGCCGAACTCACCGCCGTCCTCACTGAGGCCCGCGCGCGCGGCATCAAAAACATCCTTGCCCTGCGAGGCGACCCGCCTGGCGGTGGCGAGTTTCAGCCCACGCCAGGCGGCTTCGAGTTCTCCTACCGGCTCGTTGAACACCTACGCGAGTTAGGCGGCTTCAGCATCGGCACCGCCGGTTTTCCTGAGGGCCACATCGCCTGCAAAGAAGGCAAGCGTGTGGACTGGGACCGGCTCAAGGCTAAGATTGATTCTGGCGCAGACTTCGTCGTCACTCAGCTCTTCTTCGACAACGCGGATTTTTATGCCTTTCGCGATTATCTGACAACGCGGGGAGTTACTGTGCCGTTGGTTCCCGGCATACTGCCAGCGATGAGCGGCTCGCAGGTGAAGCGCTTTACCGCGCTGTGCGGCGCGCAACTGCCCGCGCCCTTCCTCGCCGGCTTGGAGAAATGCGGCGCGGACGACGCGGCGGCCACTGAGTTCGGCATCGAATACGCCTCCGCCCAATGCGCTGACCTGCTTAAGAACGGTGCCGAGGGCATCCATTTCTACACGCTTAACAAGGCGCACTCGACCACTCGCATCTTGAAGAACCTCAGATTGGCTTGAGTGCGCTTCCCGCTTCGTTAAACAACGCTTCATTGCTCCCGCATTTGCTTCGCCGCTTTTTCCTCGCCCGATAGCTACGCTTCAACACATGCCGCAAACCGCTTTTCCAGTTGATATTTCCGCGTCGGATCTTTCTGGCGACGCGTGCGAGCTGCTCGACCAACTCAACTCGCCTGAGACGCTCCCGACGCTCTCCCTAGCCGCAGCCGCTCTGTCGCTCGAAACGGTAATTGATCAAGCCACCCTACGCCGCTTCCTCATCGGCTACCGTGAACGCGCGTTGGTGCCGGTAGAACTGCCGGTCATCCTCCGTGCGCACGGTCACGCCGTGCGCAACGAGTGGCGTGAACTGCTCGCTCTCGACCACGAGTTGGCCCGCGACGCGCGCCTCCGGGAATTCCGTGTTGCCAGCGCCGTCGTGGGTCGACGTCAGCTCGCCAAGCTGCGCCCCTTGCGCGATCAGCGGCTGGTGCAGCGCTACCTCCACGCCGTCGAGGCCGGCCAGGCACACGGTTGGCACACGCTCGTCCTCGGCGTGTTTTTCGCACTGTATTCGTTCCCGTTGCGTCAGGGCCTCTTGCTTTATGGTCAACGTATGCTGGGCGGGTTCTTCGACGCGGCGGTCGGCACGCTGCGGCTATCGGCAGCTACGGCTGCCCCCCTTCTCGCGGATGCTGTGCAGCCCCTTGTCCCGGCGGTGAACCAACTTTTGGCCGGCTCGCTCTCGGAAGAACTCTCGGTCGTCCGCTGAGGTCGGCGCGCCTTAGCTTCTCGCGCGTCGGGCCCACCGCAGTTTCGCTGATGCTGAGCGTGGATTCTTCCGTCGTTCTTCCACCGTGGGTCGGATAACTTCCGGGGAAATCTCCGCGTAATCGCCGTCGCGCAGGCCAGCTTCGAAGGCCTTCTTCACGCGCCGATCCTCGCCGGAGTGAAACGTGAGTACTGCCACACGCCCACCCGGATTTAGGCACGCAGGCAAATGGCGCAGCAACGTGTCGAGGGCGCCGAGTTCATCATTCACCGCAATGCGCAACGCTTGGAAAACGCGGCGTATGGTCAGGTCGGTGTCGTCCTTATTCACGCGCGGCAAAGTGGCACGAATAGCCTCGGCTAGTTCGCGCGTGGTGGCAAAGGCGCGACCGGCGAGCGCGGCGGCCAGTTCAGTCGCGCGCGGCTCGTCGGCGTTACCTTGGAGAATGTCTGTCAGCCCAGGTGCGGACAGATTCGCGAGGAAGGCCGATGCAGGTTGGCCGCGCTGCGGGTTCATCCGCATGTCCAGTGGGCCTTCGGCCTTCGTGGAAAAGCCGCGCGCCGGGTCGTCAATTTGCATCGAAGAGACCCCAAGATCCGCGAGGATGCAGTCCGCACCTGCGTGTGCGGCGCCAACCAGTGCTTGCGGCAACCCGGCGAAATTGCTGCGCACGGCGGTGAATGACTCCAGCCCGTAGCCCGCCTCGCGCAAACGTTTCTCTGTCTTGGGTAACTCCATCGGATCCGCGTCGAGGCCGATCAGGTGGCCGCCGGGCTGAAGCCGCGCGAGCAGTTCGCGCGCGTGGCCACCGTAGCCGAGCGTGCAATCCACCGTGACCTCGCCTGGCTGCGGCGCAAGCACGGCCAGAATCTCCGCGACCATGATGGGCCGGTGCGTACCGGCGGGCGTCTTGCCCGACGCGAGCACCTTCGCGACTGTCTCTGCGTAACGCTGCGGGTCGTGCTCCTTGTATTTCTCCGCGAATCGGCGCGGGTGCCTGCCGGAATAGCGCGGGCGACGACGATGGAGCGGCCTAGGCGGAGAACTGTCCCCGGATGGTAACGGTGAATCAGTCACGGTTGACGCAGTTTTTTTAAATTGTCGGCACAGGTCAACGAGCCGCACTTACCGCTTAAATAAAGTCAACGTTTCCAGTCTGATCTCCAACTTTTGAAATCCGCACAAGCATTGCAATCAGATATTTGAAAACCGTGACTCGCCCATATAAAAGTCATGAACTTCAAAGGTTTCGTCTCTCGGAGGTCAAAATGACCACGGCGGGGAGTGATGACAGCCCCAAAGCCCAAGTTGGGGCGGTTGAACGACAAATAAGCGGTAGCTCATTAACCAATCATGAGACCGCAAATTTACTCCTTTGGCACTTGGTTCAACGTGTAGTGCAGCGTGTCATTCCGCAGCGCGTCGCCTCGGTTGTTCTTCAAATTCAGCGCACGAAGTTGGACGACGTGGCGTGGCTTTTGGCCTTCCAGCGTCAGGCGCACGGCGAGCTTGTCGGGGGCGACCTCGGCTTTTAGCACGCGCACGGGCGGGCCGGAAATTTTTTCGTCGCGGTTCTTTTCCGGCGCGTTGTGTTTGCCGTCGTAGGCGTAGGTGTATTGCTGCGCGTCCCAGTTCTCGGCGTTGCCGGCGAGCGCGGCGTCCACGGGCAGCGTGAAGGTTACCTCGAAGCCGTTCGTGCGCGCGGCCACCATTTTAAACTCGAAGGGTACGCGCCCGGAGAATTTCACGCGGTCGAGCGAGTGCGGCTGCGGCGCGGCGCTCGTCCAGTGCCCAAGGCGCAGCCCGCCCACGTAGAGCCGCGAGTCCGGTCCGTAAGCGAGGCGATTCACGCCGGACGCGAAGCCCTTCACGAACGGCAGCACCGCGCCCTGCCACCGGCCGTTGACCTTTTCCAACGCCACGCGCACGACGCTCGCGTTCTGGAACTCGCCTACGAGCAGCTGCCCACCGAACGGCCCGAAGCGGAAGTCGCCCACGGTCGTAATCCCGCTCGCGGACCGTACCCACGCATACGGAAACCACACGGCGGGCGGGGTGAAATTCGGGTCGCCATCGAAGTGTGCGGGCGGCGACGGGGTGGAGCTGGGGTGGCCGTAGAAGTTCGTGGCTTGCAGATGGTTCAGCTTGTTTGCCGCGATCCAGTGGCCTTGGTTGTCGGTCGTGAAAAGGTCGCCGCGAAATTCGCCGAAGCCGTTCGGCATACGCAGTCCAGAACAGAACGGGTCGGTACGCCAAAAGTCCGTAAAGGGAATTTCGCCGGAGTTGTCAGGGTGTGGAGAAATTTTTAAGCACCAGCCCATTGCGGGCACTTCGCGCATCGCAAGGTGGCCGGGGATAAGCGCGCCGAGGATGCCGCTCTCATCCACGAGCGGGCCGGTGGCGAAGGAGTGATAATTACCCGTGAAACCCCACGCGTCACTCACGCACTCGAACAGGTCCGCCACACCATCGCCGTCCGCGTCGCGCAGGCGCGTCAGCTCGCACTTCTGCATCACGTAAATCACGCCGCCTATCACGCGCAGGCCGCCCGGCTCGTTCAACCCGCGTGCGAACCGCCGCCAGCGCGCGGCCTTCGCGTCGCCGGTCGCGCCCTCGACGATGAAGACCTCGCCCTGGTAGGTCGCGATGGCGAGGTTGCCGTCCGGCAGGAAGTCCATGCCCGCCACAGTCAGTTTGATTTCCTTCGGCACCGGGAAATGCTCGACGGTGTAATACTCATCCCCGCCGGGCGTGTCGGTGAATTTCGGGTCGGGCCGGAAAACGGGCGCGGCGTTCGTGGCTTTCGCGGGCGTGGGCAGTGGCTTCACCGGGCCGACGAGCTGCTTTGCCAGCGCGGTGGCGGCGTTCAAGTCCGCGACCACGGCGGAGGCGATTTCAAATGTCTGCGGCTGTTCGCTTGGCGGAATCGCGACGCGCAGCGCGACCTTGCGGCCGGCAACGACGTTCGTGACGAGCGCGGAGTAGGGACCTTTGCCGTCGCGTTCGGCGTTGAGGATTTCCGTCACGGCGGGGCTGGTGACGAGCGGCAGGAAGTTCGCGCCCGGCAAGCCGCGCAGCACGGCCACGAGCACGCCCGCCGGGGTGCGAAAGCCCTGCGCGCCTGCCACGCCGAAGATGTTCACCGGGTCGGCAGCCTCGTCGTGCGCGTTGAGGCGGAGACGCTGCGAGTGCGGGGAAATTTCCCAGCGACGGACTACAACGTCGTGGTCACCTACGCGTTCGAGGCGCGGGGATTCAATCACGCTCACTGCCGAGTCGCCGGGCGGAAACAGTTCGTAGACGAACGCGGTCGCGCCGTCCGCCGTGCTGTGGCCCGCGAAGCGCGTGAACGGCCCGAGCGTGTCCGCCGCAACGGCATCTAAGACCCACGGGCTGCGTTGAAGGCCACCCCACAGCCGCGTGCCGGTGAAATCGCACACGAAGCGCGTGGAGGTGCCGGTGTAGGGCAGGCCGTAAAGGTTGAGTGATTCGCCGCGCCAGACGGTGTGCGTGCGGAGTAGTTGGGCATCGAAGGCGAGGTGGAGATTTGTGGCCAGCGACACGACGATGCTGCGGCCAGACTGCGCCATTGGCGCACGGCGGAACGGCAGGTCGGCGGGGTCGTGGAAGGCGGGTGCGGGCGCGGGCGAAGGCGCGGGAGTTTGGGTGAATGCGTTGGCGGCAAGGAACAACGCACCGAGGCAAAGGAACTGGCTTCGCACGAGCGCAGCGTAGCGCAGCCCATCCCGGCGGCGAGTGGGAAGTGCGCACTTGCCCGTGGACGCCAGCGCGTGGCGGAAATACTCTCCCGCCGGCTACATGAGCAGTCAAACACCGCCACTCAGCCCCTCGGCTAGGGCCAACATCCCAGCACACATCGCCATCATCATGGATGGCAACGGCCGCTGGGCCAAGACTCGCGGCCTGCCGCGAGTCGAGGGCCACCGCAACGGCGTCGAGTCTGTGCGCGCCACTGTGCGCGCGTGCGGTGAGTTGGGAGTGAAATATCTTACCCTCTACGCCTTCTCCGTCGAGAACTGGAATCGCCCCAAGGACGAGGTGGATACGCTGATGAAATACCTCGCGCGCTTCCTTAAGAACGAGATTGGCGAGCTGAACCGGAACAACGTCCGCTTGGAAGCCGTCGGCCAGATTTACCGCCTGCCCGAGTTTGTGCAGGAACAGCTCGCGAAGACGAAGGCCGCGCTGGCCAAGAACACCGGCCTAACGCTCATCCTAGCCTTGAGCTACGGCGGGCGCACGGAACTCGTCGAGGCCACGCGCGCCATCGCGCAGCAGGTGAAGGCCGGCAAACTCGACCCGGCGGAAATCAACGAGCAGGTCATCGCGCAGAACCTTTACACTCACGCTTATCCCGACCCCGAGCTACTCATCCGCACCAGTGGCGAGTTGCGCGTGAGCAACTTTTTGTTGTGGCAGATTTCTTACGCGGAGTTTGTCGTCACGCCCACGCTTTGGCCGGACTTTCGCAAGCCCCAACTCTACGAGGCGCTGGAGGAATACACCCGCCGCAACCGCCGCTTCGGCGGACTGTGATCTTCAGGTTTTCTGGGTGGGCATGCCTTGCACGCGAGTGTGCCTTGCCGGGCGCCTCCCGCCCCGTTCTCACGCGTCACTTCCGATTTGGTCGCCCGGTTGCGACGTGGTAAAGTCTCAACGTGATACATGACGCGTCTCTCAATGAGTTGCTCCAGAAGGTTTGGGAGGGTGGGCGTATTGACCAAGCTGAGGCGCTGCGCCTCTACACGCTCCCGCTGGAGGAACTCGGCGCGCTGGCCGATCGCCGCCGCCAGCTTCACCGGGCCGCAGCGCATGGCGGGCGAGGCATGGACACGGTCACCTACATCGTGGATCGCAACGTCAACTATACCAACGTCTGCAATGTTTATTGTAAGTTCTGCGCCTTCTGGCGCGCGGAGAAAGACGTCGACTCCTACGTTATCACGCACGCAGAAATGGACCGCAAGATCGAGGAGACCATCGCGCTGGGCGGAAACCAGATCCTCATGCAGGGCGGCCATCATCCAAAGCTAACCAAGCAGTGGTACCTCGACCTGCTGGCGCACATACGCACAAAGTTCCCCGGCTTTAACGTCCACGGCTTTAGCCCCAGCGAGTTGGTCGCGTTCTCGGAGTTCTTCCATGAGCCGGTCGAGCAGATCCTGCGGGATTTCGTTGCCGCTGGCCTCGGGTCCGTGCCCGGTGGCGGCGGGGAAATCCTCGTGGACCGCGTGCGCAATCGCATCGCGCCGCTCAAGGCTGACGCCACGCAATGGATGGGCGTGATGGACACCGCACATCGCCTCGGCCTCGCGAGCAGCATCACGATGATGTTCGGTCACGTCGAGACGGTCGAGGAACGCATCGAGCACCTGGAAGTTGTGCGTGCGCAGCAGGACAAATCGCTGGCGCGGTTGCCGATCGCGGATTGCCAATCGCCGATTGACAGGGCTGCCGCCTACGCGACCGCCCTCGAAACCGGCGCGCTCAACGGTGGTGCTTTCACCGCTTTCATTTGCTGGACCTTCCAGCCCGAGAATGCCGCGCTAAAGGCTCCAACCGTGGGCGCCCATGAGTATCTTCGCACCCAAGCCCTTAGCCGCATATACTTAGATAATCTTCCCAGCGTGCAAAGCTCATGGGTCACGCAGGGCCTGGAGATCGGGCAACTCGCGTTGCGTTACGGCGCGAACGACCTCGGCAGTATCATGATTGAGGAGAATGTCGTGAGCGCCGCCGGCACTACCTACCGCATGACCGTGGCGGACATGCAACGCCTCATCTCCGACCTGGGTTTTGAGCCGCGACAGCGCGACAACTGGTATCGGTTGGTGAAGTGACGCGAGCCGGCCGCGCTCATCGCTTCATTAGTGCCTCATCGAGGTTCAACAGGACATTTGCCACCGTGGCCCACGCGGCGAGATTCGCGGCGTCCGCGCCAGCCGGCAGCGGGCCAAGCGGCTCGGTGGCGAGAGCGGTGGCCTTGGCCTTGTCCTTTGCAAACTCGGTAGCACTCTCGGCGTGGAGCTTCACCAGCTTGGCGAGTTCGGTATCCGAAGGCGGTCGAGCCAGTGCGAGGCGGAAGCCGTGGCGGGCCTTGTCGGCATCGGTGCTGCCACCTTCCTTGACCATGCGTCGGGCCAACGCCTGCGCAGTTTCAACGTAGACTGGGTCATTCATTGTGACTAACGCTTGCAACGGCGTGTTCGTGCGGTTGCGGCGCACGGAGCAAACCTCGCGGCTCGGGGCGTCGAACGTGGCCATTGAGGGATACGGACTGGTGCGCCGCCACTCCGTGTAAAGGCCGCGACGGTAGCGGTCCTCGCCCGTGCTGGGCGCCCAGTCTAACGCGCCGCCGAAGGCCGCGTTCAAGCCCATGCTTGGGCGCGTCGGGCGCACGCTCGGGCCGAACATTTTTCCGCTCAACAGCCCGCTCACGGCCAGCGCTTGGTCACGCACCATTTCCGCTGTGAGCCGCAAACGCGGGCCACGCGAGAGCAGGCGATTGTCCGGGTCTTTCTCCAACGCTTCCGGCGTCACTTTCGAGGATTGCCGATACGCCTGCGACGTCACGAGCAGCCGGAGAAATTGTTTCGTGTCCCACTTTTGCGCGACGAGTTCTGTCGCCAGCCAGTCGAGCAATTCGGGGTGCGACGGCAGTTCGCCCTGCGCGCCAAACTCCTCGCTGGTCCGCACCAGCCCGGTGCCGAAGATGGCTTCCCAATAGCGGTTCGCCACGACGCGCGCGGTCAGCGGGTTGTTGTCGTCCACGAGCCACTTCGCGAGGGCGAGGCGGTTGCGCGGCGCGTCCTTCGGGAGCGGATGCCAGGCGGCGGGCACGGCGGCGGTGACTTCATCGCCGAGTTGCTGCCAGTTGCCGCGAATCTGAATCTTGGTGGTGCGCTGTTTGTCCGCCGCCAGCTCGCGGTAGATGGGCACGGTCATCGGCTTCAAGTCCGCCAAAGACTTCGTAAGCGCGGCGTGTTGGTCGCGGTCCTTCTTCAGCTCCGGCGCGAGGTTGCGGGCGAAATAATCCACGACCTTCGCGCGGTCGTTCGGAGGAAGAGTATTCAGCGACCAGTTTTCAGTGTTCAGTGAGCGGCTCGCGGCCAGCGTGGAAACAATCGCAGCCGGCGTGCGGGAAGACTCAGCGGCCCGCGCGTCTGCCGTGAGGCCGAGGCGGAAGTGACCGAGCGTCGCCTTCGCGGTCGCGGACTGCTGCTCGAGCGTCACGGATACTCGCGCACCAACGGGGAGCTCGACGGGCGTCGCCGCGATGAGCGTGAGCGTGTGCGGTTTGCCGGTCGCGCCGCCGACAGCCCAGCCGCGCGTGCGGTCGCGTTTCGGGGCGTCGTCGTTGAGCACGTTGTCGGCGTCGAAGTTTGCCTGCACGAAGTCGGCGATGGCGGTGCTGAAACGAATTTCCCGCGCGCCGTTCATCGCGAAGGCCACGTCCTTCTTCGGGGCGTCATTGCCGGCCTTTTCCCAAACCTCTTTGCGGTCCGCATCGAGCGCCACGACGCGGAAGCCTTTCAGCCGCTCGCCGGTCTCGGCGCGGTTCCACACCACGATGCGCTCCAGCACGCGGGCCTCCTTCAAGTCCACTTCCCACCACGGATTGTCCTGCGCTTCGGTGTGGGCCACGGAGCCTTTGTCATACTCGCCGTCCGTCTTGCCATCGGTCGCGCGGGAGGCGGCGGCGTTCATGTAAGTGCTGCTCTGCTTCGCCTCCCCTTTGAGCGCGACATTCTCGCCGCCGCTGAACACCTGCACTTCCGCGAGCTGGAGGTATTGGTTCTTCGCGGGCAGTTCGATGCGGACGAAGCGCGCCGTCGGCCCCTTGCTCTCGGCGGGCGGCAGCACGCTGGCGCGCACGCGGGTGACGACGAAGTTACCGCCTGCTTGGCCAGGGCCTTTGCCGGGAAGTTTTTCATCGGGCAACGCTTCGAGGCGCAGGGCGGTGAGTTTTTGCGCGGCGGGCATGGTCAGCTCCACGGTGAAGTTGTCCTTGGCCGCGTCGTTCTTCGCGACGAACACCGAGCCATCGTCCCGCGCATCGAGGGCCGCGCCGGAAGTGGACTTCGCCGCGCCGGCCTTGGGCGCGGTCCAGTCGAGCTTCACGGGGAACGCCTGCGCCCATTTGTCCGCGCCCGCGATGACCTCAGCGGACGGCGACTTGAACTTCGTCTCGAGCGCCGCGAGTTCCTTGTCCCAAGTTGTGCGCTGCTGCTTCTGCGCGTCCGTGAAGAAGGACAGCAGCGGGGACTCGTCGCGCTTGTCGGCGTCCTCGGTCTGGTTGAGGAACGCGAAGAGCTGGTAATACTCCTTCTGCGCGATGGGGTCGTATTTGTGCGTGTGGCACTGCGCACAGGCCATCGAGGTGCCCATCCACACGGCGAAAGTCGTGTTGACGCGGTCCACGACGGCGGCGTTGCGCCACTCCTCGTCGTTGGTGCCGCCCTCGTTGTTGGTCATCGTGTTGCGGTGGAACGCCGTGCCCTTGAGCTGCTCGTCGCTCGGGTTGTCCAGCAGGTCGCCGGCTATTTGTTCGAGCGTGAACTGGTCGAAGGGCAGGTTGCGGTTGAAGGCGTTGATGACGTAATCGCGGAAGGCCCAGATAGTGCGTGGCGGGTCATCTGCGTAGCCGGCGCTGTCGGCGTAACGCGCGAGGTCGAGCCACTGCCGCGCCCAATGCTCGCCGTAGCTGGGCTTGGCGAGTTGGAGATCCACGAAGCGCTCGTAGGCCTTCGGCTCCTTGTCGGCGACGAACGCGTCCACCTCCGCAAGGCTCGGCGGCAGGCCGGTGAGGTCGAGCGCGACCCGGCGGGCAAGGGCGAAGCGGTCGGCTTCGGGCTGGGGCGTGAGCTTTTCTTTCGCGAGACGCTGGTAGATGAAGGCGTCAATGGGGAGCAAGTGTTCAGTGTTCAGTGAGCCAGTATTCAGTTTGGGGTTCGAGACCGCCTTTCGCTCCGACTGAACACTGAAAACTGATTTACTGAACACTGGCACCGCTGGCCGACGCGGCCTCTCATAGGACCAATGTTCGGAGAATTTTCCGCCCGCTAGGATCCACGCGGTGAGCAGTTCGACTTCGCGCGGCGTGAGCGGCTTGCCGAACTTCTTTGGCGGCATGAGATCGTCCGCGTCCTTCGTGGTGACGCGCTCGAGCAACAGACTCCTCTGCGGCTGCCCGGGCTCGACCGCGCGCCGGCCGTCCCCAAGGTCCGCGGTGATGCCGTCCGCTGTGTCGAGCCGCAGGCCAACGCCCTTCTTGCCGCCCTTGCGCTCCTTCTCGTCGGGCCCGTGGCAGGCGAAGCACTTGTCCGACAGGATGGGCCGAATGTCGCGTTGGAAGTCAAAAACGATTTGGGCAGTGGACTTCGGTGTAGGCGCGGCAACGGCCCCGCTTCCGGCGAGGCCGAGCACGCCTGCGAAACACCAGCGTTGCAAAAGTCGATTCATGGTCATGTTTGTTCCGGGGTTTGGACGTGCTAAGTTGGCCGGTGATTGAGTCGTTCCGGAAGTGTTGGCCAAGATCACCGGTATGTCTACGTTGTTGCGGCCGCACGAAATAATAAACCGCTCCTTGAGGAAACTGCCCACTGGAAACTGCCTGATGATTACGGAATACTTTCCCTCCCGATGGATTTGCCGATCAAAATTATCTCAACCGACTTCGATGGCACGCTGCACGCCGACCACGAGAACCCGCCCGTGCCCGTGCGTTTGCAAGCACTGATCGGCGACCTCCAACGACGCGGCGCGAAATGGGTCATTAACACCGGGCGCGACCTCTCCAGCCTGATGGAGGGGCTGGGCCGCGCGCACTTGAGCATCCAGCCGGACTGGTTGGTGACAGTGGAGCGGGAGATTTACTTCCGTGAGGGGCCGCGCTTCCTCCCGTTGCAGCCGTGGAACGGCGACTGCGAGCGCGCACACCGGGAGCTGTTCAAGGCAGTAGAAAAGGACTTGCCGCGCCTGTTCAAGTGGGTCAACGGCAAGTTCCAAGCGTCGGTCTATTCCGATGCTTACTCGCCCTTCTGCCTCATCGCCGGGACGAACGCGGATGCGGACGACATCGAGGCGCACCTCGCGGATTACTGCGAGTCGGTGCCGAACCTGACAGTGGTGCGCAACGACGTGTATGCGCGCTTCAGCCACACGGCTTACAGCAAGGGCACGGCGTTAGCGGAAATCACGCGCCAGCTCGGCCTGACGCGCGAGTGCGTCTTCGCGGCGGGCGACCATTTCAACGACCTGCCGATGCTACGCGACGAGCACGCGTGCTGGTTAGTCGCGCCCGCGAACGCGATCCCGGTGGTGAAGGAGGCGGTCTTGCGTCAGGGCGGCTACGTGAGCGACCGCCTCTGGGGCCACGGCGTGGCGGACGGGCTGGAGGCGGCGATAAAGAAAGCAGGGCTGATGTAATTCCTCTCTCAAAGACGATTTACCCGGCGGTCAGAATGATATCTCAGAGATGGCGGCGATTGCCATGAGCCTCGCGATAAAAACGGGCAAGAGTTTGCTGAACTTTGCGTTGTGTATTTTGCGGACAAGGGAGTAAGCAGGCGATTCTCAAGCGATCCAACGACGTGATCAGCCAAAATGATCAGGTGTACGCCTTGATAAATCTCGGAGGGTTATGTTGATCTGACTCAAGGTCTGAAGAATTCTCCTCCGCCCGCTCCCAGTGCCAGCGTCCTTGCGATTCTAATTCTCCCGCTTGAAAAAGCGCTGCACCGCACCTTTGTGGCGGGGGAGGAGTTGCTGGACGTTAGCTGCGCCGCCGCCGGCCTCGGCTCCGCTCAGTGCGCCGGCTCTGGCAGTTTCCTTATCGTTGGTGACTTCGGGCGCGCTGCGGCTGATGCCCACGAGCTGCGCGTCCTTCAAGCCACTGAGCGGCCCCATCGGTAGCGCGGTGTCCTTGAACTTCATGCCGGACTCGTCCGATGGGTCGGTCCACGTCAGCGGGGCGTCGCCGCGGCCGCGATTGACGCCACCTTGGCCGTAGGACTGCACCACTTGGAGCAAGGAGTCGAGGTTCGCGCCGTTCTCGGCGAGGAAGGCGGCCAGGCCGTCGGGGTTCGGGCCTTGACCGGCGTTCTTGCAGGCTTCGAGCAGTTTGGGGTCAATGAGCTTAAGGTTGGCGAGTTTGTTGAGGCCTTCGGCGAGCTTGGCCTTGTTGCCTTGGAGAGCTTTGACCAATTCCTTGAGTTGCTCGGGGCTGAGCTTTCCGTCTTGGGCAGCCTTCAGGAGTTCCTCGGGGAGTTTCGCTGCGAGGAGTCCCTGCTCCAGCTTTGCTTGCTGGAGAAGCGAGGCCATGTCCTGCATGGCGCGTTCCAGTAAGGCCGAGGCGGAGTCTGGCAGAAGGCCCAGCGCGGCGGCGAGGGTCTCGGCTTGCTTCATGGTGTCGGTCTTTTGGATGGCTTCCTCAGCGGCCTGTTTGGCGAGGTCGGCGTTGGACTGCTTGAGATGGTCGAGGGATTCCCAAGTCTTGGCGGGATCCTTCGCGGCGGATTCCTTGCCGAGCCGGGCGAGTTCCTTCTTGAGTTCAAGGGCTTTGTCCTCCGGCAAAATCTTTTCCTCCTCCAGCGCGGTGATCTGCTCGGTCAATTCCGTGACGAGCTTGCCCACATCGAGCGGACGCTGCGCCGCGCCGACGATGAATCGCTCGGGCATCAGCATGGCCGCGCCAAGAAAAAGCGCCGCTGCCGCGAAGAGCGTGATGGGGCGACCGCTGTTCCAGCGCACGTTAGGCTGGGCGAGCTTTGTCCTGCTTTGCCAGGCGGAAACGTCGGCCTGCGCCGCGGCCATGAGTAGGCCGCCAGCTTGGTTATGCCGGTCCATCGCCGCGCATACGGCGGTAAGCTGCGGCCGCCGTCGCCATTCCAGCCACGCCGCGACGCCGATGACCGGCCCCAGGCCTGCCAATCCGCCAATCAGCCAATGAGACGCAACTAGCCCCGTTACACGTGCCACGAGCAGCGCCACGCCCACACCTAGCAGCCACACGGTGCCGCAGCGCAACGCCGCGCGGAACATCAGCAGGAAGCAGAGACGCCGGGCGAACTCTCGGATGGCTGGTTCAGTGCAACTCATGTGTATCCTGAAGCGCAAACTAGGAGCGCACTTCTACCCCGTCAAGCGTGCGGACGCGCGTGCTATGTCTGCCGGCCACACCGGACGAGACGATGCCTCCGAAAAAACGCTGGCGACTCTGGCCTACCCCGTTAGGATGTGATCACAACTCGGTTCACTCCGACTCAACCAACATGGAACCTACAGGCGACATCGCACTCATTGGCTTGGCCGTCATGGGCCAAAACCTAATCCTGAACATGAACGACCACGGCTTCACCGTCGTGGCTTACAATCGTACCACCGCAAAGGTAGACGAGTTCCTTGCCAAGGAGGCCAAGGGCACGAAGATCATTGGGGCGCACTCTATTCCGGAATTGATGACCAAGCTAAAGCGCCCCCGGCGCATCATGCTCATGGTCAAAGCTGGCAAGCCCGTGGATGACTTCATCGAGACGCTCCTGCCACACCTCGAGGCTGGTGACATAATTATTGACGGTGGTAACTCCCTCTTCGGTGACACCGACCGCCGCGTGAAGTACCTCGAGGCAAAAGGCTTTCAATACATTGGCACCGGCGTATCGGGCGGCGAAGAAGGTGCGCGACGCGGGCCTTCCATCATGCCCGGCGGTTCGCCCTCGGCTTGGCCGGCGGTAAAGCCCATCTTCCAAGGCATCGCTGCGAAGGTTGAGGACGGCGCTCCTTGCTGCGACTGGGTCGGCGAGGGCGGCGCCGGCCATTATGTAAAAATGGTTCACAACGGCATTGAGTATGGCGATATGCAACTCATCTGTGAGGCCTACAACGTGATGAAGCATGGCCTCGGCATGAGCGCTGATGAGATGCACGAGGTGCTCAAGGAATGGAATACAGGCGACCTCGACAGCTACCTCATCGAGATCAGCCGTGACATTCTCGCGAAGAAGGACGACGACGGCTCCGCGCTCGTGGATAAGATTCTCGATACCGCCGGCCAGAAAGGCACCGGCAAGTGGACGGTCATCAACTCGCAGGACCTCGGCATCCCCATCACATTGATGGCCGAGGCCGTTTACTCGCGTTGCGTCTCCGCGCTGAAGGACGAACGCGTGAAAGCGCAGAAGAAGCTCAAAGGCCCGCGCCCGTTCCTGACCAGCACCGCGGCCAACCCTGAGCGCAAGAAGCAGTTTATCGCCGACATCCGCGACGCGCTCTACGCGTCCAAGATCGTCAGCTACGCGCAGGGTTACATGCTCATGCGCGCCGCCGCCGCCGAATACAAGTGGAACCTCAACTACGGCGGCATCGCCCTCATGTGGCGCGGTGGCTGCATCATTCGTTCGCGCTTCCTTGGAAAAATTAAAGAGGCTTACGACAAGAACCCTAAACTCACCAACCTGATGCTCGACGACTACTTCCGCGGCGAGATCAAGCGCTGCCAAAAGGGCTGGCGCAAAATCGTCTCCACGGCGGCCTTGCGCGGCATCCCGGCGCCGGCGTTCAGCACCGCGCTGAACTTCTACGACCAGTATCGCTCCGCCGTGCTTCCGGCGAACCTGCTCCAAGCGCAGCGCGACTACTTCGGCGCGCACACCTACGAGCGCGTGGATAAACCGCGCGGCCAGTTCTTCCACACCAACTGGACCGGCCGCGGGGGCACCACCTCGTCGAGCACGTATAACGTGTAGCCACCCGTCCATCTCCTTCGCAGCCCGTCGCCGTCCCCGGCGACGGGCTTTTTGCTGGGCGGACTACGGGGTGCAGCGCGAATCAGGCGCTTCCCCCGCCTTGCGACTGGCGCTTAGCCTAGGGCCGTGCTTCACTGTCACGACTCATGCGGAAGTTCGTTCATCTCATTCCGAAACCGATTCTCTTCGGCCTGCTCGGCGCGCTCGGGTGCGTGCTGGGCTGGGCGGCGGGCGAGCCGCTACTCAAGCTCATCAAGCCCCCCAACCCAAAAACTGGCGAGGCAAACAAAAACCAGCCCGCCGCGCCGGTGCTGGTCTTCAGCAACGAGCTGCAAAAACGTTTGCAACGCGAGGAGGCCAAAACCGGCGACGTGCAGATTTCGCTGATGTGGGATAACTTTAACGATTTGGACTTGCACTGCGTGGACCCGCGCGGCGAACGCATTTTTTACGGCCACAAACGCTCGGCCTCGCAAGGCGAGCTCGACGTGGACATGAACGCCCGTGCGCCCTACTCAGCAAAGCCCGTCGAGAACATCTACTGGCCCACCAACGGCGCGCCCGAGGGCACCTACCAAGTCTTCGTCAACCACTACTCCCTCCACTCACCGGCCAACGAAACCCCTTACACCGTCGCCATCAAGCAGGGCGGCAAGGCGCAGGAATTTCGCGGCACCATCCGTCACGGCCAGACCAACACCGTCCACACTTTCGAGGTCAAAAAGGCCCCGCCGACCGACCTCGCCAAACTCAACCAGCGCCAGCCGCCCTCGCCGAAAGCCACGCTCGTCATCGGCCTGTGGACTTCGCTGCTCGCCGTGGGCATGGCCGCCCTCATCGTGGCGACGCAGAATTTCCTCCTGCGCCGCGCGCTGTTCAGTGTGAAAGAAGCCGCGCTCGTGCTAGGCGGCGGCGTGCTGGCGGGACTCATCTCCGGCGCGGTCAGCCAGCACCTCTTCGCCCTCGGCGCGAACAGCGTCGCCGCGCAACTCACAGAGACGGAGGCCGAACGTGTGCTGCCGCTCATCATCAAGGCCGGCCAACTCGTCGGCTGGTCTCTCCTCGGCGCGTTGCTCGGCTTTGGCCTCGCTTTCTTCATCCCTAACCTGCCGAGGTTCCGCGCGGGATTTGCGGGCTTGGTTGGGGGCGGGCTTGGGGCGTTGGCTTTTCTCGTTGCGCTTGCTCAGTCCGGCGAAGTCGCTGGCCGACTCGTCGGGGCGGCAATTCTTGGCCTGACCATTGGCCTTGTCGTCGCGCTGGTGGAGCGACTTGCGCGCGAGGCGGCACTCATCGTCCATTGGCACGAGAACGAGCGCACCGTCATCAACCTCGGCGCGAAGCCCGTCATTCTTGGCAGTTCATCGGAAGCCCACCTTTACCTGCCCAAGCACAAAGGATTTCCGCCCGTGACCGCTATCGTCACCTTCCGCGATGGCCGCGTGCAGATGGAAAACAAACTCTCGAACTCGACCCACACGCTGGCCGGCGGCAACAAACTCCAAATCGGCGAACTGTGGATTGAGATTCAGACCGACGCGAAGTGAGCGACCCGCAGTAGTCACACAGCCTGCTCCACCACCACTTTGAGCGAGTCGGGCTGGGGCTTGGCGGCGAGGGCGACGGCGGCGGCGGTTTCCGCGAGCGGGAAGCGGTGCGTTATGAGCGGGCGCACGTCGAGTTGGCGCGAGAAGACCAGTCGCGTGACGGTGGGTTGCAGCGTCACGTCGGCCGAATAGCTGCCGATCAGGTCCTTCTCGTCCGTGCAAATGAGGGAAAGATCCAACGGAGCGACCGCACCGCGTTTCGTGTGCGCAAAGAGGAGCACTTGGCCCGCGCCGCGCACGAGCGAGAGGGCCTGCTGCATGGCAGCGTCTGCAGGCACGGCGATGACGGCGGCATCAAGGCCGCGACTACGCGTAAGGCGGGCGATTTGATCGGGCAGATCGGGCAGATCGGCACGCAGTGCGCGGGCCGCGCCGAAGCGGCGGGCCAACTTGAGCCGCGTGTCGAGCAGGTCGGTGGCGATGACTTTGAGTCCTCGCAAGGCGAGGAGTTGAGTGAAAAGCAGGCCGATGGGGCCTTGCCCGGCGACGAGCACGAAATCGCCGGGCAGCACGGTGAGTCGGTTGACGCCTTTGAGCACGGTGTTGACTGGTTCGAGCATCGCGCCCTCGAGAAAGGAATTCTTTGATGGAATTTTCACCACGCCTGGCAAGCAGAAGTCCATCACGCGCACGTATTCTGCGTAGCCACCGCCGGCCGGCTCGAACCCGGCGGTGATGCCCGTGCGCTTGTATTGAGGGCACTGGGCGAATGCTCGGTGTCGACAGGCGTGGCATTTGAGACAGGGGATGTGGTGGTGCAGTGCTACGCGGTCGCCAATGCGAAAGCCGCGCACACGTGCGCCCAGTTTTACGATGGTGCCGGCGGTCTCGTGCCCAAAGATACGCGGCGGCGGCACGGTGCCGTGATGGATTTTCTTGATGTCCGTGGGGCAAACGCCGCACACGGCCACGCGCACGAGCAATTCGCTCGCGCTTATGCGCGGCACGGGCACGGATTCGACGCGCAGGTCGTTCACGCCGCGATAGACCACGGCTTGCATAGTTTCGGGAACTGGCGTTGACATCGTCACCACGGCGAAGCTTTTAGCGGTTGGCGCAAGAAATAGCGAATGGCGAGTTGCGAACGGGCAATGTTGCTCTCGGGGGCGGTGGGTGTGTGCAGGCTGTGATTCAACCCTCGCGAGTCGCCATTTCAGAGGTATTTCTCCGCCCAGTCCGGCGAGCAAGGTTCGCCGGCAATGAAGTCGGTAAACCATTTTTCCGGGTTAGCACGGAATTCCCAGTCGCGGTTGCGCCAGTGGAAGCGCAGCACAGCGGCGTGCAAGGCTTGGCAAGGCAGGATGAGTCGGGTGCGCTGTTCGGTGGTGAGTTGGCGAAGGACGAAGTTGAGGTAAAGTTGCTCGTCGCCGCCGTAAAGTTTGTCGCCCACCAGCGGGTAGCCGAGGTGCTGAAGGTGGATGCGTATCTGGTGCTTGCGCCCGCTGTGCGGTCGGACGCGCAACACGGTGAAGTTGCCCTCCGCGCGCGTGAACCGTTGCTCCACGCTGAATTCCGTCTTTGATATTGAGCCGTCGGCGCGAACACAGTCCTTGATGGCGATGATCGCCTGCTCGTCTTTGCCAAGGGCGGCATCACACGTCACGGAATCAGGTGCGAAGTGGCCGTGGGCGATAGCGAGGTATTCCTTTTCCACGCGGTGTTGAGCGAAAAGTTTTTTGAGTGCGGCATCAGCGGCGGGGCTTTTTGCAACCAGAATGACCCCGCTGGTCTCGCGGTCGAGGCGGTTGACGAGGTGGGCGGTCGCGGTATTGCCCAGATGCAGGCGCACGCGGCTGATGAGGCTGGAATAAACGTCACCTTTCGTGGGATGGCAGACAAGCCCGGCGGGTTTGTTGATGGCCAGCAGGTCGGCGTCCTCGTGGAGGATTGCGAAAAGGTCGGGCACCAGATGCGAGCGTCAGGCGGCGGGGCAAGACTTGCGAGGCGAAATCTGGGCTATGAAAGCGGGCCACGGATTGTGTGCGGCTGGCTGGTTGCCGGTGCTAGACTTGGTCACGCGACCTAGAACCCACGAGAAGCAGCGTAGCTTGTTTCTTGAGGCGGCCATGAGCGGTGCGTGGCATATCTCAGCTAACGCGTCGGTCACCACCCAACTTTCCTCTTTGCCGCCGTCTTTCCCGCCTTATTATCCGCCGCCGTGAAACGTACTGTGCTTGTCCCCGCGCTGATAATAGCGGCCTTTGTGCTCACGCGCTGGCCGGGGGTCATGCCACCTAATTTCAGTTTGGCTTACGGGCTCGTGTTTTGCGCGGGGGCGTTTCCGCAACGGTTCCCGTGGTGGGTGGTCTTCGGCCCGCTGGTGGCAACGGACGTGGGGTTAAATGTCCTTTACTACCAGACCGCGCCGTTCAGCGACTATCAGTTGGTAAATTATTTGGCCTACGCATCCATTTACGGTTTAGGCCGGCTCTTTGCTCGGCAGCGGGCAATTTGGATGCATGTGGCAGGCGGGTTGGTGGGCGCGGTTTTGTTTTACCTCATCACGAACACTTCCGCTTGGTTGGCCAACCCAGTTTACGCCAAAACGCTGGCGGACTGGCTGCGGGCCTTGACCACGGGGACTAACGGATGGCCTGAAACGTGGACCTTCTTTCGCAACACTTTGTTCAGTGGCGGGCTTTTTGCCGGCCTCATCAGTGCGGCCTTGCAAAGCGTTGAAGCTAAAGAACCGGAGCCTGAAGAGGAAAAGGAAGCCGAGCCCGCAACAGAAGCTGCTCCAGAAAAGGCTAATTAGCTCCGGCCATGACCATTCGTCCTGCCACGCGTGCTGATTGCCCGGGGATTCTCGCCATCTACAACGACGCGGTGCTCACCACCACCGCTACCTACGACTACGAGCCGCGCACGTTAATGCAACGTGAGGAGTGGTTCGATCAGCACGTGCGCGACGGCTTCGCGGTCTTTGTGGCGGAGGACGCGACTGGACGAATCGTCGGGTGGAGCGCTTTGAACCCTTATCACGCGCGGCCTGGTTACCGCTTCACCACGGAGAACTCGGTTTACATCGCTGCTGACCAACGCGGTAAAGGGCTTGGCAAGTTGCTGCTCGCGCCGCTGATTGAAGCTGCCCGTGCTAAAGGCTTGCACGCCATTATCGCTGCGATTGACGCGACCAACGAAGCCAGCTTGCGCCTGCATGCGCGGTTCGGTTTCGTACAGGTTGGCCACTTCAAAGAAGTCGGCTACAAGTTTGACCGCTGGCTGGATGTGATTTACCTGGAGTTGATCCTAAACTAAGTGCAATGGCTTGTTGCTGGATCCCGCCCGGACGGGGAGGACTCATTCCAGCCGGATCTCGGCCGAATGTCCGTGTGCATCCAAGCCTTCCAGCTCGGCAAACTTTCGCACTGACCCAAGCCCTTTTCTCAAGGCGGCTTTGGAGTAATTAACCACGCTGGTCCGCCGCTGAAATTGGTCCACCGTTAGACCAGCGAAGCTTCGCCCCGCGCCGCCCGTTGGCAGCGTGTGGCTCGGGCCGGCCACATAATCGCCCAACACCGTTGGCGACCAACCGCCGAGGAAGAGCGCGCCGGCCGTGGTGATCTGTTTCACGGCCTGCTGCTGCTGGCGGATCATTACTTCGCAATGCTCTGGCGCGAGGCGGTTCACCAGCGCGAGGCCGTCGGCGAGTGACTTCACTTGGATGAGCCAGCCGTTGTTCGCCAGCGCCTTCGCGATGAAGTCACGGCGCGCCAGCGACGGAAGCTGCCGGACGATTTCTTTTTCCGTCGCCTTCAGCACTCTCGCAGAAGTCGTCACCAGCCAGACGCGTTCGTGGCCCGAGCCGTGCTCGGCCTGCGCGAGCAGATCGGCGGCGATGAACTTGGGCTTGGCCGAGTCGTCGGCGAGCACGAGCACCTCGCTCGGGCCGGGCAATAGGTCAATGGCGACGCGGCCGACCAGCAGGCGCTTGGCGGCGACGACGTAAGCGTTGCCAGGGCCGAAGATTTTCTGCACCGGGCGGATCGTCGCTGTGCCCAGCGCGAGCGCGGCGATGGCCTGCGCGCCGCCGACTTTGTAAAGCTCCGTCGCGCCCGCCGTGCGCGCAGCGAAGAGCAGCGCTGGGTTCACCGCGCCGTCCCGTCCGGGCGGGGTGCACACGACGATCTCGCGGCAGCCCGCCACGCGGGCGAGCACGATAGTCATCAACGCCGTGGACACTAGCGGGGCGGTTCCACCGGGGATGTAGATGCCCACGCGTTCGAAGCCGTCGAACTTCTCGCCCACGGTCGCCCCGTGCGAGTTGCGAGCTAACCAGTTTTTGCGCAGAGATTTTCGCGCAAAGGCAGCAATATTTGTTTCTGCCTCTTTGACGGCGGCGCGGAGGGATTCATCCGCCGCGATGGAGGCGTTGAAGAGTTCTTCCGGCGCAACCACGAGCTGTTCCGCCGTGAGTTGTGCGCCATCGAAACGCGCGGTCAGTTCCAGCAGCGCAGCGTCACCGCGCGCACCCACGGCTTCCACAATGCCGCGCGCGCGCCCCTCGACGACGGGATCAAAGAGGCTCGACGCTGCCGCAAGCTGCGCCAGCCGGGCGGCGAAATCCTTGTCCGAATGCTTCAGGACGTTCATGGGCAGGGAAGCTAGGGAACGCTCGGGGCGAAGTCAAAGCGAGCGGAGCGGCTTGGGGTCAAGTCACTGGCTGCAAAAACCGCATCCAGGAGTCGCCATGTTTCATGAGCTTACGCTCGCTCCAGGCTACTGGGATATCCAAGGTGTCGCGTTTGGCATGGCCAAGGATGAAGAGGCCTCCGGGCGCGAGCAGTTTCGGTAGGTCGGCGTCATCCAGCAACCGCTGAGCGAAGGACTCAGAGCGCTTGCCGATATTTTTCTCCCCATAGGGCGGATCGGCGAGGATAAGGTCAAACGCCGCTCCCGTTACAATGAGTTGCGGCAGCGCTACAAACACGTCCTGCACGCGCAAGTGAAATTGTTCCTGGGGTAACCCGGCGAGAGCAACGTTCTGTTCAATGAACCGTGCGTGCCGTGCGGATAGCTCAACACACACTGCGTTTACCGCGCCTCGGCTGAGGCACTCGAGGCTCAACGCGCCAGTGCCGCCGAACAGTTCCAGCACGCGCGCGTTGGGCACACGGTCGCCGAGGCTGTTGAAGACCGCTTGCCGCACGAGGTCGGGCGTGGGTCGCACGTCGAGGCCCTTGGGGGCCTTGAGTTGGCGGTTCGCGGCGATGCCGCCGATGATGCGCATAAAAATAGTTTGGCCCGGCTTGGCGACGAAGTCAGCGAAAGTTTCCCCTGCTCACCGCCGCGCGATCCACACCAATGTCTCCACTGGCAGCAGGTCAAAGAGTGGGATTAAATCGGCATCCGCAAGATGGATGCACCCATGTGACGCGGGCCGACCGAGGCTGGCTTGGTCGCCAAAACCGTGGATGTAGATGTAGCGCGCAAAGGTGTCCACGCTGCCGCCCTGGTTAAAGCCGGCATCCAGGCCCGCCAGCCACAGGATGCGCGTGGTGATGGATTCGAGTGGCAAGCCGTCGCGCAAGTGGCCGATGGGCTTACGGGCCTTGAAGACCGTGCCGGCCTCCGCGCCGGCGCCGTGCTTTTCGGCGACCCGGTGCAACCCTAACGGCGTGCAGTTGGAACCCGCTACCTGACCGATGCCAAACTTCGAGGTCGAGCAGACGAACTCACGGACCAACCGCGCAATCCGGGATTTGCCCTGCGGAGCGAATTCGAACAAGGCGGCCCGTTGTGACGCGATGCGAACCGTCAAGACGTATTGAGTCGGCGCGATGCCCAGCCGGACGCACGTATTTCGAAACGCAGTGGGCAGGCGCGGTTTCATGCGACGGCGAGATGGGGCGTCACGGCCGCTTCGAGAAACGTGACCAGTGCGGGCTGCATGAACTCGTATTCATCCGGAATGTAGAGGCAATCGACGGGCTTGCTGCGGAGCGCATCGCCAAACTGCGCGCCAAGCGGACGCCAGCGGTAGCGGATTTCGGTGGGAAGGTCTTTGGTCGCGCGGCTCACGGACCGAAAATGTTCTGACGCCCCGGTCCCGGCAAATCAAAAGCCACCTGCGGCCGTGGGTAGAATTATGCGGAACGGCTGCGTGGCCTAGCCGGCTCGATACGAATTTACCCCAAGTCTCATGTCAGGTTGGAGGCACCACTGGCCAATGGGGGATAGCAATCTCCCATCGTGGCGTCGTGTTGGCGGGCAACCCGTTCTTGTGGGATCAAAGAATACCTCTCGCCCTCGCGGCCTTCCCTGTTAATGTCGCTTAGTCGCTTCGACGCAGCATGACACCCAGACTGTTCTCCGAACTCGGCCTGTCCCCGGAAATCCTTAAGGCCATAGATAAGCTCGGTTTCGAGCAAGCCTCGCCCATCCAAGCCGCGGCTATCCCCGTCCTGCTGGCCGGCAAGGACATCGTCGGCCAGTCGCAAACCGGCTCTGGCAAGACCGCGGCCTTCGCCATCCCGGCTATTGAGAAGACCGACCCGGCCAACCGCGCCGTGCAGGTTCTCATCCTTTGCCCCACGCGCGAACTTGCGGTGCAGGTCTGCGAGGAAGTCCATAAACTTTCCTTTTTCAAGCGCGGCATCAACGCTCTGCCCATCTATGGCGGCCAATCTTACGACCGTCAGCTCTATGGTCTTCGGCAGGGCGCGCAGATCGTCATCGGCACGCCGGGCCGCGTGATGGACCACATGGAGCGCGGCACGCTGCGGCTCGATCAGGTTCGCTCTGTCATCCTCGACGAGGCCGACGTGATGCTGAACATGGGTTTCCGCGAGGATATCGAGTTCATCCTCCGGGCCACGCCTGCGTCGCGGCAGACAGTCTTCTTCAGCGCCACGATGCCCCGGCCCATTCGTGAGTTGATCGAGACCCACGCCAAGGCCCCAGAGAGTGTGCGCATCGAGCAGCAGGCGTTGACGGTGCCGAGCATCGAACAAGTTTATTTCGAGGTGGACCGGCGCTGGAAGGTCGAGGCGCTCACGCGGCTGATTGATGTCAACGATCTCAAGCTCGGCATCATCTTCTGCAACACCAAGCGCATGGTGGACGAACTCGTTGAGCACCTGAACACGCAGGGCTACTCCGCCGAGGGCCTGCACGGTGACATGAACCAAAACCAGCGCGACCGCGTAATGAACAAGTTCCGTAAGTCGGGGCTGAAGTTCCTCGTCGCCACGGACGTGGCCGCACGCGGCATTGACGTGGACGACATCGAGGTCGTGGTGAACTACGACCTGCCTTACGATCCCGAAGATTACGTCCACCGCATCGGCCGCACGGGGCGCGCGGGCCGCAGTGGCATGGCGTTCACCTTCGTCTCGGGCCGCGATTTCTACGCGCTGCGGAACATTGAGCGCTTTACCCGCTCGCGGCTGCAACGCGGCTTCATTCCCAGCCGCGACGAAGTGGACGAAGCCCGCGCAAACGTTTTGCTGGAAAAAGTTCGCGCCACGCTCGAGGGCGGCGAGTTCGACCGTCAGGAGCACGCCGTCGAGCGGATGCTGGAAGAAGGCTACGATACCACGGACATCATCTCGGCGATGCTGCACCTGCTCGGCGGCGGCGAAGTACCTGAACCGCGCCGTGAAGCGGAGGCTCCGGCTCGTCGCGAGGCCGCGAAGCCAGCCGTGCCGCAGCGCACCGAAGACCGAAGTGTACCCGCAACGGCACCCGCTGCGTCTGCAAATGGCCCGCGAATTGCCACCAAGACTCCGGC
>Ga0208048_1000273_pt1 | contig 27468 bp, 24 predicted proteins | sample Malawi_45m_30L_FD_184163 | JGI IMG/M metagenome (GOLD analysis project Ga0208048, IMG submission 184163) | Freshwater microbial communities from Lake Malawi, Central Region, Malawi to study Microbial Dark Matter (Phase II) - Malawi_45m_30L... | ecosystem: Environmental > Aquatic > Freshwater >...
CATGCGCATGGGCGGTCCGCTCCTTGGGCTCGATGGGCGTGCCGTTGGCATCAACATCGCGCGACCCGATCGCACGGCGACCTATGCCTTGCCTGCTGCGCGCGTGAAGCCGCTTCTGGCCGCATGGATCGAGGCAGCGAAGGCCGGAACCACGCTGCCGACGGTAGCGCCGATCGACCTGTGGCCTCCGATGCAGCAGAGCGGCGCGCGCTGGATCGGGCATCCTGCCCTGGCGGAACTCGAGGGGTCGTCGCTTGTCTATGCCTTCGACCAGCGCGTCGATCCGGGCGTGATCGAGGGATGGACCGATCCGTTGGCGCGCTGCGCCTGGGTTGCCGAGCTTGAGCCCGGTGCCTATGACGTGTTCATCGAGGCGGGACTCGTGGGTGAAGCGCAGCGCTTCGCCACGATCGATGTTGGGTATGAGCGTTCATCCATGCAGGATGCTGGCGAGGAAGCCCAAGCGAACGCTGACCAGCCCGATCGATCCACGCGCGTACGGATCACGGCGACGCAACCCCCCAACGAACCTGTGGCGGGGCGCATGAAACTCGCCACCTTCCCGGCCGGGCGGCTCGAGGTCGGCGAGCGTGGGCCCTTCGTGGTCTGGGCCGGTCGACCTGGTGCATCCGATCTGGTGATCGGCCGGCTCACCCTGCGCGCGGTGGACGCAGGGGGCAATCCCGGCGAGGATGCGCCCAAGGCCGATCCTGATGAATGACCACTGGCACCAGCGCTTCCTTGACCTGAGCCGCACCATCGCCGGATGGAGCAAGGATCCATCTCGCCAGGTCGGCGCCGTCATCGTGAGCCCATCCAAGCAGATCCTGTCGACGGGCTTCAACGGCCTGCCGCGCGGCGTGGCGGACCGGCCGGAACGGCTCGAGCGACCGGTCAAGTACGACTTGATCTGCCACGCTGAGATGAACGCGATCGTGCAGTGCGCGCGCAACGGCGTGAGCCCGGTGGGCTGCACGATCTATTCGAGCTTCAGCCCGTGCGTGCAGTGCTCGCTGGCGATCATCCAGGCCGGGCTCGCTGAAGTCGTCACGTTCACGGTTGATCATGGCAACGAGCCCTGGTCGGAGTCGATCCGAAAGGCAATTGACCTCTTCGCTGAGGCCGGCGTCTCGTATCGATCGTTCCCGGTTCGATGATCGATGGCTGCTGCGGCGCGTGCATCGCTCCGCGCCATCTACACTGCATCGATGCACGAGCAACGCGATTGGTTCAGGCTCGATGGCCGTCACGCCCTGGTCGGCGGAGCGACGCAGGGGATCGGTCGCGCCAGCGCGATCGCCCTGGCACGGGCCGGCGCCCGCGTGACGATCACCGGGCGCAACGACGAAGGGCTGGCCAAGGTCGCTACGGAGCTCGCGGCGATCGGCCCCGGCCACGCCACGCTGCTCGTGGACCATGCCGACTGGCAGGCCGTGCAGCGATCGGTCGACGCGCTGGCTGCGCGTGACCCTGTGCACGTGGTCGTGCACAACACCGGCGGCCCGGCCGCGGGCTTCGCCATTGATGCGGATCCTGCGCAGTTCACGGCGGCGCTCACGCAGCACGTGGCCACGGGCCAGGCGATCATGCAGGCATGCGCGCCCGGCATGCGCGCAGCTGGATATGGCCGGCTGGTCTCGATCACGAGCACGAGCGTGACGACGCCGCTGCGCGGGCTCGGTGTCTCGAACGTGGTGCGAGCGGCGGTCGCCAACTGGGTGCGGACGCTGGCGCATGAACTCGGCCGCTTCGGGATCACGGCCAACAACGTGATGCCCGGGCTCACGCGAACGGGGCGGCTCGCCTCGCTCTTCGAGGGCAAGGCGCGCCGCGGCGGCGTGGAGGTTGCGGACATCGAGCGCGAGGCCATCGCCACGATTCCTGCCGCTCGGATCGCGGAACCTGACGAGATCGCGGCGGCGGTGCTCTTCCTCTGCTCGCCGGCGGGGAGCTACGTGAACGGCGTGAACCTGCCCGTCGATGGCGGTCGCCTCGTGCAGATGTGATCGATGGCCGAGTCACACGACAACACCATCGCACCGCACGAGACACTCGCTCGCAGCCGTCGTGTGGGTTCGATCAATGCGCTTGCCGCGCTTCTGGGCTGGAGCACGGTGCCGCTTCTGTTGCGCGATCTCGCCGGCAGGGGCGTGGACTTTTGGAGCAACAACGGCTGGCGCTATGGCGCGAGCGCCGTGCTCTGGCTGCCCTATGTGCTCTGGCACGCTTGGAAGGGCCGCATGCCGCGCGGCATCTGGAAGGCGGCCATCGTTCCGAGCATCGCCAACGTCGCGGGGCAGGCCTGCTTCACCGCGGCGTTCGGGATGGCCACGCCGGGCATCGTGACGTTCGGGCTCAGGAGCCAGCTGATCTTCGTGGCGCTTGGTGCGTGGTTCCTCTTCCCGGCCGAGCGCGCGGTGATGCGCACGGTGCGGTACCTCGTGGGGTTCGCCTTGCTCATCACCGGGCTCATGCCGGTGCTCTTCGGTGGCGAGTTCTCGCTGGGCGGCGCCAACGGATCGGGCGTCCTCATGGCGGTCTGCTCGGGTCTGGGCTACGCCTGCTACGGCCTGAGCGTGCGTCGCTTCATGGCGCCGTATCACCCGGTGCTCGCCTTCGCGGTCATCTGCCAGCTCACGGCGATCGGCTTGATCGCGTTGATGCTGGTCTTTGGCCGGGAGGGCGGCGCGTACGTGCCATCGCTTGGATCGCGCGAACTCATCTTCCTGGCGATCAGTGCGGTGGCGGGCATCGCTGCGGGCCACGTCTTCTACTACGTTGCGATCGCGCGTCTTGGCGTGGCGGTGACGAGCGGCGTGCTGCAACTGCAGCCGTTCCTGGTGAGCGCGGCGAGCGCGTTCGTGTTCGAGGAGCGCCTCACGGGATTCCAGTGGCTGGGCGGTTTCGTCGCCGTGGGCGGCGCGGTGCTCATGCTCACCGCCGAGCGCAAGGCGCCGCAGCAGGCGCAGGCCAGCACCGAGACCGGTGACTGAAGCAGGCCGGTCGGATGCCGTCGGGGTCGTGCTGCATAGAACACGCGAGTGCGGATCAGCGCGTGGCGGCAAGCGCGTCCACGAATCGCCAGACCTCGTCGAAGGTGTTGAAGAGCGGGGCCGGCGCAGCACGGATGACGTTGGGCCTGCGCGTGTCGCAGGCGATGCCCGCAGGCAGGAGCTGCGCGTGCCGCTCCATGCAGCGCTCGTCGAGCTGGATTGAGAGTTGCGCACCGCGTTCATGCGTGGCCGCCGGCGTGAGCACGCGCGCCTCGGGCACGCGCTCGCGCAGGAGCATCTCGAGGAACGCCGAGAGCCGCAGCGACTTGGCGCGCAGGCGATCGAAGCCCGCGGCATCGAAGAGTTCAAGGCTCGCCAGCAGCGGCGCCATGCCGATCACGCTCGGCCCGCTGACCTGCCAGCCATCGGCTCCCGGTGAGGCGACGAAGTCACGCTCCATGGCCATGCGCGTGGCGAGCGGAACACCCCACCAGCCTGCGAAGCGCGGCGTGGCGGCGTCGAGGCCGTGCTGCTCGTGGATGTACAGGCCCGCGGTCGCCCCCTGTCCGCCGTTGAGGTACTTGTAGCCGCACCACGCGGCCGCGTCGGCACCGAGTTCGTGCAGCGAGAGCGGCACGTTGCCCATCGCGTGCGCAAGGTCGAAGCATGCGAAGGCGCCCGCAGCGTGCGCTGCGCGGACCAAGGCACCCAGGTCCAGCAGCTGGCCCGTGGCGTAGTTCACGCCGCCCACGAACAACAGCCCCGCGCGATCGCCGGCGTCGGTGCAGGCGCGCGCGAAGTCCTCGGCATGCAGCAGGCCGTCCGCGCGGGGCGGTACCTCGATGATGCACGCATCAGGATCGAAGCCACGAGCCTGCACATGGCTGCGAACGGCGTAACGATCGCTCGGGAAGGCCGTCGACTCCATGATGATGCGGTCCCGGCCGGTGTGAGGCCGCCAGAACGAAGCCATCAGCAGGTGCAGCGTTTCAGTGAGGCCGGCCATGGCCACCACCTCGTGCTCGCGTGCACCGGCCAGCGCGGCGAGCGAGCGTCGTGCGTGAGCGTGATAGTCCATCCATGGCCGCGATCCCTCGATGCGCGCGTAGTGGCCGCGCGAACCCCACTGGTCCATGACCTCCTGCACGAGCTCGCGGGTGCGTCGTGCCATCGGTCCGAGCGAATTGCCTTGGAAGTACACGAGCGGGGCGCCGTCGGCGCCGCGGGGAAGCTCGAATCGATCGCGCAAGGGTGCGAGCGGATCGTTGGCATCGGCCCAGCGGGCCCACTCGCGCGTGGTCTCGATCTCGGCGGCGTTGAGGTCCAGGACAGTGCTCGGCATGCTCGGATCGTAGGATCGCGGCGTGCCGATGCCCGAAGCGATCCAGTGGTCGGAGTGCCTGGCGCGCGAGCGACCGGGTCGCCGGGTCGCGCTCGCGTTGGTGATCGCGGCGCTGGCGCTCGCTGTCGGCGTGGCTGCGCAAGAGTGGTTCGTGGGTGCGCTCGCGGCGGTCGGGCTGATCGCTGTGAGCGCGGAGGGCTGGGCCGGGTGCAGTTGCTCGATCGATGGCCAGGGCATCGTTCGCGCCGGTCCGTTCAGGCAACGGCGCCTGCCGTGGTCCTCGGTGGCGATGGTCACGGTAGAGGAGGCGGGCGCCACGCTCGCCCGGGTCGCAGGCCGTGGCGCGATCTCCTTTCATCTGGATGGCGTGCGACCCTCGGATCGCGTGCGCGTGCAGCATGCGCTCGTGGCATGGCACGCATGGTGGCTCGCGTCACGCGCCATACGGCAAGGCAACGCGTCATGAACGAACCCAAGCGCTCGTGGCGAGCAGCGCTCCGGCACGCCTTCGCCGTCGAGGCCCCGGGGCCAGCCACGCTGACCGATGCCGAGGCAGCGGTCGTGGGGCGGGTTGCCGATGAAATCGTGCGACGGGGCATGGTCGCGCCGGCGCTGCTGGCGCTGGAATCGTTCAGGCCGCTCAACGCGATCGGCGCCAATGCCATGCATGCGCTCACGCCCTTCGTGTCGGTCGTGACGGATCCCGCGGCGTTCAGCACGCTCGCGGCGCTCCTAGAGCGCCGAGGGAGCGTCGAGGCGATCTGCCTGGTGATCGAAGCCCGCGCGCAGGCTGGGAATCCACCGCAATCCGACGCAGATTGACCGCGTCGCGGCTTGCAGCCTGCGTGCGAATCCGTAGCCTTCGCCTTCCATGCATAAGGACCCCAGTCGCATCAAGGTCGTGGTCGCCACCGACTGCGGCAGCACCACCACGAAGGCGATCCTCATCGAGTGCGTGGATGGCGTGTACCGCCAGACCCACCGTGCCGAAGCGCCGACCACGGTCGAGGCGCCGTTCGCCGATGTCACGCTCGGCGTGAGCAATGCGGTCACCGAACTCCAGGAACTCAGCGGCCGGCGGCTGGTGAACGACGATGGCACGATCCTGCGGCGCGCGTCGCCGGAGGCGACCGAAGGATGCGATGTCTACATCTCGACGAGCAGCGCCGGCGGCGGGCTGCAGATGATGGTGGCGGGCGTCGTCAAGGAGATGACGGCCGAGAGCGCGAAGCGTGCGGCGCTCGGTGCGGGCGCGATCGTCATGGACACGATCGCGAGCAACGATCGCCGCCGGCCGCACGAGCAGGTACAGCGCATCCGCGAACTCCGTCCAGACATGGTGCTCATCTCCGGCGGCACCGATGGCGGCGACACGAAGAAGGTCACCGAACTGGCCGAGCTGATCGCTCCCGCGAAGCCCCGGCCGCGCTTCGGCGGCGAGTACAGCCTGCCGATCATCTTCGCCGGCAACCGCGACGCGAGACCGGCGATCGAGCGAACCTTCGCGGGTGGCGGCTTCGACCTCAAGATCGTCGACAACCTCCGCCCGACACTCGAGCGTGAGCACCTCGGACCGGCGCGAGAGACGATCCACGATGTCTTCCTCGAGCATGTCATGGCGCACGCACCCGGCTACGACCGGCTGATCTCGTGGGCCGATGCACCCATCATGCCCACGCCTGGCGCGGTGGGCGACATCCTGCAGGCGATCGCGAAGGGTCGCGGCATCAATGTCGTCGGCGTCGACATCGGCGGCGCGACGACCGATGTCTTCAGCGTCTTCGATGGATCGTTCAACCGCACGGTGAGCGCGAACCTGGGCATGAGCTACTCGATCAGCAACGTCTGCGCCGAGGCCGGCATGGAGAACGTGCTGCGCTGGGTGCACCTGGACATGGACGAGCGCGAGCTGCGCAACCGGGTCAAGAACAAGATGATCCGCCCGACCACGATCCCGCAGACGCACGAGGCGCTCGTGTTCGAGCAGGCCGTGAGCCGCGAGGCCCTGCGCCTGGCGTACGTGCAGCACAAGGCCTTCGCAACTGAACTCAAGGGCGTGCAGCAGCAGCGCACCGTCGGCGATGCGTTCAGCCAGCAGGAAGGTGGCCGCTCGCTCGTCAGCGGCATGAAGCTCGACCTGCTCGTCGCCAGCGGTGGCGTGCTGAGCCACGCCCCGCGCATGGAACAGACCGCAGCGATGCTGATCGATGCCTTCGAGCCGGAAGGCTTCACCGAACTTGCCAAGGACAGCATCTTCATGATGCCGCACCTGGGCGTGCTTGCCACCGTGCACGAACGCGCTGCGATGGACGTCTTCGAGCGCGACTGCCTGGTCATGCTCGGTACCTGCATCGCGCCGGCGGGCACGGCGGTCGCCGGCAAGCCCGTCATGCGCTGGAGCGCGCGCTGGGATGGCGGCAGCGCGGAGGGAACGCTGATGGGGCAAGAGATGAGGCTGCTGCGCATCGGTGAGCGCGCGCAGGTCGAGGTCATGCCGGAGCGCGGCTTCGATGTCGGTGCGGGTCCCGGCGTGCCGGTCAAGCGCGAGGTGCGCGGCGGCAGCGTCGGGCTCATCCTTGATGGCCGAGGGCGATCGCTCTCGGTTCCCGGCGGAGCCGAGGGCAGGCGCCTGGTCGCTGCGTGGGCGAAGGCTCTCGAACTGCACCCTGACTGAGGACACGATCATGGCCAAGGCCTACACACCTGGATTGACCGTGAGCTCGCGCGTGCGATACCGCGCACGAAGGCTCCTTCCCCTGACCGGGCGCATCACCGTGCAGGTCGGTGACCGCGTCGCGGCGACCGACGTCGTCGCGCAGACCGACCTCGAGGGCGACATCACGCCGATGAAGATGTCGAACCTGCTGTCTTGCGCTCCCCGGGATGTGCCCGGCTTGCTGCTGAAGCCTGTCGGTTCAGCCATCGCCAAGGACGAACCGATCGCGCAGTCGAAGGGGATCTTCGGCATGATGAAGGTCACGGTGAAGGCGACGGCGTCCGGCACCATCGAGAGCGCCAGCGACTCGACCGGCATGGTCATGATCCGCGGCGCTGCCCAGCCGGTGCAGGTGCGTGCGTTCACTAGCGGCCGCGTCGTCGAGGTGCTGGGCAGCGAGGGCGCTGTCGTCGAGAACGATGTGGCGCTCGTGCAGGGCATCTTCGGCATCGGTGGCGAGGCCTACGGGCCGATCGCCGTCGCGTGCGCGCGGCCTGGGGAGCGGCTCGAGGCATCGTCGATCCGCAGCGAGCATGCTGGGTGCATCCTGGTGGGTGGGGCCCGCATGAGCATCGACGCGATCCGCCGAGCGATCGAGCTCGGCGTGGCGGCGATCGTGTCGGGCGGCATCGATGACGCGGACCTGAAGGCACTGCTGGGGCACGATCTGGGCGTGGCGATCACGGGCAGCGAACAGGTCGGCATCACGCTGGTCGTGACCGAGGGCTTCGGTGACATCGCCATGGCCGCGCGCACGCACGCCTTGCTGGCGTCGCACGCCGGCCACGGTGCGAGCGTGAACGGGGCGACGCAGATTCGCGCCGGTGTCATGCGCCCCGAGGTCGTCATTCCCTTGGCTGACGAGGCATCGGGCGATGCCCACGCCGGCGGCGGCGCAACCGCCGGTGAACTCTTGATCGGCACACCCGTGCGCGTGATCCGGGATCCATGGTTCGGATCGCTCGGCACGGTGGCCGCGCTGCCGGAGCAGCCGGCCGTGCTTGGCTCGGGGTCGAAGGCACGCGTGCTCGAGGTGGCACTGGCCGATGGCCAGCGGGTCGTGGTGCCGCGTGCCAACGTCGAGCTGATCGCCGAGTGAGCTGCGTGGCTGCGGGCGAACGCGCCTCGAGCGCGTTAGGCTCTGCGCATGGTGCTCGGCGCCGATGCATCGTTCCTCAACCCCGACAAGCTGCTGCTCCTGGTGGTGCTGGCGGCAACCTGCGCGTGCATCGTGGCCAGCATGATCGCCGCGCGAGCCGGCAGTGTGCCCAAGATCCGTCGCATCGCGGGACTCGAAGCCGTCGAGGAAGCAGTAGGTCGCGCCACGGAGATGGGCCGTCCGATCCTGTTCGTTCCCGGGATCCAGGACATGGACAACCCGATGACGGTGGCGGGCATCACCGTGCTCAGCCGCGTCGCAGGCACGGCCGCGCAGTACGACGCCACGCTCGACGTTCCCGTGAGCCGATCGCTCGTCATGCAGGCTGCGCGCGAGAGCGTGCAGGCCGCGGCGCTCCAGGCCGGGCAGCCCGACTGGTACGACCCGGAGCGCATCCGCTACATCACCGATGAGCAGTTCGGGTACGCGGCGTATGCGGCGGGTGCGATGGCGCGCGACAAGCCGGCAGCGTGCTTCTACATGGGGTGCTTCTTCGCCGAGAGCCTGATCCTGGCCGAGAACGGCAACGCCATCGGCGCGATCCAGATTGCTGGCACAGCGGAAACCGCGCAGCTGCCATTCTTCGTCGCGAGCTGCGACTACACGCTGATCGGCGAGGAGTTCTTCGCGGCCAGTGCCTACCTGAGCGGCGCACCCGACCAGCTGGGCACGCTGCGCGGGCAGGACATCGCGAAAGCCGTGATTGCCTTGGCGCTCGTGGCCGGGGTGTTCATGGCCACGATCAGGGTGTTTTCGCCTGAGCCGGCCAGCGAGCCCACGGCGGAGGTGGCCCCATGAGCCGCTCGATCGCGCTGCTCATCTGCCTCGTGGGCGGCCTCACCATGCTCGTGAGCCCGTTTCTGCCGATGGCCACCGGCTGGGCCAACGACGTCACCGACTGGTTCAACATCCTGGCCGCGATGGCCTTCGTGCTCGGCGGCGGCAGCCTGCTGAAGGTGCAACTCATGCGCCTGAGCTCGCGCGGACCCGGTTGGGGCTACTCGGCCGTCACGCTCGTGGCATTCATCGTCACGCTCTGGGTCGGCCTTGGCAAGGTCGGAGTCGTTGCGGATCCATCGGCTCCCGCGGTGGCGTGGAGCGGCAAGGCCGACGACGAGGGCTCGGCGTTCTGGTGGATCTACCTCTACGTGATGACGCCGATCACCTCGACGCTCTTCGCGGTGCTTGCGTTCTACGTCGCGAGCGCGGCGTTCCGCGCGTTCCGCGCGAAGAACCTCGAGGCCACGCTGCTCTTGGCGACGGCCTTCGTGATCCTGCTCGGCCGAACCTTCGCCGGTGTGGTGCTCACCGGATGGATGCCTGACTGGGCGAGCGGCCTGCGGCTGGAGAACCTTGCCGTCACGATCATGGATGTCTTCAACACCGCCGGCAATCGCGCGATCATCATCGGGATCGCGCTCGGCGTCGCCTCGACGGGCATCCGGCTGATGCTGGGCCTCGATCGCAGCTACCTCGGGGGTGACGCATGAGCAGCGGCCTCGATCGGCGATGGATCTACCTCGCCATGATGCTGGCGGTTGCGCTGCCGATCCTCTGGAACGGCGTGACGGGCAAGACGTTCCCCGAGTCGCCGACGCCGCCGTCGCGGGCGTGCTTCGATGCCATCGAGGCGCTGCCCGAGGGTTCGCGCGTGCTCGTGAGCTTCGACTACGACCCCGCGAGCGAGGGCGAACTCGCACCGATGGCAACCTCGTTCATGCGCCACCTGATGCATAAGCGCCTGAAGCCGGTCGTCATCGCGCTGTGGCCGCTCGGCCCGACGAAGGCCGAGGAAACGATCTCGAATGTGATCAAAGCAGACTTCCCCGACCGGGTGAGCGGCAGGGACTTCGTGAACCTTGGCTTCCAGACCGGCAACGAAGGCGTGCTCAAGGTGATCGGTACGGACTTCCGCAAGCAGTTCCCGGTCGATCGCTCGGGCACGCCGGTCGATCGCCTGCCGATCATGGAGGGGATCACCAAGGTCGGTGACTTTCCGTTGGTCATCACGATCAGTGCGGGCTATCCGGGCGGCAAGGAGTGGGTGCAGTACGTGTCGAGCTCCAATCCTGGGTTGGTGCTGCTCGCGGGAGTCACGGGCGTGCAGGCTTCGCAGGTCTACTCGTACTACCCAGGCCAATTGCGCGGCATGCTTGCGGCCATCAAGGGCGCCGCCGAGTACGAGGCGCTGGTGAGCGCAGCGATCGATGGCGATGGCGTGACGCCGCCTCGTTACACCGAGGCCCGGCGCCGCATGGCACCGCAGCTCTTCGGCCATCTCTTGCTGATCGGGCTGATCGTCCTGGGGAACGCGATGTTCTTCGCGCAGAAGCGGTTCAAGGCGGTGGCACGATGAGCGGCGCGACCATGGATGCATCCGGACCGGCTCAGGGCAGGTGGTGGATCGGGCTCTTCCTGGTGATCGCCGTGCTGGTGGCGATCCGTGCCGGCATCGGCGAGGGCATGGGGCGCGTCTATGTGCAGACCGAGACGACGTCGTACGCGCCCGTGACGGGTGACGAGGGCCGCGTGACGTGGTCGGTGGTTGCCGAGGGGACGGCCGGCGCAGCCACGATCGAGCGAGACATCTTCCGCACGCCGGGCGAGTTCCGCGCCGCCGAAGCAGCGGCACCGGGCCAATCAGCGATCCGCATGTCGTGGGACCGCACCATCGGCCTGTGGCTCGCGGCCTTCTTCACGCTGGCCGTCTTCAGCTTCCTTGCGGGCGACAACCCCGCCTACAAGCTCACCGAGAGCATCGTGATCGGTGTCAGCGCCGGCTACTGGATGGTGGTCGCCTTCTGGGACACGCTGGTCCCGAAGCTGTTGGCGAATCTTGCGCCGGACATGGTCAAGGCGTGGTGCATGCCCAACCTCGAGGGTGGCGCGTTCCACCTCGACGCACTGATCCCGCTCGGTCTGGGCCTCATGCTGCTCTCGCAGCTCACGCCGCTGGGCCGCCATGTGGGTCGCTGGCCGCTGGCGTTCGTCATCGGCACGTTCGCGGGTCTCAAGATGGTGAGTCATGTCGAGAGCGACATCATCGAGCAGGTCCGTGCGACGATGCTCCCGCTGGTGGCTTTCGGCGACGATGGCTCGTTCGCCCTGTGGGCGTCGCTGCGCAACGTGCTCATCGTGGTCGGCGTGCTCTGCACGCTCGCGTACTTCGTCTTCAGCGTCGAGCACAAGGGTGCGGTGGGCCGTGCGGCCCGGGTCGGTGTCTGGTTCCTGATGATCACCTTCGGTTCGGCCTTCGGTTTCACGGTCATGGGCCGCATCGCGCTGCTCGCTGCACGCTTCGAGTTCCTCTTCATCGACTGGCTCTGGCTCATCGATCCCAAGGGGGAGCGGACGATGTCGGCGGTCGCCTCCGCCGCGGAACTTGGCTCGTCGCTTCTTAACACAATCTGAACATCGTCAAGGATTGGTCTTAACAATCCAAAGTTGGGGCACAGTTAGCGTTCAGGTCATGTTCGGGTTGCGTTCAGGCCGGTGACGGCCCGCAACCTGGGCGGGCAACGGGTGGTGCGTTGCGCGACTGGAGCGAGCCATCGTCCATCTAGCCACGATCTTCACAGTGTTCAGTCTCGGCGCCGGCGGTGATGCGGGCGTTCAGGCCGAGATCGACGCACTGCGTGCCGACCTGCGCGCCTTCCAGCGGAGCCAGTCGCAGGGCACGCTCGATACCGAGCGCGCTGCCGAGATTCGCACCATCGTGAAGGACGCCCTCGCCGACGCAGGCACCCGCACGATGATGCAGGATGGCCGGGGCCAACCCAGCTTCCAAGGCGATAGTTTTTATAGGCTCGATGCGACCGGCACCGAGATCACCTCGGCCGACGGAAACTTCCGCTACCACCTGAACATCCAGATGCAGTTGCGGTTCATCTGGAATCATCGCGAGGAACGCGGTGACACCCAGGGGTTCGAAAACCGACGCTTGCGCTTCATCATGGATGGTCACGCGTTCGGCAAGGAGTGGCGCTACATGTTGCAGGTGTCGCGACCGAGCGGCGTCCCGTCGCCTCTGGTGCCGGACATCGAGGATGCCTGGGTCGCCCGTGTGCTCTCCCCCGAACTCCAACTGAAGATGGGGCAGTTCAGGCCCAGTTTCACGCGTGAGGAGGGCATGAGCTCCGCGACGACGCTCTTCATGGAGCGCAGTGCGCTGAACAACTACTTCCGTGCCGCGCGTTCCCGGGGCATTGCCCTCGAGTGGGAGACGGAGCACTTCATGTGGCGCAGCGGCTGGTTCGACGGCATCACGGTGCGGTCACCCGTGACGTCTGATGAGGCCGGCTACAACACCGGGAACACCGTCAACCTGCCTTGGGACAACAGGTTGGCGATCGATTGGGCGTTCTCCAGCCGCTTTGACTGGAAGCTCGCGGGAACCTGGCAGCAGTTGCGCGACTACACCCCGTGGCTCGACATGAAGGGGCAGGCCACCAATCTCGGGGTGGCTGTTGACGCGGAACAGGCGAGTCCATCGGCCCCCTTCCCCTCCGATCCGTGGATGATCGAGGTGACGGCCGACCTGATGCACAAGCAGGCGGGTTGGTCGATCTTCGCGTGGGGTGTCTTTCGTCGTGTGCAGAGCGACTTGGGCCAGTCGAACCAGTGGGGTGCGCTCGTGCAGGCCAGCACGATGCTTGCTGAGCGTTGGGAGACCGGCGTGCGGTACAGCATTGGCGATACGGGAGCTGACAGCAGTAAGGCGTATCCCATGCTCAGCCTGCTTGAACTGAACTTGAGCTACTACTTCCACAAGCACCTCATGAAGGTCCAGTTGGACATGGGCTACTCCTTCGAGGGGCTGAGCGCCAACAGACTCGGCAACGGCTTCGCCACGTCGAGCGCCAACCTGCTGCCCGATGTCCAGCCGCCGGCCGGCGACGTCTCGGGACAGATGTACATCGGCATCCAGTACCAAGTGCTCTTCTGAGGCTGGCGCGGGGCGTATGCTCAAGCGCCCATGCTGTCCGCATCGAGCGCTCCATCCACGATCGAATGCACGGAATCGTCCACCGGATCCTCGCCCGCCGGCGCCGATCCGTGCGTGCTGCTGATCCTGGGTGCGAGCGGCGACCTGACCCATCGCAAGCTCATCCCATCGATGTACGAGATGCACTGCCTTGGCGCGCTGCATCCGTCGACCGCGATCCTGGGCATGAGCCGGACCGCGAAGACCGACGAGAGCTGGCGCGTGGAGATGCGCACGGCCGTGCAGGCTTCGGTGCAGGGTTTCGATCCCGCGCGCTGGCACACCTTCGAGGAGCGACTCTTCTATCACGCGGGCGATGCCGCGACGCAGGCGACCTATCCGGCGCTCGTCGAGCGGCTCGGAGCGTTGGCTGCTTCGCGCGGGACACGGGGCAACATCCTCTTCTACCTTTCGGTGGCGCCGTCCCTGTACGAGCCCATCGTGCAGTGCATCGACGAGGCGGGCCTGGTCACGGAAGGCAAGCGTTGGTGCAGCATCGATCCCAAGGGCCGATCCTGGCAGCGCATCGTCGTGGAGAAGCCCTTCGGCACCGATGAAGCCAGCGCGGCAAGCCTGAACCGCGCGCTCGGCAGGGTCTTCGAGGAGGACTCGACGTACCGCATCGACCACTATCTCGGCAAGGATCTCGTGCAGAGCCTGCTGGTGCTTCGCTTCGCCAACAGCATCTTCGAGCCGGTCTGGAACCATCGCTACATCGACCATGTCCAGATCACGGCAGCCGAGACCGTGGGCGTCGGCACCCGGGGCGGCTTCTACGAGCAGACTGGTGCCGTGCGCGACATGATCCAGAGCCACCTCATGCAGGTGCTCGCGTTCGTCGCCATGGAGCCGCCCAACCGCATGCGGGCGAACGAGATCCGCAGCGAGAAGATCAAGCTCATCGGTGCGATTCGTCCGACGACCGCTGCCGAGGTCGCGACCCACGGCGCCTTCGGCCAGTACGGCGCGGGTCCTGATCCTTCGTATGCGCAGCTGCAGGGCGTGGCGCCCGGCTCGAAGGTCGAGACCTTCGCGGCCATCAAGCTGCATTTGGACACATGGCGCTGGGCGGGCACGCCGTTCTATCTGCGCACGGGAAAGGCCATGCGTGCCAAGCGCACCGAGGTCGTGGTGCAGTTCAAGGCTCCGGCGGCGGACCTCTTCAAGGACGTGCCGCATGGCTCCGGCGGCGTGCAGGGCAATCAGCTTGTCATCGAGATCGCGCCCCGCGAGCGTGCCGAGCTCCGCTTCGAGAGCAAGGTCCCCGGTCGGCGCATGGCGATCGCGCCGGTGGCGATGGAGGCCGACTTCCGCAAGGAGTTCGGTGGGCAGCCGATCGAGGCGTACGGACCGCTCATCGTCGATGCGATGCGCGGCGACCAGTCGCTCTTCAAGCACCGCACCGAGGTCGAGGGCGCATGGAGCGCCGTCATGCCGTTCCTCGACGCGCGCAGCGCGCCGCTGCGCGAGGGCATCGCGGGCAACTATGCGCAGGGTTCATGGGGGCCGCGTGCGGCCGATGACCTCATGCTGCGCGATGGCCGCGCCTGGCACGACGGCTGAGCCATGTCGATCGATCCATACGATCTCGTCGATGAATCCTTCGCGGTTCCCGCGCTGCCGGGGCGCGTGGTCACGGGCCTCGATGCCGACGAGGTGCACGGTTCACTCGGCGCAGACCTGCTTCTGCAGGCGAACAACTGCGTGCGTGCGCATGGCGAGTTCCATCTGGCGCTCTCCGGCGGGTCGACCCCGCTGCCGTTCTACCGCTGCCTGATGGTCGATCCGCGGTTCCGGCAGTTGCCGTGGGAGCGCACGCACCTGTGGGTCGTCGATGAGCGCTGCGTTGCGCCCGATGATGAACGCTGCAATTTTCTGCACATCCGCGAGACCATCGTCGAGCATGTGGACATCCCGTCGCAGCAGGTGCACCCGATGGATGCCCACCTTCCCGGCGCGGCCGAGGCCTACGACCGGGCGCTGCGCGAGACGCTGGCCTGGCGCGAGGTCGGCCACGATCGCCTCGACTTCGTGCTGCTGGGGATGGGTGGCGATGGCCATACCGCAAGCCTCTTCCCGCACAGTCCGGCGCTCGTGGAGCCGGAAGCGCTCGTCGTGGCCAACGATGGCCCGACCGTCACGCCGCCTGCCCGCATCACGATGACCTATCGGCTGCTGAACGCCTCGCGATTCGTGGCCGTGCTCGTGATGGGTGCATCCAAGCACGCCATGCTCGAGCGCGTCGCGCGTGCAGACGCGGATGATGCCGCGACCCTGCCGATCCGGGGCATCGTGCCGACGGGCGGCGAACTTCGCTGGTACCTCGATCGCGCCGCGTGCACGGGCGTTCAGGCATCCTGACGCGGTGCCTCACACGCCCTGCGCATCCAGGAATCCCTGCAGGATCACGCAGGCGGCGAGCGCATCGCGGATCGCCTTCTTCTGCCCGTGTGTGCGACCGCTGCGCTGGAGGAATTCCTCGGCGTCCATGCTCGAGCAGCGTTCGTCCTGAAGGTGGATCGGCAGGTTGGTGCGCTGCCGCAACAACTCGACGAACGAGCGCACGATCTTGGCGCGAGGTCCCTCCGAGCCATCCATGTTGAAGGGCATGCCGACGACGAGGTCGGTCGGGTCATGGCTCTCGATGGAACGAAGCACGGCGTCGCGGACAAGGTCGTGCGTGGTCGCTTGCACCACCTCGAGCGGCATGGGTAGGCGGAGCACGCTGTCCGCCACGGCAAGGCCCGTGCGCTTGTCGCCCAGATCGATCGCGAGGAAGCGCAGCATCAGCGGAGCGACGGCGGAAGACGCGCCACGAGATCCTTGACCTGCTCGGCCAAATCGGCTCGGCAGACGAGCGTGGCGTCCTTCGTACGCACGATGATGACTTGGTCAAGCCCGATCGTCGCGACGGTGTGCGATGGATCGTCGCTGGCGACCACCACGTTGGTCGAGCCCACATGCTCTGTCACGCAGGATGCACGGTTGCCCGCATCATCGGCCGCCAGCGTCGACCCCCAGCTCGGCCATGACCCCACGTCCTTCCACTCGACCGGCATCGGCACGGTGCAGACCGACAGCGAGGCATCCGCGCTCGCAGGCTCCATGAGCGCCACATCAACACTCACCTTCGGCAGGCTTGGATAGAACTCGGCGACGGTGGGAGTGAGGTCGGCACCGCGCGCGGCGGCATCGTGGATCCGCATGAGCCCGGCGTGGTTGTCGGGGCGGAACCGTGCGATCGCGTCGAGCACGGTCCTGGCATGCAGCACGAACATGCCGCTGTTCCAGCCGAAGCGGCCGCTGGCCACGTACTGCTGTGCGCTCTTGATGTCGGGCTTCTCGACGAAGCGCTTGCAGTGGACGGCCGGCGCGAAGCCCGGCACGGCGTCGCCGTACTCGACGTAGCCGTACCCGGTCGCTGGATGGGTCGGCGTGATCGCGAACGTTGCGAACCTCGTTGGGTCGGCCTCGACGAGTGCAAAGCCGGTCTGCATGCACGCTTCAAACGTCGCCTGTGGCGTGATGAGGTGATCGGCGGTCAGCACGCAAAAGATGGCATCTTCATCGCGCGCGGCCAGCACCGCCGCCGTGAAGCCCACGGCGTTCAGCGTGTCGCGACCGACCGGTTCTCCGAGGACGTTGCGGGCTTCAAGCCCGGGCACCGCGGCAAGGACGAGTTCCCGGTACGCATCGGCCGCGCACACGAGCCTTCGTTCCGCCGAAACGAGTCCCGCGATCCGCTCGCCGGCGATCTCCAGCAGGCTGCGGCCACCGATGAAGGGCACGAGCTGCTTGGGCATCGCCGCACGGCTCATCGGCCAGAGCCGAGTCCCGCTGCCGCCGGCCATGATCATTGCATATCGCGCCATGGGCGGATCCTATGCGGTCGCCCGGTACGCTTCGCGCATGATCGCGCGCCTGCACGGCACCCTCGACGAACTTCACGACGGCATCGCGCTCGTTCGATGCGGTGCCGTCAGCTACGAGGTGCTTGTGCCCGCTGCCGACCAGATGCGCCTGGCGGGCGCCGTGGGCAGCGAACTTGAGTTCGTGACGCTGCACTACCTCGAATCGCAGGGGCAGGGCAGCAGCTTCTGGCCCCGGCTCATCGGGTTCCGGACCGTGCGGGATCGTGAGTTCTTCGAGCTGCTCACGACCGTGAAGGGGATCGGCAACCGCAAGGCCCTCCGCGCGCTGCAACTGCCGTTCGGACAGGTCGCGCAGGCCATCGTCGATCGCAACCTGGCCCTGCTCACGAGCCTGCCCGAGATCGGGCGCAAGACCGCCGAGACCATCGTGGTGGACCTGAAGGACAAGATGGGACCGTTCCTTGACCTCGGTACACCGGTCGCAGGTGCAAAGGGTGCCGTGCCGGCCGCTGCAGGCCAGCTCGCGCTCGATGCGGTGGCGATCCTGGTGCAGCTTGGCGAGAGCCGTGCAGGTGCTCGTGACCTGGTCGATCGTGCGCTCGCTGCCGAGCCCGCGCTGGCGAGCGCCGACGCCGTCGTCACCGCCGCCTTCCGCCTCAAGTCATCGTGAAGGATTCGCTGGCTACCTGGCGATCCGCTCCTCGATGTGATCGAGATGGCGGTCAGCCAGCGGCACGCCAAGGTCATCCGCGATCATCGCGCGCACGCGCTCGGTGAATGCATCGATGCCAGCAGGTGGGGGAGGCTCAAGGACTGCCAAGAGCCGCAGGGTGGCCGAGCACGGGATCACCAGGCTCCACAGCACGCCTGCATTGGCCGGGATGCCACGGAGCGACAGGACGACCACCCGAGCCTTCATCTTTCCTGCAAGCGATGCGAAGCCCGGCATGAAGCGATAGATCTGTCCGCTCGGACGAGCGATGCCGCCCTCAGGGAAGACGCCAAGGGCACCCCCCGAACGCAGGTGCGTCATGGCGACCATCAGCGATTGGGTGTCGCGGCGGTCATAGTGGACCGGGATGATCTTCTGCAGCCGCCAGAACCATCCGAGCACCCCGACCATCTGCTCGGCGGCCATGAACCAACGAAGCTTCCGTCGCATGGACAACTGCACCAGGATCGGATCGACCCCTGCAACATGGTTGCACACGACGATGACCGGACCTGCGGCCGAATCATCCAACAGGGCTCGGGCCTCGGGCGTAAAGCCCTCGATGCGGTAGCCGTGCACGCGCCGGGTCCAGAGCCATCCAAGCTGGGTGCAGAACGCACTGACATCGTCGGCGTCCAGCCTCCGCCGTCCCGCCGGCAGGAACCAGCCCCAGATCCAGCACCACAAGAGGATCCAGCCTGCCACGGCGAGAACCACCACGATGGTTGTCGCCGTCATCCAGGGTTCCGTGGTTGCGGGTTCGACAACGGGCATGCATGGGCATTATGCCGTCCGGCCGTTGCGCTATCCTCGCCCTGATTTTGCCCTGAGCCAAGACCATGCCACGACGCGACGACATCTCCACCATCCTGATCATCGGCAGCGGCCCCATCGTCATCGGCCAGGGCTGCGAGTTCGACTACTCGGGCACGCAGGCCTGCAAGGCCCTGCGTGAAGAGGGCTATCGCGTGGTGCTCGTGAACTCGAACCCCGCGACCATCATGACGGACCCGGGCTTCAGCGACCGCACGTACATCGAGCCGATCACGCCGGAAGCGGTGGAGCGGATCATCGAGAAGGAGAAGGCGCTCGGCACGCCGATCGATGCCGTGCTGCCCACGCTCGGCGGCCAGACCGCGCTGAACTGCGCCTGCGCGCTCTTCGACCGCGGCATCCTCCAGCGCCATGGCATTGCGATGATCGGTGCCGATCGCCACATCATCCATCGCGCCGAGGACCGCGAGGCGTTCCGCCGCATCGTCGAGGGCCTCGGCCTGCGGCAGCCGAAGGCACGCACCGTGACCACGCTCGAGGATGGCCGCGCGTTCGTCGAGGAGATCGGCCTGCCTGCGATCATCCGTCCGGCGTTCACCCTCGGCGGTACCGGCGGCGGCATCGCCTACAACCGCGAGGAGTTCGACGAGATCATGCGGCGTGGCCTTGCAGCGAGCATGATCGGACAGGTGCTCATCGATCAGTCGGTGCTCGGCTGGAAGGAATACGAGCTCGAGGTCGTGCGCGACCGCAACGACAACTGCATCATCGTCTGCGGCATCGAGAACATCGATGCGATGGGCGTGCACACCGGCGACTCGATCACCGTCGCGCCCATCCAGACGCTGACCGACAAGGAATACCAGCGCATGCGCGATGCGGCGTTCGCGATCATGCGCGCCGTCGGCGTCGAGACCGGCGGCAGCAACGTGCAGTTCGCGGTGAACCCCAAGGACGGCGAGATGGTCATTGTCGAGATGAACCCGCGCGTCTCGCGGTCGAGCGCCCTCGCCAGCAAGGCGACGGGCTTCCCGATCGCGCGCATCGCGGCGAAGCTCGCGGTCGGCTACTCGCTCGACGAGCTCCGCAACGACATCACGGGAACCACCAGCGCGTGCTTCGAGCCGAGCATCGACTACGTCGTGGTGAAGATCCCGCGCTGGACCTTCGAGAAGTTCCCCGAGGCCGACGAGACGCTGACCACGCAGATGAAGTCGGTGGGCGAGGGCATGGCGATGGGCCGTACCTTCAAGGAAGCGCTGCAGAAGGCGATCCGCAGCATGGAGGTCAAGCGCTTCGGCTTCGGCCTCGATCGCAACGACAAGTGGCTCGCCGCGTGGCGCGCCGCCAAGGCCGCGGGCGTGCCGTTCGGGAAGGGCATGCCCACGGATGCGCTCGCGGGGCTCGAGATGGCCGACGGCAGCAAGCTCGCGTGGCCGATCCCGCCCGAGACGCTCCACCGCAAGCTGAGCGTGCCCGGCCAGGGCCGCCTGTACTTCGTGCGCTACGCCCTCAAGGAAGGCATGCCTGCGCAGCAGGTCTGCGCGCTCACGGGCTACGACCCATGGTTCGTGGACCAGCTCGCGCAGCTCGTGGAGTTCGAGGACACGCTGCTTGCGTTCCCGTCGCTCACGGCGCTGCCGCGCGAGACGCTGCTCACGGCGAAGCAGATGGGCTACAGCGACGCGCAGCTCGCGCAGGTCTACCTCGGCGACATCACGCCCGACACCGTGCTGGCTGTCCGCGCGCACCGGAAGTCGCTCGGCATCGAGCCGGCCTACAAGCTCGTCGATACCTGCGCTGCCGAGTTCGAGGCCGCCACGCCCTACTACTACAGCACCTACGAATCCGGCTTCAGCGCATCGCCCGGTGCACCGCTGCGCGTGGATGACGAGATCCGCGTGAGCGACCGCAAGAAGGTCGTCATCCTCGGTGGCGGCCCCAACCGCATTGGTCAAGGCATCGAGTTCGACTACTGCTGCTGCCAGGCCGCGTTCGCCTGCGAGGACATGGGCTTCGAGAGCGTGATGGTGAACTCGAATCCCGAGACCGTCAGCACGGACTTCGACACGAGCGACCTGCTCTTCTTCGAGCCCCTCACGCTCGAGGATGTGCTCAACATCGTCGAGCGGCTCAATGGGGGCGGGATCGACGTGCCGTCGCGTACCGGCGGCGTGGCCGGCTGCATCGTGCAGTTCGGCGGCCAGACGCCGCTGAACCTCGCGCACGGCCTCCACAAAGCTGGCGTGCCGCTCATCGGCACGGGCATCGATTCCATCGACCTCGCCGAGGACCGCGACCGGTTCAAGGCGATGATCGACCGGCTCGGCCTGCGCCAGCCGCCGTCGGGCATCGCGCGCAGCATGACCGAGGCCGTCGCGATCGCCGACACGATCGGCTATCCGGTGCTCGTTCGCCCGAGCTACGTGCTCGGCGGCCGCGGCATGGAAACCTGCTTCGACGAGACCGCGCTGCGCCGCTACATGAGCGAGGCCGTCGACGTGAGTGAACTCGCGGATCGCCCCGTCCTCATCGATCGCTTCCTCTCCGATGCGATCGAGATCGACGTCGACGTGATCGCCGACTTCTCGCCCGATGACGCGAGCCGCAGCCGGCAGGTCGCGCATGCCGACGATGCCCCGCAGGCGCTCGTCTGCGGCGTGATGGAACACATCGAGGAAGCGGGCATCCACTCCGGTGACAGCACCTGCACGATCCCGCCCTACTCGCTGCCGCCGAGCGTGGTTGACGAGGTGCGCCGACAGGCACGGGCCATGGCCCGCGAACTCCGCGTGCGCGGCCTGATGAACGTGCAGATGGCCTACAAGGACGGCACGATCTACGTGCTCGAGGTGAATCCGCGCGCCAGCCGCACGGCGCCGTTCGTGAGCAAGGCCAAGGGGATCCCGTGGCCGCGTCACGCCGCGCGCGTGATGATGGGCGCCAGCCTCGCGCAGCTCGGCGCGGTCGAGGTCCACGACACGGGCTTCTATGCCGTGAAGGAGAGCGTCTTCCCGTTCGCGAAGTTCCTTGGCGTCGACATCGTGCTCGGTCCCGAGATGCGATCGACCGGCGAGGTCATGGGCGCCGATCGCGACCTGCCGGTTGCCTTCGCCAAGGCCCAGATGGGTGCGGGGATCTCGCTGCCGACGTCGGGCGGCGTCTTCCTCAGCGTGCGCGAGTCCGACAAGGCGGCCTCGATCGACGTGGCGCGTGCCCTGCACGGCATGGGCTTCGTCATCGTCTGCAGTGCCGGCACGGGCGAACGCCTCGCTGCGCAAGGCATCCCCGCGAAGGTCGTCGCGAAGATCGCCACCGGTGTGCGTCCGAACATCCTCGACCTCATGTCCAACGGCGAGATCACGCTGATCATCAACACCCCGACCCGCAAGGGTGCGCACACCGACGAGGGACGCATCCGGGCCCAAGCGGTTCGGCAGGGCATCCCCATCGTCACGACGGTGGCCGGTGCGCGCGCTGCGGTGCAGGCGATCGCGGCCATCCGAAGCGGCTCGTGGGATGTGCACGCGATCCAGGACTATTTCCCGCACCTCGCTCGCCCGGCGCTCGATGCCGAGCCTGCGCTCGCGCGGTGACCAAGTCCGGCGATCGATGGCGGGGCGGCCATGCCTACTCGCCCGGGTGGGCCCGGGCGCGGGCAGCGGCTAGGATCCCGCTCCCATGCAGGCCCTGATTCCAGAGACCGGCGGCATCGCCCAGCTCATCACCAACGCGATCACCATCTTCGTGGTGATCCACGTCATCCTCGGCGCGTGCGCCTACGCGATCATGCTCGAGCGCAAGCTCAGCGCGTGGATGCAGGACCGAATCGGCCCCAACCGCGTGGGCCCCAAGGGTCTGCTGCAGCCGATCGCCGACGGTCTCAAGTTCCTCTTCAAGGAGGACTACCGGCCCAAGAACACCGATGGCGCGCTCTTCACGCTTGCGCCGGCCCTGATCATCATTCCGGCCATCATCGGCTTCGTGGTCATCCCCTGGGCGGGCGTGCTCGACTTCTCGCAGTTGCCGTTCGGCCTGGCTTCGAAGCTCGGGCTCGAGGGCGTGCAGGTCAAGATCACCGGTGCAGCCGTGAACATCGGGGTGATCTACCTGGTGGCCGTGGCGAGCCTCGGCGTCTACGGCGTGGGCCTTGGCGGCTGGGCGAGCGGCAGCAAGTTCAGCTTCCTCGGCGGCCTGCGCGCGAGCGCACAGATGATCAGCTACGAGATCCCGATGGGCGTGAGCCTGCTGTGCGTGGTGCTCCTGGCGGGTTCGCTGGATCCCTACGCGATCGTGCTTGCCCAGCAGGACGGCATGTGGAACCTGCTGCAGCAGCCGCTTGCGGCGATCATCTTCTATACCTGCCTGCTCGCGGAATCGAACCGCGCACCCTTCGACCTGGCCGAGGCCGAGAGCGAGCTCGTGGGCGGCTACCACACCGAGTACAGCAGCATGCGCTTCGCCATGTTCTTCCTGGCGGAGTACTTCCACATGATCACCGGGTCGGCGCTCTTCTGCGTGCTCTTCCTCGGTGGCTTCAGCCTGAATCCCTTCGGTGCAGGTCCTGACCTGCCGCTCGTCGGCGGGCCACTCCTGATCCTGGCGCAGTTCGGGATCCTGGCGGGCAAGATCTTCCTCGTCGTCAGCCTCGGCATGGCGATCCGCTGGACGGTGCCGCGGTTCCGCTATGACCAGCTCATGCGCTTGGCGTGGGAAGGCATGATCCCCGCCTCGGTGCTCGTGCTGGCCGCGACGGCGCTGATGGTCTACTGGGGCCGCACCGACCTGATGTGGCTTGCGAGCATCGCCTGCGTGGTGGTGATCTACGCGGTGCGTCCGCTGCTGCCGAAGCAGCCCAACGCCAACCAGCGCATCCGCATCATCGGCAGCCGGTTCTCGCCGGTCACCGAGGGCGAAGCCGCGCCGCGCCACCCGCTGGCGCTCAACGAGTCGGCCGTGCCTGATCCGGCGCAGGGCCCGATCTCGATGCACTGATGCGACTCTTGCGCGCTGCCATCGCCCTCGTTCGCCTCGGCATCGCCACGCGGTTCCGTCTTGGCGGTGCGTACTGGTCCTGGCGGCGCGAGACCGCGTTCGGTCGCGATGCATCGCGCTGGCCCTCGGCCGCGCACCGTCGCCAGGCGATGCTCGAGTACGCCGAGTGGGTTGCCCAGATGCGGTCGCTCATCCAACGATGATGGTCAGCGCGACGCTTATCTCGCTTCGAGTGCGATCGTTGCGTCGCGCCAAGGCATCGGGAACAGCAAGGAGCACGGATGGAGCGTGTCGTCAAGCGTGCGCTCGCACGCGTCACTTGCGCGCCCTGATGTTCGTGGCATAGATTGCCGGCACGATCCTCATGCGGGCGTCGAGGGGAACTCCGACCTTCTCGGCGCCCGCTGCGTTTTTGTCCACCGCGCCCTCGATTCAGCGCCGAAGTTCCCGCGCGGTCACGCTGGAGGCGTTCAGGCGTTGCTACGCTCGGAGTCTCCATGGCCAAGCTGCGCACATCCTGGGTCTGCGATGGTTGCGGTAGCGTCCAGGTGCGTTGGGCCGGCAAGTGCCCTGATTGCGGCGCCTGGGACAGCCTCAAGGAGTTCCGTCACGACGCGAGCTCGGCACCTGCAGCCGATGGCGCGGCACCTGCCTGGCAGGGGCTTGCGTCGGCGTCGCCAGCGGTGCCGCTGGGGCAGGTCGAACCGCTCGAAGCGCCGCGATTCGCCACGGGCGTCGTCGAATTGGATCGCGTGCTCGGCGGCGGCTGCGTTCCCGGCAGCGCCATCCTCCTGGGCGGCGATCCCGGCATCGGCAAGAGCACGCTCTTGCTGCAGGCACTCGGTCATGTCGCGGCGCTCGGCACGCCTGTCCTCTACGCCAGCAGCGAAGAAAGCGCCCATCAGGTCAAGCTGCGCGCCGAGCGCATCGAAAGTCCATCCAACGCAGAGCGCGATCGGCACCTCTATCTCCTGGCCGACACAAACATCGCGCGCATCCTCGAGCAGGCCCGCACGATCAAGCCTGCGATCCTTGCGATCGATTCGATCCAGCTCGTCTCGCGTCATGATCTCGATGCGCTCCCGGGCAGCATGAGCCAATTGCGCCGGTGCTGCCTCGATGCCGTGCAGTTCGCCAAGTCCACCGGCACCGTGGTCATCGTGGTCGGCCACGTCACGAAAGAGGGCGATCTCGCGGGGCCCAAGCTCCTCGAGCACATGGTTGATGTGGTGCTCTCCTTCGAGGGCGACCGACATCTTGCCTGGCGCGTGGTGCGCGGCGTCAAGAACCGCTTCGGCAGCACGCTCGAAATCGGCCTCTTCGAAATGACCGGGTCCGGCCTCGAGCAAGTCGACGAGGGCGCCATCGCGCCCGATGCCGTCGCGCGTGCAGGCTGCGTCAGCTTCCCGACGCTGGCGGGTTCGCGCGTGCTGCTGGCCGAGATCCAGTCGCTTGTCGTGGCGGGCATCCTCGGCAGTGCCAAGCGAAAGGGCAGTGGCGTCGATGCCAATCGCCTCGCCATGATGATCGCTGTCCTCGAGCGCCACGGCGGCCTGCGGCTGGGCGATCGCGACATCTACGCCAGCGTCGCGGGCGGGCTGCGGATCGTCGAGCCTGCGGGTGACTTGGCGGTGTGCCTTGCCGTAGCCGGCGCTCATCTTGATCGCACGCTTGGGCGCGGCACGGCTGCCATCGGCGAAGTCGCGCTCTCGGGCGAGGTGCGCCCCACGCGCCAGTTGCTGCAGCGCGCAAGCGAAGCAGTCCGTCGCGGCTGCTCGGCGCTGCTCGTGCCGGCTGGCCAGGTGGGGGACCTGAAGTCGTTGGCGGGCAAGGCCGATATCGTCGGTGTCACCAACGTGGCGCAGGCCATCGACCAGCTCGGTGCGGTGCCTTCGGCGGTCGTGCAGCCGTCACCACGCGCCTCATCGCGGCGCGGCTGAGCCATCGCAGCGGGCCCGTCGCTTGCATCGAAGCGCGGTGCGCTACCTTCCAGTCGTGCACGACTTCCTGCAAATCGAGGGCATGACCCGAGTTCAGCTCGAGCACCTGCTCGATGCCACGAACACCAACATCCCGCACGCCGAGGGGCGCCAACCGGCCAAGTCCACGCTCGATGGAAAGGTGGTCGCCAATGTCTTCTTCGAGGACAGCACCCGGACTCGATGCAGCTTCGAGACAGCGGTGCATCGGCTCGGTGGCGAGGTCTTCACGGTGGCGGCGGCAGGAAGCAGTGCAAGCAAAGGCGAGAGCCTCGTCGACACGGCTCTGAACATCGAAGCCATGGGCGTTGCTGTCATGGTCGTGCGCTGTGCGATCAGCGGCGGCGCGGCCATGGTCGCAAAGGCGCTGAAGATCCCGGTGATCAACGCGGGCGATGGCCGCCATGAACATCCCACCCAAGGGCTGCTTGATGTGGCCACGCTGCGTGAGGCGCTCGGTCCCCTCGACGGTCGGTGCGTGGCGATCGTTGGTGACGTCGCCAACAGCCGCGTGGCGCGATCCACCACCAAGGCGCTCTGCCTGCTGGGTGCCCGCGTCCGGTTGGTCGGTCCGCCGACGCTTGTATCGCGCGCCATGCAAGCGCTCAGCACCGTGCCGGGCCAGGTCGAGGTCAGCCACGATCTCGATGCGGCTCTGGCCGACGTCGATGCGATCATCATGCTCCGGATCCAGCTTGAGCGCGCGGCTGGCTCGGCGATCAGCAGCGACTACCGGGTGCTGTATGGGCTGACCCAAGCCCGGATCCGCCGGCTGCCGGCTCACGCGGTCATCCTTCATCCGGGTCCCATGAATCGGGGGGTCGAAATCGACGACTCAGTGGCCGACGATCCCGGACGCAGTCGGATCCTGCGGCAAGTGACCCTGGGGGTCGCCTCGCGGATGGCGGTCCTCGAGCAGGCCGTTGCGGGATGAGCCGTGAGAACCTCAGGCCGTCGAAGTTCGTTCAGGTCTGGATACCATCCGGTCGATGAAACGCCTAGGCGGTTCGCCATCGATTGAGTTCTGCAAGTAAACCAAGACAATGAATCATAAGAACAGTAAACTTGCAGCAGTCATCGCCTTTGCGGCCTTCGGTGCCGGTTGTGAGACCGACAGTTTTTTCGACCCGAGCCGGACCGGCCGATTCGAAACAACGCCAACCACCATTCCTGTGCTGCAGCGCTTGGACGTGATCGAGGGCGTCGAGCGGCTCCCACTCAAGCCCACCGAGCCCATTGGTGACGACGTTCAGATCCTGAGCGAACTGGAAACCACCATTGCAGCCGGCGATGCGCTGCGCGTGGGGGTCTTGGGCCGCCTCAACGCGAACGAGGAAGATGACACCCAGATCGTGGTGGATCCATCCGGGAATCTGCACCTTCCTTACGGCACGGTGCAGGCGGTGGGCCTGACGGTTCCTGAGGTGCAGGTCGCGATCGAGAAACTACTCGAGCCCCTGCTCAACAATCCGCAGGTCCGGGTCGAACTGCTCCGATCGGGCTCGCTGCAATACACCATCGACGGTCAGGTCCAGCAGCCAAATGTGTACGACCTGCAGCGTCCAGACTTCCGCTTGCGCAGCGCGCTCGCCGCCGCTGGTGGCGCTGCGCCGACGGTTGAGACCATCCTCATCTCACGGTCTTCACCGTGCCAGATGGATGAGACCATCCCTGAGTTGCTCAGCGGACGTGCTCGCGAGGAGTACCGTCGCGCGCTGGGCAGTGATCAGAACGCTCCGATGTCCGGCGGGGTCACGGGTGGCTCGGCAGCGCCAACATCCCCGGCGCCAGCGGCGCCCTCGACTGAGGACCTTCTGCGTGAGCTCGGTGGCGGCGACGCCGCGCCAGCTCCCGCGCCAGTCCCCGAACCTGCGCCCGCTCCTGAACCCGCGCCAGTTCCCGAACCTGCGCCCGCTCCTGAACCCGCGCCAGTTCCCGAACC
>Ga0208048_1000280_pt1 | contig 27314 bp, 23 predicted proteins | sample Malawi_45m_30L_FD_184163 | JGI IMG/M metagenome (GOLD analysis project Ga0208048, IMG submission 184163) | Freshwater microbial communities from Lake Malawi, Central Region, Malawi to study Microbial Dark Matter (Phase II) - Malawi_45m_30L... | ecosystem: Environmental > Aquatic > Freshwater >...
GAATCCCTGCGAGAATCTGGCTGGATCATCTTTTTGCCAGCGTTGCCATTTCTTTGGGCCGGCGTCGTGTTGACAGTGCAACGGCTCCGATCCGCCCAACTGCCTTTGTGGCTGGCCGTCTTGTTCGTGGTGCCGATCGCAAAATGGTTTTTGTTTTTAGTAGCGATCGCGGTACCACGTCGCGCGGCTGCAGAGTCGCCCTGCGGCCTCATCACTCCTACTCCCACCCTACTTGAACGTTTTTGTCCGCGCAGCCGGCTGGGCAGCGCAGTGGCGGGCGTCGCTTGTGCCTGTGTTCTTTTGTGGGTCGCAACTTTGTTGGGCACTCATGGATTTCAGCAATACGGCTGGGGCCTCTTCCTCGGCTTGCCGTTCGTGGCTGGTTTTTTCGCATCTTTTGTACATGGCGTTCACGAGGTGCGTACCTTAGGGGAGTGTGTGATTTTGGCCCTACTAGCCACCCTAGTCGCTTCGATTGGCTTTGTAGTCTTGGCCATCGAGGGTGTCATATGTGTGCTAATGGCTGCGCCTCTGGCGGTCCCGTTAGCCCTGGTGGGCGCGGTATTTGGTCATGCGGTATCCCCGGCTAGATGGAGGCAGGGAACCAATCAAATGCTCTGCGCGGGCCTGCTCGCGGTGCCATTGATGCTCAGCGGCGAACGACTCGCTGACACCCCGGCCCCTTTGCTCGAGGTAAAATCGTCGTTGGAAGTGTCCGCACCACCCACGCATGTTTGGAAAAATGTGGTGGCATTCACCGAACTGCCTGCGCCGACTGAACTCCTGTTTCGCCTTGGGATTGCTTACCCGTTGCGGGCGGAAATGTTTGGCAGCGGACCGGGCGCCGTGCGGTATTGTGTTTTCTCGACCGGTCCGTTCATCGAGCCGATTGAAGTCTGGGACGAGCCCCGCCTGCTTCGTTTCGGCGTGACAAAAAACCCACCGCCCATGGAGGAATGGACGCCTTACGAGCACGTCCATCCGCCGCATCTGGATGGATTCTTGGCCTCCGAACGTGGTCAATTCCAACTCCTGGCGCTGCCGAATGGAGGAACGCGTCTAGAGGGCACAACGTGGTATCGCCACAACATGTGGCCGGTGGCATACTGGCAGCTTTGGTCGGACTATATCATTCACCGAATCCACCTGCGCGTCCTCAACCACATTAAGACGCGAGCAGAAAGTTCTTCGCAAGTGCCATGAATCAACAGCGACTAATCCTTGCCGGCGGCACCGGTTTCCTTGGTCAAGCACTTCTGAGGCATTTTCAGGCTTTAGGCTGGGAAGTGATCGTGCTTACGCGTAATCCACAAACCGGCCGCGCGGTGAAAGAAATCCAATGGGACGCACAAAATCTAGGTGACTGGGCGCAAGAGCTTGACGGCGCGGCGGCCGTCGTGAACCTCACCGGGCGCTCGGTGGACTGCCGTTACACCGAAGCGAATCGACGGCTCATTCTGGACTCACGCGTCAACTCGACGCGTGTCATCGGGCAAGCCATCGCCCAATGTGCTAAGCCTCCGTTGGTGTGGCTGAACTCAAGTTCAGCAACAATTTACCGCCACACACTAGGTCCTGCTTGGGATGAATCTAGCACTGACTTCACGCCCACGGCGGCGGTGCAGGACGAGTTCTCGCTCAAAGTAATTCATGCTTGGGAGAAAACTTTGAACGAAGCCGTAACCCCCCGCACACGGAAGATCGCATTGCGCACCACGTTAGTGCTTGGGCACGGGCGTAATAGCGTTTTCCCGGTGCTATCCCGACTGGCACGATTAGGACTAGGCGGACGGATGGGGAGCGGCGAGCAGTTTGTGTCGTGGTTACACGAGGTCGATTTCTGTCGCGCAATCGAATGGGTAATTCAGCACGAAGAACTAACAGGCCCCGTCAATTTCGCGGCCCCAAACCCGCTTTCGAACTCCGAAATGATGCGGCTCTTTTGCGAGGCGGTCGGTACTCCTTTCGGCTTGCCAGCGACGGAATGGATGCTGGAAATCGGAGCGTTTTTCTTACGAACGGAGACGGAATTGATCCTCAAAAGTCGGCGTGTCGTTCCAGGCAAGCTGTTGCGCAGCAACTTCACTTTCCGCTTCCCAAACATGCGCGAGGCGATCGCGGATTTGAGGACAAAGAAATAGCGGGTGACTTTCACTTAGCCCGGCTTGCCCGATCGGGAAGGGTTCTCCATAGTCCGAGCTACATGCAGCCATACCTCGCCCTGCTCCGGCACGTCCTCGACAACGGCAAGTTCAAGCCCGACCGCACCGGCACCGGCACCTACTCCGTCTTCGGCGCGCAAACACGCTTCGACCTGCGCGAGACGTTTCCCGTTCTCACCACGAAGAAACTGCATCTCAAGTCCATCATCTACGAATTGCTCTGGTTCCTGCGCGGCGAGACGAATGTGAAGTGGCTGCAAGAGCGCGGTGTGACTATTTGGAACGAATGGGCCGACGCCGAGGGCAACTTAGGCCGAGTTTATGGCGCACAATGGTGTGATTGGCGCACACCAGACGGTCGCAGTTTAAACCAAATTGACCAAGTTATCGCCCAGATTCAGAAGAGCCCCGACTCTCGTCGGCACATCGTCAGCGCGTGGAACGTTGGTGAGATTGACCAGATGAAACTCCCGCCGTGCCACGCGCTCTTCCAATTTTACGTGGCTGACGGCGAACTCTCCTGCCAGCTCTACCAGCGAAGCGCGGATCTGTTCCTCGGCGTCCCATTCAACATCGCCAGCTACGCGCTGCTGACGCTGATGGTCGCGCAGGTCACAGGGCTGAAACCCGGCGAGTTCGTCCACACCTTTGGCGACCTCCACCTTTACGCGAACCACCTCGAGCAGGCGAAGCTCCAACTCACGCGCGATCCGCGCCCGCTCCCGCGTATGAAACTCAATCCGGCGGTAAAGAACATCCACAACTTCGAGTTTGAGGACTTCACGCTCGAAGGTTATGACCCGCACCCGGCGATCAAGGCGCCCATCGCGGTTTGACCTGGTAGATAAATCATTTGCATTTTCAGGGCGGCCTAGGCAAAAGTTAAACCGTTCACCGCGAGGTGGGCACTCATCCAGAGTGACTGAGGGACTGGCCCGATGAAGTCACGGCAACCGGTTGCGGCGCGTTCCGTAACGACCAGGTGCCAAGTCCAGCTCCGGCCGCAAGGTCGGGGGAAAGATGAGAAGAGCGCTCGACTGTACAGCCCCTTCTCATCCATGTGAGACGGGGCTTTTGTTTGCCCCAAAACCGGACGCGAGTTGGCAATTGTCTATGGAAAAGCACGAAGGTTTCATGAAAGCGCTCAAGTGCCGCGAATGCGGGCGTGAGTATCCGCTCGGCGCCACCCACGTCTGCGAATTCGACTTCGGTCCGCTGGAGGTCGCCTACGACTACGAGCGCATCAGCAAGACATTAACCCGCACCGCCATCGAAGCCCGTCCGCGCACGATGTGGCGCTATCGCGAACTGCTGCCCATCGCAGGCGAGCCGACCGTCGGCTTGCAAGTGGGCTACACACCGCTAGTGAAAGCTGATCGCTTGGCAAAACACCTCGGCATCCGAGAGCTATGGATAAAAAACGACGCGGTGAACTATCCGACGCTTTCCTTCAAAGACCGCGTCGTGAGCGTGGCCCTGAGTCGCTCGCAGGAACTCGGCTTCAAGACCGTAGCCTGCGCGTCCACGGGCAACCTTGCTAACTCAGTCGCCGCGAATGCTGCGAGTGCTGGCCTCAAGTCCTATGTCTTCATTCCGTCTGACCTCGAACTCGGCAAGGTGGTCAACTCACTTGTCTATGGGGCAAACGTTATTGGCATCAAAGGTCACTACGATGAGGTAAACCGCCTCTGCGCGGAGATCGCCGGCAAGTTTGGCTGGGCTTTCGTGAACGTAAACATGCGGCCCTACTATGCCGAGGGCAGCAAAAGCATGGGCTTCGAGATTTGCGAACAGCTCGGTTGGCGCACGCCGCAGCACACCGTTGTGCCCATGGCCAGCGGCTCGCTGCTAACGAAGATTCACAAGAGCTACCAGGAGTTTGCCAAGCTTGGCCTCGTGAAGGAAAGCAGCTGGCACATCCATGGCGCGCAAGCCACCGGTTGCAATCCGATTAGCCAGGCGGAAAAAGCCGGCATGGACTTTTTCAAGCCGGTGAAGCCGAACACGATCGCCAAGAGCCTCGCGATCGGCACGCCCGCCGACGGCTTTTACGCGCTTAAAGTCATGAAAGAGACCGGGGGCCATGCCGATGACGTGACTGATGACGAGGTGCGCGAAGGAATCCGCATGTTGGCCGAGTGCGAAGGTATCTTCGCCGAAACCGCCGGCGGTGTAACCGTGAGCGTGGCGAAAAAGCTCATTGCATCTGGCAAAATTCCCGCCAGCGACTCCGCCGTTCTCTGCATCACCGGCAACGGCCTAAAGACACTCGAAGCGATGACCGGTCACGTCGGCCAGACTTGCGAAATCCGCCCCAGCCTTCGCGAGTTCGAGACGGTGCTGAGAGACGAAGAAAAGGTCGCCGTAACCGCCTAAACCACTTACTTTTTCAAAGCATGCCCACCAAAGTCCGCATCCCCACCCCGCTCCGCCAACTCACCGGCGGCGAGGAACTCGTCACCGTCACCGCCGCGAATGTCGGCGCGGCCATTGCTGAAATGCAGGCTAAGTATCCCGGCATCAAGGACCGTCTGCTCGACGACAAGGGCGAGGTCCGCCGCTTCGTGAACGTGTATGTGAACGAGGAGGACATCCGCTTCCTCCAGAACCAGGCCACGCCCCTCAAGGACGGCGACGAAATCAGCATCATCCCGGCGATTGCGGGGGGCTAACTGAACGCGCCAAGCTGTGGCCAACCAAACACTATCCTCGCAAACCGAACAGGCGCTCCCGCCCGACCAGCGCGAGTCCAAGTCACGGTTATGGCTCACTCTCCCTGCGCCGCTGATTACACGGCCGTTGATTTGGGAACTCGGGCAAAAGTTCAAGGTGGTTTTCAACCTGCGGCAGGTCAGCGTTGGCAAGGACATTGGCATCGTCTGCCTCGAACTCGACGGCGCTCGCGCGGAAATTAAGGCGGCCATCGCGTGGCTAGAAGGACTCGGTGTCGAAGTTGAGCCGGTGGAAATCAGCGTGCTGGAATCGTGACAGCGGGGGAAGAAGCTCTAACTCTTCTTCCCAACGCCCATAGTTAGAAATTTAAGTTAGTCATGTTATGTCGGCCGCTACCCACAAAGCGTGACCCACAAGTCCCCCAAAATCGCCGCCCTCATCGCCGACCTGCAGGGCCGCGACCTCGACGCGCACTACCTCGGTTACTTCGCGTGCTTCAACCGCGGCCACTTCTATGAAGCCCACGATGTGCTGGAGGAACTTTGGCTGGCTGACCGCCACGGGCTGAACGGCAACTTCTACAAGGGACTTATCCAGTTCGCAGGCGCGTTCGTTCACTTGGAAAAGGACTGCCTGAGATACCCACGCCTCCGCCCCGCCGCCGCACTGTTCACCCTGGCTGAGAAGAACTTTCGGCCCTATCCTGCCAAGCATGAGCGACTGGATTTGGACAACGTCCGCGCGCTCATCACCATTTGGCGCGGCCGATTGCAGGCAGCCAATTTCACTGACAATCCCCTCTCGCCCGACAACGCACCGAAGCTATCGCTGACCGAGAACCCGTCGCAATAGGTCGAAACGATGCAATTGACCGGGGAGCGCACGCGTCCCGCGTGCCGTCGTGTCCGTCCCGGGCACGACTTCGTTCCACCCTCTTTCTGCGCACCGTTGGGGAACATGATGATGGAAGGACAAAGTTTCCGGCGGGACGCCGGAAACCGCACGCCGGAAGCGCGCGCTCCCCGATTCCAACTGCATCGCTCCGGCTAAGCCGTGGGCAATTGGGTGGCATCCGCGTCTCGCGGATTGTTTTCGACGTCCCGGCGAAAACCTCGTGCCACGTTGCTCCACTTCAGCAGGGATTCAGATGGAGCCACGCAGATTCGGGCGAGACGCCCAACCGACCCGTGGCCATCCGGACATCATCAGACCTCAACCGCCTGATGCAGCACGGGCACCGTGATCTCAGACTTGGGCAGCAGGTGCTTGAGCGTGTCGGCAAACGGCAGTGCCTGCTCCTCCTCGCCGTGGACGATGAAGGTTTTCTTGATGTGGCCGGTGAGCGACTTCACGTAGGCGGACAGCTCGTGTTTGTCCGCGTGGCCGGAGAAGGCGTCAATCTTGGCCACCCGCGCGCGGATGGCGTGCGGCTCGCCAAAGATGTTCACCGGGCTGCGTCCGGCGATGATTTGCGCGCCGAGCGTGTGTTCCGCGCAGTAGCCGACGAACAGGATGAGATTCACCGGATTCCCGCCATGGTTCTTCAAATGGTGCAGCACGCGACCCGCCTCCGCCATGCCGGACGCGCTGAGGATGACGGCGGGTTCTTTTAGTTCGTTGAGCTTCCGCGATGACGCAACCTCGCGGATGTAAGTGAGGTTCGCCATGCCGAAGGGGTTGCCCTTTTCGCGCAAGAAGGCGTAGGTCGCCTCGTCGAAGCACTCCGGGTGCAGGCGGAAAATTTCCGTGGCGTTCGTGCTTAACGGGCTGTCCACGTAGATCGGCACGGGCGGCAGCTTGCCGGCGTCCGTGAGTTGGTTCAGCGCATAGACGACCTGTTGCGTGCGGCCCACGGAGAACGCGGGAATGATGACCTTGCCACCGTCGCGGATCGTGTCGCCCACGAGGCTCGCCAGCTCATCGCGCGCGTCCACCGGACTGACGTGGAGGCGGTTGCCGTAAGTGCTCTCGACTTGGAGAAAGTCCACCTGCTCGACCGGCTGCGCGTCGCGGAGGATGTCCTGCCCGGGCCGCCCGATGTCGCCGCTGAACAGGTAGCGAAACTTGCGCGCGCCCTCGCGCACGTCGAGCACCACCTGCGCGGAGCCGAGGATGTGCCCGGCATCCTTGAACGTGACAGTCAGGCCGTCGGCCACCGGCATGGGCCGGTCGTAGTTGATCCCGACGAACTGCCGGATGGTGCGCTCGGCGTCCGTGGCGGAGTACAACGCTTGAATCGGCGGCTTGCCCTGCTTGGCGCGCTTCTTGGAGAGAAACTGTGCGTCCGACTCCTGAATTCGCGCGGAGTCCTCCAACATGATGCTGGCCAGATCGCGGGTGGCAAAGGTCGCGTATATGTTTCCGGTGAAGCCCTGTTTGCACAGGTTCGGAAAATTGCCGCAGTGATCAATGTGTGCGTGGCTGAGGATGGCGGCGTCGATCGTCTTCGGATCAAACGGGAAATGCGAATTGCGCTCGATAGATTCATCACGCCGGCCCTGGTACAGGCCGCATTCTAAAAGTATGCGTTGCCCGTTTACTTCCAGCAGATACATAGAGCCGGTGGTCGTGCGCGTGGCACCGTGGAAGTGGATTCGCATGCGCAAATTGTAGATTCATATTTCTAGGTTAAAAGTTAAATTGGGTCTGCCAGAATATTGGAGCGCAGATTTTACCTTACAAAGACGCGCGACAATTAAGGTATGTGAAATTGGAAAAACACGCTTTTCCGTCATCTCCTTTTTGGCAGGTAGCCTCACGTCTTCTTTCCATCAACCCCTCGCTTTTTGCAATTTAGGCAAATCTTGCCCCGTCTTTTGGGCATCAAACTATTTGGTCATTGTGCGCGGCAGCATCCCCAGCCCATCGAAAATCATTTCGCGCGGCTCGGTGAGGATCTCCAAATCGGCTCGCTCGCGGGCCAGCGGCAGAAACGCCTCCCCGCACTCGACTTCCTCCACCTGCAAAGTGTTCCGAATCCACATCACCTTGGCATGCGGCGGATCTATCAGGCCGATGGATGAAAGCGCCACATCGAGTAGCTCGCGGTCCGTATCATAATGAGGCGGAATCATTGCCACCTGTGGGTAACAGGCAGTGGCGACGTTGATATAGGTGATTCGCTTGTCCATCGCTTCGACCACGCGGGTAAGACAATATTCCGACTTGCCCAAGCCGGTGGCGTTGCCGTGCGTTTGCTGCGTGAGCCCCCGCACAGCGATACGCTTGATCTTGGGAAACTCGTCCTCTGCCGACCAATGCTCGTAGCGCTTCCGCCCCGTGACGTTGGTGTCCATGCCGCACCCGGAAATCTCTTTGCCGATCTCGTCCACGAGTAGCAGGTCTGCGTGGTTGAATGGCAGGCGAGGCAACCACCGACGCGCGAGCGCGAGTAACTCCTTATCCTGCGCCTCGATTTCTTGGGGCAACACCGCGCGCAGGAGGCCCGTCTCGTCATAAGCGTTCTCCACAATGCCCAGGGCGGCAAGGATACGCCCCTTTTCGATAACTCGCCGGCCGACACTGCGGACAATGTGGTCGAAAGAGTAGTCCACAAAAGCTCGGTGGTAAATTTTGGCACCCTCATGCTTACCAAGGCCAATTAGGAGCATCTTCATCAAGCCGCTCTGATGGTCGCCGAAAAGTTCGGTGTGCGGCTTCACCCGCCCCACCACGACGACGTGATCTGCTGCAAGCGCATCGCACCCGAAATGGACAGGAATACCTTCCGCCGTGCGCCCAATCACTGTCGTTTCCATTCGCGTGTGAACGGGGCAGCCGCAAAACTCCTCGGTTATTCCGTAGTTGCGAAGAATTACGCGCTGTCCGTCCGCTGTACCTCCCCCATGGCTGCCCATGGCCGCGACGATGACCGGTTGCGCACCAGCCGCGCGGAAGAACTCGACCGTGGCCTTGAGAATGGCGGCAATGTTCGCAATGCCCCGGCTTCCAGCGGTAATAGCCACTCTTTGGCCAGGTCTTACGTGCTCTGCGACCCCGATATGCTCAAACTCACGTTGCACTGTCGCCGATACGTCTGCCACTTTGGGGCGCTCGAACTTTTGGCGAACGCGGAAAGTTCTGGGGTATCGGGCGACCATTGCTAGTGTCGCAAGAGGTGGGGCGCGAAATTACTAAATGCCATGGAAGCCCCCAAATTTTCGTGAAACAAGGTTAGGAACAAAAAATTTCTCCCTGAGACCTAGGCAAATACCTAACGAAGTTTTCAGTTTGACGTCTGAATTTGCTTAAATGTTTCCGACATGAGCTACGAAATGTGCGCACCTTGGGTCTCGACGTATACGGCATACACGGAGGTGCTGGCGGTCATGAAAAGACGATTACGCTTTGCGCCACCAAAGCAGACGTTAGAGCAAATCTCCGGCAACAGAATCTGACCAATGCGTTGGCCGTCCGTGCCTGCGAACACATGGACGCCGTCGTAACCCGCGCCTACCCAGCCGGCGCTGGCCCAGATGTTCCCCTCGGTGTCACAGCGGATGCCGTCAGCAAAGCCAGCGTCCTCCACGTCCTTCCCGTCACGTTTGAACTTCAGCTTCATGGAAGCGAACTCCTTCCCGCCCTTGAGCTTCTGCCCATCCACATCCCACACCTTGATGTTCTTGGGAGCGTTGTCGTAATGGCTCGCGCCAGTGTCCGCCACGTAGAGCTTCTTGTAGTCGGCGGAGAAGCATAGGCCGTTGGGCTTGAAGATCTCGTCAGTGACTTTCTCGATTTTGCCGGATTTGCCATCAATCACATAAACTGCCTCCTTTTGGTGCGGCTGCGCGGTGGCGGACTTCACGCGCTCGCCCTCATAGTTCATCAGCCCGCCGTAACCAGGATCCGTGAACCAGATATCGCCGGTTTTGGGATGCACCACGAGGTCGTTGGGCGCATTAAAGGACTTTCCACCGAACTTGTCAGCCAGCACAGACACCGTGCCGTTATGCTCGTGGCGAACCACGCGCCGCGTGAGATGCTCGCAGGAGAGCTGCCGGCCTTCGTAGTCGAAGGTGTTGCCGTTCGTGTTGTTGACCGGGTTGCGGAAGGTGCTCACGTGGCCGTCGTCCTCGATCCAACGCTGCTGGATGTTGTTCGGGATGTCGCTCCAGAGCAGGTAGCGGCCCACGGCATTCCAGGCCGGGCCTTCGGTCCACATGGTGTTCGCACTGTGGTAAATCCGCTGGATGGGCGTGTTGCCGATCTTGGCCTTGAAGCGCTTGTCCAGCGAGACGATGTCCGGATCCGGGTAGCGCGTGGGAATCTTGCCAGTCCAGTCGCGGTCAGCGGCGGCGGCGACGCCCGCGACAGTGGACGCGGCGGCGGTGAGGAACGAACGGCGGGAGAAGAAGGAATCTGTTTTCATAGCGCGTGCGGAGACGGGTTCACATTGGAAAGACAACGCGGGCGTGACAAGTAAAAGTTAGGGTGGGTTCAGCCGTCGCTTAGAGTCCACTACGCCGTCTGCTTCGGCGCCGCTCTGTAGCGGATAATTAAGTCTGCCAAGGCTTCTCATCGATTAGCGCTTTCCTCTCACCCTTTCGCTTAATGAACCGAGTTGGCTAAGGCTCTCGCCATGACGGCAAAACGATCCGTCTTCCCAGATAAATAGGCACAAGACCTGACTAAAACCTAACCGTTTCAAACTTTGCCGGAGATTTTCAATTGCGCCCGCAAAAGCACTTCGCTTCACTGTTCGAAGACAATCCGTCATGTCTATAGCTGCCGATCAGAATCCCAAACAGATCCGTTCCGTGCTCGTCGTGGACAACGACACGGAACTCAGGATGATGTATCAGGAGTTACTTGGCTCGCAGGGTTACATCTGTCAAACCGCGCCCAACGTTGGCGAGGCACTTAAGTTCATCATGCGGCACGAAGTAGACGCAATCATCTACGACTTGATGCTGTCGCAGATTCCGAGTGACACATTTTATCACGCTGTTCAACGCATAAAACAGCATCTTGGCGGGCGTTTCATCTTTGTTACCAGCTACGATAACAACCCGAAGATTGAGGCGTTCCTCACGAAGGTTGACGGCATTGTTCTCCACAAGCCCATTACTCTGGGCAAGCTCAAGGGCACGCTGAACTTACTGAGCCAACGCATTGTGAGCGCCGACAAAAGGGCATCCGTCGCTTCGTAAGGTGTGACACGCTATGATCACAGTCGGTCGGTCGCGTCAAAATCTTGGGAGGATTGCCCTCTTAAACACACTCATTCTAATGCAGCACGCAGGGCCGCAAACTTCTCCCTAGCGCTGACTTGCGTGACCGGTTGCCGACCCTGCTCATCCGCATCCTCAATGAGATGCTCAGGCAATTCCTTGAGAAATGACGATGGATGGCAGGGCGTGAGCTGGCCATATTTTTTGCGTGCGCCGCAGTGCGAAAGCATCAGCTCTCGCTTCGCTCGTGTGATGGCCACATAAAAAAGTCGCCGTTCCTCGTCTAGCGTGCCCTCGACCTTTGAACGAGCATGCGGCAGCAAACCCTCTTCCAACCCCACCACATACACGTGAGGAAACTCTAAACCTTTGCAAGAATGCATGGTGATAAGCGTGACTGCATCACCCGCTTCTCTTTCTTCCTCCCGCTCGGCATCCAGTGTGAGGTTTTCTAGAAAACCGCCGAGACGGTCCCCCAACGCGCCGCCGCCTCCGTGCGTTGGCTCAGCTTGGTTCAATGCGTCCGCCGTTCGCCGGACGCTTCCGGCAGAGTCCATCGTGGCCAGCAGATCGCGTAAGCTTCGAACGCGGCTCTCTGCGCTCTCTTGATTCTTCTCACTGCGACGGAGTTCACCCCAATAGCCGATGTCATTCAGGAATTTTTCCGCCCACTGCTGCAGCGCGTCGGGTCGCGTAGCCTGCGCCTCTTCGCCTAGCTTCACTCGTGTTTCCTCAACAAATAAGATGAAAGCCTGAAGGGCCTCGCGGGTGCGGGCTGGGAGGCCTGCCTGCACATCGGTATGGCGCATCGCAGCGAAGACCGAGCAATGCCGCGCCTGACTCGCGGCAAGCAAACGCTCCATCGTCACATCGCTAAGACCGCGTGCTGGGACGTTGGCGATGCGCAACAAGCTCACGTCATCGTGTGGATTTAAAAAAGTCTTTAAATAAGCAAGGAAGTCTCGGACTTCGCGGCGGTCGAAGAAACTTTGTCCGCCTATGAGGTGGTAGCGAACGCCGGCCTTGCGTAACTCCATCTCAATGGGTCGCGACTGCAGGTTTGTGCGGAAAAGGATTGCTTGATCGCTCCAAGGTACGCGTTCGGTCATGCGCTGAAACTCGATCGTTTCGGCTATCGTGCGCGCCTCTATCTCCTCGTTTTCGAAAGCTTGTAGCAGAATTTTTCTGCCCTGGCCATTCTGAGACCACAGATTCTTCCCACGCCGCTGAACGTTATTTTTTATGACTGCATTGGCAGCTTGAAGGATGGTGTTCGTCGAGCGGTAGTTCTGCTGCAGCTTCACAACCCTGACTTCGGGAAAATGCTTTTCCAGATCAAGCAGGTTAGCCACCTCCGCGCCGCGCCAGCCGTAAATGGACTGATCATCATCGCCGACCACGCATAAATTGCGATGCTTGCTCGTGAGCGCGTGGACAAGCTGAAACTGCGCAGCGTTGGTGTCCTGGTATTCATCCACCATCACATAACGAAAGCGTGCGCGGCAGGCGTCGAGCGCATCTGGGTGCTCAGAAAAGAGGCGCAGCGTGAGTAAGATGAGGTCATCGAAGTCCACTGCGTTGCAAGCCTTGAGCGCAGACTCGTATTTTTTGCGGACATGCTCCGCGAGAGCCGAAACGTTAGGGTCCTTGAAAGCTGCCTCAGCCTGCGCACCCCCGTTCTTAAACTTGCTCAAAAGGGTGAGCACCGCGCGTGGATCAGTTTGCTCCCCCTTGGCGGAGATGTTCGCAATGATTTTCTTTATCGCGCCGAGTTGCTCCGCCTCGTCGTAGATTACAAAGTTTCTTTTGTAACCGAGCTTTTCGATGTGCAAGCGAAGGATGCGAACACAGAGGGAGTGGAAAGTGGAAACGGTCGGACGCGCAGGCTTGGCCTCATGGTCGCCTCTAGTCACGGGATGCGCGGTTCCCAACTTGGGAAGAAGCGAGTTAACTCGCTCCTGCATCTCTCTCGCCGCCTTATTAGTGAAGGTCACGGCGAGGATGTTATCGGGCGAGATGCCGCGCTCGATCATGTGTGCAATGCGGAAAGTAATGACGCGCGTTTTGCCTGTGCCCGCGCCGGCGAGAATGAGTACGGGGCCACGAATCGTTTCGACGGCATCACGTTGCTCCGCGTTGAGCGTGTCCATGTTCAGCATCAGCCTGTGGAGTCTAGGAAGGGACACAGTGAAGGCAAGCGCCGGTGCAAAAACAGAAAGAGGAAGGTCGATGCCTTTGCCTGCGACGATAAACCTAAGTGCCACAACGTTTTTGCGTCCTGCGATGAAAACAATACCTGGCCTCGTTGAGCTTAGAGCCAGCCCGAAAGTTCATGTTTCACGCGCTCAACTGGCAGGCCGACGACATTCGTAAACGAACCGCTGATCCGCTCAACAATGTCGTCACCCCGATCTTGAATGGCGTAGGCTCCAGCCTTATCGAGCGGCTGAATCGCATCGAGGTAGGTACTAATTTGCGCGCGAGTCAACGCCTTGAAGGTCACGTTGGTGGTCTCGGCAAAGAGCCGACAGCGGTGCCTCGCCAAATGGAGTAGACAGACCCCGGTGACTACTTGATGCGTAGAGCCCGCCAGTTCGCTTAACATCCGACGGGCGTCCAGCATGTCTTTTGGTTTGCCGTATAGCGTCGTGCCCAGATACACGAGCGTGTCTGCACCCAGCACAACGGCCGAAGGATGCAACTTGGCTACCGCGCGAGCTTTGCGGTAGGCGTTGAACACACACAGTTCACGCGCAGTGAAATCCTCATGATGCGATTCCTCGACGGAGCGGGTCTGAATCGTGAACCTCAACCCCAAGCCGCGAAGTAGTTCCGCTCGGCGAGGCGAAGCGGAGGCTAGGATGAGGGGAAGCATGAGAGAAAAAGAATTCCGTGTAGAATATTCAGTGCCAAATCGGCTTCGATGTTAAGTTCGTTAAGTGTGGACACGGGTAGATAAATGTTTCCCAACTTATCTCCGCCTCCGCCGCCTCTCCCGCGTTTCGAAGAACTTTCCCAACACCGCCGCATAAGGCTGGTCGGTCTGCAGTTGTATGGTATCTATCCCGATCGTGCGGAAAGCCTTGCGTAACGAGCCTTGAAAGAGCATTTGCTGCTCCGCGAAGGCGGCCCGCTGCCGAGCATTGCCGGTCTGGACTTCGACCACCTCGCCGGTTTCGGCGTCCTTGAGAATCAGCCGACCCAAGGCCGGCATTTCGAGTTCGTAGCGGTCCGTGATCTGAACAGCTACCAAGTCGTGGCGGCGGTGCATTTGCCGCAGCGCGATCTGCGTGGTGATCGCAAGCGGATCAACGGCCGGCAGGGGCGCGCGGCTTCCGCTCTGGCTGCCAAACCGCACCGGGGAACGAGCTTCGAGGAAATCTGAGAGCACCACGACTACGGACTTGTGCGGCAGCACTTGGCTGACGAAGTGCAACGCTCCCGGCAGGTTGGTGCCGTGGTGCTTTGGCTCGAAAAAAAGGATTTCACGAATGACGCGCAACACATGGCGGCGCCCCTTGCGCGGCGGGATGAACTTCTCTACTGCGTCACTGAACAACACGAGACCGACTTTGTCGTTGTTGCGGATGGCAGAGAAGGCGAGCACTGACGCGATCTCGGCGGCCAACTCGCGCTTGGATTGCTCGCCCGAGCCGAAAAGGCCAGAGCCGCTAAGATCTACTACCAACATCACAGTCAGTTCTCGCTCCTCAACGAATTTTTTGATGAATGGGTGGTTCATGCGCGCTGTAACATTCCAGTCAATCGCGCGTACGTCGTCTCCGGGCTGATATTCGCGAACCTCGTCGAAGTTCATCCCCTGCCCTTTGAACACGCTGTGATAAGCACCCGAAACAGACTCTGACACGAGCCGATTAGTTCGGATCTCGATCTGTCGAATCTTCCTAAGCAATTCGCGGGGAATCATCGGAGTAAGAAACTCAAATTTCTGTATGTGGAATTGGTCAATAATTTGCTCATTCCCGATTAGACAACGGGGGGAGTCACGACCTCATGCACATGATGGCTTCATGTTCCTATCACTAGGCTTACTCGGTGTGGACATTTGATGCGGGCATTGCGCTGACAACATTCTCGCTCCTTGAGCGCAATCCAATTCCACATGGTTAATCAATTAACACCGGTTTCAAACGTCCCATCTGCCGGATGTAGAGAAGGTGCCAAATGGAGCGCTGGTCACTCACGGCACTGGCAGCTCATCGAAAATCTTTTGGATTACTGTCTCACTGGTCTTGTCTTCGGCCTCGGCCTCATAAGTAATGGCGACTCGGTGACGCAGCACGTCCATGCCGATGCTCTTGACGTCCTGTGGCGTCACATAACCTCGGCCTTTGAGAAATGCGTAGGCCTTCGCGGCTAACGTGAGCGATATGGTTGCTCGTGGTGAAGCGCCAAGTTGAATGAGGTCCTTAACGTTGATCTTGTACTTAGCCGGATCACGCGTGGCACATACCAAGTCCACGATGTAGTCTTTTACCTTGTCGTCCACGTAGATGTCGTTGATGACTTGGCGTGCGGCGAGGATGGTCTTGGCTTCGACTACCGGCTGCGCAGACGGCAAGCCGCTGGTGCGGGCCATGAGGTCGAGAATTTGCCGCTCCTCCTCGCGCGTCGGGTAACCAATTTTAAGCTTCAGCATGAAGCGATCCACCTGCGCCTCGGGTAATGGATAAGTCCCTTCCTGCTCGATGGGGTTTTGCGTGGCGAGCACCAGGAACGGCTCCTCCAGCTTGTAGCTTTGGTCTCCGATGGTGACCTGCTTCTCCTGCATCGCTTCGAGCAATGCGGACTGGACCTTGGCGGGCGCGCGGTTGATTTCATCAGCGAGGACAAGCTGCGCGAAGATGGGGCCAAAGCGCGTGGTAAAGCCGCCAGACTGCGGATTGTAAATTTGCGTGCCGATGACATCGGCGGGCAGCATATCGGGCGTAAACTGCAGCCGGGAAAACTTCACATTCAGACACGACGCGAGAGATTTGACGGAGAGCGTCTTGGCGAGTCCAGGAACGCCTTCGAGCAACACGTGCCCGTTAGCGAGCAGGCCGATAGTCAGGCGCTCGACCAAGTATTTTTGGCCGATGACAACCTTGTTCAACTCGGCGAAGAGCGTTGGGATAAAAGCGGAGGCGCACTGTACTTCCTCGTTGATGGCGGAGATGCCGGTATTCATGTCATGCAAAGATTACCCGGCAAAAGACCACGGCGGAAGCCTGAGCGTTCGAAAAAACTAGGTGGGGCCAGATCCATGGAAGTCAGCGTATTGTGAGAAATCTGTCAGGCAGCGATCATGTCTGGACGCACCGGTAGATCTTGAAAGCGATAGCCAAATCCAGTCTCGCCCAGCGTGCGTAAGTCCACCTCGCCACCGCGCCTCTGGAAGAGGCCCGGGTGCACCGTGGCCTCCAGGCGCGAGGCGTCCGGGTAAAACTGCATCGCGTTCGTCTCCACGCCCATGATGGTGCCGGCGTGCGCGGCGAGCAGGACGTGCGGCACCTGCGCGAGCATCGGGTTAGTGAGATCTTGCACCATAATTGCCATCCCATGCGCCTTGGCCCAGCAGAGCGAGAGCAGCGCGCCAGTCTGTGTCTTGCAAGTCTTGAGCGCCACTCCGGTCCAACCCAGTTCCCGCCCGAGCGCGACATGCCTCCAGTCGTGTGCCGACTCGTCTAGAAAGAGCGGCTTGCGCGCGCTGACGCTGTGCGTGTCGATGCGGTGCTTCTCCAACTCATAAGGAAAGGGTTGCTCAACGTAGAGCAACATTCCATAGACGCGCGGGTGCTCGTCGCGCAACCGATCGAGAATCTCGTTAACGTAGGCAGGGTCGTGCACGGTGCAGTTGAAGTCCGCCGTGAGCCACTCGACGCCGCCCGCGACCGCGATTTCGCCAATCTTCACCGTTCGCGCGTAATCCCACGCCGCGTCGTTGCCGCGCAGTTTGATTTTCAGGCACTTCAAGCCGTCGCGCTGAATCCAGTCGCGCAGCAATACGGGATAACCGTCGTTTGGCTCAGTGCCCTTGAGTTCGCTGGTATCGAGCGGATCCACGCCACCGACGAGATGCCACGCGCGCAGACGGTTTGGCCGCGTCGGCGCTAGAAAGTCGGCCGGGAACTTGCCCGCGAACGACACGCCTGCGCCCGCCGCCGGGGTGAGAAAATCCGCGAGCGTCCGGCTCATCCACGGCGCGCGGTAAGTCTCGTAAATGGGCACGCCGTGCAAGTTGCCGTAGGCGTCATGCAGTGCGATGTCGAATAGCGAGCAGCAGACCAACGCGCCGAGCCAGGGCATCGGCTGCTGGTTAGGTCGAGCTGCGTTGAACTCATTGTGCAGCTTAGGCAACTCGTGCTGCTGAAAATCATGTCCTACTTCGATCGGATGTCCGCTGGGCGGGAACTTCCCCCATGCCACCGCGAGCCGTCGGCAGAACTCCTTCATTGCTTCATGCCGAGCTTCGTAACCCAATAAACTAGGCCACACCCAGGTTACTGAGAGCGGCGTCTCACCCCAGCCATCAGCCTCGCGGCCCATTGCGTCGCGCACCGTCACTCGAACACGGGCGCAGGTCACATAACTAACGGTCTCGCCGCCAAACTTCAGCGGCATCCGTGTGTGGACGGGAAGAAAATATAGCGTTGCTGACGTGCAACGGATGTCAGTTGGCTTACTCACGGAACAAACCCTAATCCGGCGGCGAACCCCAATCCCAATCTTTTTCCTTAGGGCGCAACCGCTTCCGGGAATCAAGGGGTCAGTTGATCTAGCCAGCCGCCCGCGTGGCGGAGATACGCTCCCCAGCCGCGTGCCCCAACGGCGGCCTGCAAGGTGCGTTCCGTCTCGGCACGAATGGCTAGCAGCGCGACCGCACGTTCCACACTGGCCAATGCGGAGTTCTCACGTATGAGCCTAACTTGCTCCTGGGCGGCTGTCTGGAGCGCGAGCCAGTGTGCGGCGGTTTCGGCCGGTTGTTCGAGTCGCCGCGCGAGCTTGAGCAGCGTGTGGAAGCGCGGGTCGCTGCCGCGCTCAAACGCGGCAAACTGGGGCGCGCCCAGCCGCGCCGCGAGAAACGCCTTCCGCTGCGCCTCGTACTCGTCTTGCCTGGATTTGAAATCAGCCTCGGAATCGCCGGGTGCGCGAGCCGGGCGCGGCTGGGCGGTGTCGAACTCGCGCAGTGTGCGGGTCAGTGACTTCAAGTCGTCCGCCGTGGCAGAGAAACCCCGCAACTCGCGAACCTGGCTTGCCTGCGGGCTGCGGCGAAGTTCGGCCTCATCCCACTCGTCATCGGTGAACAGCGCACGGCGCTCGGCTATTACTCTGTCACGCAGCTCCTTCTGCTTCGCGGCGCGCTCGGCAGGCGGGGCATTGGCAAGTGCGCGGCCCAACGTTTCACGTTCCTTCGACTGCCGGGCCTCCAGTCCAGCGAGTTCCACCTGCTTCGCGTCTGACAGGTGCGCGACGTGTTCGTTGCGGCCCGGCTTGCCGTCCTTGGCTTCTCGCCCGGCGGCAGCCTGAACCTCGGCCAGCACGCGCGTCCGCTCCGCCCTCAAAAGGTCAATCTGCTTTTTCAACTCCGGCTCATCGAACAGCTCATCGAATTTCTGCCCCGCCGCCGCCACATGCCAGAAGCGCGCCTGTGGCGGGCGCGTCAGTTCTCGCAGCCGCGCGCGGAAGTCGTCCGCCAAGCGCGCGTCGAGTATGTCCCGCGCCGTCTCCGTCGGGCAGCCGATGGCGAGGAGGTTAGTCAGGAACAGCAGGTGGTTGGTGGACTCGATCTGTTCCCAGCGGAACGGCGGGCTGCCGGGTACGCTGACCACTGCTGGACGCGGCGAAATTTCAGCTGCGAACTCCGTGACGATGTTGGTGGTGATGCTAACGCCGCCGCGTGCGCCGGGGCCGGGCATCCGCGCGCCCTGCCATAGCAAAGCGCCGAACAACGCGAGGTTGACCGCCATCGTTCCGAGGATGTAGCCGCGCAGGTTCATTTAAGCGGAGGGAGCGGCGGTGGCGGCTCACCTGCCGGAGCTTGTGGGAGCGAGAGCGAGTTGGTGAACTGTTGCCCGTGCTGTTTCAAGTAAGCGCCGAACCCGACGGGGCCGAGGCTGCGGGAGAGCGCCTGCGTGGTCTGCGCACGGAGCGCGGCGAGCAGCACCGACCGCTCCTCGCTGGAGAGCTGGGCGTCCGCGCGGATCTGGCGGGCCTGTTCCTCGGCGGCCCGGCGGGCCTCGTAGGCCTGCAGCAGCGCGGCCTTGCTCACGCCCTGATTGTCCGTGCTCTGTAACAGCTCGCGGAACAACCGGTCTTTGGCGCGCTCGACGTCGGCGAACCGATCCGCACCGAGGAAACGGCGCAAAAGTTCGTTGAATGCCGCCTCGCCCTTGGCCTGCAGCTCGGCGGGGTAAAGTTCGTCGTCTAGGTTCAGCGCCTTGGCGAGCATGTCGTGCGTGTCCGCCCGCAGTTTGGCGATCTCGCGCAGTTCCGCGCCGGTCACAGCCACGCCGTTGCGCCGCTGCACATGCTTCATGTCTTCGAGGGCGGCGAGCCGCAGGCGCAGTTCCTCGACCTCGGTCGGAGCCAGCCCGCGCGCGAGGGCGAACTCGAAACCGTCGCGCAGGGCTTGAAGCTTGGGTCGGTCCTCGTCGAGTAGGATGCCTTCCGTCACCCTTTGCTGGGCGCGCACTTCGTCTTGGAAAAACTCGTGCGTGAGGAAGATGTGTTCGGTTTTGCCGAAGTCCGTGAACCCGAGGAGAACTTCCATGATGCCCGACGCGAGGCCATCGGAACGCAGTTCCTTCAAAGCGGCGAAGCTCCAGTCCGCACCGAGCAATTGCCGGATGAGGGCGCATTTTTCCAGCTCGAGCGATCGCAGTTTCGTCTCTCTCTCGCGCTGGCGGGCATCGCGTTGGTCGGCGGTTTCCCAGAAGCGATCCTCCGGGCCATCCGCCAGCTCGGCTTTGCGGTCAAAATAGAGCTTCTCAACGTCCGGCAGCAGGATATCGCGCAGCGTGCGCTCCGGGCAGCCGATCGCGCGAAGGTTCGCCGCGTAGGTCGCGTAGTCCGGCGATTCCAGCGCGCTCCAGTGGAACGGCGGCGGGCTCGTGTGTGCGACAGCGGCAGGCGGGGTCGGGAGGTTGCGTACGAGGCGCTTGGTGGTGACGGTGAGCTTGCGCTCGGGGTCGGCGGCGGGCGCGGCCTGCCGCGTGTGATGCAGCGCGACGTTCATGGCCACGAGCGCGCCAGTGAGAGCGAGCGAGAGAACCAATGTCAGGCCAGAACGCATGAGCGATGCTTGGACGATGAGAGAGGATGTAACAACCAGCCGCGACGCGGCGCAACTCTGCCGTTCCGCCTTCCCTACTACTCCCAATCTTAATCCCAATCCTGCTCCTCCCCGTCTCCTCGATGAGCAGGATTAGGATGAGGAGTAGGATTAAGACTGCGCGCATGGACTTCCAGCGCCGCCCTCCGTAGCCTTCGCCGCGTGGCTGATGCCCCGACACAACCGCCGCGCCTACGCTTGCGCGTGACCGCCACCGCCGAGTCCCTGATTCGCGGCGGTCACCCGTGGCTCTACGACGCCAGCATCCGCGAGCAAAACCGCGCCGGCCAGCCGGGCGAACTCGCCGTCATCTACGACCGTCGTGACAAGTTCCTCGCGCTCGGCCTCTACGACCCGCTCTCGCCCATCCGCGTGCGCGTGCTGCACCATGGTAAGCCTGTGACAGCCGACGATGCTTGGTGGCGCGCGCGCCTGCGAACTGCGCTTGCTCGCCGCGATGGGCTCTTCGATGCGCAGACCACGGGCTACCGTTGCATCAGTGGCGAAAGCGACGGCTGGCCCGGCCTCGTGCTGGATCGCTACGGCACGACCTTCGTGCTCAAGCTCTACAGTGCCGTTTGGCTTCCGCGCGTGCGCGAAGTCGTCGGCTGGTTGCGCGACACGCTGCCTTCTGAAGCGGCGGCCTGTGACCGCCGTGCGGCTACCGACGGGCGCTCACAAGGCGCCACCGGAGAGAAGCCGTCCATTAGCTTTGTCCTGCGCCTCAGCCGGAACATCCAACCGCTCGCTGAAAAGCAGTTCAATCTGCGCGACGGCGAAATGCTCCTCGGCTCTGCGCTCGACGGCCCTGTCGTCTTCCTCGAAACCGGCATCCAATTCGAGGCGGAGGTGATTCGCGGACAAAAGACCGGGTTCTTCCTAGACCAGCGCGAGAACCGCCGCCGCGTCGAGACGCTCGCCAGCGGACGCGACGTGTTAAACGCCTTCAGCTTCTCCGGCGGCTTCTCGCTCTACGCCGCGCGCGGCGGCGCGCGCAGCACTACCGACCTCGACATCAGCCCGCACGCGCTCGATTCCGCCCGTCGCAACTTCGCCTTGAACTCCGCCGACCCGTGCATCGCCGCTTGCCGCCACCAGTGCGCGCAAGCCGACACTTTCGACTGGCTCGCAGCGAGTTCACGCGCCGACTTTGACCTAATCATTCTCGACCCGCCCTCGCTGGCCAAACGCGAGACCGAGCGGGCCGGGGCGATTCAAGCGTATCGCAAGCTCACCGCCCTCGGCCTCCCGCGCCTGCGACGCGGCGGAATCCTCGTCGCCGCCTCTTGCTCCGCGCACGTTTCGCAGGGAGAATTCTTTACCGCAGTAATCAACACAATTCACGAGTCGCGCCGACCCTATCAAGAGATTGTCCGTACCTCCCACGCACTTGACCACCCGGCCAGCTTTCCCGAGGCACAGTATCTCAAGTGTCTGTTCGTTCGCCTAGAGCCGTGAAGCTGAGGATGGGACGCCTTGTAGTCGGACCCAATTTAAGGTCCTCTTCAAAACCGATTTGAACTTGTCCTACCTCAACTATGCCCCCGGTAAAGCGTGGTGGCTTTATTTGATTGCCTATGTGCGCTTGGCCGCACGGAAGCGTCGCACGAGCTTTACAGCCAAGAAACCCAGAGCGGTAACTACAAACAAGGCAACCACGGGTAAGGTGATGGCGAGAATGGCCAACCCTGTGGACCCAAGGAGTTCAACGGTCGAGAGCACCGGATTGAGAGAGCCGAAAGACAGAGTGCTAGTACCGGCACGGACTATCGTGGTCATGCCCTGCACGGTCGCCGCCGTACCGCCGCCGGCGATGATGGCTAACGTCCACTTGAGAAACGGGTTCATTTCGCCGATGACCGAGGCCATTAACACTGTCCCCGCAACCAACGCTGCTGGACCAGCGATGGTGTCTAGCGCGTTGTCCACCCATGGGACGTAGTAACCAGCGACTTCCACCGCCGTCGCAACGGAAAAGGCAACCAGTGCCGGTAAAGTGCCTAGCCAGGCGTAGCCCGGCGCTAGCGGTAGCCAACCGCCCCAAGCCGCTGCGCTCACTACGAGCATCGGCACAAAGACGCGGAAGCCGCATGCGGCGCTCAGGCCGATGCCCACGAGAAAAGCCAGTAAGGTTTCCATCAGTCAGAATTGGTAGTATTTACGGTCACATCGGTTAGACCTTGAGTGCGAATTGGCTTCACTCCACTAAACGCAGGCAGTTCTCCCCGCCGAAGGGGTTTGGCTTGCGGGCGTCGCAGCGTGGATCGTCAGCCCATTGGCCATCCACAATGAAACGGTATTCGTGCAGGCCGGGCGAAATGGTCACAATGACCTTCCAGGAGCCGTTGTCCTGACGGGTCATCTCGCGAGCAGAATCTTCCCAGCCGGTGAAGTCACCAGCCAGCTTGACGCTGCAAGCGTCGGGCGCAGAGAGGAGGAAGACAACGCGACGCTTGGCTGGCTGGGAGGCGCGGTCTTTGATCTTAGTGGGCATGGCACGGGTTGGGTTGAAGGTTTGTCTATGCGGGCTTTCAACATGAGTTAAGGACTGGGACTCATGACCTTTATATGCCACAGCCTCGCCCGCTCCGCAATGGAGGAGTCCAAACAAGGTAGCAATGAGGATCCTGACGATTTGCGAACTTTGGCGGGGCGGTTTTCGCCGGAGGAGCTCAAAATTGGAGGCGCTCGTCGCTCTTGAGCAGCGCCTCGAGGTTCTTCCACTGCGAGTCATTCATGTGGTTGAACGAGTGCAGATAAACCTTCACCACGTCAGCCGGATGTTTGGCGAGCAGCGCATCGAGCGTAACCTTGAGCCTCGCGTCGTCCACAGCGCTGGGCAGGTCGTCCACCACGCCGTCTTTATGCGCGATGCCCAAGCCGCTTAGGAATTCGGCCAGCAGGGACTTGTGCGCTTTAAGCAACCAGCCACGCAGGATCGTCCCAGCAGCGAGTTCGAGACCGGGCCGGCTTAAATAGGCAACCATGCCAGCGTGGCGCGCAGGGCGGGGTTGCTTATCCAGAAAGATGGTGCGCACCTTGCGGGCGTTGGCAACGGAGGTGACAGTGGCACGGTAAAGTTCACGGTCTTGAATGTGGGCGTGCTCTAAGATGTCCGCCGCCAGCTCAGCCGGCATAAACCCGAACAATTCGTGGGAAGTCAGCATAGGTGTTTTTTAAACAGAGGTCGGAGTGTAGGCAGGGTCATACAAAGCGCAAGCCCGACGGAAGAATATCGATTGCATAAAACGCAAATTAACCCACTTGCAGTAGCCCCAAAAAAAATCGCCGCCGGGAATTGGACATTGACGGTCATTTCACCATCTTTAACATTATTTCCCCGTCGGTTTTAAAACTAAATCTAGTTACGAACTTAAACGAATACGAACTATGGCAGTGAAAGTTGCAATCAATGGATTCGGTCGAATCGGTCGCTTGGTGTTCCGCGCAATGGTTGAACAGGGATTGGTTGGCAAAGAAGTCGTAGTTGTCGCAGTTGGCGACATCGTCCCAGCAGACAATCTTGCTTACCTGCTCAAATACGATTCCACCCAGGGTCGCTTCAACGGCACGGTCGGATCCAAGAAATCCGCCGCAGACAAGGTTGAGGACGACATCCTAATTGTAAACGGCGCAGAAATCCGTGTCGTTTCCGCGAAGTCCCCTGCCGAACTGCCTTGGAAAGCACTGGGTGTGGATATTGTGATCGAATCTACCGGCCTGTTCACCGAAGCAGAGAAGGCCAAGGGCCACCTCACCGCCGGTGCAAAAAAAGTCATCATCTCCGCCCCTGCCAAGGGCGAGGACCTCACCGTCGTGATGGGCGTCAACCATGAGAAGTATGACGCCAAAGCGCACAACATCATCTCCAACGCTAGTTGCACGACGAACTGCTTAGCACCCGTCGTCCACGTTCTCCTCAAGGAAGGCATTGGCATTGAAGAAGGGCTGATGACCACCGTCCACGCCTACACCGCCACCCAAAAGACGGTGGATGGCCCCTCCAAGAAGGATTGGAAGGGCGGCCGTACGGCAGCGCAAAACGTGATTCCCAGCACTACCGGCGCAGCCAAGGCCACCGCGCTCGTCTGCCCTGAGGTGAAGGGTAAACTGACCGGCGTTGCATTCCGTGTCCCAGTCCCAACCGTCTCCGTCGTAGACCTTACCTTCCGCTCGGTGAAAGAGACCTCGCTGAAGGAGATCAACGCCTTGATGCAAAAGGCCAGCCAGACCTACCTCAAGGGGATTCTCGACTACACTGCCGACGAGGTGGTTTCGACTGACTTCATCCACGACAAGCATAGTTCCATCTATGACTCGACCTCGGGCGTGGAACTCAACAGCCGTTTCTTCAAGCTGGTAAGCTGGTATGACAACGAGTGGGGCTACAGCAACCGCGTCGGCGACTTAGTGAAATACGTCATCGGCAAGGGACTGTAAGTTCCGGTCACGCGCCCAGACTGACTAAAGCCGCCTCCGCATCCGGCGGAGTCCACCAAACCTGCTTCCCAGCGTCTGTGGCGAGCACGCGGGCAGCGTTGTAGCCGCAGAGGCCAGTGACGTTGCCACCAGGATGCGTTGAGCCGCCGCAGAGGTAAAGGCCGGGGATTGGTGTTCGGTACTGACCCGCACCAGGGAATGGGCGGTTCCAACCCACTTGCCCCTTTGCAAAGGAGCCGATGAGCAAATCTCCCGCCGTCATGTTTTGCAAGGCGCGCTCGGTATCGAGCGGCGAATGGGTGAATGCGTCGAGCACACTGCCAGCCAGATTCGGCGCAAATTCCGTCCATGTCGCCAAAAGGTCACGCCCATGCGCGGCTTGGGCAGCATCCCAGTTACGCGCATCGCCCCGCAACGCGTAAGGAAGCTTTTCCCAGAGGAACGCCGTGTGCTGACCGGGCGGCGCTTGCGATGGATCGAACAGTGTTGGGCACGCGCCCCAGGCCACCGTCGGCGGAATCTCGCCGCGCTCGTGCGCCGCGACGATATCGTGGAACTGCCCGCAGCGCTCCAACCCTACGATGAACATAAACGCGCGCTCCAGTTCGGGTCGCCGCGCGGCAGCCGACCAACGCGGTGGTTCACACAGTGCAACGTTCAGCGCGAACAACGGAGCGAGCAAATTGTATTGGAAACGTGCGGCTCCGGCGCGGACTTCAGCCGGGACCGCAGCTTGTGGGAGCAGGTCGAGGAAGGTTTGCTGCGGATTGAGCCCAGACGCAATGCAGTCGGCGGTGAGTTGTTCGCCGGTCCTGAGTTCGACGCCGGCAGCGCGACTGTTGCGCACAAGGATTTGCTTCAACTCCACGCCGCAGCGGATCGCGCCACCGTGCTCGGTGATGTCTGCAACAAGACCGCGGGCTAAATTGCCAGAGCCGCCCACACACATCTGGGCCTTTGTGGGCGAAGCGAGCAGAGCGGGAATCGCGTGACCAAACCCGGGCTGGCGGAGGTCAACCTCGCGCAAGCCGTTAAAAAACAGCAAGCCGGCGCGAACGGCATCGTGCTCAAAATTCTGCGTGACGAATTCCAGCGGTGAGAGCGCGGAGACTTCCAGCAGCCGGCGGCCCAGTTTGCTCTGCGAAAGGATTTGCTTACGTCGCGTCGGCTCGAGCGGCGGCGACTGCGCCTCAGGCAGGAGGATGTGCTCGACGATGGGGCGAAATTCCTCCGTCCAGCGGCGCAAGTTGTCGGCATCCTTGCGCGAGAATTCGGCGAAGGACGCGGCCGTGCGATCGAAGTCCGTCCACCATTCGAGCGCTTGGCCATCGCGGAGCAGCATGGCCACGTTCAACTCCGGCTCTAGGTAACGCACCCCATGACGAGCGAGTTCAAGATCCCTAAACCAAGGCATCCCTGTAATAGCGCGATGGAAGAACGAGTGGGGATGATGCGTGAAGCCCGGCAAGCGAGGGTTGAGCATCGTGCACAAACCGCCACCCGGCTCTGCAGCGCGGTCGAGTGCCAGCGTCCGCAGACCACAGCGGGCGAGGTAGGCTTGCAGCACCAGCGCGTTGTGCCCAGTGCCGAGGAGCAAAACGTCAAAATGCGAGTTCATGCGGCTGGAAAAAACCACCCCAACACCAATACCCGTAGACCTCTACCTCGTGCGCCATGGTTTTTAGGTTCATCCAATTTCAGGCCCCGCGAGCGCGTAAATGTGCTGCGGTTTGCCGGGCCATTTGTTTTCCCCTAGGGCCATGCGGATGAGTGGACGCTGCGAGGCGAAGCCCAGGCAGCGAGCAAGTTCTACAGCGTCGGTGTTTGCGTCGGGGATATCCCAGAACATTTGCTGCCAAGGCAAAGTGCCTACAAACGTCCTGAGCAGCGGCTCGGCCGCGGCGATGGACTCGCCTACGACCGGACCCAGATAATGCGCCCGTGCGCCTTCGCGGAGAACGCCAAACGCGTTGATGCCGCGCATTGGCGACTGCCCCACAAGTGAGCGGGCCGGCTGCCTCGCCATGCGGCGAACCATTCGCCAGCGATTGACTCCAAATGCAGCCTGGTCCAGAGCTTGCATGGCCCTGGTGTCTTCACTTTTCCACTGGCGAACGCGGCCACCTCTCGGTTTCGCAGGGATTTTCGCCCGCCTTGACTCCCAACGCTGGAGCGTCCACTCATCCTTGAAACCTAACTTTTCGTAGAGCGTTCTGCCGAGCGGCGTGGCGTCGAGTTTGATGCAGGTGACGCGCGGCTGGAGAAACGCGATACAGTGCTCCAGCAGTGCGCGTCCAATCCCCCGCCGGCGCGCTTCGGGATGCACGAGCACCATGCCAATCCATGCAACTTTGTCTTCATAAATCGTCGTCGTAGCCGTGCCGACAGGATGCCCGCCCCATTCGGCGATAAAGCATCCACCGGGCTGGTGATCAAGAAATCGCAGCCAGTCTTGCGGCCTTTGGTTCCATCCCGCCAACGCGCGCAACGAGTCAGCAAAGGCGATATCGTTCTTCCTGAATAGTCGGACTCGCA